>Ga0082335_1000059_pt1 | contig 339180 bp, 337 predicted proteins | sample Subgrocontami58m_FD_72375 | JGI IMG/M metagenome (GOLD analysis project Ga0082335, IMG submission 72375) | Subsurface groundwater microbial communities from S. Glens Falls, New York, USA - GMW37 contaminated, 5.8 m (SPADES assembly) (version 2) ... | reverse complement strand
TCACTCGCGGAACCTCAAACTGAATGTCGATCCTATCGAGAAGGGGCCCCGATATTCTTTTCTGATAGCGGAACACCCCATGCGCGGTACAGGTACACTCCCGTTCCGGATCTCCGAAATATCCGCACGGGCAAGGATTCATCGCCGCCGCGAACATAAATCGGGAAGGAAATACCACCGCCTTCCTTGCTCGAGCGACGCGTACTTCCCCCGCTTCAAGCGGCTGGCGGAGCGCCTCCAAGGCGTCGCGGTGGAATTCGGGAAGCTCGTCCAGAAAAAGGACTCCCCGGTGTGCCAAGCTTATCTCCCCCGGTTTCGGGTTTTGTCCCCCTCCGATAAGCGCGATAAGGGACGCGCTGTGGTGCGGGGACCTGAAAGGCCTGAAGTGTAAGAAGGGAAGTTCTTTATGGAGGAGTCCGGCGGCGCTCCAGATCGCCGTAATTTCAATTTTCTCTTCAAGCGAGGGAGGAGGGAGAATGGAAGCAAGCGCCTGAGCGAGCATCGTCTTCCCCGTTCCGGGCGGTCCCGAAAGAAGGGTGTTGTGTCCGCCGGCGGCCGCGATTACGAGCGCGCGCTTCGCGGCGAGCTGTCCCTTGATCTCACCGAAGGTTACGAGCGTGGGAGGATATGCTCCCGAGAACTCGAGGTGCGGTTGCGGTGTGATGGGGTCTACGCCCTCAAGGTGTGCGATAAGCCGCGGAAGCGTCGGTACGGGAAACACCGTAATCTCCTTGATTACGGCGGCCTCCGCGGCGTTTACTTCCGGAACAAAGAGTTCGGAAACGCCCTTCTCGCGCGCGAGAAGAGCTACGTTGAGACAGCCATTCACCGGACGAAGCGTTCCGTCGAGGGAAAGTTCTCCGACAAACATCTTGTTGTGAGTCGGAAACAGATCGAGTTGTTCGCTCGCCATAAGATATGCGAGCGCAATTGGAAGATCGAATCGGGAACCGATCTTTTTTACGTCCGCGGGGGCGAGATTGATGGTGATGCGGCGATTTTCTTTTGTGGGCGGCTTAATGCCTGAATTTTTGAGCGCGGAGTTCACGCGCTCTTTCGCTTCGGTGATCGCCTTGTCCGCGAGTCCTACAATATTAAACGCATGGAGACCGACGTTTAGGTCGGCCTCCACTTCGATGAGTTCTGCGGCAACCCCGTCGAGCTCCGCCGATAAGAGTTTCGGTACCGCGTGCATTGTGTTAACTCTCCAATCAACCTAACGCCTCCCTTTGTGTTTACAACCCTTGCAAAGCGCCGATTCCGGATCAATATTCAGCACCTCTTCTTCGATCGGTTTCCCGCATTGTTCGCAGGAGCCGTAGGTACCGTTCTTTATTTTTTCGAGCGCGCGGTTGATAGCTTCGAGCCGTGTGTCCTGAAGTTTTTTAATACTAAGGTAAGTGCCCATCTCTTCCGATTCGTCGCTTTCCTCCTCCTCGTGATCGTTCTCGTCACCGAAATCAAGCGAATTCTTGAATTTTTCGAGCTCCTCCCCAATCTCCTTTTTCTCCGCCTCCAACCTTTTCTTTGTTTCTTCTGTTTTTATATCATTCTTTTTCATAAAAATAAAAAGGTACCTACACGCTAGCACACTTTCTTTTTTATTTCCAGAAAACCCCGTCTCTTGTCGAGGCGGGGTTTCTTGTATATCAAATTATACCACGCTTCTATTGAAGGTGCTGAAGCGTGGTCTTGAACCCCTCGTAAGACCCGCTTATGACGAGCACATTCCCGCTCCACCCATAGTTGATGGAGAAGCCCGGGTTTGAGAAGGTGAGATAGCGATTTGCGACGCCGTTCGTCTGGCCGTCTTTCCATAATCCTGGGGTTCCGGGGTCGCTCACGAAAACGTTGGTCAGACTTTTGCCCGATTCAAATGCTTGTGCAAGCGCCGGTTTTATCTCGGCGAGCGAAGCGGAGGAACCCGCTTGGGCTATAATTCCAAGCGCCCGGTTCCCGTTTGCGTCGGTATAAATAAACCCCGAAGTGTTTGCTTCTGGAAATGCGGTGGCGAGAACATCGGAAGAAACGTCACTGCCGAAAATCGCTTGCATCAGCGCCTTGAAAGACACGAGCGTACCGGACGGTTCCCTGTACGTCACCTCGGTAAGGCCCGGCTTTTTTTCGGAAGAAAGCGTTATGCTCGCAAGCGAAGAACCCGTGAGGACGGCAGCACTTTCCATTACAGTGTCAGCTGGTGTTTTGAAGACGGAAACATGTGCTGGTTTTTCCGGCTCCGGTGCGGGCGCTTCGGGTGTTGTTGTGGCCGTTGTGGTGGCCGGCGCTTCTTCCGCCGGAGGAACTACCGGGGGAGTTTGTGATTCCGGTGCGGTGCTCACCATCGGTGTCGGTTCGCTCTCGCCGAAGAAGAGAGGATATATCACGAAGTAGCCGAGCGCCGCAAGCCCCACAATGACGATAAAAACGACAAGCGCGACAAAAACCCCACCCTTCTTTTTTGCCGGTTCTGTTGAGGGCTCTTGGCTTCCAAGGTCGATTTTAGGGAGTTCAAACGACTGGGGGCCGAGGCCGGTCGTCTTTTCCGCAGACGCACCCGGAGAAGCGACAGTGGGTGCCGGTTGTGGCGCGTACGTTTTCGGCGTCGTGTCTCCTCCTGTTTGAATCGAGGAGATGTCCGACCCCATTGTTCGTGCTTCAACGCGCGGATTTTGCGCCGTGTTTACGATCGGCGACTCGCCTTCACCGGTTCCCAGGGGCTTGTTTTGCTGCCACTGGCCGGGATTTATATTTTCGTTTCCCATACGCTTATTATAGCACTTGGGTAAGAGAGGCTATGTGGATAAAGAAGAGGGGAGCCCCACATCAGCATCGCTCTCTATTCGGGCGCTCCGGGCCGACAAGGCCCAAGTCTTACCCTCATCTCGAGCGATGCTGATGTGGGGTATGGAGGAGATTGGGAATTAAAAGGAACCGTCCCCGACGAGAGTCGGGGACGGTAAGTTGGAACTGGTTAGGATTGAGAAGGCGCCTCCATTTGTTTTAACGAAAGCCCTATCTTCCCCTCTTCCGCGCGTATAATCTTCGCTTTCACTCTGTCGCCCATATGCACCACGTCCTCCACCTTTTTCACAAATCCGTTTTTCAGCTCCGACACATGAATCATTCCGTCGCGTCCCCCTCCCAAATCCACGATCGCGCCGAACTCGAGGATGCGCACCACGGGTCCTTCGACGATCTCCCCCACATGATATTCGTGAAAGATTTGATCGATGAGGCCGATCGCTTTTGAGACAAGCGCCGCGTCGGTGCCGGCAATGAACACACTTCCGTCCTGCTCGATGTCAATGGTAACTTTGTTGTCGGTCTGGGCGAGAATGCCGTTAATGACCTTACCGCCGGGGCCGATGAGTTCGCCGATCTTCTCGGGATTGATATGAATCGTCGTAATCATCGGCGCGAAGGGCGAAAGTTCTTTTTTAGGAGAAGCAAGTGCCGCATTCATCACGTCCAAAATATGGAGGCGTGCGTTCTTCGCCGCGGTGAGAGCATCCCCGAATATTTGGGGGGTGATCCCGCCGATCTTCACGTCCATCTGAATCGCGTTTATCCCGTCCTTTGTGCCCGCAACCTTGAAGTCCATGTCACCGTAATGATCCTCGGGCCCTTGGATGTCGGTTAATATTTTATACCTCCCCTTCTCGTCGCTCATGAGTCCGATTGAAATCCCCGCCACCTGCTTTTCTATTGGCACGCCCGCGTCCATGAGGGAAAGTGAAGTTGCACACGTCGAAGCCATTGATGACGAGCCGTTTGAAGAAAGTGTCTCCGCAACGACTCGGATGGTGTAGGGAAACTGAGAGGCGTCGGGGAGCATGGGGCGGATTGCTTTCGCCGCGAGTGCTCCGTGGCCTATCTCGCGTCTCCCGGGTCCTCTCGATCGTCCCGTCTCGCCAACCGAGAAACTCGGGAAGTTGTAGTGCAACATGAAACGTTTCTTCTCGGTTGTCTCCATGGTTTCAACGATCTGCTCCGCGGCCGGAGTACCGAGGGTGGTAACCGCAAGGACCTGCGTTTCACCGCGTATGAAGAGTGCCGAGCCGTGCGTCCGATGAAACAACCCCGTTTCCGTGAGAAGATCACGCACTTCATCAAGCGCTCTTCCGTCGGCGCGCTTCCCCCTCTCGATTGCTTCCGTGTGAACAAAACGATCCACCTCTTCTTCAAATACAATCTCCGCGATACGGAGCGCATCCTCGTTTTCGCCCAAGGCCTTGAGGTGCTCGAAGAGTTTTTTGAGAAGCTCCTCAACTCGTTTTTCTTTGAGCGCCGCCTCAAGTTCGTTTTTCAGGAATTCACTGATCGTATGCCGGAGGCTCGGATCGGCCTCGGGAAGTGCAACACCCGCTTTCGGTTTTCCCACCTCGCGGATGATTGTTGTCTGGAAATCGATGAGTTTTTTGATCTCCTCGTGCGCCTCGGCGAAGATGTGCTCCGCGTCGCTCTCAGAGCGTTCTTTTCCCTCGAACTCGATCATGTTGATAAACTCCTTTGTCCCCGCGAAGAACGCCTGGTGTCCGTAAGTATGCTCCGTTTTCGACTCGATAAGCTGTACCCCCGCGACCGGGCCTCCCCAAGGAATGTCCGATATCGCGAGCGCTGTCGAGGCGGAAAGAAGCGCGATCACGTCGGGATCGTTTTTCTCGTCGTAGGCGAGGATGGTAATCACCACTTGTACTTCGCGCCTTAGACGCTGATCGAAAAGCGGCCGGAGTGTACGGTCAATAAGGCGCGCCGAAAGCGTCGCTTCGTCCGAGGGACGCCCTTCGCGCCGCACAAAACGGCTTCCGATAATTTTTCCCGCCGCGTAGAAACGCTCTTCATAATCAACGGTAAGCGGGAAGAAGTTCCCCGGCTTGTTTTCTCCCGACATCACGACGGTCGCAAGAACCACCGTGTCGCCGTATTTTCCGATGACTGCGGCGTTCGCTTTCCCCGCAAGGCGGGAAACCTCGACTTGAATTGATTCGCCCCTAAGGGTCGTAGAATATGTTTTCTTTTCTAGGTTCATAAAATTATCGTTCCTTTATTTTGAGGAGCGCGCGCGGGATTTTTTCTATCTCGACGAAGGTGTCCGCCGCCTCCCTTATCTTCGCCGACGTCGTTCTCGAAAACGCCGCGACGTGTACTTCCTTTCCAAGACCCCATTTCAGGTATTCGACGAGGGGCACAAAGTCGCCGTCGCCGGTAATGAGGATCACTACATCGAGCGAAGATGCTATACGAATCGCATCAACCGCCATACCGACGTCCCAATCGCCCTTCTTCGTTCCATCCGCGAAGACCTGAAGGTCTTTCGTCCGAAGATCAAAGCCGCTCTTCTTCAGGGCGTCAAAGAACGCATCTTCTCTCGTCGCGGGGTCGCTCTTCACGACATACGCGAACGCGCGGACGAACTCACGCGTTCCCACGAGCGATCGGAGAAGTTCTTTGAAGTTCACTCGCGCACGGTAAAGATTTTTTGCCGAATGATAAATATTCTGCGCATCGAGGAAGATGCCCACGCGCTGGTTCGGGTTCATGTGTGACATGCGTTACGATCCGAGTTCGAGTTTTTTCGAGATTCTCGTGTATTTTTTCTCATCGGTGTCGCGAAGATACTGGAGGAAGCGACGCCGTTTTCCCACCATCATAAGAAGTCCCCGGCGGGAGTGAAAGTCCTTGGGATGTTTCTTCAGGTGATCGGCAAGAAATTTAATGCGCCTTGAGATAAGCGCGATCTGTACCTCACTCGATCCCGTATCGGTGCCGTGCTCCTGATGATCTTTGATAACCGTTTGTTTTTGACGCTTACTAAGCATAATGTGCTGATTTTACTACAATGTTTCCCTGTTGTAAAGCAGAACTTCGTTTTGCGACAGATGGTGGTACAATGACAATAACATGAGCGGCATAGAAAAACATTTGAAAGAATATCTCGATTATCTTGAGGTGGAAAAGAACCGTTCTCCCAAGACGCGCGAGAACTACGAGCGGTATCTCACGCGGTTTGTGACCACAATGAAGCTCCGTACGCTCGGCGATGTCACGGAAGAATCGATACGGGAGTTCAGGGCGCGGCTCTCGCATGAGAATTTGAAAAAGATCAGCCAGAGCTACTACGTGATCGCGATTCGGAATTTCCTGAAGTATCTCGTGAAGCGCGGCATGAAAGCCCTTCCTCCGGACAGGATCGAGCTCCCGAAGGTTTCCCGACGCGAGATAGAAACGCTTGAATACTCGGAGCTCGAACGTCTCGTCGCCGCGCCGAAGACATCGACCTTCCGCGGACTTCGCGACAAAGCGATCCTTGAGACGCTTTTCTCGACGGGGCTCCGCCTCTCGGAACTCTGCGCGCTCCCCCGCTATATCGATCTCGATCGGGGAGAAATTACCGTGCGCGGGAAGGGAGACAAGCTCCGCATCGTGTTTCTCTCGGACTCCGCAAAGAAGGCGATCAAGGCATATCTTGAGAAAAGACCGGACACCGAGGAAGCGCTTTTTATGAGTTTAAGCAAAAAAGGAAAGGTACTCGGGCGCGTGACCCCGAGATCGGTCGAGCGGCTGGTCTCGTACTACGCGCGCGCCGCGGGAATTCCGAATGCGGGAAAGGTACACCCCCATCTTTTGCGGCACGCCTTCGCGACAGACCTTCTTATAAACGGCGCGGACATCCGATCAGTACAGGCGCTTCTGGGGCACGCAAACATCTCGACGACCCAGATCTACACCCATCTCACGAACAAAGAACTCAGGGAGGTACATAAGGCCTTCCACGGGAGAAGAAGAAAGAACTAAGCGAGAAGTGTTGAGACCCGGCCTCCGTTAGGAAGCCGGGTCTCTAAATATTGTGCCGGAGAAGGGAATCTCACTGCTCGCTCGTATTATACTTGCTGCGCTTTGAGAACCCTCGGTTCTCAACAACCTGCCTACGCAGGCAGGCTCTCCAACACGGGGAACCGGTCGCGGTTCCCCGACCCCCTCCGCCGTTCGAGTCCCTTCTTAGACACGCTAAGCAAAAAGAGACACGTTAAGTAAACCTAATGTTTTTTCTTCTGTATCTACTATGGTGCCGGAGAAGGGACTCGAACCCCCATGCCTTGCGGCGTCGGCTCCTAAAGCCGATGCGTCTACCACTTCCGCCACTCCGGCGTAACCTTAATTTCTCCTTATTCTATGTGCTTCTTTCCTGTAAGGCGAGATTTGACAAAACACATTTTTAATGCTAAAATAGAGCCAAGTAAACTTAACAGCTTAATACTGGTTGCAACGCGGAATGGCTGAAAATAAGATTGAATTAATTGAATAAATAACAAAGGTAGGAGGCCCCATGAAGGTGCTGAAGAAAAATATTTTTCCTCTGACCAGTCTAGCGATAGATTGGGTTCTTACGGAGGAGAATCAGGTGGGTGAATTCTGGGAAATCAAGGGCATTGCCCTTGTGAAGGATCCCAGAAAAAAACCAATCAAAAACATAAATCTTAAATTTTTTCTTGATGGAAAGGTTTATGGTTCTGTAGAAACAACGGATGATGACGGTCGTATTGTAAAAATTTTTTCCGGTTTACCGTCGGGAAATCATTCGTTTGAAGTAATAATCGCCGGAACAGCGATAAGAAAAACCTGTTCCAAGGGCTTCAGGGGACAGTCAAAAAGTCCCGGGAAGCTTTTATGGAAGCAATCTGGAAAAAACGGAAGTTATATTATCTTTTTCCAGACCCTCACTGCAGACAACAAGCCTATAAAAAGCATCGTTATCAAGATACTGGATAAAACAATCGCAGAAAGTTTTTCCAAAGATCTTGATCCTACCAACGAAAACGGAATCACGTCCATGAGAGTAGACTTCTCCGAAGGAGAAAAAAGGAGGGACATTATCGCCCTCTTAGTTGGTTCCGATATACGGGAAAAGTTGCATTTATTCAATTAATACCAGGAGACATAAAATGGCACTGTTAAACAAAGGGACTCTTGAAATAATAAAAGAGTTCATGATATCAATTGGCGTTGCTGCGTGGTTTGAGCAGCACGGCAAAGAGGTGGTAAAAAAGGGCGTGGAAAGAATTACCGAATCGGTTCGCAACGATCTCTTCGTTTTCATCATGGCAATGAGTGATGATGCCGCAAGAGAAAGCATTCTCCGCCGGCACAAAGTATGTAAAGGAAAGCCCGGAGCGGAGGACCGATTCGTAAAATTACTCTCTCGTCTGTATCTCACAGTGAAGGACGACCCTAGCAAGCACTGGATATTCACAGCGCTAGGCCACCTAAACGACGAAGACTTCAATCAAGCTCTTTATTTTTTTGAGAACGATCTGGTAAAACAGACGCTTGATAAAATAAAAGGCGCATTCAAAAACCTTGCCGCCACGGTGAGGGAAACAATAGAAGAAGCTGACGAGAAAGGAAAAAACTTCTTCGACCAGTTCTTAAAAGAGGAGGTGTAGGATGATTACCAGTTTCTTTCGTTGGTTGGGCAGAGTTTGGCACAGGGTTTTACGTTACATAAACGAAAGTAATTTAATTCCTCGCGCCGAAGAACTATGGAACACCGCAAACATGATCGTCAGGATCACGTTGATTGTTCTCATGGTTAACCCGATTCTAATTACGCTCATAGCGCTTCTCGGCATATCGTGGATAACGGCAACTGTCGCGGTTTCAGTATTTATTACTCTTATATTAATAGTGATAATACTGGTTCCGCCGATACTGATTGGTGCTGTTGCTCTTGTACCGCAAGGACGCGACGCTTTAAAAGCGATTGCAAAAGGCCTGGCGATCGAATTGTTGTTCTTCATTTACTTTGCAATAATTCCAACCGACGCCATAAGATCCCTAGTGCCTGTGGTTATCCTTTTAATGCTTGGGATTTTGTATTTGTCATTGTCGGCTCCGAGTGGATTTATCAGAACCTCCAGAACTGTACTATCTCTGGTTCTTTTTGGAATATCGCTTCTGTTTGTGTTTGCTCATCTCCGTCCTCAAACTTTTGCGAGCTTGGGCGTTTGGAACGGGCGGGAAGACAAGAAAACCGCCGCGATCATACTGGACACAACCACAACAACCACAACTTCCTCGCCTTCTTCTGTTTCTTCTGCGGCTGTCAACAAAAGCCGCAAGACCGACGTTTATTATGTCGACATCACCCCTCCCGTCAAGGGATGGAGTGAGGAAGTGAACCTTTTCACTCTGAAGCCCTTCAGGTCTAAATACGGCTTCAGGGTCACGGATTCGGTTCGTGTCCTCTTTCGCAATGGGCGCAACATAATAGTCGGTCCATCTGATTCTCTGAAATCTCTAGGTAATGGCCCCGCGATATTCAGTGTGCAGGCATTACGCCAAAACACACTGGTTGTAGCGGAGGCCTACAACCTACAATAATTTATAAATGAAGTCCCCATTCAATCGAATGCGGGACTTCTTATTTTTTATACGCGAATACTTGTGGATACGTCCACGAATCTCACGAATACGTTTTCAATATATGGGAGGCCCGGCCTCCAGGAGCCGCCTATAGTCCGTAGGTGTAAGGGGCAACCAAGATGAATCCCCACACGGTGAGAATTCCTATCGCTCCATACGCGAGCATTTTCGCGTGTTTTGTTTCTTCGGCGAGCGCGCGCGTGACAAGTGTCGCGAGAAGCGCGATCGCAAGAAGGAGCGCGGGGAAGTAGTGGTAGAGGAATGTCGCGCGGTTGATGAAAGTGAAAAAGGGAAGGAGCGCGAAAATATACCCGAAAAGAAGAATCAGGATTGAGTTGTCGCCCTCGCTATACGAAGCGCGTCGTATAAGTTGCCGAACGTATCTCAAGAGCGTTCCGAGAACGGCGAGCGTGCTTAGAATCCAAACAAAAGGATTTCCAAGAAGCATAATATTTCCCGCGTCCGTAAAACGCATCGGTTCAATCATAAAGGGCCAAAGGTACCACGGACTCATCATTAAATTTCCTCCGCCTACGGTGTATCCCGCACCACCGATGAGAAGTTGATAGAGGGTCGCTTTTGCTATCGATGGATTTATGGCCAGGTCCGGAATATTGAAGAGCCACCCCATCGCGGAAAGCTGTTCTTCGGGAGTGAAGAGCGCATTGGTTACGCCGATGAGAAGTATGAGAAACACGAGCGCGGCGACCCCAAGGAACCACAACACGTCCCAATGCCGCGCGCGCTCTTTTGTGAAGACACTCTTCAAGATTGCGGCAACAATAACCGGTCCTGCAAACACAATCGCAGTGAGTTTCACGCTTAGGGCGAGGCCGAGGAAGATGCCGGAGAGGATTGGGTTACGGGATTGATACAGAGGAAAAAGCGCGCGCTCCAAGGGCGCTAGCCCGGTCTTACCCGCTTTTTCCTCTGTATCAATCCCTTCTTGTTGCGGTTTTGCTTTTCTAAAAAAGAAGTAAAGCGCGAGAAAACCGAACGAGAGATACATTCCGTCCATGAGGATAAGACGCGTGTCGAGGAGAAGTGCATTTTCGAGTGCTATGAAAAAAGCGGTAAGAAGCGCCGCGCGTTCGCCCGCAAGTTCCCGAACAAAGAGAAATACGGAAACAATAAGCAACAATCCAAAAAGCGCGCTTACCACTCTTTCCGTCATGTAGGGAAAGTTCTCGTACGGTTTGTCGACGCCTGTTGTGGTAAATGATTTCCCGTCGGGCGTTTTTTCGTTCACGACGTATGTGGCTCCCGCAAGATCACCTTTGTTGTAAAAGAAAAGGGGGATCGAGTAGAGAAACCTTCCAAAAGGAGGGTGGATGTCGAAGTAAGGCATTTGAAGCGCGTCGTTTGTGGCGTAGGTTGCGAAGTACGCCTCATCGAAGACGGGGCGATCCGGCGTGCCTATGCGTACGAGGTGCAGAGCGGCGCTTACGAGGAGAATAAGAAAGAGAAAAAAAAATGGACGATGGACAAAATTCAACACGGGGAGGCCCGGCTTCCTCGCGGAGGCCGGGCCTCCGTATGGCCGGACTTCCTTACGGAGGTCCGGCCTCCACAACGCCCGATCTCCTTCGTTTTTATTCCCCTCTAAGGACATTATACGTGATGAAGTAGAGGCCGTTTGAGAGAAGCGCGATCGCCGCGGCAATGATTGCGTAGAGGATAATTCTCTTTGCCTTCGTGACCCGTTCCTTGTCCTCCCCCACGGTCAGGAAAAGGATTGCGGCCCACATGAGCATTCCCACCGCCGCGACCCAAAACAAGTCGAAAAGGAATCCGACAAACCTGTTCAAAGAGTTCTCTACTTGAGAAAGCGAGGTGAGCGAAGTTTCCTGGGCGCGGGCAATAAGAAACGGAAGGAATAATTTCATAGTTTTATTATACTATGCGACGTCAATAATAAGGAAGCCCGGCTTCCTCGCGGAGGCCGGACTTCCAAAGAAACAAAACCTTACTGGATATTTCCCTGTAAAAGACTTGTGACGATGCTTTGTAACCCGGTCGAGAGAAGCGCGATCGCCGCGGCAATGATTGCGTAGATAACTCTGTTTTTTGCCTCCTTGATCTTTTCTTCGTTTCCGGCACCGGTGAGATAGAGAACTGCTGCCCAGATAAGAAACAAGACGGTCAAAACCCAGAAAATAACAATCACCCAGTTCACGATCTGCGTTAAGCTTGATGTTACTCCGGAAAGTTTGGTGATTGGTGCTTGTCCGTACCCGGAAATGTTAGAAAGTTGAGCAAATGTTGCGAGCGGCATAAGAATACTCGTCGTTAAGGCCACCACACCAATTATCTTTTTTACCTTATTCATTGTGAAACTTATTGGTATTGTTTTCTCGACCTTTTGGAGCTACTGGACGTTCAGCACGTCTCTAATAATCGAAACCATGCCCCAACCTATTACGATTATAGCATATCCGATTGCCGTGTAAAGAATTGTTTTTCTTCCCGTCGCAAATCGTTCCGGGTTTCCTCCCGCGAATATCATCTGAAACGCGCCGATTAAAATCATCCCGACCGCGATGGGCGTTGCGATCGTGATGAGCCAGTTCACGATGTTTTCCAAAAGATCCTCAACGGATGAAGTGCCGAGCGGATTAGCGAGAGATGTTGAGGTAGAGCCCTCACATTGAATCCCTTCGGCGTTGTTGCACTGTGTTCCATCCGCGTAAACCAACAAAGAGCTTGTCAGCAGGATAAATGAAAACACGAGAAACAGCGGGATAGTTTTTCTCAACACTTTCATATTATGTTGTATTGTAGCACTGTATGTCGGCCCACGGAAAGTCGATGTTCCCGGTGATGAGGTGAAGCACCGTGTTGATAATGAGCCATCCCGCAAGAACAATAATGAGGCCTATAATGGCGCTTGTAATACTTCCCCTTCCCTTCTTAACCCGCTCCTCCGATCCGCCCGATATCATGAGCACAATCGCGCCGTAGACCGTCATGCCGACCGCGAGAACGACCGCAAGCTCGGTCAGGATGTTGATACTATTTACCACCACCTTCACGCCGTCGCAGAGCGAGCATCCCGTGGCCGACTTATTGCACCCGCCGCCCGATGTTCCTTTCCAAATGTCGATAAACGCCGCAGAAGAAGTGCCGAAGGTCATAAAAAACAAAAGCGGAGCAAGAAAAAAATTCGCAATTCGTTTTTTCATATTCATATTAGTAACTTCGTTGAATAATTTGATTGATAGCGCTTTGCGCCGCAGAGAGCGCATCCGACGGCCTTTCCTTACCCGACACGACCGCATGGATCATCTGCGAAAATATCGTTCTCGCGGCGTCCTTATCGCGTTCGTCCCACGATCGCGCGACAAGGGCCTGTCGCGCGAAGACGTTTAATGTCGGATCGTTCTGATATTGATAGAGAAGCGAGTTTAAAGCCGGCGGTTTTCCGGTTCGTAGGGGGTAGTCATTCGCGACAACGGCGTTTGTTGCGGTCTCTAGAATGAAATCCCACGCGACAACCGGATATTTCGTTTGTCGCGAGACGACATACCCCCAGTAGTCGGGGAACGCAACCGGCGTTGAGGCATTTTTCGGTTGAGGCACGGGCGCAACCTCGATATTCAGGTAGGCATTCCTCGCCTTAAGTCCGGGAATTGACGAAGCATAATCGAAAATAACAACAACCTTCCCTTGACCGAACGCATCTCTTGCGTTTTGCATCGAGTCATTCCACGTGTAGGCCTTCGAATCCGGATCGGCGAACTGCGTATAAAACGTAAGCGCCTGAAGCCCCAGTTCGCCTGAAAACGAGGGAGCTCCCTGATCCCCGATTTTTGAACCGTTTTGGAGCATGAGAAGAGAGAGGAGATCGGAGCCGGTGGGAATGGTGTCGTCGCTTCCTCCGATTGCCGCTCCCGCTTGCGTAATCGCCCCTTTCGCATCCTTCATCACGAGTTTCGGCACCGCATCCAGAAAGTCCTCCCAGCTCTGCCATGTGCCGGGGAGCGGAAGCCCGGCACGGTCGAAGAGATTTCTATTATAGATAAGCGCGAGCGTGTCGATCGAGAGCGGCAGTCCGTAGATATTGTTTTGTCGGTAGAAGTCCTGCATGACGACTTGCGGAAAAAGCTGCTTCAGTTCCAGAAGCGAAAACGATGCGGGATTGACGGGAAGGATTTTATTGATCTGTCTCGGCGTGTCGGTGTTCCGAATCATAAAAATATCGGGACCGGCTCCCGCCGCGAGCGCGTCAAGAAGCGCGGAGTTGTAGTCGGCCGGGTTCGTAAATCCCCGATAGGTTACGGTGACGTTCGGGTATATGGTTTTGAAATTTTGAATCGCGCTCGAGTACGTGTCCTCTTTGTCGTACACGCCCCAGATTGTGAGTGCGGCCTTCACCTGATGCGGATCGTTCTTCGCGGTGCGAAGCCCGGGGATAACACCTAAAATCACGAGCACGATCGCAATCACGACCGCGAAGCCGATGAAAAGTATTACTTTTTGAGAATGAGTTAAAGACATAAATTTTCAATTGCCAATGATCAATAAATTTTTGAATTGACTAATTTTATAATTGATTGTCCTCCAAGGGAGGATCCGCCTCTGGCGGAAAAATTGGAAATTGATAATTGAAAATTCGTCAGAGGCAGACGATTCCGACCAGTGTATCCCCTTTCTCGAGGTTCATAATCTTCACCCCCTGCGTTGCGCGGCTCAAGATGCGGATGTCTTTCAGGGCCGCGCGAAGCGCTTGTCCCTTCGAGGAAAATGCGAGCACCCCCTCGATTTCGTCGTCCACGATATGCGCGCCGATTACCGGTCCTGTTTTCGGAGTGATCTTCGCGGTCTTGATTCCCGAACCGCCCCGCCGCTGAAGCTTATACTCCTTTATGGCGGTTTGTTTTGCGAATCCGTTCGCCATCACCGCAAGTACCCGAAGCGAGGTCTTGCTTCCTTTTTCCAAATCCTCTTTCTTTATTATATCAAGTCCGCTCACCGTGTCCTGCTTCTTGAGATGTAATGCCCGCACCCCTGCGGCGCCCCTCCCCATACTCCGTACGTCCTTCTCTTTAAAACGAATCGCCTGCCCCATTGCGGTTACGAGCACTAGTTGGTCGTCGCCGCGAGAGAGGCGCACCCACCCGAGAAGATCTCCGCCCTGAAGCTTCATCGCGATGATACCGGTTCTTCGCACGTTTCCGAAGTCCTCAAGCGGCGTGCGCTTAATGCCCCCTTGTCGCGTCGTCATCACGAGAAAATGCTTTGTGCGTTCGCCTTTGTCTTCTATGTAATTTTGCGCGTACGTCACGACCGCACTCACTTTTTCGTTCGTGGGAATATCGAGAAAGTTGTATACCGACTTACCCTTCGCGGTACGGCTTGCAACCGGAACCTCGTACACTTTCGTCTGGAACACACGCCCTTTTGTGGTGAAGAAAAGGATGTTGTCGTGCGTGTCGGCCGAGAGAAGCTCGCAGATCTGGTCTTCCTCCTTGAGATCAAAGCCGATAAGTCCCTTTCCCCCGCGTTTCTGGACGCGGAACGTTCCCGGCGGCATTCGTTTGATGTATCCGTCCTCGGTCAGGGTGATGAGCGCCTCTTCTTTGGGAATCAAATCCTCTTCTCGAAACTCCTTGAGACCGCTCGCGATCACGTTCGTGCGTCTCGGCTCCGGGAAGCTCTTCTTCAGTTCCTCGAGATCGTGTTTGATAATGCCGAGGATTCGTTTCGGTTCTTTTAAAATGAGTTTCAGTTCCGCAATTATCCTCTTCTTTTCTTTGAGTTCATCCTCGAGTTTCTGTCGCTCGAGCGCCGCCAAACTCTGGAGTTTCATCTCGAGTATCGCATCCGCTTGTACGGGCGTGAGTTTGAAGTTCTTTATCAGGTTTTCGCGGGCGTTCTCTTTATCTTTCGATTTCTTGATGGTCGCGATAATTTTATCGATCACGCTAAGCGCTTTTACGAGCCCTTCGAGGATGTGAGCGCGTTCCTCCGCTTTCTTTAGGTCGAACTCCGTGCGCCGACGGATCACGATTTTCCTATGGTCGAGGTAGGCGCCAAGAATATCTTTTAAGGAGAGAACCTCCGGCTTCAAGCCGTTCGTGAGCGCGAGCATATTGTAATGAAAGTTCTTCTGAAGCTCGGTGTACTCGAAAAGCTGGTTTAAGATGCGCTGTGCCCGTACGTCGCTTTTGAGGTCGATTACGATTCTAAGCCCCTCTCGGTCCGACTCGTCCCGCACGTCCTTAATGCCCTCAATCTTCTTTTCTTGTACGAGCTCGGCGATTTTCGTGATGAGCGTCGACTTGTTTACCTGATACGGGATTTCGGAGATGACAATCTGAAAACTTCCGTTTTTGCGTTCCTCGATCTCGGTTTTCCCTCTGGCGGTAATCGATCCTTTCCCGGTCGCGTAGGCCTCTTCGAGCGCGCGGTGATCATAGATGATTCCGCCAGTCGGGAAATCCGGCCCTTTCACGAACTGCATGAGTTCTTTCACGTCGCTCCCCGGATGATCCGCGAGATGTACGGTCGCGTCCGCGATCTCGACGAGATTATGCGGGGGAATCGAGGTCGTCATACCGACCGCGATACCGACCGCGCCGTTCAGGAGAAGATTCGGGAGTTTTGCGGGAAGGAACCCGGGTTCCTCGCGCGTCGCGTCGTAGTTCGGAACCCAGTCGACGGTTTCTTTTTCGATATCCGTGAGAAGTTCCTCGGAAATTTTCGAAAGACGCGCCTCTGTGTAACGCATCGCGGCAGGCGAGTCCCCATCAACCGAACCCCAGTTGCCCTGTCCGTCGATCAAGGGATAACGGAGCGAAAAATCCTGCGCCATACGCGCCATCGCGTCATAGACCGCCATGTCGCCGTGCGGATGATAACGTCCAAGCACTTCGCCTACCACGTTCGCCGATTTCTTGAACTTCGCACCGTGCGTGAGGCCGGAATCCCACATCGCCCACAAAATTCTTCGCTGTACGGGTTTCAGACCGTCTCGCACGTCGGGAAGCGCCCGTGAGACGATAACCGACATCGCGTAGTCGAGGTACGACTCGCGAAGCTCCTCGGTGATTTCGCGCGGCTCGATACGTTGACTCGGAACGCCTGATTCTTCGTGTTGTTTTTTGTCCGGCATAGTGCGTCGTTTCGATTGTAACACTCCTCTCTATGGTTGTGGAAGCGGTGTGGGAGGAATTGGATCGGGCGTGCTCGCGCTCTCAATTTGGGGTGTTGCCCGTTTTTCAACCTCGTAGGAGTTCGTTTTCGAGAACGCATTGATTGTTTTGTTCCACAACTCGACGATCGACACCTTTATAGAATAAAGCTCGTTTTTAATCTCGTCTCCCAAGATCTGGAATCCGCGTCCCAGCGTGCCGAAGAATGAGGTTCTCGAGGGCTGTGGCGTCGTTTCTTGCTTTAGGGCAACCTCCGCGGTCTCCTGGGTCGAAGTTGCCGTTGTTGCGACGGAGCCGCCGAAGGAAGGAAAGGCCACATTGAGATACACAACCCAGAGCACCACAACAAGAACCATGGAAATGCCCGAGAGACCGACAAGCCACCGCCTTCTTGTTTTGAGATCTGCGTTTTGAAGGTTGGCGATGAAGCGTTGAATTTTGAATAAAACCCCCCGCATCATATTAGGATTTTTTGGGCGCGAGCGGATGAACGGCCATGGCCTTCTGCGGAAGATCTTTCTTCTTAAATACGAATTTTTCTTCGGCGCCGATTTTTTCCTGCCCCAGTTCCTTGAGGAACGGTTTGTAGTTCTCTCCGAGTGAAGGAATAATGACACTTGGTTCGAGTTGGCGAATGAGTTTCGCGGCCGCTTCGATCGGAATGAACGGCTTGCCGCTTCCAGGGAGTATCAATACATCGCACTCCTGAAGCAGTTCCTGAACCCTCGAGGTCGGTTCTTTTGCGGAGTAGCCGAGGATGCCGAAAATCACCTCGTCAAACACAATTCTGTATGCGGTTTTTTCTCCCTCGGTTTTTTCTTCCAGGGAAACTCCCGCTACGTGGATTCCTTGCACCTCATACTCGCCCTGATGATCGATCCAGAAGCCGCCTTCTTCGGAGGGCTGGGTCTTCGCGGGGCGTACGGTGTTTACGACCGCCGTTGCCCCCTTGAACGAACGCTGGTTTACGGGATCGACGAGCACCGTGAGTTGCCCCGATTGCAATTTAAAATAGTCGTCTCCCTGGTACGTGATGATCATTACGGTACTATTATATGTCCGTAAAATACCTTTTTCAATCGCCTCATTTAAATTCCTAAATTGAAAATTAATTGATAATTGGTCATTGGAAATTGAAAATTTATGTTGCTCGCTCATTCTCAAAAAGGAAGATCTTGGCGGCTTGCATCCTAATCTTATTTCATGATATTCTCGTCAGGTATGATGCAACTTATGAAGCCGGGAAATATGGCGGTGATCACTCAACTCTTGAAGGATGAGCCGTCTCTTTTTGCCACTCTGAAGGTCGGCGACTTGGTACAAGGCACGGTGATCGAAAAAAGCTCGAAAACATTACTCGTCGATCTGGGAAAACACGGTACGGGAGTGGTGTATCGCGGCGAGCTCCAGAACGCACGAGAGCTTGTGCGCGGTCTTACGAGCGGAAACCCCGTTCATGCCAAAGTGATTGATATCGATAACGACGAAGGATATGTGGAACTCTCCCTTTCGGAGGCGGACAAGCAGCGTGCGTGGACCGAGGTACAGGAGCTTAAAGAAAAAGAGGAGGTATTGAAGCTCAAGATAAGCGGTTTCAATAAGGGGGGGCTTATGGCGGACGTTCGCGGACTCCCCGGGTTTCTTCCCGTCTCCCAGCTCTCGAATGAGCATTATCCGAAGGTGGGCGTCGACGAGAAGGGAAAAATCCTTCAGGCGCTTCAGATGCTCGTGGGACAGGAACTCGAAGTGAAAATTATCGACGTGAATTCGAGGACGAATAAACTCATCGTTTCGGAGAAAGCCGCTCAAGAGTTGAGCGCAAAGGAACTTGCCGAGCACTATAGTGTGGGACAAATCATCGAGGGGGTGGTTTCTGGTGTCGCCGATTTCGGAGCGTTCATACGGTTTACCGACAACCCCGTAGTCGAAGGATTTATTCACGTATCCGAGATCGATCACCGCATCATCGATAACCCGAAGGAAATAATGAAAATTGACGACGCGGTAAAAGCGCAGATTGTCGATATCAAGAACGGCAGAATTTCTCTTTCCCTGAAAGCGCTCAAAGAAAATCCTTGGGAGAAGGCGGGTGCGTTTTTCAAAGAAGGCGATGAAATAAAAGGAATGGTTTATGCGTTCACCCAATTCGGTGCGCTCGTGAATCTCGACCATGATCTGCAGGGTCAAGTACACGTGACGGACTTCGGGGGAGTTCCGGAGATGAAAAAAGAGCTCGTTTCGGGGGAATCGAGGACATTCATGGTGCAATCGGTGAAACCGGAGGAGAAGAGAATCACGTTGAAGCTGAAGAGAGAGTAATTTCGCAGGACTCCTTATAAAAAAGTGAGCGCTTCGGGCCGACAAGGCCCAAACTTATTTTTATTTGTTTTTTGCGTGAAGCGGGAAAGTGCGCTAAGATATGATGTATCTAAAAATATATGGGAAAGTTCGGAAAAAGTTTTTTGGGAGTTGTTACGTTTCTCGTGCTCCTCGCGTTCGTGTTCTCGTTTTTTCTCGTGCCAACGGAAGAGTCGGGCACGATTTCGATCGGCGCTTTATCGCAGAAAGTCGAAGAGGGCGCGGTTAAGTCCATTGCGGTCAGTGGTGATACGTTGAACGTCGAATTTGCGGACGGCTCGAAGGTGACGTCGAAAAAGGAAACCGAAACCGGTATCGTGGAGACGCTCAAGAACTACGGCATCTCGCCGGAAGCGCTTCGTACGGTGGATGTGAGTGTTACCGATGAGGGCGGCGCGCGTTACTGGGCCGGTATTTTGATTCCGACAGTACTTCCGATTCTTGTCATGGTGCTCATTTTTTGGTGGATCTTCAGGCAGGCGAAAGGCGGAGCGAACCAGGCCTTCACGTTCGGAAAAGTGAACATCAAACTCTTTTCGCCGAATCGCGACAAGGTGACGTTTAAAGACGTCGCGGGACTTAAGGAGACGAAAGAAGAACTCGAAGAAGTCGTCGACTTTTTGAAGAGTCCGAAGAAGTTTTTGGATATCGGCGCGCGCATTCCGAGGGGTGTGCTTCTCATGGGAGCGCCCGGTACGGGGAAAACACTTCTCGCGAGAGCGGTCGCGGGTGAATCGAATGTTCCTTTTTTTCACCTCTCCGCATCCGAATTTGTCGAGATGTTCGTCGGTGTCGGCGCTTCGAGGGTAAGGGATTTGTTCCAGACGGCAAAACGTGCCGCGCCTTCCATTATATTTATCGATGAAATTGATGCGGTAGGCCGCGAACGCGGCGCGGGCTTAGGGGGTGGACACGACGAGCGCGAGCAGACCCTGAATCAAATTCTGGTTGAGATGGACGGCTTCGAGCGCGACTCGAACGTGATCGTAATGGCGGCAACAAACAGGCCCGATGTGCTGGACTCGGCGCTTCTTCGGCCGGGACGTTTCGATCGGAGGGTGGTACTGGACCTTCCGGATATCAAAGACAGAGAAGATATTTTGAAGATTCATGCGAAGGGAAAACCACTCGGTAAGAGCGTGGACTTGAGAATTATTGCGGTTCGCACGCCGGGATTTGCGGGCGCAGATCTCGCGAATCTTATGAACGAGGCGGCGATTCTTGCGGCGCGCAACGACAAAAAAGAAGTGTCCCAGCTTGATCTCATAAATTCCATCGAGAAAGTGATGCTCGGACCCGCGCGAAAGAGCCGCGCAATTTCCGACAACGAAAAGAGAATCACCGCATATCACGAGGCGGGCCACGCCCTGGTCGCCGCGGGACTCAAGGAAGCGGATCCAGTACACAAGGTCTCGATCGTGAGCCGCGGCATGGCGGGTGGATACACATTAAAACTTCCGATTGAGGAACGACGCCTTAAAACAAAAACCGAATTCTTGGCGGATCTCGCGGTCTCGTTCGGCGGTTTTATTTCCGAGTCGGTCGTATTCAAAGATGTGAGCACGGGATCGTCGAATGATCTGCGGCAGGCGACCGATATGGCGCACCGGCTCGTTACCGAATTTGGTATGAGCGAGAAGCTCGGGCCCCGCACATTCGGGAAGACGCAGGATCTTATTTTTCTGGGGAGAGAACTTTCTTCCGCGAAGGATTATTCCGAGGCGACAAGCGGCGTGATCGACGACGAAGTGAATCTCTTTATCAAAAAAGCGTTCGATGCGGCGAAGAAGATCATCACGACACACCGGAACGTACTCGATAAAATTGCGCACGTCCTCATGGAAAAAGAAACACTCGAGCAGGACGAGTTCAATGCGATCATTAAGAGCTTCAGCTTGAAACAAGTAGCGATTAAGGCGTAAAGTAGGAATAGCCGCCGGAGCGCGGCAGGGGCCAGTAGCATAGCGGCTAATGCAACGAGCTTATACCTCGTAGACCGATGGTTCGAGTCCATCCTGGCCCACAAAACTAAATTTCTCGCACTAAAAGCAGAAAGGTGCTACGCGTCGCAGGTGCGCGGGAAGGAAGAGAAGCTCGTTGCGAAGCGATGAGCTTCTCATTTTTTGTGCGACTCCCCACAGACCCCCGCCGCAAGGCGAAAAGAAGAAGGAAGGGAAATTTTTGGTTTGCACCATCGGTTCAATTTCTATCCTAACATGATATGCAAGGTTTAGGTATTGCACATCTGCATATACGCTAATACTATTATGGTAGACACAATACGATCAAAGGAAAATCGTAATTTTGTCGGCAAACTGCGAAAGCAGATTTGCGACAAGTTGATGTTGCGAAAAAGCTGAAACGCACACAATCGTGCGTGTCTCGTATTGAGGTCGGCGAGCAACACTTGGATATTTTGGAACTGAAGAAATTTGCCGACTTGTACGGCAAGGATATAAATTATTTCGTGAAATAGAAATATATGGAACATCAACGTTTAACACCACTTGGCGCGTTTGTAAAGTTTTTGTCGTGGTTTACATTCATCCCAATGATTATTGCGTATTTTATGGGCTACGAAACCGCGGCAAGCGCTTTGTTTTTCATTTGGCTTATCGCGGGGATATTGGTCTGGATTATAAAAATTTAGTTCAATCAAAAATTATGGCAGAGATTCAAACATATCAAGACGGCACACCTCTAGGGACATTTTCTCAAATTAAACTTGATGATGGAAGTAAGATAATGATATCCCTCACCCAAACGGAGATAGCGATTTTTAAGGTTGGGTTTCTCGGCATACCAAAAGGTACTCTCTGGAAATATAATATGGATAGGTTTTTAGATATTATCTACCCCGAGGGGCCCGCTTCAAAAAATGCTGACAGGTCGGTCTTGGAAATTGCTACCGAAATCGCAACTCAATGTGCAACCATGGAGGAAGTGAAAATAAAATTTAGTGATCTAAACGGTGGCATGTTTTTATGAAAACAACTCAAGAAGATCTCAAAAATACTCCGATGAAATCTTTGTAGAGATGAGCAAAATTTTTAGTACTGATAAAATTGATCTTTTTAATCCAGCGAGGACTCCCCGCCCTTACAGACGGGGAGGTTCATTACGCCGCATTATCGCTGGCGTATCTTTGTATTACATTGAAAGGCTGAAAATCGGCTAGAGCTCCCCCAACAAAAGAAGGTGTTTATATTAAAATGGACTATCTGCAGAGACAATATAGAATTCACAAATTTGTTCAGTTGCTCAAATCCATCTTGAGCGATAGAAGCTTGGCGACAGATAGAATGCCCAAAGATGCTTTTTATGAGCGGACACGAGATACATTCTTTCAAGAATCTAACCCCCTGGAATCAAAACGCAATAAAGCCATTTTTCCGAGAGCGACGAGACAATTCAGCGAGGCAATAGAAAATAGACACACGTTTGATTCCATGAGAAATAATTTGGATTTTCTCCGAGCTGAATTTGATGATTATTTCGACGACTTGGTGGATAGAAAAGTTTTGGCATCAAACAGCGATAGGCCGCCCTCTTTTCGACTAAACTATAATTCCGCAATGGTATACTGGATTATCGGGCTTGGGATTTTTGTCGGTTTTATTTGGCGGATTGCCAAAATGTTTTACCAAAAATCTTGAAATCTAAGGAGCCAATTTGTGCCGTTTTACAATTTCTCTTCAAAACGGCGGGGGTTGTTGTGCGTGCAGGGTGGACGGGACAAGCACAAGGCCCTACCACTGACTCCAACGAAGCCACCGAGTGAACACACAGGCATCTCGAACGAATGCGAGCGGCTAATGCGAGACGCGTGGCAGGCGTTCTGTTCAAAATAGGTTCGAGCCTGGTAGAATGGAGACACACACTTGGACGGTTAGCTCAGCTGGTTAGAGCGCGTCGTTTACACCGACGAGGTCGTAGGTTCAAATCCCACACCGTCCACAGTAGGGTTTCGTAGAATCATTGTGCTATACTTAATCAAGATGTAGCTTAGTGGTTCTCATGATTAAGAAAGAAAGAGAACAAGTACTCGCCCGGCACCTTAGGAGAAAGGGGGAATCAATAAGAGAAATCGCTACCCACCTTAAGGTCTCGAAGGGTAGTGTTAGTCTGTGGGTAAGGGACGTAAAACTCACCGGCCCTCAACGCCGATTTTTGGCCCACAAGCCGTTTCTTCGTGAGGTGATTACAAAACGAGTAATCACACGAGTACGAAACGAGCAAGAAAGAAGGCGACTGATAATTGAATCTCACAAGAAAGATATCGAAAAAATTCAAATTTCCCTGAATGGGTTACTTATTGTGGGAACATGCTTGTATTGGGCAGAGGGTGGAAAGGCAGATAGTAATCGTATTTTCAGATTTTCAAACAGCGATCCAGAGATGATAAGAGTGATGATGGCTTTTATCAGAAATGTATGTAGAATTCCGGAGAACAAGATTAAGGGCCATATTCATCTGCACCCGCACTTGAATAAAAGGGTTGCACTAAAATACTGGTCGGGAGTTTCGGACATACCGATTTCTCAATTTCATAAAACAAGTAGTCCAAAAAACAGATCAAGTAAGAACACAAGGGATACGTTACCGTATGGTACTTTTGATATCGGAATTTATTCAACTGATTTATATCTCAAAATGTTGGGCTGGATAGAAGTTGTAAGAGATAAGATCCTAAAAGAACACTCTATCTAAATAAGAAAAAACCTTTGACAATCTCCTCTTTTCAGGAGTATTTTTGATATATGCCGCTTACATTCAATACTTCTTACGGTTTGCAGATTGACGTGCATCAGGTGGTGAATGAAATTGTTCAGTTTATCAAGAACAAACCGAAGGCAGAGTACAAAATAATAATCGGGAGCGATTCACTGCACTTGGAAGACAAGAGCGCCGACTTCGTGACCGCGATTGTGGTGCATCGTGTGGGGAACGGAGGCCGGTACTTCTACCGCCGCGCGAAGATGGGGAAGTTCTACAACCTCCATGATCGCATCATCCAAGAGGTGCTTCTCTCGCTCGATGTCGCGAATGTATTTATCACCGAAATGAAAGAAGTAACGAAGCAAATGGCCGAAGAAGGAATCGCGGCGAAATGGGACTTCGAGATTCACGTGGATGTGGGAGAACACGGCCCCACGAAGGCGCTCATCCAGGAGGTGGTGGGAATGGTACGTGCGCACAACTTCGAACCGAAAACGAAGCCCGAAAGCTACGCGGCCTCGAAGGTGGCGGATAAATATGTCTAGCGGAAATATCTAATTAACCTAAATTTCTAATTGATCTAAAATTGGTTATTGGGAACTGGGATTTGATTAGAAATTAGAGTAATTAGGAATTAGAAATTTTCAGTTGTTATGGATAAATTAGTATTCGATATCGAAACGAAAAACTCGTTCGACGACGTAGGAGGAAGGGAAAACCTGAAGGATCTCGATGTTTCGGTTGTGGCGGTGTACTCCTACGATGAGGATAAATATTTTTGCTTCGATGAGCACGAGCTTTCGTCGCTCGGGGAAATGTTAAAACGCGCGAAGCTGATCGTCGGTTTTGCGAGTAAGAGGTTCGACATTCCCATTCTCGCGAAATATTTCAACTTCAACGTCGCCTCAATCCCCCACTACGATATTCTTGAGGAGGTTGAAGCAAAACTCGGTCGCCGCATCGGACTCGGCATCCTTGCCGAAGCGAATATCGGCGCGGGGAAGACCGGCCATGGCATGGAAGCGATCGAGCTCTATCGCCGCGGAGAAATCGAGAAACTTAAGGAGTATTGCGTAAACGACGTCAAAATTACGAAGGAAATATTCGATCTCGTCCGCGAGAAGGGATATCTCTGGATTCCCGAGAGAGGTGCTTCCCCAATGAAGAAACTTGAACTATCGTATAAGGAAGCGGAGGAATCCCCCCAAGGGCAACTTATTTAATCAAATAACATGGAAAAACTCGCAAAAAACAAAATAGTGCTCGTAATTGTCGTCATAATCGTCGGTGTGGGGCTCGTCGCGGCGTATGTTCCACTCCTCTTCATTCCCTCCGCATATGAAGAACAGTCGCAAATAGAGAATCGGGGTGTAGAACCAATCGTGGAAGCGAGTTCGACTCCCGTCGTCCCGACCGCGACCTCTTCGGAACAGTTACCTGATCCGTTTTCCGGCATTCAGGGCGAACAGGAATCGTTGGATGATCTTGGCAACCTTCTTAACCAATAAAACCCGCGTCTCAGAAAATCACCGCCGAATCACGGTGGTGATTTTTTTAGAGTTGAGGTACATTAAATAAAAAGAGATTTACCCCGTTAGAAAATTACGCACATGCCGAACATGAGCATCACAAAGTTTTCCTATATCAAAAAACCGCAGTGCCGCCTGTGGTATGTCAGTAATCTTCTAACGGGGTGAAAGACAAGAAAATAAAGAAACTTCTAGAGCAAGAAGCGAGGCGTCAAAACGATACGCTGAATCTCATCGCTTCCGAGAATTACGTCTCGAAAGACGTACGCGAGGCGTTGGGGAGCGTATTCGTAAACAAATATGCGGAAGGATATCCGCGCGCCCGCTATTACGGCGGCAATGTGTATGTGGATGAAGTTGAGGAACTTGCGAAAAAAAGAGCCCTCAAACTTTTTTCCCTCTCCCCCAAGAAATGGAGCGTAAATGTCCAACCCTATTCCGGATCCCCCGCGAATCTTGCAGTCCTCCACGCGCTGGTGCCGGTAGGTGAGAAGATCATGGGAATGTCTCTCGCAATGGGAGGGCACCTTACGCACGGGCACAAGGTGAGCGTTACGGGAAAACTCTGGACGCAAATCCCTTATGGAGTGGACGAAAAGACTGAAGAGATCGACTACGGCGGAGTAATGCGGATTGCCAAAAAAGAGCAACCCAAACTCATCATCGCGGGCGCGACCGCGTACTCACGAATCGTGGACTTCAAAAAAATGAGAGCGGTTGCGGACGCGGTAGGGGCGTATCTCCTGGTTGATATGTCGCACTTCGCCGGGCTCGTTGCGGGCAGGTCGTATCCTTCCCCATTTCCCTACGCCGATGTGGTGATGACGACGACCCACAAGACACTTCGGGGTCCGCGCTCCGCGATGATCTTCTCGCGTACTATCCCCCCCCTAATTCCTAATTCAAAACTCCTAATTCCCAACCTTATTGATAAGGCGGTATTTCCCGGACTTCAGGGAGGGCCGCACGAGAACCAGATTGCCGCGATTGCGGTCGCGCTTGAGGAAGCGATGAAACCCGCATTCAAAAAATATGCGGCACAGGTGGTAAAAAACACCCGCGCGTTCGCGGAAGAGATAAAACGTTTGGGCTGGCGCGTGGTCTCGGGCGGTACGGATTCCCACCTCTTCCTCCTTAATACCGCATCATGCGGGATTGGCGGAAAAGAAGCGAGCGACGTACTCGAGAGCATCGGCATCATCGTGAATAAAAACACCATCCCCTTCGACGAGCGCACCCCCGTCGATCCTTCGGGAATCAGGATCGGCACGTCGGCCTTGACGACGCGCGGTATGAAAGAAAGAGAAATGAAAACAATCGCGGGCTTAGTATCCATGACGTTTACCAAAAAAATATCCCCGTCTGAAGCGCGACGGCGGGTGAAGGTTCTTGTGAAAAAGTTTCCGATTCGTGTCTAAGGATAAGAAAAAAATTCTCTTTGTCGATATCTTGACTGACGATCCAAAATTCAGGCGTTTTGAAAGCAGGGTCTTATACGGAGGAAGCTCTTATGCGGAGAGCGTGAGAAGGGCCCTTGGAGTCAAGAAAGAAGAGTTTCTGAGCATCGACGCTTCTCGCGGCGTGTTCCCCGATCTCTCAAGATTCAAGGCGGTGATACTCGGAGGATCGATAGAAGATCCTATTCGGGGAAAAGAGAAAAAATGGATGAAGGAGACCTACGTGTTTATCAGGAAAATTGCCCGGGAGAAAATTCCGATGCTGGGGATATGCGGCGGGTTGCAGTTCACCGTGAGAGCGCTCGGAGGAATAATCATCCTTAACCCGAAAGGGAGGAATTTTCGAACGAACAAGACCACCCTCACAAGTGCCGGCATGCGCGATCCACTTTTTCGGGGGTTGCCCCCCACCTTTTCCGTTCAATCGAGCCATAAATGCATTGTGCAAAGACTGAAGCCCGGATGGAAACTTCTCGCCTCGTCCCCGTATTCTCCGTTTGATGCCATCGCGATAGGCGGCGCAATCCGCCTCCTTGAGTTTCATCCCGAGATGCGCGTCTCGGAGATGCGCGGCATCGCCAGAATGAGAAAAGCGGCGCTCAAAGAGGAGGGATATTTCCGCGCCGGCGATTTTGGGAAACTCCTTCTTTCCTTTAAAGAAACCGGAAGAAACGGAAAGAAGATTCTCAATAACTTCCTCGGTTCTTTCGTTCGGTAACAACCCTTGCGGGAAAACGTTATACTAATTACAATCAGAAAAAGTAGCATCATGAAACCCATACCTCACATCCTTTTTGCGTACTGGTTTACTCAAAAACCTCTCTCGAGGAAGGTGTTGTTGCGGTAGTTCGGATCCTTATCGCTCACAGAACCTCTTCCTCGGAAGAGGTTTTTTCTTCCGAACTAAACGCAAATTTACAAAAAAATAGAAGAAGGAGCATTTATATGAACGTCCTTAATAATTTCTTTTCTCAATTTCGGTTTGATTCCGCGCGTGCTGGCTCGATCGGCATAGAACGGGAACGGTTTCTCCTGTCGGAGGAGGGCACATACGCCCCTTCTTCTGAAGAATTCCTGAAGATTTTAGACGATGGAAACTGGACACACGAACTTTCGTTGTGTCAGGTGGAAGACAGGACAAGACCGGAGCAATCGGGCTTGAAAATCAAACTAAACCTTCTGGAAAATGACAATCTCGGATCCCTTGCGGCAAGGAAACTCCACGTGTCTTTCTCTGAAGAAGAGGCCGCGCAAGAGAATCTTCCCCTTCTTATATATCCCTCTCCTCGTTATCGGGAAATCGCCGCTTCCGTTTCCTCCGCGCGTCTTTCCGCGGCATGTAGAGTTGCAGGAACCCATATTCACATGGGGGTTTCGAATATCGAAGAGGCGCTCATGTTGCATAACGCCCTTAAAAATCACCTCGAGGTACTTTGCGAACTCGGTGATCATTCAAACGGTCTTCGTTTGAAATTATACAAAGAGATGGCAATACGATGGAATCCGCCGATATATGAAGGTGCGGAACACTTTTTTGAGATCGCGAAGCAAGAAGAATTTTCGGAAAATCCGAAAAACTGTTACCACCTCGTACGGATAAGTCCTTATGGTACCGTCGAGTGCCGCGTATTCGGAGTCACCCAACACGTTGACGAAATAATCGAGTGGGTGCACACCCTCTCATTAATAAGGAAGGAGGTGATATCAAATGTGGAATAAAGAAAATGAATCGAGAATGCGGGAAGCATTCCAGAATCAGGTTGCTGAAGTGCTGACAGACGAATCACGTTTTCGCAAAAAGGAAGAAGACATAATTGTCGGTCTTGAGTCGGAACTGGGATTGTTCAGTGACGCGAAGACTCCCGAGGAGATCGGTGCAATACGAGACGACATTCTCCATAGCGCGGAAGTCACGGAACATACGGACATAGACGCCGAGCTGGGAGTGACTCAAATAGAATTCAGGACGCCGCCGATCAGCGTCGGTTCCGGAGCCGATGAATTGATGCGTGTTTATAAGGAGCGATTTAAGAAGATTCTTGACGTTGCCCATCGAAGAAACCTCTCCGTACTGCGGATTGGGAGCAATCCTTTTCTCCCCGTGCTTGAAACACCGAGGACGAACAAACCGAAATATCTTCTTGTTCCCGATTTCCAAAACATACACCGGAGGAAAAGCATAGATACGAGCTTCGGCGTAAACGGAACCCGGGTCGAGATAGGAGACGCCTCGATCATCTCTCTCTTCCAGGCATTCCAGGTAAACATTCAAGCGTCCTCTCTCGGGGATGGTATAGAGAAAATGAACCGCTCATTTATGCTCGTTCCGCTTCTCGTCGCACTCGGAGCCAATTCGAGATACATCGAATGTTCCGACACGGGGGTTCAGGAATCGAGAGTTCTTGCGTGGGAAATAAGCCACGACACAAGAACCAGAGAAGAAATAAGGAGTGGTATAGGGCTTCGGATAGGGTTACCGGAACGTTATTTCGCGGGTCCGAGTGATTATTTCGTAAGAGTCGGGAAATACCCGTTTATTCTCTCCGCTCCCGATCAAGCGCTCAAAGTAGGCGTGGGTCTTCACTGGCTCGATGTAAGATTAAAAGTTGTGGGGGACGCGATAGTCGTCGAACTCCGCGCGCTTCCCACACAGCCGACGATCGAGGAAGAATTGGCGCTTACATTTTTCTTCCTTGGGAGATTGAAATACTCGCAAGATGCGCGGGAAGAATTACTGCCCATGAGCTTTGTCTCTGAGAACCGTCTTCAAGCCCACCTCTACGGAATGCAATCGCGTTTGTGGTGTGTGGACGGAAAAGGAATTCTTCGTAAGGCCTCCGCGCGGGAAGTATTTTTTCTCGAATACCGCCGCGCAATCGAGGGGCTTCGTACTATCGGAGTAGAAGAGACAGCACAGGATTTGATGGAGCCGTTAGAAAGAAAAATAATTTCTCCGTCAGAATCTCTCGCTTACTCACTTTCGTACAAGGAAAAAGTTGAACCATCTTTCCTGGAAGACGCTCTAAGAAGATCTAGTATGCTGGTATAAACCAACACACCTCCGTTTTTTTTGAAACGGAGGTTCTTTTTTGAAAATTGAAAAAGAGAGGGCGTTCGAGTATTATTGTGGTGTTGTAGTATGAAAATAGACGGGAAAACAATTGCGGAAGAACTCCTCGCGGCGCTCAAGGCGAAGCCGAAGATAAAAAAGTTTCTGGCGGGCATCCTTATCGGCGACGATCCGGCATCATTGAGTTTTCTGATGCAGAAACAAAAGGTGGCCGAGGAGCTCGGCGTCGATTTTAGGTTGTACAAACTGGACGCAGACTTGGGGAATGACAAGCTTCGGGAAGAGGTCGGAAAGATTGCGCGCCTCGGAAACTGCGGCGGCGCGCTCGTGGAACTCCCCCTCCCCGCCCACCTGGGTCGGCACTATATTTTGAACGCCGTGCCGCGCGAGAAGGACGTGGACGTTCTCGGGGAGCGCGCCTTGGGCGCATACTATGCAGGAAGGAACTGGGTTTTTCCACCTGTTGCGGGAACAGTTGAAGAAGTTCTTCGCCACGTGAATTTTTTCTCCGAAGGAGGATCCGCCTCGGGCGGAGAGCTCAAAGGGAAAAAAGTGGGCATTGTGGGCACGGGATTTTTGATAGGGCGCCCCATCGTTACATGGCTCATGAACAAGGTTGAGGAGATTTATGTGGTGCATCGCGGGAGTGATTTCTCGATCTTGAAGAAGGCGGATCTTGTGATCTTGGGAACAGGGCACCCGCATCTCGTAACACCCGATATGGTGAAAAATGACGCGGTCGTGATCGATTTCGGATATGGGAAGATGGATGGAAAAATGTGTGGAGATTTCGATCCTGACAAATTAAAAGATGAAAACGAAGAAATAAAAATTAACTATACGCCGGTTCCCGGCGGCGCGGGCCCGATTCTTATCGCCAAACTTTTCGAGAACTTCTACACACTTGTAGAGAGGCAAAAGTAATAAAGTATTAAGAATAAAAATCGAGCTTCTTTGGAAAGCTCGATTTTTATTTACCCTCTTTTATTCGGTTGTGACGTTGCCTACTACACCCTTCTTCTCCGCAACGTCCTTCGTTTTTTTCTTGATCGCCTCAAGAAGTTTCTTGTCTTCCTTGAGTTTCTCCCGCACGTTATCGAACCCGACGCCGAGTTTTTCTCCGTCGAAACTGTAACTTGCGCCGTTTTTGATGACAGTGCCGTACTTGATGCCGGTATTCAGTACGTCCGCCTCATAAGAAATTCCTTCGCCGTACATGATGTCGAACTCGGCAATTTTGAAGGGCGGTGCCACTTTGTTTTTTACCACTTTTGCCTTAACTCTGTTTCCGATAATATCTTCACCTTTCTTCACCTGTGCGATGCGGCGGATGTCGATTCTGATTGACGCGTAGAATTTCAATGCCATTCCGCCCGTCGTCGTCTCCGGGTTTCCGAACACAATCCCTATTTTCATGCGTGTCTGGTTGATGAAAATTACAATGGTGCCTGACTTGTCGGCGATCGCCGTGAGCTTACGGAGCGCCTGGGACATAAGCCGCGCTTGGAGTCCCATGTGGGACGCGCCCATCTCCCCCTCTATTTCCGCCTTCGGAGTCAGTGCCGCAACCGAGTCGATAACGACGATGTCGATGATTCCCGATCGGACGACGCTCTCCAGAATGTTCAACGCCTCTTCGCCGCTGTCCGGCTGGGAAATGATGAGATCTTTTACTTTCACACCGATCCGTGCGGCATATTCTGGATCGAGCGCGTGCTCGGCATCAATGAATGCGGCCTTGCCGCCCTTCCGCTGCACTTCCGCGACCGCGTGGAGCGCAAGCGTCGTCTTTCCCGAACTCTCGGGTCCGAAAATCTCGATGATTCTGCCTTTTGGAAATCCTCCCGCCCCAAGCGCAAGATCGAGCGAGAACGATCCGGAAGAAACCGTTTCAATTTTCTTCGCGTGTTGCGCCTCGCCGAGTTTCATAATGGAACCCTCGCCGAAGCGCGACTGAAGCGATTCGATAAGCGAGTCGATCGAGTCACCTACCTGTTCTTTCTCTTTTGTTTTTTTATTGTTGTGTACCACCATTGTTGTTTGATTCTTGTGTTTCGTAAAATACTTGTTTCGTAATCGTATATGAGCTACCGAGAAGTTTTTTCACCTCGAAGGTGAAGGTGTTGAATCCCGGTTGGAGCGAGACGTCTTTTTTGAACGCCCCGTCCTTGTCGGGGTAAATCACTTCGCCGTTCACCGTAAGCTTATCCGCCGGATTCATCGATCCCTCGATAATAAATTGAGACGATTTCACGATGACCTGATTTTCATTGAGGTTCTGAAGGTTCAACTCCGGTTTTCCGAGAAGTGACGGCAGGCGAAGTAAAAAATACCCCCCGATCACAATACTACATACCGCGATAATCACGACCTTTTTGTTGATGTGCGGGGTAATAAAGCGATTGGGCGGGAGCGTGTCTTCTTCTCCCGAGCGGCGCAGTTCTTCGTTGTTCTTGAGATAACGCTGCCACAACTCTTTTCCGTCGATACCCAAGACCTCGGCGATCTTCATGAGATACCCGTGGATATACGGCGCGGAAGGGAGTTTATCAAATCGCTCCTCGAGAAGAAGTTCGAGCGCTCCCTCGGAAACACCGCTCAATTGGGAAAGCTTTTCAAGTGTCATGCCCCGCACCTTGAGGGCCTCCACGATAAACCCGGAGAGATTTTTTTCTTCCTGTGCCATAAACCCATTACCCGAAACCATTATAGAACAGGTCCTCTTTAAGGTCGAATAACAATTCTATCGAGGCCGGGCCTCGATAGATTGAATTTAGGTTGAGAAGGAACCTACTCCTCCGATTCGTCTGAAACGAAGACCTCTCTCGGTTTCGCGCCTTCGCCGGGACCCACAATACCCCGTTCTTCCATTAGATCGAGGAGCCGTGCCGCGCGCGCATACCCGACCTTCAGCCGTCGCTGAAGAAGCGATGCGGACGCCTTCTTCGCCGCGCGTACGAGTTCGATCGCCTCGTCCAAGAGTTCGTCGCCGTCGCTTAGCTCCATATTCTCGAGATCGAGATTCGCCTGCGCACCGTTTCCCCCATTCTCGATTTTTATCTCATCGCTTGAGATAACCTCGTTGTTCTTTTTTATAAATGAGGTTACTTTTTTAATCTCTTCCTCCGTAAGATATGCTCCCTGTACGCGTACCGGTTTCGAGATGTCCGCCGCAATAAAGAGCGCGTCCCCGCTCCCGAGGAGTTTCTCGGCGCCCGGGGTATCGAGAATGGTGCGCGAGTCGATCTGGCTTGCGACCTGAAGCGCGATTCTTGTCGTAATGTTCGCCTTAATGAGCCCGGTGATGACCTCGACCGAGGGACGTTGGGTCGAGACCACAAGATGAATTCCGGTCGCGCGCGCCATCTGCGCGAGACGGATGATCGATCCCTCGACCTCTTTTCCGAAGGAGGTCATGAGATCTGCAAGTTCGTCGATTACGATCGCGATGTAGGGCATCGATTTTCCGGACGAGTTATAGCTCTTAATGTCGCGTGCTCCGGCCGCGAGGAGGATTTCGTATCGCCGATCCATTTCCTGAATTGCCCACCGTAAGACCCCGATCGCCTTTTTGTTTTCCGTGATCACGGGCGCCAAGAGGTGTGAGATGCCGTCATATACCGAGAGTTCTACGCGCTTCGGATCGATCATAAGAAAACGGAGCATATCGGGAGAATTTCTGAAAAGAAGCGACATGATAATCGAGTGGATCATAATGGACTTCCCCGATCCCGTTGCGCCCGCAACCAAGAGGTGTGGCATCTTCGAAATATCCTTGAACATCGGCTCGCCGCTCACGTTTCTGCCCAAGGCGAACGCGAGCTGGCCGCTCTTTTGAAAGTCGGGATAGAGCAGTAAACTCCCGAGACGTACCAGTGCGGCCGCTTTGTTCGGCACCTCGATTCCCACGAGCGACTTGCCGGGAATAGGCGCCTCAATGCGGATGGGGTGAGCCGCCAAGGCGAGCGCAAGATCCTGGTTTAAGGCCGTGAGACGCGAAAGCTTGATACCCTCGGCGGGTTTCAGGGTATAACGGGTGACGGTGGGGCCCACGTTGATTTCTCCCATCTCAACCATAATGCCGAAGCTCTCGAGCGTGCGCTTAATAATATTTGCATTCGCCCTAAGGTCGCCGATCGTCGGCTTCTCGGTTGTTGAGTTCAGGAGCGACAGAGGGGGCGCAACGTAATTTTTGATCGGTTTGAAAGAGGCGCCCTTCGGCAGGCCTGTATTCATCTCGGCGATCGCTTCTTCTTTTTTATGCGGCGCCTCTCTTATTTCTTTTTCCTTCGGTGAAGGTGGTGTTTCGGGAAGAATCACTTTCATTTCCTCCTCTTCTTCCTCCGCCTCCTCGTCCTTCTCTTTCTTTTTGAAAAGCTGTCCGAGATGAAGCGGACGATTCACTACTATAAGAAGAGAAACGATGAGTGCGGCGATCGTAATCACGAGCGCTCCCGGAACACTGAAGGGGTTTTTGAGGAGTCCTATGATCTTGCCGACCGCCCCTCCGTTTCCGGGCGCCGCGATATCAATAAAACCGAGTGCCGCGAGAATGAACACCCCCCCGCCGATAAGCGAGGTGCCGAGGAGTTTCTTCGCGTCGGAGGTAAGGAGCGTAAAGGCAATAAGAAGCGCCATAATAGGAAGGAGGTAGTATCCCCACCCGAAGAGCATGTCGAAGAAGCGGTAGATGCCATTCCCCCAGGGGCCCGCGATACCCCATGCGGCGAGAAGCAAGATCACCGCGAGTGCCGCGAAGACGACAATCCAGATGCTTTTTTTGGTTTCTGGATGAAGCGCGTTTTCTCGCGTTTCGTATTTTCTTTCGGGAGTTCGTTCCACTCCCCTTTCTTTGCCGTTTCCCTTTTTCTTTTTATGTCGAGCCATTGTTCTGTTTCATTAAATCCCAAATTTGGTTAAAATTCAAATGAATTATGAAAAAACATCTCCTGGTTGAATCTCTTTCGGGTATACGGGGAATATACGGTAGCGGTTTGGATGAAACACTCGCGCGTAAGTATGCCGAGGTATTCGCCATTTTTCTCAAGGACAAGAATAGAGGAAAGAAAATAAGGGTTGTCGTTGGCGGAGATACGAGGCCGTCAACGAAAAAATTATCGAAGATTTTTATAAGGGTGTTTCTAGAGAACCGTTTTACGGTCCTTAACGCGGGGGCCGCGAGTATTCCCATGACGGAGTTCGCGGTGAGATCGTACGGTGCCGATGGGGGCGTCATGATAACGGCGTCCCATAACGAGCCGGAGTATAACGGATGGAAGCTTATCGGTGCGGAGGGGGCTATCCTGAAGAGCTCCGACATAGCGCGGGTGATACAAGAAACGAAGCGCAATCAGCCCTGTATCAAGAAGACAAAAAGATCAGGAAAAGAAAAGAAAATTAGGCGAGACCTTGTGGAAAGGTATATACAAGATGTATTTCGCATCGTTGGAGAAGAATCGGCTCGGAAGATTCGTGCCGCAAAATTCAGGATCGTCGGCGATCCGAACGGCGGGCCGGCAAACGACGTACTGAAGAAACTCTTTGAAAAACTCGGCGCCCAGTTTATCGGAATGGGCATGAAACGAGGAGTGTTTAAAAGAAAGATCGAGCCGAATTTTGAAACACTGAAACCCCTTATAGAAAAAGTCGATGAGAATCATGCCGATTTCGGTTTCGGTTTTGATTTGGATGTCGACAGGGTTGAGCTGGTCGTGCCGACGAGGTCGACGTATGCGATGAGAGAGGGCAACATGATTTCCGGAAACCAAGTTCTCGCACTCGGCGTCGACAGCGTTCTAGGATCGAAGAAAAAGAGAGAACAGAAAGTTGTCGTGAACATCGCCACCTCCCATTTGGTTCATAGTATTGCCCGGAAATATAAGGCCTCCGTTCTTGAAGTTGACGTCGGAGAAACGAATGTCGTTGAAAAAATGAAGAAATCCGGAAGCCCCGTGGGCGGAGAGGGAAGTAGTTCGGGCGTCATCGAAGGAAGCGTGAAATGCCGCGAGGGTATCCTTTCAATCGTCCTTATCCTTTCCCTCCTTGCGAGAGAAGGGAGGAGTATTGACGACGTTCTTCTCTCCTACCCGAGGTTCTACGAAAAAAGGAAGTATTTGAAATGTTCCGTTTCGGAAGCCCGAGAGAAAAAGAATCCTTTGAAGGAGCGCTTCAGGAAGGGGGGGTACAGGGTACAATGCTCTCCGGGGAAAGATTCCGGCATAAAAGTCCTTTTCGACAAAAACAGCTGGCTTTTTTTCAGGGCGTCCAAAACGGAACCGGGGATATATAGAATCATTGCAAACGGCGACGATAAGAAGAAAGTTTCACGCATGATAACAATCGGTGAAAATGCTTTTTTTGGGAAGGCTTTTTAGCTATTATTAGAGAATGTATATAAATCCCTACGTTTTTAGGAACTACGATATCCGCGGGAAGGCCGGAGAGGATTTCAATGCGGAGAAGGTTGAGGCCATCGGGAAAGCATATGGGACATTTCTTCATAGGAGAAAGATACGACAGGCTGTCGTCGGGAGGGATTGCAGGCTGAGTGGCGAAGAGTACCAAAACGCATTCATACAAGGACTTATCTCGACCGGTGTAGATGTCATCGATATTGGTATGGTGATGACCCAGATGACCTACTACGCGCAGTACCGTTTCCAAACGAATGGAGGGACGATGATAACGGCATCGCATAATCCCTGGAACTACAACGGTTTCAAGCTCGCTACCGGCTTCTCTAGAACGACGGAAGTGGAAGAGGTTCTGGAGATAAGGGGTTACACGGAAAAGGAAAATTATTATGTTGCGGAGACTCCGGGATCCGTCACGCGGGCGGATGTAACCGAGGATTACTATGCCGATATACTGAAGCGAGTTGTTTTGAAGAGGAAATTCAAGGTGGTCGTCGATTGCGGGTGCGGCACGACAGGACTCTATGTTCCCGAGATCCTAAAAAGAGCCGGCTGTGAGGTTATCGGCAAGAACCTCGCCGTTGACGGAAGTTTTCCCGTAGGAACTCCCGACCCCACCGCAAAAGAAGTTATGGAAAGAGTTGCCGAGGTGGTCTTGAAGGAAAAGGCGGATTTTGGCTGTGCGTTTGACGGCGACGGAGACAGAATCGGGGTCGTGGACAACAAGGGAAATATACTTTGGAATGACGTACTTGTCGCCATTTTTGCAAAAGAAATTCTCGAAAGATTTCCGGGATCGAAAATAATCTATAACACACTCTGCTCCCAGGTGGTGAGAGAAGTGGTAGAGGAAAACGGGGGGAAGCCGATCATATGGAGAACCGGCCACTCGTTCATCAAGTCGAAAATCGCGGAAGAAACCGCCGCCTTCGGGGGCGAGTTGTCGGGCCACTTTTTCTTTGCGGATAACGCGTACGGGCACGATGATGGGAGCTATGCGATCCTCAGGGTTCTCGAATATCTCTCCGATAAGAATCTCGGGATAAGCCAGTTATACGAAAGCTTCCCGACGTTTGTTTCGTCGCCTGAAATAAAAATAGGATGTCCCGACGATAAAAAAGTGCAGGTCATTGAAGATCTTTCAGTAAGGTTCAAAAACGATTTCCCCTCGGCGCAGATTACGGATGATTCGGTTATCCCCGGTGACGACGGGGTAAGAGCCGATTTTGACGATGGTATGATGGTGTTCCGATACTCACAAAACGGGCCGTATATCACCGTGAAGTTTGAAGCGAAAGATCAGAGTATATATGACGAAAGAAAAAAGTACGTAAGAAAGATGCTTGAGAGTTATCCCGAAATGATCTGGGAAGACGAGCTTTGTGTGAATTTGAGATCGCTCGATTAAAACTCCATACCTCAGCCCCCTCTCGGGGGCTTTTTCGTCGCGCCTGCTTTATCCAATTTCTGAAGTGATGTTAAAAAATTTCATGAATACTTCTCTTAAGAGTTTCGCATCATAGAGTGCGTGATGCGGCGGATACCTGTTGGTATTGATACCGAGTGTTTTTGCAAACTTGAGATACTTCTCGGGGTCGTACCCTTCCGCGAAAAGGATCGAGGCAAAATCGATCGGAAGCCAAAAAAACGGCTGGGTGTCGGCGCTGAATAATTTGTAAAGATAAATTACATCGAACTGGTTTACTAAACTCACCATATATGGCGCTCCCCCGCCCACAAACTCCTTGATCTGTTTCCTCGCCTCCTCCCTTGAGACCTTTTTATTTGAGAACGTTGGGAGAATATGTTTTTTCACAAAGTCGCTTGTCTCCCCCTCATACTCGAGTTCGAGATAGAGTTCTTCGCCGTTCAATTTCACGAGCCCGATCGAAAGTATCTCCCCTTGATAAGGATCAAGAGTCGAGAACTCCGTGTCAACAAAAATGAGATTTTTCGAAAAGAGCCGTTCGGGCGGGTTTTTCTCCATACAAGTCCATTAAAGCAGAAAAACCGCCCACCCCCAATCCATCCCAATCTATCGAGGCCGGGCCTCGATAGAAAAGTGGATAACTCTTTTTGAATATTATGATTCTGTAGCATCTACTAGAAGTGGGGCCCTAGGACGATAATCCTCTAGGCGGGTTTCTGTTAGGAGAATCCTATACGAGTCTTAATGGATTAAAAAACCAGGAAAAACTGTCCTCCGGAGGAGGATCCTCCTTCGGATGAAAAAACAATAAAACCAGTTTTTCTTGATAAACCAGGAAAAACTGAAAAAGCTGAAAAACCTGATAGTGCGATGAAACCTACATTTCCGCATAAATACTACAAAAATTTGACCAAAAACTAGAGAAGCTGGTAGTGCGATGAAACCTACATTTTTTCAAAAATAGGCCCTCAAAATGGCAAAAATGTTTCGAATGAAACATTTTGAAACAGATTTTGATATTCATTTTTCAATTTTATTCTTCATTTTTTTGCCTTATAATTTAAGAAATGACAAAAGATTCATCAGAATTAGGAAAAAAAGGAGAAAATTTTGCCGAGAATTACCTCAAAAGTAAGAAATATAGAATTATTGAAAGGAATTTTAGGCGACCATGGGGTGAGTTGGATATTATTGCCAGAGCTCCAGATGGAACTCTCGTATTCGTGGAGGTAAAAACTATGCAAGAAGGAGAGTTGAAACCAGAGGATCAGATGAGCGCCTCTAAGATGAGGAAGTTCAAGAGAACAGCTTCGCTTTATGCCGGTCATCATCAAAATCTCATTCACGACGCAAAGGGGTGGCGACTCGACGTGATAGCATTGACAAAAATAGAAAATAGTTTTGTAGTACATCATTATGAGAATGTGGGGTAGGAGGGTGAATGTTGGTTTTCTCGTTCACAAAACCTCCAGATGCGAAAACATATATTCGCTCGCACGCTCCTCGCCACCCGATTCGCCTCACGGCGGGGGTCCTGGCTCGGCGACGCGGCTCGCTCATGTGTTTTTGCGCATCCTCTGGTAATGTTCACTCGAAAGCCACTATTCACTCTATTTTCTCTAGACCCTCTTCCCTCCTGAACGAGCATACGCGGACAAGTAGCGGAAGAAGGTCTGGGGATGTTGACAGTAAGTAGGGAAGTAGTACCATTGAATTATTCCTGACCGCTCTATAGAGAGCGGTACAATTTTAAGGTAGTCACGAAATACGAAACAATACGAATATCGAAAACGAACAAGAGACATTCGTATATTCGTACAAAATTCGTAATTCGTAGAGAAATTCATGATGGATTTGAAATCATTGAGTGGTGCAGTCGAGCAGATCGCAAGCGAGAAGGGAATTCCTCCCGAAAAAGTGATGGGGGCGATCGAGGCCGCCATCGCCGCCGCATACAAAAAGGAGTACAGAAAGCGATCCGAGATCATTCGCGCGAAGATCGATCCCAAAACGGGAGAGATAGAATTCTTCCAGGTAAAAACCGTCGTGGATCCCTCGATGGTGCGCATCGTCTCCGAGGAAGAAGAAGTAAAAGAGCCGACTCCTACGGAAGAAGCGGAGGGAGCGCTTCCGCGCTACAATCCGGATCGGCATATTTTTATTGAAGAAGCGAAGCAGTTCAAAAAAGACGTGGCGCTCGAAGAGGAACTCGAGTTTCCGCTTGAAACGCATGAGGACTTCGGCCGTATTGCGGCGCAAACGGCGAAGCAGGTAATTCTCCAGAACCTCCGGGAAGCGGAGCGATCCTCCATTCGTGACGAGTTCGCGGACAAGGAAGGAGAGATTGTGAGTGGCGTAATCCAGCGGTTTGAGCGGGGGAATGTCTATGTGAACCTCGGCCGCGCGATGGGCATTATGTATCCGAATGAAAGCATTCCGGGCGAGCACTATCGCGTAAGCGATCGCATGCGCTTTTACGTGTTTGCGGTGCAGAACGACGTGCGTCGTCCGGGCATTGTGCTTTCCAGATCACATCCGAGCTTTGTCGCGAAGCTTTTCGAACTTGAAGTTCCCGAGATCGCCGACGGGACGGTTGAAATAAAACAAATTGCGCGGGAAGCGGGGAGCAGAACGAAAATTGCGGTGTACTCGAATGAAGAAGGCGTTGATCCTGTGGGATCGGCGGTCGGCCAGCGCGGTACGCGCGTCATGGCCGTGACAAACGAACTCGGCAACGAGAAGATCGACATTATCGAGTGGTCCGAGGATCCGGAAAAATTCATAGGGAATGCGGTCTCTCCGGCGAAGGCAAAGCTCGTTGAGATTCTTCCCCGCCGCGAGGCGCGTGTGTTGGTCTCCGAAGATCAGTTGAGTTTGGCGATCGGCAAGGGCGGTCAGAATGTCCGGCTTGCGGCGAAGCTCACGGGCTGGAAGATCGACGTCAGATCGCAATCGAATCCCGATGAGGTGCAGGAAGGAGGAGTCGCTTTGGCGGAGGAAGAGGCGGCAGCGGGTCCTCCGGAAGCGGCGAGTGAAGAATCCGAAAACTCGGAACCAAAGAAAGAACAAGAACAAAAGCCGGAAAAAGAAAATGTCGGAGAAGAATAAAAAAACATTCGTCATGTTCAAAAAGATAAAAACAAAATTGATAGTAGCGGGAGTCGCGCTCGCGTCGTTTGTGGCGCTCGCGCCGAGCGCGCACGCGAGCGAAGCGGATCTCCTGCTTCCTGATCTGAAATCGGTTTCGTTTCTCGGAATGACCGGCTACGGACTCTTATTTACCGGTATCGCGGTTTGCGTCTTGGGAATGGTGTTCGGATTCGCGATGTTCATGAGAACGAAAAATCTCCCGGTGCACCGTGCGATGAAGGAAATTTCCGAGCTGATCTACGAAACCTGCAAGACCTATCTCGTGACCCAGGGAAAGTTTCTTATGATTCTCGAGGCGTTTGTCGGGGTTATCATCGTTATCTACTTCGGTCTGCTCCAGCATTTTGAGGCGATAAAAGTGATCGTCATTCTTCTCTTCAGTATGCTCGGCATTTTGGGGAGTTATGCTGTCGCGTGGTTCGGTATCCGCATCAATACGTTTGCAAACTCGCGGACGGCCTTTGCGGGGCTCAAGGGAAAACCTTACCCTACCTACGAGATCCCGATGCAGGCAGGGATGAGCGTGGGAACGCTTCTTATCAGCACGGAGCTTTTGGCGATGCTGGCGATCCTCCTCTTCGTTCCGCGCGATCTTGCGGGCGCGACCCTCATCGGTTTCGCGATTGGTGAGTCCTTGGGCGCCGCGGCGCTTCGCGTGGCGGGAGGAATCTTTACAAAAATTGCGGACATCGGTTCCGATCTGATGAAAATCGTATTTAAGATAAAAGAAGACGACGCGCGGAATCCGGGCGTTATCGCGGATTGTACGGGAGACAACGCGGGGGACTCGGTGGGACCCACCGCCGACGGGTTCGAGACGTACGGCGTGACGGGCGTGGCGCTCATCACTTTTATTCTTCTTGCGGTCGCAAGTGCGATCACGCAAGTACAGCTCTTGGTGTGGATTTTCGCAATGCGCATCATGATGGTCATCACAAGCATTGTTTCCTATGCGCTGAACAACGCGTTCGCGCGGGCGAAGTACAGAATAGCGGACAAGATGAACTTCGAACTGCCGCTCACGACCCTGATCTGGCTCACCTCGTTCATCTCGATTGTCGTAACCTATCTCGTCTCGTATCTCCTGATTCCGGACTTGGGTGACGGAACGCTCTGGTGGAAACTCGCGACGATCATCAGTTGCGGCACACTTGCGGGCGCCTTGATCCCCGAACTCGTAAAAGTGTTTACCTCGACGAACTCGACACACGTGAAGGAAATTTTGAGTTCTTCCCGCGAGGGAGGAGCATCTCTTAACATTCTCTCGGGGCTCACTGCAGGAAACTTCAGCGCGTACTGGATCGGTCTTGCAATTGTTGCGCTCATGGCTGTCGCCTTCGGGGTAAGCACACTTGGATTTGATACGCTTATGATTGCGCCGTCGGTCTTCGCATTCGGCCTTGTGGCATTCGGATTTTTGGGACTTGGGCCCGTCACGATCGCGGTTGATTCGTACGGTCCCGTGACGGATAACGCCCAGTCGGTCTATGAACTGTCGATGATCGAGACGCTTCCGAACATCAAGGAAGAAATCAAAAAGGATTTTGGATTTGATCCTGATTTCGAAAAAGCGAAAGAGTATCTCGAAGAGAACGATGGCGCGGGAAATACCTTCAAGGCGACCGCGAAGCCGGTCTTGATCGGCACCGCGGTCGTGGGCGCGACGACGCTTATCTTCTCGATCATCATGCTCCTCACCGAGGGATTGAAACCGGAGCTCGTGAGCAATCTCTCGCTCCTGAACCCACTCTTTCTTTTGGGGCTCACGACCGGAGGCGCGATCATCTACTGGTTCAGCGGCGCCTCGATGCAGGCGGTCGTGACCGGTTCGTATCGCGCGGTCGCCTTCATTAAAGAAAAGATAAAACTCGACGGAAGTTCCACGAGAGCGTCAATCGAGGATTCGAAGCGGGTAGTCGAGATCTGCACGCAGTTCGCGCAGAAGGGAATGTTTAATATCTTTCTTGTGGTGTTCTTCAGCGCACTCGCCTTTGCCTCGCTCGATCCGTACTTCTTTATCGGGTATCTCATCTCGATCGCGATCTTCGGCCTCTATCAGGCGATCTTCATGGCGAATGCCGGAGGCGCATGGGATAACGCGAAAAAGCTCGTGGAAACCGAACTGAAAGAAAAAGGAACCGAGCTTCACGCGGCAACCGTCGTGGGAGATACGGTAGGAGATCCCTTCAAAGATACCTCTTCGGTTGCATTGAATCCGATCATTAAGTTCACAACACTCTTCGGACTTCTCGCGGTTGAGCTTGCAATCACGCTTCCGCGCTCGACGAGCACTATCCTCGCGGTTGTCTTCTTCTTAATCTCCGCAATCTTCGTCTGGCGTTCTTTCTACGGAATGAGGATTAAGGCGAACGCGTAACTTGTTGAAGTAAGTTTGTAGAGGCCCGGCCTCCGTAAGGAAGCCGGACCTCTTTGTGTCTTTGAATGAAAATAAACAAGCGCCGTATCTCGATGATTTGAGACGGCGCTTGTGATTAAAATTTTGCTTCTACCACGCGGGATTCGAGACCAAATTCTTTGACCTCGTATTTCTCTATTCTGACGGCTTTGACACCAGAATAGGAAGAGTTGACAGACGTCCACTTTTCACCAAGATATTTTTCTTCTATTTTCGGTAGTGGAAGTAGCCAGTTTTTTGTTGGGAATGCCATTTTTAAGAACCCGGCGCAGTCAGTATGTATTGTCAACACTACATATTTGGTAGTGTCGCCTGACCTAAGAAATAATGGTGTAGTTACCGGGACTTCGGCAACCCGATACCATCCGTTGGTGGGCTTGAAACGATTAGCTAGCAGCTCGCCATTCTCGTAATAAGAAATTGTCTTCTGCTTCACGTCCTCCACAATTTCTTTTATGGAGGATTCTGTGGTTTTATGCAGAACCACGAAGGAACAAAATGACAAGAACGCAAGGCCGATTATAAAGCAAACCCTTATGCTGTAGGATATTTTGCTGTTGCTCGCAAGAGCGCCAGCAACAAACGAGAATCCCGCTACCAGAAGAATTGTGACAAGCCAGGTTGTTGGATTGGTATACGTATACATATTTTCTCCATAAATTAGTTGGTTTTCTGGAAACATTGGAAATAATGTACCCGGAGAACCAACCAATTATGGGAGAACCTTTCAATTTTTTGGGTTTAATAGTAACACTAAAAATATAAAAAGTCAATCCTCCCCGAAACCCCATGAAACCTGTACTATTGAGATGTGAAAGCTCTCAATTTCAGGAACAAAAAGGTGCTTATCATGGGTCTCGGAACGCTCGGCGGGGGAGCCGCGAGTGCGAAGTGGTTTGTGGCACAGGGTGCAAGAGTGACCGTGACCGATTTGCGCACGGAGAAACAGCTTGCGCCTTCAATGAAGGAATTGGGGGGTGCCGCGAAGACGATGGTATTCGTTCTCGGACAACATCGCGAGGAAGATTTCAAAAATAATGACGTCATCGTCGTAAATCCCGCCGTACCGCGGGAAAGCGGGTATCTCGGGGTTGCGAAGAAGAAAAGGAAGATAATTGTGAACGATGCGCACATCTTTTTTAACCTCGTCCGAACCCCCATTGTTGCCGTAACCGGCACGAGGGGGAAGACGACGACCACAAATTGGGTTGCGCATTTCCTGAAATCGAAATATCCGGGTGTAACCGTAGGAGGTAACTCGTCGAAAAACGCGCTTCTCTCATTTGTAGGAAGAAACAAAAAAACACCCGCAGTGGTTGAACTTTCCTCGTGGCAGTTGGAGCTTCTCGACAAGGCCTCGCGCGGCCCGGACGTGGCGGTCATTACTAATATCTACTCGGATCATTTGAACCGCTACAGGAACATTCGCGACTATGCCTCGGCGAAGGCAAATATTTTTTCAAAGCAAACCCCCTCTCAAAAACTAATTCTCAATTTTGATAATCCATGGACAAAGTTTTTTCTCTCGAAGAAACCAAAAGCAAAAGTATTTTTCTTCTCCCTGAAGCCGCTTCCTAAAGGTAAAGAAGGAATGTTCATTTCGAAAAACCTGGTGATATTAAGAAGAGGGAAACAAGAGCGGATGGTGCTTGGAGAAAAAGAGCTTGGAGTATTACAAACGAGAGGGGAACACAACGTGCAAAACTTCCTCGCCGCCGCCCTGGGAAGCGTGCTTGTGGGAGTTTCGATTGATGCTATACAAAAGAGAATCAAGACACTTCCCGATATCCAATATCGCGAGGAAGTAGTGCTGAAACGGAAGAATCTTCTCATAATCAATGATTCCGCAGGCACTTCTCCGGACGCGGTGATTGCCGCGATCAGGCGTTTCAAAAATCAAGGGAATCTGATTCTGATCACGGGCGGCACGGACAAGAATCTCGACTTCAGGCCGCTCGCAAAAGAAATACGAGAAACATTAAAACCGGAACAGGTTTTATTTCTGAACGGCAGCGCAACGAAAAAGCTAATCAAAGAATTGAGAGCGCTTAGATATTTTTCGAAAACTGGCTCCAGGGTCTTCGAGGAGTTACCTGAAATTCTAAAGGGAATCAAGAATAAAGAATTAGGAATTAGGGACGTAAAACGCATGATTCCTAATTCTAGATTATTAATTCTCTTCAGCCCGGGGGCGGCAAGTTTCGAGAAGTTCAAGAATGAATTCGACAGGGGAGAGAAGTTTAATGTATACTCAAAAGAACTTTTCGGGAGTTGAGATGTTTAACAAGTTGAAAGAGTTTTTCGGAGAGCTCAAAAAAAGCAAAAATCCCGATTGGGAAAGGATGTTTTGTTTGGGCGCAATGAGATTTCCTTTGGGTTAACCAAAGAGTACAAAAGCCCCGTTGGTAATATTACAACGGGGCGAAGCTTTTCTGATCGCCATTATTTGAGTTGACATTTATTGTTTTTTGTATTATTATCTAAATTAGAAAAGTCCCCTAAGGACTGGATTTCACAAATAACTTCCCTAAGGAGTTAATATGGATGCAATAAAAAGGTTTGAAAAACTTGCCGCACAAGATCGTTTCAAGGGCTGGCCTCTTATAGGAGAACAAGAACTCGGTTCCAAAGTACCTTTTTTCGGACAGCTGCTACACTACAATCTTAAAACCGGAAACGGAATTGAACACTATACATCCATCCTCCGTCACTTCGGGTGGGTGGTAGTTTTCGGTGTAACGACTCAAAATCAGGTGGTAACCATTGTTCAATGGAAGCCTGGTGTAAATCAGGCAAGTTGGGAATTATCACCCGGTGGGATAGGACGCATAAATCCCGAAACGCCCCAAGAAGAGATTCTAAACCGCACAAAAGAATTTTATCTTCGAGAGACCGGTTTCGGCGGCGGATCTTGGGAGCGCCTCGGACACATCCTAGTCGAGTCCGGAAAATATCGTGGTGCTGGTCCCAACGACCACGGCTTCAGAGCTCATATGTATCTTGCAACAGGCCTTGAAGATCAAGGAGAAAAAAGAAATCCAAATCCGAATGAAATTATTGAAAATCTCCTTGTTCCTATAGAAGAATTCTGGAATGTAATTGATTCCGGGCTCTTCTGTGAAGAAAGCGCATTGCCATGCGCACTGCTTGCGCTCCGGAAACTCGGAAAATAATTATAAGACAACTACCACAGATTGTATTTACATCTGTGGTAGGTTGCGTTTTATAGATCCTCTTCGAAACTATCTTTTCCCACTAGTCCGCGGTTTTTACTTTCAGCTTCTTCGTCTTCTGACGATTCAAGCGCGGCATCTTGATGGTGAGTACGCCGTTCTTGAGCGTCGCTACGGACTCTTCCGGATCCACTTCGTGGGGAAGAATGATCGAGCGCGAAAACGTTCCCCAAAACAATTCCTGATAGAAATAATCCTTATCCTCGATTTCTTTTTTCCGCTCCCTTGTGCCCTTGATGGTTACGGACTCGGTTGTGATATTCACCTCGAGCTCGTCATCGTCGACGCCCGCGACCGTCGATTCGACGACGACATAATCGCCATCCTGGTACACGTCCACGGTAAGCGTGCCCTCTCCTTCGTCTGCGGAATTGTTTTCCGAAACATCTTTCTCGTGCACCTTAAGCGGCATCGGTTGGCTTTTCACCTTTGCAAGCTCAACGAAAATATCTTTTTTCTCTTCTTTTTCCATATCCCAAGTATATCACCTTCCCGTTGCCCGTTCTACAGCGGTCTTTTCACCTTCAGTTTTTCGAAGTCGGTAAGAATAATGATTGCGGCCACCACTAGAAAAAGAGTGGGGTAAAACACATGCGAGTCCTGAAACTGGAAGACGAGAAGATTGAAGATCGCGTGAATCACCGTTGCGAGAAGTATACCGAACCCGATCCGGTGCTCCATATGTTCGAAGTGACCGAGCGCCCAGTAGTAGCCCAAAGCGCCGGAGGCGATCGCATGAAGAAGCGTCGCGCCGATGAAACGAAGCCCGAGCGTGCTTACCGCGGTCAAAACTCCGGTAAAGCTCGCGAGAGGGAGATTGCTCCACGTAATGAAGAAGTTTTCGACCGTCGCGAATCCGAGCGCCGCAACGACCATATAGATCATCGCATCGATCGGTTCGTCGAATGCTTTATTACGTCCCACCACAAGGTGCGCGGCGGTGAACTTGAACATCTCCTCAATAAGCGCGAGTCCTATCACAATGAAGATCAGATTATCGATCGAGGGGAAGAGAATATTCTGGAAAAGAAGCTGGAGTGAAAGTACCGGCACGCTGATCAAAGCGCCCGCAAAGAACACTTTTGCGACAAGCGTTTTCGGTTCCGGATGATTGTCTTCTTTCAGAAAAAAAATGAGCCACACAATCGCGGGGATCGCAGAGAGAACGAATATGATAAAAAAGTGAAGAAAGCTATTCACATTAGTCCGTATCCTATTATACCTCAAGTGAGTTAAGTAAGAAGAAAAAGTGGGTAAGACCGGCCAAGCGGCCTTGGAGCGCACACTTTTTTCTTACTTAACTCACAGTTACCACTTCTCGATGAGAAGGAGTGACTTCGAATGTCCGGGAAGTTCTCTATAAATCACCTCGGTGATAAAAGGAAGGAAGGGATGGAGTAATTTCAGGGATTCCTTGAGCACGTGAAAAAGTATCGCCTGCGTGCTCTTCTTTAACTTCTCGTTCTCCATTTGTTTTTTTGATGCTTCAAGGTAACGATCGCAGAACTCGTGCCAGAAGAAGTCGTACAGTTCGTGGAGCGCTCTCGAGAACTGGAACGATTCGATGCGCTTCCCGGTGTTTTTCTTCGTTCTTTCTAGGGCTTTTAGTATCTTTTTGTCGGCCGTTGTCTGATTTTTCTGCGTTATTCCGCGTCCCCATTCTGCGTCATTCTGCGGCGCGGCGTTCGCAAGAACGAACCGCGCAGCGTTCCAAATCTTATTCGTAAACTTCCTTCCCGCGATAACCGCTGCCTCGTCCCATCGAATGTCCTGTCCCGACGCCTGCCAGATGACCGCGAATCTTGTCGCATCCGCGCCATACTCATCGACATACTTGAGGGGGTCGATGCCCGTCCCGAGCGATTTCGACATCCGTTTCCCGTCTTTGGTGAGCACCGTTCCGTGGATCAGCACGTCTTTGAAGGGGACTTTTCCCATAAACTCGAGGCCGGAAAAGGTCATACGCGTATCCCAGAGATTCAGGATCTCCCGCGCGTTCGAAACAAGGTTGCCGGGATAGTATTTTTTCTTATCAGTTTCGGAAAGTCCCGCGAAGGGCCAGAGCGCGGAAGAAAACCACGTGTCGAGCACGTCGGGCGACTGCTCCATCTCGCAGTGTTTGCAGAACGGGCACGTCTTCGGTTTTTCCGTTGCGACAACGAAGTGATCGTTTCCACGTTTTGAAAATTGACCATTGGAAATTGAAAATTCTTCCGGTTTATTTTTACAAAAATAAACCGGAAGTTGATGTCCCCACCAAATTTGCCGCGAGATCGTCCAGTCCTTGATGTTCGAGAGCCACGAGACATACATCTTCTCGAAATTCTTCGGTTGGATCGTCACTTTCTTCTTTTTCACGGCACCGAGCGCCTGCGTTGCGAGTCCTTCTCCTCCGGAGGAGGATCCTCCTATGGAGGACATCTTCAAGAACCATTGTATCGAAGGAATCGGTTCGATCGCATGTCCGCACCGATAGCAAACCGCAAGGTTATGCGTATACGGTTCTTCTTTTTCGAGAAGCCCGACCGCCTTCAGGTCTTCCACGATCTTCTTCCGCGCCTCTTCCGTCTTCATCCCCGCGTACTTTCCCGCCTTTTCATTCATTCTTCCGCGTTCGTCGATTACCTGGAGGAGCGGCAGGTTGTGCCGAGTGCCGATCTCGAAATCGGTGAGATCGTGAGCGGGGGTAACTTTCACAGCGCCGGTGCCGAACTCCCTGTCAACGGCATCGTCGGCGACCACGATAATTTTATTTTTCTTTTTTGAGGGCGCGTCGAGCGATCCTTCCACCGAAAGCGATTCGATCTCGAGTTCTTTCCCGACATATTGTTTGTATCTCCCGTCGCGCGGGTGGACCGCGATTCCCGTATCACCAAACTTCGTCTCCGGGCGCGTCGTCGCAAGCGTGAAGGGGCCGTACTTGATGTAGTAAAGTGTCGCTTGTTCTTCTTTGTACTCGAGTTCCAGATCGGATAAGCTTGTCTGGCATCGAGGACACCAGTTCACTGTGCGAAGCCCGCGATAGAGCATGCCTTTTTCGTAGTAGTGAATGAAAGCTCTTTCCACGTCCGCGGCATAGGCCTCGTCCATCGTGAAGCGAGTGCGCGACCAGTCGGCCGAGATCCCCAGTTTTTTGAGCTGTTCCAATATTTTTCCGCCGTACTCTTTTTTCCACTCCCATACGCGCTCGATGAACTTCTCGCGTCCGAGGTCAAAGCGCGTGTTCCCCTCTTTCTTGAGTTGTTTCTCGACGACATACTGCGTCGCGATGCCCGCGTGATCCGTGCCGGGGAGCCAGAGCGTCCGCAAACCCTTCATGCGGTAGTAGCGAATAAGAATATCGGGGGTCGTATTATCGAGCGCATGTCCCATATGGAGCGTTCCCGTCACGTTGGGGAGGGGCATGTAAACCACGTAATTCCTAATTCCTGATTTCGAATTTCTAATCTTATTTACGGGTAGTTTGTCCGGATTGAAGTAGCCGGACTTCTCCCACAAGTCGTAGATTTTTGATTCGATCTCCTTCGGATCGTAGGGTTTGGAGAAATCGGCGCTCATAGCTCCCATTATGGCTTATTCTGAGCCCAAAAGGAAGTTGTTACACCCTTCCTTACGGTCATAGAGCGAGCGTATTACAGATTCAAATTCGCCTGTGCGGTAATGTGCCGATTCTTTTTACGAAGGGTACTTATATATCCCGCAACGCCGATCATGACGGCATTGTCGGTGTTGAAATCCATTGGAGGGGCAAGAAATTGAGTGTGTAGTGAGTGGCTTGTGGTGAGTAGTTTCTGACGAAGCATTGTATTGGCCGCGACGCCGCCGGAAAGAAAGATTGATTTCGCTTTATACTCTTTCGCGGCGCGCACCGTTTTTGCGACGAGTACTTCGAGTGCCGCTTCTTGAAAAGAAGCTGCAATATCCGGCTTCAATGGCTGGGAGGCCCGGCTTCCTGCCGGAGGCCGGGCCTCCTTATGATCCCGCAGGTAATAAAGTACCGACGTTTTTAAACCCGAATAACTGAAGTCGTAGCTCTTGTCGTGAATCATCGGGCGGGGAAACTCGATCGCGTGTGGATCACCCCGCTTCGCAATTCTCTGAATCTCGGGACCGCCCGGGTAGGGAAGGTCGAGCATTTTCGCGACCTTGTCGAATGCCTCGCCCACCGCATCGTCTCGCGTCTCCCCCAATTTCTTCCATTTTATGAGTGAGTCCATTTTAAGGAGAATTGTATGCCCGCCGCTTACGATAAGCGCGATTGCCGGAAAGGATTTTCGTTTTGAAAATTGATCATTGGAAATTGGAAATTCAGTTTTCTGCGCCAGCAAAAAACTGTAGAGATGTCCCTCGAGATGGTTCACGCCGATGAGTTTCAGTTTTTTATTTTTCCCCCTTAAATCTTTATAGAGTTCTTTTGCGAAGTTCACACCCGTCCAAAGCGCCGGCTCGAGACCGGGACCGACGGTAACGGCGATAACATCGGGAATTAGGAATTTTGAATTATGAATTAGGGAACCCTTATTCCTTATTCCTAATTCCTGATTCATTATTTCTTTGAGAACAATCGGCAGATTTTTTAGGTGCTCGCGTTTCGCGAGGTTCGGGACGACGCCGCCCCACGGGCGATGTACTTCAATCTGGGAGGAAATCACATTCCCTAAAATTTTGAACCGGGGTGTACGAAGCCCGCCCGCCGCCTCAAGGAGCGCAAGAGCGGTCTCGTCGCATGATGTCTCGATCGCAAGAATCCTCATAAAAAGAGTATTAAGTATAAAGTAGCAAGTATCAAGTATACTAATACTTTATACTTAATACCGGATGCTATATACTGTCCCTATGGTTCAATTCTTTTTTGTGTTCAGCGACTGGGGGCTTCTTGCGCTCCGTCTCGCGCTCGGTCTCATTCTTCTCGTACATGGATGGCAGAAGATGAGAGACCTGAAGAGCGCCGCTTCATCATTTGAGGCGATGGGGTTCGCTCCCGCGAAGCTTTGGAGTTCGCTTGTCGCGTTCCTTGAGTTTGTGGGAGGCATCGCGCTCGTGCTCGGGATTTTTACCCAGATATTTGCCGCCATCTTCTTTATTGAGTTCGTCGTTGCGATCCTCAAAGTAACGAGGAAAAACGGGTTCATAGGAGGATATGAATTCGATCTCCTGATTCTCGCGGCGCTTCTCGCGCTCCTCACGCTCGGCGGGGGCTCTTTCGGCGCCGACTCCTTCTTTGAACTTATCCTTTACTAGGAAGAGTTCTTTTCTTTTATGACTCGCTTTTGGGAAATACTGCCTGGTGCCGCCGCGTGGGGCACCCTTCTTCTTTTAATAGTTCTTTCCTGGCAAGCGCCCGTTGCGGTGGTTGTCTTTATTCTTCTGTATGATCTGTACTGGCTTCTAAAGCTCATCTATCTCTTCTTCCATCTCCGTTTTTCGTTTACGAAGATGAGAGCGAATATGAAAATGGACTGGCTCGAAAAACTCAAGTCGGAAAAGAAGGGAGCATGGGAAGATATTCACCACCTCGTGATATTCCCAATGTATCACGAACCGCACGATCTGGTGCGCGAGAGTTTTTCAAGTTTGGTACATTCGAATTATCCCAAGGACAGATTGTTTGTGGTGCTCGCGATCGAGGAGCGTGGGGGAGCGGGCGACGCGGAGGTTGCGGAGAAGATCAGGGAGGAATTCGGATCGTCTTTCAAATCGTTGTCGGTGGTGATCCATCCCGACAATATTCGAGGAGAACTCAAAGGGAAGAGTGCAAATGTCACGTGGGCGGCGCGTCGTGCGGTGGAAGACGTGATGGGTCCTTCGGGGGTTCCTTACGGCCGCACCCTTGTTTCTGTATTCGATATGGACAGCCGTACCGAGCGGGATTATTTCGGAATCCTTACCTACGCGTTTCTTGCATCGCCTCATCCGGGCCGCTCGAGTTACCAGCCGATTCCGCTCTTCGTCAACAATGTGCATCACGCGCCGTTCTTTGCGCGGCTTGTCGGATTTTCGTCGAGTTTCTGGCAACTCATGCAGGAGTCCCGCGAGGAACAACTTGTGACATTCTCTTCCCACAGCATGCCGCTTCAGGCGGTCATCGACATCGGATATTGGGACACAAATATCGTATCCGAGGACTCGAGAATTTTTTTCAAATGCTTCACGCACTACAGCGGCGACTGGCGCGTCGTGCCGCTCTTCTATCCGATTTATATGGATGCGATCGAAGGAGCGACGTTCCGGCAGGCGGCCTTAAGTTTATATAAACAGCAACGGCGGTGGGCATGGGGCGCGGAAAACATCTCGTATCTCGCCCGCGACTTCAAGAACGAGGGGAAAAACATTCCGAAGCGCACCAAGTGTTTCTGGCTTTGGACGCTTTTCGAGGGCTCTTATTCGTGGGCGACGAGTTCTTTCATTATCTTCTTTTTCGGATGGCTTCCAAACCTCATTGGCGGCAACGCATTTACGAGTTCCGTGCTCTCCTACAATCTTCCGCGGCTCACGGGTTGGATTCTGAATGTGGGTTCGATCGGCATCATCGCCTCGGCATTTTTTTCGGTGATTCTCCTCGCGCCGAGGATAAAGGGATTCAAAGCGTGGCACTACACCTTGTATTTCCTGCAGTGGATTTTCACGCCGATTATCTTCGTGTTCTTCAGCTCGCTTCCCGCGATCGACGGACTGACGCGTCTCATGTTAGGAGGGAAGTTCCGCCTCGGATATTGGAAGACGCCGAAGGCAGGAGCGCATGCTTCGTAGTATGATAAGGTCATGCAGGAATATGTGACCGACGCGATTGTGCTCTCCGTCCGTCCGCGCGGCGAGACGGATCGCACCCTTGATTGCTACACGAAGCAGTTGGGGAGAATCGAAGCGCGGATGATTGGGGGAAGAAAACCGCTCTCCAAACTCTCACCTCATTGCGACGTGGGCGGTTTCGTGAAGATCCGTCTTGTCGAGAAAAATCAACTCACCCTTATCGACGCCCTTCGAACGGCACCCTCGCGTCGTTTGTCACCCCTGACGTTTCGTGTTGTTGCGCTTGTTCGCGCACTCACGCCAAGAGGGGTTCCCGATGGACGTCTTTGGGAAACACTGAAGCGCACGGTGGGTGAAGATGAAGAAAGTATTGCGATCTTGTTTCGAATTCTCGGATACGACCCGGTGCCTGCCTCGTGCGAAGCGTGCGGCGACACCCCCGTTTCGCTGTTTTCTATTCCTCATCACGAATTTTTTTGCGATCGGTGCGGTTCCGAACTCCCCGAGAATGAGGTAGTATATTGTTCATAGCATCTATGGCACTTCGCGATCTTGAAAAAAGAATCGAGGCGTTTCGGAAACAACAGCCGAGGCGCACTGCTTCGCGGAGAAAAAAGAAAATCAGCAATACTCCTCCGAATTGGCTGAAGAAAACACTCTTCGTAGGAACAGCGATCGGACTCTCCATTATCGCGCTCGGCGCCCTCTTTATATTCCTGTATATGAGTGCCCCGCGCGGCGTGAGCGTCGACGTGTATACGGAGCGTGAAGTCACACGAGGAGTGCCGTTCGACGTGTCGGTAAGCGTGACGAACAATGCGAGCATGACGCTTCAGAATGGAGGCATCACCCTGCATCTTCCGGAGGGTCTGATTGCGGTGGGTCAGGGCACGGATCCCTCGATAATAAGCGACAAGATCGGAGAACTGAAGTCGGGAGAACTGAACAAAAGAACCTACACCTTGGTGCCGATCGCGGAACAGAGGAATGAGATGAAAATCAACGCCGTCTTTTCATATGAAACAAAGCCGGGATCGCGCTTCGAGACCGACAACGACGCGGTGGTAGCCGTAAACGATTCCGCGATTACGCTCACGATACAAAAACCGGATCAGGCGCTCGGTGGATCCACCTTCTCGTTCGATGTCACCTACACGAACAAGTCCGATTTCCATTTCAAAGATGTCTCGATCGAGGCGGAGTATCCCGACGGGTTTCGCTTTGACTCGTCATCGGTCACTCCGTCGTCTTTTACGAACTACTGGAATTTTCAAGATCTTCCCGCATACTCCTCCGGCACGCTTACGATCTCGGGGCGGTTTGGAAATGTCTCCCAATCGGATTTTTCGATTCCCCTGAAAATCTCCGCAAAGTTCGGGGGAAAGGATTATCTTCTCGGGGGACTGTCGGCCGACTTCACGCTCGCTCCTTCGCCGTTGGGGCTTGAGGTGAATATCAATGGAGGAGAAAATTATGTGGCGCGCGCGGGTGATACGCTGGAATACGTGGTGCGATACGAAAATAACAGCGGTATCGCGCTCTCGAATCTCACGATACGGGCGGCGCTCGTGGGTGAGCTTCTTGATTTTTCTTCGTTATCCGTTTCGGGTGCTTCGTACAACGCGACGACACATACGCTCACGTGGAATTCGGGGAATACCCCCTTATTGTATCTTGTGGATCCTGGGGTATCCGGTGAAGTTCGTTTTTCGATTTCGCTCAAGGATCAGTTCAAATCAAGCCGCCTGAACGACAAAAATTATCTCGTACGTGCGACGATAAGCGCCGAATCGCCCTCCGTGCCGTATTATCTTTCCGCATCGCGCACCTATGCAGAGCGCATTCTCGACACGAAAATCTCCGGAGCGATTTCGGTTGTGTCGCGCGCCTACTATCGCGATGCCTTGAGTCAGATTGCGAACGGAGGATCGTTTCCTCCGAAGGTGGGTCAAGGAACGCAATATACCATCCATTGGCTTCTTTCCAACTCCGGAAACGATATGAACAATATCGAAGTACGTAGCGTGCTCCCCCCGGGGGTACGATGGACGGGAGTTACGAAAAGTAACGGCGATTCCGAACCGCACCTCGATTCGGGTTCGAATGAAGTGGTATGGAACGTTTCGAAATTATCCGCGAATCGCGGCGTGCTCACGAGCCCACTCGAAACGGTATTTCAGGTAGAAGCGACCCCGGATCAAAATCAGGTGGGGCAGTATCAAACAATTTTTGGGAAGACGCGTCTTTCAGCAACCGACAGTTTTACCGGTACCGTCCTTCAGGCGAGCGCGGATCCCCTAACAACCGCGCTTCCATTCGATGACACCGTGAGTTCCGCGCAAGGAATTGTTGTCGGAAACTAAGTTCGAGGAAATCATTTGAGGCCCGGCTTCCATTAGGAAGCCGGGCCTCAGAGTATTGATTGTCCCGTCTCGCCGTAATTTTTTTGATACTTATTTCTTGATACTGTATACTTGCTACTGTAATCATGGATAGTTTTGAAAAAATTTCTTCACTCGCGAAACGTCGCGGTTTCATCTACCCGGGTTCCGAGATTTACGGCGGCCTTGCCGGTACGTGGGATTACGGGCCGCTCGGCGTCGAGCTGAAACGCAATCTGAAGAATGAGTTCTGGAGATCAATGGTGCAGATGCGCGACGATGTCGTCGGCATTGACGCGGCGATTATCATGAATCCCAAGGTGTGGGAAGCAAGTGGGCACCTTGAGTCGTTTTCCGATCCACTTGTCGAGTGTAAAAAATGCCACAAACGATTTCGTCCCGATGAAATCGCAAATTCCAGTTGCCCGAAATGTGGCGGTGAATTGACTGCGCCGAAACTGTTTAACCTGATGGTGGAAACGTATCTCGGTGTTGTCGAGGGAGAGAAACTCAAGACCTATCTCCGGGGCGAGATTACGCAGGGCGTGCACGTGAACTTCAAGAATGTGCTCTCCTCGACGCGCGTGAAACTTCCGTTCGGGATCGCGCAGATCGGAAAAGCATTCCGAAACGAGATCACGCCCGGGGGATTCACCTTCCGCTCACGCGAGTTCGAGCAGATGGAGCTTCAATTCTATACAAAGCCCGATACGGACGAATCCATGAAGTGGCTCGAATACTGGAAGGAGGAACGCCTCAAATGGTACCTCTCGCTCGGCATCAAAAAAGAGAATCTCCATTTCAAGGAGCACGCGAAAGACGAACTCGCGCACTACGCGCGCGCCGCATTCGATATCGAGTACCAAGTGGACGGCGCATGGAAAGAAGTGGAAGGAATCCACCATCGCGGTGACTGGGATGTGAGACGCCATCAGGAATTTTCGAAGGAAGACATGACGTACTTCGACGAAGAGACGAAAGAACGGTATCTTCCGTATATTCTCGAGACGTCGGGTGGGGTGGATCGAGCGACGCTTTTCTTCCTTATCGATGCCTACGAAGAGGAAAAACTCGAAGGAGGGGATGAGCGAGTCGTTTTGAAACTTCATCCGAAGATCGCGCCCTATAAAGCGGCAGTGTTTCCGCTTCTCGCGAACAAGCCGGAGCTCGTGAAACTCGCGAAGACAATCCACGACGATTTGAAGAAAGAACTTGTAGTGACATGGGACGATCGCGGCAACATCGGCAAGCGCTATCGCGCACAGGATGAGGCGGGAACGCCGTTCTGCATCACCGTGGACTTTGATTCGCTTGAAAAACACGACGTCACGGTCCGTGACCGCGACTCGATGAAACAGGATCGTGTCTCTATCAAAGAACTCAAGGGTTATCTCTCGAAAAAATTGGAGTAAGTTGGGAACCGGAGAGAAGGGTGATCCACAGCACCCGCGGAGCGTCCCCCTCATTTTATACTCCACCGTTTTTATGAAACGGTGTCTTGTTACACTTCACTTTCGATCGTGAGAGAAGTGTTATATCGAGGCCGGGCCTCGATAGATTGCTCGATAGATTTGGTGTTTTAGGGAAAAGAAGATATGATGCTCGGTATATGAAAGATGTGATACGGACGAAATTGAAGAACGGACTTCGGGTAATCCTTGTGCCGAAGAAAGGGAGCTTGGCGACGACAGTGATGGTAATGGTTGAGGCGGGATCGAAGTACGAGACAAAAGAAATAAACGGCATCTCGCACTTCTTGGAACATATGTGTTTCAAGGGGACGAACAATCGCCCGCGCCCGATCGATATCGCATCCGAGCTCGATGCCCTGGGCGCGCAGTACAACGCGTTTACCGGCCAGGAGTTCACCGCCTACTACGCGAAGGCGAAGAACGAGAACTTTCACGCGATTCTTGACGTGGTATCCGATCTTTACCTGAATCCCGTCTTCGATCCTGCGGAGATCGAAAAAGAAAAAGGCGTGATCATCGAGGAACTCAACATGTACGAGGACACTCCGGCGCGGCACGTGCATGATCTTTTTACGGAGCTCGTCTACGGCGACCAGCCGGCGGGTTGGAATGTGGGAGGAAGGAAAGAAATAATACGAAAACTCACTCGGGAGGATTTTATCAACTACCGAGGCGCCCATTATCTTCCCCAGTCGACGATCGTGGTTGTCGCGGGAGGGTTCGATCCCAAGAACGCGATCCAAAAAATAGAAAAGCACTTTTTCATATTCGGGAAGGGAGTGAAAAATCAAAAACGGAAAGTTATCGAATCGCAGAAAAAGCCGCAGGAACTGGTGCATTTTAAAGAATCTGATCAGACGCATCTCGTGCTCGGCTTCCGTGCCTGCGATACGCACGACAAACGAAGATTCGCACTCGATGTTTTGGCGGAAATTCTGGGAGGCGGTATGAGCTCGCGTCTTTTCCAGAGCATCAGGGAGGAACTCGGCGCCGCTTATTACGTCCACGCGGATGCGAATCTGCTCTCCGATCACGGGGTGCTTTTTATGGGGGCGGGTGCGGAACACTCGAAGCTCGAACTTGTGCTACAAACGGCGCTTCGAGAATTCTCGCGTATGAGACGGGAGAAAGTAAATATTCCTGACCTCAAAAAGGCCAAAGAGCACCTTCTTGGGAATCTTTTCCTTTCGCTCGAAACCTCGGATGAGCTCGCGAATTTTTACTCAATCGAAGAGGTGATGGGGGTAAAACTCTCTACTCCGGAAGCGCTCGCAAAGAAGATTCAGGCGGTCACCGCGGAAGAAGTGCGCGCGGCGGCCCGTGCATTCGTGAAAAACGATCGTTTGAACCTTGCCGTAATCGGCCCGTTTCGGGACAAAAGTTTTCTTGATATACTGAAGGTGGAATGATCAATCCATCGACCCGACATATTGAGATACACTGGGCTACCCTGTGGCGTATCTTCATTTTTATCGCGTTCGTCGCGCTCCTTTACTTCGCGCGGTCGGCGTTCGCCGTACTCGTCTTGGGCGTCGTGATCTCTCTCGGTATCGAGCCCCTGGTGGAATTCTTGAGTGAGAAGCTGAAAATCGGGAGGACGCTGGGAGTACTTGCGGTACTTGTATTTGTATTGTCGGTTATTGCGATCTCGCTTTATCTCGTCGTTCCCGTGGTGCTTCGCGAAGTCGGGGGATTTATAGTGCACCTTACAAAAACAATCTCCTCTATCCCCGGCATCACGATTCCCGAGGTGAACGTCCAAAATCTGGGACTCGACGGGATTTTGAATATTGTGGGGAGCGGAGAACCGATATCCGGCATTATCTCGGGAACGTTCAAAGCGCTTGTGTTGTTTTTTGGAACGATTGTCATCACGCTCTATCTCTCGATTCAGAAAGAGGGTGCGGAGAAGATGTTGAGGGTTGTACTTCCCGCCGCCTATGAGCGCCCGACGCTCGCGGTGTTCGAAGGATTCAAGAAAAAAATGCGCCGGTGGCTCGGCACGCAGGTTGTCTTGAGTATTTTTATCGGGCTCTCGGTCTGGCTCGGTATGTGGCTCATCGGAGTCCGTTATCCGTTGGTACTCGGTCTCGTTGCGGCGATATTGGAGGTTGTTCCTATTATAGGACCGATTGTTGCCGGAGCATCCGCGTTTTTCATCGCATCGACGGATTCGCTCGGTCTCGGGCTTTACGTGATTCTGTTTTTCCTCGTGCTTCAGCAGTTTGAGAATCATGTCCTGGTACCCCTCGTGATGGGAAAGAGTATGCGGGTTCACCCCGTGGTGGTCGTCGTGTCTCTTCTTGTGGGAGGAGAGATCGCGGGTTTTATCGGGGTTCTTCTTTCCGTCCCGATCGCGGTCTTGGCGCAGGAAATATTCGATCATGTTGCCGCGCGCAAGGAGCAAGGCACTGTTTCCTGATTTTCTCCGCAAGAGATTCAAATGAACAAGAGACATTTTTATATCACCACAACACTTCCTTATGTGAATGCGGCGCCGCACATCGGGTTTGCACTCGAGATCGTGCAAGCGGACGTGCTCGCGCGCTACCATAAAGAACTTCTCGGAGAGGAGTTGTTTTTCAGTACGGGGACTGACGAGCACGGTTTGAAGATTTATGAAAAGGCGCTCGAAGAAAAGAAAGACCCGCAGATCTATGCGGACGAGAACGCCGCGAAGTTCGGTATCTTGAAAGACGCTTTGCACTTGAGTTACAACAACTTCATCCGCACGACGGACCCGCATCATATTGCCGCGGCGCAGGAGTTCTGGAAACGTTGCGCCGATCGCGGGGATATCGAAAAGAAATTATACAGGACGAAATACTGCGTGGGATGCGAACTTGAAAAAACCGACTCCGAACTCGAAAACGGCCGTTGCCCCATTCATCCGAATTTGGAGATTCAATTTATCGAAGAAGAGAATTACTTCTTCAGGTTCTCGAGGTATCAAAAGCAACTTCTCGATCTCTACGAAAAAAATCCGGAGTTCGTGATTCCCGCATCTCGTCTCGGCGAGATACGGAAGTTCGTGGGAGCGGGGCTTCAGGACTTCAGCATCTCCCGTCTAAAAGAAAAAATGCCGTGGGGAGTACCGGTGCCAGGCAATCCGGATCATGTAATGTATGTGTGGTTCGACGCGCTCGTGAATTATGTCTCGGCCTTAGGATGGCCTCATGATGAAAAGAAATTCGAGCAATTCTGGGGAGCAAAAGAACACCCGAACGCGATTCAGATCGCGGGGAAGGATAATCTGCGCCAGCAGTCGGCGATGTGGCAGGCGATGCTTCTCTCGGCCGGTCTTCCGTCCTCGAAGGGTATCGTGATTCACGGATTTATCACAAGCGGGGGACAAAAGATGAGCAAGAGTTTGGGGAACGTTGTCGACCCGCTCGAAATCATCCGTGAACACGGAACGGACGCACTCCGCTACTGGCTTATTCGAGAAGTTCCGACCTTCGAAGACGGAGATTTTACACTCGAGAAATTCAAAGAATCCTATAACGCCAATCTTGCAAACGGTTTGGGAAATCTGGTGAGCAGAGTAGTGAAAATGGCGTTTGCGAGTGGAGTTGAAACGCCGAAGGAAGTCGATATCGAGAATGAGCCCGCACTTGAGCCGTTCAAAAAACATCTTGATACGTTTGAAATGAAAAAAGCCGCCGATTATATCTGGCAGCGCATCGCGGATGCGGACAAGAGAATAGATGAGACGAAGCCGTTCAAACTCATAAAAGAAAATCCGGAAGAAGCGAAGAAAATTCTGGGAGAGCTTCTGGAAGAAGTGCAACGGATTGCATTCATGCTGAAACCGTTCCTGCCGGAAACAAGCGAGAAGATAGAGATTATTTTGAGAAACCGGGAAGCAGTTGCCCCGCTTTTCCCAAGGATCGAAAAATAGAGAAGGTGAAAAATAAATTTTCACCTTCTTAATATTGGTAACGATTTTTACCTCCGCTCGAGAATAATCATCCCAACGTCTTGTAGGGATGTTATTTTTTTGTCTCCTCCAAAGTCGGGACACACCTTCCTTATCTTGGCGTAGGTTACGTAACCTCCGGAATATCCTATCGTTTGCACTCCGGTTTTTTTGCCGTCGAGGATGTCTTTTGTGCCGTCGCTCACGAAGATTACATGATTAGGTTTTACCCCGTGTCTTTTGAGTATTTCCTCTATGCTTCTCGCCTTATCCTTCGATGAGTGTACTTCATCTACGGATATGTGGCTTCTCTCTAAAACGCTCCGTATCACCCCCTTATAGTTGTTACTTAGGATGATTGTTTTCATTCCGAGAGCTCTGCATACCGCAACAAGAAATCTCACCTCATGATTAATCTTTATCTCGGATAGGCGACCTTCTCTATCTTCCTTCTCCATTTTTCTTACCTTGGCAAAGTTTTTGATGCCATGTTTTTCATAAAAACCTCGCACTCCGAGAAAACCAACTTCGTTCCGGTAAGACCTTAAAGAAGGACATTTCTTCGAGAAGGCGCGGAAGACGATTTCCACGAGTTTATAGTAAAAATAATGACTCAAAACGAACACACCATCCCAATCAAGGATGACAATTTTCAAATTCCGCATTGCTGTCCCTTTGAATTATTGTTGGAATACTTTGTTAAAAAGCAGCTTCATATTAAGAAATTTTCGTTTATAATACAAGGGCCATGTCTGCCAACTTTGCGTTCTTCGACGCTCACACCCACGCGAACCTTGCCGCATTCCGTGACGACTACGGGGAAGTGATACAAAAAGTGCTTGATGCGGGGGGAGGGCTGATCAATATAGGTACCCAAAAAGATACCTCGCGGCGTGCGGTGGATATCGCACATGAGTTTCCCGAGGGGGTCTATGCGACGATAGGGCTTCACCCCGTTCATACGAGCGCCTCGTTTCACGATGAAGAGGAACTTGGCGGAGGTGACGCCGCGCGGGCATTCACGAGCCGAGGGGAGGTTTTCGACTACGAATACTATAAAAAACTTGCGTTGGATCCAAAGGTGGTGGGGATCGGCGAGTGCGGACTGGACTATTATCGAATCAAGAATAATGAATTAGGAATTAAGGAAAAACAAAAGTCAGCGTTTGCGGAACAAATAGAACTCTCCTTTGAAGTGAAGAAACCGTTAATGATTCATTGTAGAGATGCGTTCGGTGATTTGATCGATATCCTGATTCATAATTCAAGATTCCTGATTCCCCGAAACCCCGGCGTCATCCACTTCTTCTCCGGCACAAAAAAAGATGCGGGACAATTGCTGGATCTCGGATTCTCATTCACCTTCGGCGGCGTCATCACTTTCGTCCACAGTTACAACGAGGTGATACAAACAATACCGCTCGATCGGATTTTGAGCGAGACTGATGCGCCGTATGTCGCACCCGTGCCGTATCGCGGAAAGCGGAACGAACCGCTCTACGTGCAGGAAGTGGTAAAGAAACTCGCGGAGCTCAAAGAAGTTTCCGAGGAAGATATGAAAAATATCACCGTAGGAAATACGAAAAGAGTTTTTTCGTTGAGTTAATCGTCTTTTTGAATTACTATAAATCGGTATGAAGCGGTATAACTTTTCCTCCGTAGAGAAGAAATGGAGTAAGATCTGGAAGGCGAAGAAGGTGTACGAACCCGATCTTTCCTCGGCGAAGAAACCGTTCTATAACCTCATGATGTTCCCGTATCCTTCGGCGGAAGGATTGCACGTGGGAAATATGTACGCCTTCACCGGAAGTGACATTTATGGGCGTTTCAAGCGCATGCAGGGGTATGACGTCTTCGAGCCGATCGGGCTCGACGGATTCGGAATCCATTCGGAGAACTATGCAATAAAAATAAACACACACCCCTTAAGGCAGTCGAAGGTGTCGGAGAAGCGTTTTTACAAACAACTCGAGATCGTGGGAAACGGATTCGCGTGGAACGAGCATCTCGAGACGTACGATCCCGAATACTACAAGTGGACGCAGTGGATATTTGTCCAAATGTGGAGGCACGGCCTCGCGTACCGAAAAAAGCAGCCGGTGAACTGGTGTCCTTCCTGTAAGACCGTTTTGGCGGACGAACAGGTGATCGACGGGAGATGTGAACGATGCGGTACGGTCGTCATAAAGAAAGAGCTGGAGCAGTGGTTTTTCAGGATTACGAAGTATGCGGAGCGGCTACTGAAAAATCTGGATGCGATCGACTGGTCGGAAAAAGTGAAGATCGCTCAGCGAAACTGGATAGGGAAGTCCGAGGGCGCGGAAATCGAATTTAGAATTAGGAATAAGGAATTAAGAATTAAGGTTTTTACGACAAGGCCAGACACGCTTTTCGGCGCTACCTATATGGTGCTTGCGCCGGAGCACCCCTTGCTTGAGAATAAGGAATTAGGAATTAGGAATTATGAAGACGTTGCAAAATACATTGCCGCCGCGAAGAAAAAATCGGAAGAGGAAAGAATCGAGAATAAAGAAAAAACAGGAGTTGAGCTCAAGGGAGTAAAAGTGATAAACCCCGCGAATAACGAGAAGATCCCGGTCTTTGTCGCGGATTACGTGCTCTCCGGATACGGCACGGGCGCGATTATGGCGGTACCGGCGCACGATGAGCGCGACTGGGAGTTTGCGAAGAAATTCAATATTCCTATACGACAAGTAATTCTCCCTGTTTTCGGCGAGAAGAAACAGAAAGAAGAAGAACGAAAGTCCGTCTTGGCAATCATACGGAGGAAGAGCGACGGAAAGTTCCTCATACTGAGGTGGAAGAAAGAACTCGGTTGGATAAGCCCTCCCATCGGAGGCATTGAGGAAGGAGAGGATATTATGAGCGCTGCAGAACGGGAGGTGTTCGAAGAAACCGGTTTCAAAGCGAGAGCAGTGAGAAAAGTGGGGTTTGAGGTAGAATCGCATTTTTACGCGGATCATAAGAAGATGTGGAGAAAGAGAATTGATCAGGCGGTGCTCTTGGAGCTTGAAAGTGAAACGGGAGATGTTGTTTCTGAGGAAGAGCGCGCGATGCATCAGGTGGTATGGATGACAGGAGAAGAAGCGCTTCATAATATTACGCACGAGAACAATAAAATCGCCATTCGTGCGCTTCTTCAAGAGAATGAAGCATACGTGAACGATGGTGTTCTGATAAATTCCGGGAAATTCGACGGAATGGACTCGGAAAAAGTGAAGTGGGAGATTACGAGATTTGTGAGAGGAAAGCGTACCGTGCAATACCGCCTCCGCGACTGGCTTATTTCCCGACAACGGTACTGGGGCCCTCCGATCCCGATGATTCACTGCGATCAATGCGCTGTGAAAGGAAAGGGGGAACAAAAAGGAATGCCGGGATGGTATGCGGTCCCCGAAAAAGATCTTCCGGTAAAACTTCCTTTTGTGAAAGATTTCCGACCGAAAGGGAAAGACGAATCACCGCTCGCCTCGGCAAAATCGTTCTATGAAGTGAAATGCCCGGCATGTGGAGGAAAAGCGCGTCGCGAGACCGACGTCTCCGACACATTCCTCGATTCCGCGTGGTACTATATCGGTTTTCTTGCGAAAATCTCGAATTTTAAATTTGAAATTTTAAGTTTGAAATTCAGGAGCATCGCGAAGCGGTGGCTTCCGGTCGATATGTATATCGGCGGCGCGGAACACTCGGTACTGCACCTGCTCTATGTCCGGTTTGTGGCGCTTGCACTTCGAGATATGAAACTCTTGAATTTTCTTTCAAAGACGGGAGAGCCCTTCCCTCTTTTCAGGGCGCACGGCCTGCTTATTAAGGACGGCGCGAAGATGTCGAAGTCAAAGGGAAACGTGGTGAATCCCGACGAGTACATTAAAAGGTTCGGAGCCGATGCGTTCAGAATGTACCTTATGTTTCTTGCACCATTCGAACAAGGAGGGGACTTCAGGGATCAGGGGATTCTGGGAGTCACACGCCTCCTCGATAGAATAAGGAAGTTCAAGGAAACATTGGGAGGAAAATTCGGAACGAAGAAGGACACGTCAGTCAATCAGCTCTTGCATCAAACCGTGAAGAAAGTTACGGAAGACATCGAATCGCTTCACTATAATACGGCAATCAGCGCGCTCATGATTCTTTTCAATAAGTTTGAAGAAGTGAAGGTGGTTACTAAGGATCAATATAAAACGTTCCTGAATCTTCTTGCGCCGTTTGCCCCCTTCCTTTCGGAGGAGCTGTGGGTCGAAACCGGAGAAAAAAAATCGATACATCAAAGTCCGTGGCCTCATTACAACCCGCACCTCATTATCGCGGAAACCTTCCCGCTCGTGGTGCAGGTGAACGGAAAGCATCGGGCGACCGTGCAAACGGAACGCGGCATACGCGAGAGTGAGGCACGCACACTTGCACTCGGGCACTCCGCGGTGAATAAGGCGATTGGAGGAAAAACCCCTAAAAAGGTAATATATATAAAAGACCGCCTTATTAATTTTGTGCTCTAACGCGACCCTTTTATGAAAAACGTTTTCTGGATCATCGTACTTATCATCATTGTCATCGCGATCTACAATGCGTTTTCCTATATGAAAAAGGGAATTCAATTTGACAACGTCGGGTCGCTGTTCAAGGTTCAATATGGTCTTCAGGGATACAACACGCAAGTTCCGTCTTCATCGAATGGCGTAAGTAATACCGGCGCGGGAGTCGGTAGTCAGAATAATCAAGAAGAGAGTTCAAATCGGAATGTCATTCAAGAACCGCAACGCCCGAATATCACTCCTCCCGCCGGATTTACCATCGACCAGATTTCTTCCTACTATCGTCTCGTAAGAATAAGCGGCGTCTCTCCGGCGTGGAGTTGGACGTCCACGGGACAGTTCACGCTTCAAGCGGACGGCTCGCTCAAAAAAGGGATTGACATTACCGGATGGAGAGTTCGTTCGAATCGCGGCGATATACTGATACCACAGGCGGTTTCCAACTATGATCCCTCGGGGCTTTTCCCCGAAGGAGACATTATTCTTGCGCCGGGAGCGCAGGCGATCTTCTACAGCTCGGCGAGCCCGATCGGCAGGAACTTCAGAATGAACAAATGCATCGGGTTCCTAGACACAACGTACAAATTCAATCCATCACTTTCTTCTTACTGTCCTGCCATGTACGAACGCTCTGAAATTGCCGGGTTTTCGGGAAGGTGCCAGAACATCATCTTTTCACTTGGCGGGTGCAGTGCGCCCAGCGCCGCTCAGCTGAACAGCGTTTCAAACGAATCCGCCTGCAAGGATTTCCTGGATCGTTTCAACTACACCGGTTGCTACCGGAAATATTCCCTTGCCGCCGATTTCTTCTCCAACGAGTGGAGGGTATGGCTCGGCAGTACGCTTTTCTTCGATTCGAGCCACGACAAAATCCAGCTTTTCGACAAGGAAGGGCTTTTGGTAGACCAGTATATCTACTGATTACTTCCTTTCGGTAAGCACCATCTCTGTCTTAAATGTCTTTCCTTTCCTCCAAACGGAGAGCATTACCTTATCTCCCACTTCGCAGTCCTCAAGAAAATCTTGTAGCGTCGATTCCGGGGCGATTTTTTCCCCGTTCCACGTGAGAATAATGTCGTGTTCGCGGATTCCTCCGCGCGCGGCAGGACTTCCGGGAACAATCGCGCTATCAAACGGGTGTTCTTTTGTCACGTACGCGCCGTACTCGACCGGTAATTTCATTTTTTCACTCATGTCGTGATTTAAGATCACGTAACGAACTCCAAGCAGCGGCTTTCGTATTCTTCCGTGTTCACGAAGATCTTTTATATCGTGCCATGCGGCCTTCACGGGAATCGCGAAGCTGATGTTTTGCGCGCCGACGACGACCGCCGCATTGATGCCGATTGCTCTTCCGAAAACATCGACGAGCGGTCCGCCGGAATTTCCCGGATTGATGGCCGCGTCGGTTTGAATAAGCCCCCGGAGTTCTTGGGTCGGTGCCTCTGCGTCCGCTTTCGCTTCTACCGATCGGGAAAGGCCGGAGACGATACCTTGTGAAACGGTGTTTTTAAAAAGTCCGAGTGCGTTCCCGAATGCGAGAACCGTTTGTCCCAGCTCCAAGGTATCGGAATCACCCAGCGTGATTGCCGGGAGTTTTGTGTTCGATTTGATTCTTAAAATAGCGACATCGTTTAAGGGATCTCGCGCCAAGATCTCGGCGAAGTATTCTTTGCCGTCGCTTGTGGTTACCACATAAGTAACATCGGGTTCGTTTACGACATGTTTGTTGGTGAGTACAATCCCTTGCGGATCGACGATAAACCCGGATCCGCCGCCCACCTGTACCATCCCGTGGGCGTCGATTTTTTCCGAGGGAATGGCAAGTTCCGCTTTCCCCCCCTTCTTCCCGCCGAGGCGGGGGAGTTCTTTTTTCAAGTCCTTGATATTCTTTGTGAGTACGATCGAGACCACGGTTGGCATTACCTCCCGTACGGTTTTTATGATTCTAGAGCGTTCTTTTCTCATGTATGTATTGTAGCAAATAACCAAAAACCCACCCCTCAATTCGAGGGGTGGGTGAAAAAGGACTATTTCTTCTTTTTCTTGCCACCCTTTTTCTTCGGAGCGGCCTTCTTTGCTTTCTTTTTTGCCATTTCTTTCGAGCCGTAGCTCACTAGATTTCGAAATGAACGTTGGATCGTCGACCACCAATCGCATTCACTTCCTCTACTCTTTCATTATAGATGATTTGATTTTCAAAAAACTGTGGATAACTTTGTTTTTTGATAAAAATGAAGAAATCGGAAAATTTTTTCCGATTTTTGGAAAAATAATTTTTGAATTGATTTTTTTTGATCTAAAAAGTTTTTGTGTTGCGGAGGGTACAGGATTTGAACCTGTGAGGGGATTGCTCCCCAAGCGCATTTCGAGTGCGCCGCACTAGACCACTATGCGAACCCTCCCTGCGTGATTCACGTTATCAAATTTTCCTTTTTGAGGCAATTATGTGCCCTCGGAGGGAATCGAACCCCCATCTCTTCCTTAGGACGGAATAGCTCTATCCATTGAGCTACGAGGGCAAGGCACATTAGTTATAATTGAAAATAACTTGTCTCGCAATGTATCTCCTGATATATTTAAACACGCAAGCGCCCTTAGCTCAGTGGTAGAGCGCGTCGTTGACATCGACGAGGCCGGAAGTCCGATCCTTCCAGGGCGCACCGGAGATTTTAAAAATGTTTGGGCCGTTAGCTCAGTTGGTAGAGCGCTTCGATGGCATCGAAGAGGTCGTCGGTTCGAGCCCGATACGGTCCACAAGGGAGAGGTGGCAGAGCCAGTCGAACACGCCGGTCTTGTTCCCGATTTGTCTAAAAATTCAAGCTCACCTAGAATTTAGGGTACAAATCGCAATCCCGCTTAAAGCGGAGGGGTGGCAGAGCCCGGTCGAATGCGCCGCACTTGAAATGCGGTAAGCCCGAAAGGGTTTCGTGAGTTCAAATCTCACCCCCTCCGCTTTGTGCGGGGAAAAAGGTAATTCCGAAAGGGCTTCGAAGGTTCGAATCCCACCCCTTCCGCCAATAATAGAAACTTTTTGCCGCGTTTATCGTTGTAACTAGGTCTTATGTCGGTAAAGCAACCATCAACGGTTCGGCGCGTACTCGCGCTCGTGAAACACCGTAAAGGCACGGTTCTTTTTTTGTTTACGCTTATTCTTGTCTCCGAAGCGGCAAATATCGCGGTCCCGTTTATCTCCCGATCTTTGATCGATGCGCTGACAAATTTTTTGAAGGACGGCGGCGCTCTGCCCACGCAGGTGCTTCTCTTCTCGGCGGTAGGTATTCTCGTTGCTACGGTCGTAAGCAGTAGCGTGAAATCAGGGTATAACTACCATCTTTTCAAGTTCGTAACGGGGGTTGAAGACAAGATTCGAAATATGGCGTTTGAGAAGTATCTCAAGTTGCACGCACTCTTCCACCACGGTTCTTCGAGCGGGCAGATCATCGGACGTATCGAGCGCGGAGGTACCGCTATTTACGTGATCTTGAACGATATTATGGGGCAGAATCTGCTTCCGCCGCTTGTGGTGTTCGTGGGTACGTTCACGGCATTGCTTTACGAGAACGTGTGGATCGCGCTTGCGGTGCTCGTGCCGTTCCCGGTGTATTTTTTCATAACGAGAACCTTGTCGAAGAAAATTTACGAGATTGAACAACGGGCGAACGACGCGTTCGAGAATGTTTCCAAGGAGTTGTATGACGTGGCGGGAAACGTACTCACCGTGAAAAAATTCTCCCAGGAAAAGCCGGAAACAGAGCACGAAAGAGAGCTTTTGCATCAGGCACGTGAAATTCAGTACGGCGCGGAGCGTCTGTGGAGCGTTGTCGAAAACGTGCAAACGACGATCGCGACCGTGGGACGCGTTGCCGTTCTTCTTTTGAGTGCATGGTTCGTGTTGAACGGCACTGCAACGATCGGTGAGTTCGTATTGTTCGTCACCTTGCAAAACATGGCGTACCAACCTCTTGCCCAACTCTCCATCATCTTCCCGCGCCTTCGGCGCAACGCCACGCGGGTGGAGCGGTTGTTCGCGATACTCGACGAGCCGGTGATAGTGAATGACAAACCGGGCGCAATTGAACTTCCGCCGCTCGCAAAACAAATCGAATTCAAAAACGTTTCGTTCGCGTACCGGAACGACAAGCAATGGGCGCTTAAGGAAATTAATCTCACCATTCCCGCGGGGAGTACCGTAGCATTGGTCGGGAGATCGGGAAGCGGCAAGACGACCTTCATTAATTTACTTCTTAGATCGTTCGATCCGCAAAAAGGAATAATCTCGATCGATAGCGTCGATATCCGTGATGTGACACAGGAAAGTTTACGTCGTCAGATCGCGGTCGTACCGCAGGAAGTAGATCTCTTCTCCAGAACCGTTGCCGAAAACATCGCGTACGGACAACCCAGTGTTACAAAGACACAGATAGAAAACGCCGCGAAGACGGCACTCGCACACGACTTTATCCTGAAACTGGAGAAAGGGTACAGGACCGTCGTGGGAGAACGCGGTATCAAGCTCTCGGGCGGCGAGCGCCAGAGGGTCGGCATCGCACGTGCCGTACTCCGGGACCCGAGGATATTGATTTTAGACGAAGCCACAAGTCATTTGGATACGGAAAGCGAGCGATTGATAAGTAAGGCGACCGACGCACTCGTGAAAAACAGAACCTCGATCATCATCGCGCACCGGCTTTCCACAATACTCCGCGCCGACACGATTGTGGTCTTCAAAGACAATCAGATCGAGGCGATGGGGAAACACAAGGAACTTTTGAGAAAAAGCCCGACCTATAAACGGCTCCACGATCTGCAGTTCAGCGACGAGTGATAACGTGGTATTCTTGAATTAAATGGGAACAAAGAAACAAAAATTTTCCCCAAAGACATTGCGGCTCACCCAGTTCGGAAATCCAATCTTAAGAAAGAAACAAAAACGGGTTTCCGACGGTTTTCTGCGCACAAAGCCCTTCCGCGATCTTGTAAAAAACATGTTTCTCACGATGCATCGTGCCCGTGGTGTAGGGTTGGCCGCACCGCAGACAGGGAAAGACATGTCGCTCGCGGTAATCGAGGTAAGAAAAACGAAGTTGCGTCCCGACGTGACTCCGTTCCCGAAGACGATTGTGATAAATCCGAAGATTATCTCGCACTCCCGAAAAATGGAATATGACTGGGAAGGGTGTTTGAGTTTGGAAAACGTCCGCGGCCTCGTGCAGAGACACAAGGAAATTATAGCCGAGTATCAAGATGATTTAGGCAAAAAGACAGTAAGGAAACTTAAGGGATTTCAAGCGCGGGTGTTCCAGCATGAGATAGATCACCTGAACGGAGTTCTTTACGTGGATCGAATGGACGATATGCGAACGCTCACGACACTTAAGGAGTTCGAGAAAAGGAGATAAAGAGCAAAATAAGGAAAAACACGGATGTCTGCAATCCGTGTTTTTCTTTTTTTGTGCCTGGGGTCGGAAGCGAACGTCGTCCCTCAACTTCGCTCGGGACTCCTTGAGAACCCACGGTTCTCAACAACTTTCCTCCACGGGAGACCAGCGTGTTCTCCCGACCCCACTCCTGTTCGATTCCTCCGAGCACAAAATAGAACTCCTACAAAAGGAGTTTTACTTTGTGCCCGGGGTCGGAATCGAACCGACACGTCCTTACGGACAGAGGATTTTAAGTCCTCTCTGGCTACCAGTTACAGCACCCGGGCAGATATCGTTTTCAACTATTGTTTTAGAATTTAAAATTTCGTTTCTTGTGTCCCCACGAGGAATCGAACCTCGATCTCAGCCTTCGCAGGGCTGCGTTCTATCCGTTGAGCTATGGGGACTCTCCTTCGCTTCGATTCATATCGAAGCTTCGGATGAGCGAGAATGCCGAGTTCGACACTACTTGCCCTTCCGAAGCTCAGCTACGTCTGAGCGGAGGAGGGAGCTATGGGGACATATTCCTTTTTTCCCAACCCCAACAAAAAGCTACCTCAAAAATCACAATCCAGCAAGGAGAATGAGAATAATTTTGAGGTAGCTCAAAACCCCAGTATATCCGTTATGCTTTCAAGAATTGAGGGCTCGTGTTCTTCCTCGGGGACATATTCTTCGAGAAAGTGACGAATTTTGACTGCCATCTCCGGCTCGATCGGAATGTGAATGAGTTGGTTCATCGCGGTTTTTCTCTTCAGGATAAGTTCGTCCGAGCGATGCGGTCGTTCGCGGATACTGAAACTCTCGAGTTTTTCGAACGGGTAGGATGCCGCTTCTCCTATATGGCACCCATCTTCATTTAAGACGAATTCGATCACTTCCGGGTGGCGATTTCCGAGAATTACCACCATAATACCGGCAATCAAAATAAAGATCGCGAAAAAGAAATTCTGTTGCCACAAGGCAATTCCCACAAGCACAAGCGCCGCGATCCCGATTCCCGCGTGCCACCTCATGCTTTTTGGTACAAACTCATATTCGGCGGCTTCCCACCTAATTTCGTTTTTTTTCTGTTCTTGAGCCATTATTGTGATTGTACAGGGTTGAAATTGTTTCCAGTAGTCCCAAGGAGAATCGAACTCCTATTTACGCCGTGAAAGGGCGTCGTCCTAACCGTTAGACGATGGGACCCCTACTTCGCTCCGGATTATACCGGAGCTTCGAAGGGCAAGTATTATAGTATCAAAATTACTTGTCCTTCCGAAGCTTGAGCACAAGGCGAAAGCGAAGGAGGAAGACGATGGGACCAAGAACTGAAGCATTATAGGGCGTTTTCTTATTTTCTTCCAGAGGCGCGCCTTTCTTGAAATTCATTCCGCACAATCAGTCGGCGGAAAACCTGAACACGTTAATGATTTGAGTTACAAGGAACCAGACATAAAAGAGCGCAAGTGCGACACCCTCTTTCCGAGAAATCGTATTACGGGAACGTGAGAAGATGTAGAGGGATATGATACCGAAGAACATGAGAAACGCGGTCCCGAAGAATTCACTCGGCTCCACGAGAAATCGTCCGTTTGCGAGCGCGACGAAGCCGAATACCAGGGTATTGGCTGCCGCCGATCCGAGGTAATCGCCGAAAGCGATATCCTTGTGATGTTTTATTATAGATCGGGCGGCAACGACGATCTCGGGAACGTTCGTGCCGATCGAGAGGAGGATAAGTCCCATAAGCGAACTCGGAACATCGAGAAGCTGAGCGAAGTACGAGGCCTGCTCGACAAGAAAGTGTCCGGCGATGAAAATGGCTCCGCCGCTCCCCGATATTTTCAGCGCATCTACCAGAGTCGCATATTTCGTTTCGGGAACACGTATGAGCGTTTCAATCACCTCCGTTTCCGTCGAGTTCTTTTGTCGGTGGATTGCATGCAGAAGTAGCGAGTAGACGAGGATGGCCAGGAGACCTTCCGTGCTCGTAACGTCTCCGTCGATTACGAGAAGTACGGGCAGGATGATTATCGCAAGCGCAAGGACGATGTTGTGCGGTGAAATGGTGTGCTTGAGATCGATGCCTCTTCCCACAATCGCAAGAAGGGGAATAATAAGGAGCAGTATCACAAATGAGGCCCCGACAAGATTTCCGACGGAGATCTGGGGCACATCCGCGATACTCGCATTTATGGCAACCGAGATTTCACTGATCGAGGTAAGAATACCGAGCACAAAAAAGGCGACACTAAAGCCGGTTCTGTGAAAACGTTTCGCGACCCGATCGACGGCTTCGATGATAATGCCGGCAAAAACCCACACGGTGGCCGCCGAAAATAAAAAGACGAGTATATGAACGAACGTTGTCATATTCGCCTCATTGTACCGTAGTGCGCAAAAAAAAACACCGAATCTCCCCGGTTCGTTCTACGAAATGACCGTTCCCTTAAACTCTTTACCGAGAAGAAGCGATCGCAGGTTTTTCAAATTCTTTCCATTCACGATGATCGCTCTTGTGCCGGTCTCCGCTCCGAGTTTTGCCGCAATCGGATCGACGGGGGAATGAGATCCGGGAGACCATTTCCTCGGGATGAGCTTTTGATATTCTTCCCATGAACATTCTAATATCGGCTTTGCGCTTTTGAATTTTTGAGGATCTTTGTTGTAAACATACGCCGGCTTTCCCGCGATCACGACTTCCGGAATATGAAGATCGTGTGCGATCGCGAGCGCGACATAGTCGGTTGACCAACCGGGATGCCAACCGCCTCCTACCGTCACGGAATAGGTTAGCGCCTTGACCTTATGACGTGCATCTACCACGACGGGATTTGCGGCCTCTCTGAATATGGTTCGGATGAGATGTGCGTTTGCGCGCGTTGCGTGGATGCCGAGCCAGTCCTGATCTTCATCGGTAAGTGTCGTCAATTTCGCGGCGGCTTGTTGGTATACGCGGGCTACGTGTCCTCCGCCCGTTACTAAAACAAAACGCCACCCTTGTGGGGTGAACGACAACACGAATTTTTTAAACTCACGGAGAAACGAAGTATCGATCGCGTCGGGGTAGATAACGGACCCCCCAAGGGCGATCACGACGGTTTTTCCGATGGGATATCGCATCGGGAGTGATTATACCCGAAAGCATCTGAAACGCCAATCAGTGGAGGCTGAGCCTCCGATCGGAGGCTCAGCCTCCTTATGTTGATCGTTCTCGTTATACTATTTCCGCTTGATAACACTGCTCACAGTACACGATCTCCGGCCGGTCGGGGGAGTATGATGTTTCGAATTCGTTCGGGCATGGTTTGTCGCCGTGAAAGTGAGCAAAGGTGTTTCGGTAAGTTGGCACCTTCCCTAATTCCTGATTCCTAATTCCTGATTCCGTCTCTCCGCACTGGCATTTTCTCCTCCACAACCGCATCGGATTCATTCGTTCGAAACGCCGCATATGTCTGCAGTTGGGGCAGAGGCGGGGGAGAGCAAACGAGAATCTTCTTAAGAAATCGAGATCCGCGGAAATAATTCTGTAACCGCGCCCACACTTCGCGCACCCGATAATCTCCTTCGTGATCTCATCCTTTGCGTTGGAGATTCGTTCCGGTAAATCATTTGCCCGCATCGTGATCGGATGCTCAGGCGGGGTTTCTTCGCGCCATCGCCAGCCATTTTTCGTTGCTGTCGCTTTGTCGATCGGGAAGTGCTCGAACGCATCGGTCTCATTGTACGCATAAAACGAGAGATTATAGGGAAAAAACTCTCCGTACTTCCATGTTCTTCCTTTTGAATCGACGTAGGGATTCCGTTCCATGTCGGCGATAATCTGTTTCCGCAGGACTTCATACTCTTCCGGCGAGTATTCGCGGTTCAGGATGCAGTACTTATTGTTCCTGATGCCGCTACAGCCGAAGAGGTTCGCCACATCAAGACACCAGACGGAATATTCCGTATTCATGGTGTTGCCAAGCGCGCACACGAAACTGAACTTCACATTATTCGCGCCGAGTCCCACATCAATGCATTCATATATGAGCCGGACATTGTTGCCCCAGATCGTATAGTCGTAGGCGTCCTTCACTCCTCCATCCTTGATGAGCTGACAGAACTTCGAGTCCTCAAGCCCGCGCGCCTGGAAAGAATCTTTCGCATTCTTCGAGTTGTAGAGATAATCGCCGGAGACATTCGCGTTGTTGAATCCGTGAAGAAACTTGTGCGGTACGGATTTCCACACCTCCCATGCTTTTTCCCGAAGCCTCTCGATACCATTCGCAGAAGCCATGATATTTTTTAATACCTCGATCTCTTTTTGGTATTCCTCTGCGGAGAGCGGCTTATTCCAAAGATAGTTACTCTTGTTGCGGAGGTTTACGCATCCGAAGCAGTTGGCGCATCCGGCAAGGTTTTTTGAGAGGTACACGTCGATGCAGTCGCTGCAGTCCTCGGAAAAGAAGAGGCGCGCCGACTTGCGGCAGTTCACGTCTTCGTAACAGAGTTCCGATTCGTTGACGCTCAAGAGATCCATCGAGTCCTTGATGGAGGTGAGGCGAGTGCCGTAGCGCGTGTGTTCGCAGTAGTCCGCATCGAAAATAAGATAGCAACTCTTGGCATAGCCGGCTTCGTTCACATACTCGCTGTCGACGAGCGTAGGATAGTTGTTGCCGAGTGCCATGACGGGAACATCGAGGAGGAGTTCTTTGAGTTGTTCGAAAAACGGCCTCTTCGGGTCATACGCTTTGCCGTAGTCGAGCGGATTCCACGAGTCGGACCACCAGCATGATCCGCAGAATACCTTGTACGGGCTGTCGTCGGGAATAGTCGCAAGTATGGACTTTTTGCAGTTGGAACAGGTGCGCTTGTAGAGGTGTCGCTCGTTCCGGAACATGAAACGTCGCTGGAGGCGGCACTCGGGGCAGAAGCTCGGTGGCGGCACTTGAATGCGGTTATAAAACGAAAAATCCTCCGGCTCGATGATAAATTCTTGATAGCAGTTTTGGCACGTACGAGTTTCCGAGTTCATAGTTCAATTGTAAGTGGTGGAGCGAAGAAAAGAAAACGCTCTAAAAATTCGAAAGGAGCTTGAAATTAAAGCTCCCTTACGATTGATTTTGGTTTTTTGAATCTCCAGATCAGAAAAGCAGTAAAACCATCAGAACGTAGTACGCAATTACTCCTACTACAAATAAATACCTTCTGGCATCTTTCTTTTCTCTTTCTAGGTCTTCTAGGAGTTTTTCGAGAAGCCCCTTCCACTCGTTTAGGGCGTTCTTTTCATATACGTAGCTCTTTTTAGGGAGCTCCATTTCACATTCTCTTATTTCCTTTTTCAAAAAGGCCCTCTGACTCCACCTGAAATATTTACCGGCTGGATATGCCAGTAAAATCACCGGAAGAATAGCCGCAAACCATACCGCAAGAAACAAGGAAACGGAAATGTTGGTCTCCCATATGTTTTTGGGGATGAAGAGGGGGCTGAGAAAAAAAACAACGAAAAGCAAGAAAATTATCAAGAAAAAAGAGTGTAAAAATAGATATGCCCCGCCGTGCTTTCTTACGTCTTCTCGGTTCATAATGATCCTTATTTTGTTGGAAATTTTCTGTTTGGTAAATAATAAACCATTTTTTACCCCATGTCAATTGTTGCAAGAAAGTAAAATATTATCGAGGCCGGGCCTCGATAATATTGGGGAGTCGTTATACTTGAGCGATTTCCGTGCGCTTGAGGTATCGCGAGAGTGAGAAAAGGAGCACAGCGGCGATTCCCGCCATCATGGCGCCGAAATAGAACGGCGTCTGGGGTCCGAACCTGTCCCAGAGAAATCCCGCGAAGAAGCTTGCGGGAAGCGTCGCGAGCCCAATCGTCGTGCCGTAGATACCGAATGCCCTCCCGCGATACTCGGGGCCTACCATGTCCGCAAGAAACGCTTTCGCGACACCCTCGCTTGTCGCGTAGTAGATGCCATAAAAACCGTAGAGAATCCAGACGAGTGAGGCCTGTCCGGCAAGCGCAAACCCCAGATACACGAGCGCGTACGCAGACCAGCCGATGAGCATTGTGGGAATGCGCCCGATCCGATCGGAGAGCGATCCGAAGGGCACTGCGGCCGCGGCATACACGAGATTGAAAAGCGCAATCACGAGCGGAATCTCAAGAAGCGTGAAACCGAGATTATTCGCCCGAAGGATGAGGAAGGCGTCGGACGAGTTGCCGAGCGTGAAGATAACTACGACGAGGAGAAAAAGATAAAACGATTTCGGCAACTTCCCCTTGAGCGCCTTCTCCGTTGAGCTTACGTTCGCGTTCGGGACAACTTGCGGTACTTCTTTTACTTTCGTTACGAGCACGAAGAGCGTGATAAGAAGGGGAACGGCGCTAAAGAGCAGAATGTAGTGGTAGAGTGAATCACTTTCCTTCAAGAGATAAAGAAGGAGAAAAAGAATAAGCGGTCCCGCGACCGAACCGAGCGTGTCGAGCATTCGGGCGATGCCGAAACTCTTTCCTCTCGTTTCTTTTTCCGCCGATCCGGCGATCAAAACATCCTTTGGCGGATCCTTCACGCCTTTCCCAATTCCGTCGAGTGCCCGAAGGCCGATGACCGAACCTCCCGCGGTAACAAGCGCGAGAAGCGCCCGCCCGATCATTGAGAAAAAGTAACCGGCGAAGATAATCGGTTTTTGTTTTTTAAACTTGTCGGAGAACCATCCCGCGAGCACCTTGAAGATATTTACGCTTGCGGTGACGAGTCCTTCGGCAATTCCCACGAATGTCTTATCGAACCCGAGAACGCTCGTGAGATAGATTGGAAGTACCGGACCGAAGACATCCTGACTGATGCCGCCGAAGAAACTTAAGAGCCCAACAAAAAAAACGTTTTTATTTCGCGGGGTCGGAGGATTGTTTGTCTTGGCCTGCATGACCCTATTGTAACTTTTCTCTGGCGAGACGCGACATCATAGAATACATCTTCGAAATCCTTTCCGTCATCGACGGATCTGCGCGATACTCTTCAATCCATTTCCTCAGCATGGCTATTACCGATTCGCTTGTTCCTAATTCTTTTGATATGGGGTAGTAATCCTCCAATGTCATTTTCTCTTGGTTGGCATACATATCCGAGAATATTCTGCCGTGCTCTTTGATCCGTTCTATATCCTCGCCGTTCGGATTTTTGATGTGGCTCAGATAAGAGAGATAAGGTCTTACGTCAAAATTTTTCAATTCGTAGAAATCCTGGAGCATTTTTATGGCCGTGTACTTGGTCCATCCTTCGTCATAACGTTTTCCTTCTTTCGAAAATATATCCGGAAAAAGCGTGAGGGTCGCTTCTTCCTGTGCTTTATCGCAGAGAAGATGCAAAAACCAGCCCTTTTCGAAGTCATCCCCCTTCTTCAGGTCCCACTGCATAAAATCGTGAGGATGCGTCAGTTCCCGCGGAGTGTTTGTCAGATACCTGCTGTCGGGATAGACGGTTCCCGCGATAAATTCACCGAGGTTTGAAACGAACATTTTGTCTCTCATCTCGATCGCAAATCGTATATGGGTTGCCTGAAGCGCCATGGTTGGCAGTAAGTATACCAGAAGACGTGCTTATTTGTTAACCTTTTTCCTCTCCCGTATTTTCGGGAGTTTTTCGAAAAGCGGTCGGTACATATCGTCTTCGATGCTGATTGAAAGCTCATTTCGCCTGATTCTATTCGAGAATACAATCGGGGCTTTTGTTATTATTGCGATCGGTGTTTGCTCTTTCCCCTCGCCCATCGTGAGCACCGCCGAGGTTGCCAAGCTGTCCGCTACGTCCGTGCGGGAGAAGTGAAACTTCCTTCCGAAGATGTCGGGCGTGCCGCGATAGTCCTTGATGCCGCGGAAGCCCGCATATCCTAAAGCCACGCCCGCCACCCCCGCCCGGAGCGATATCGTGCGGCTGTCGGTAATAAGAACCCCGAGATCTTTCACGCGATACTTCTCCTGTAATTGCTTCCGAATGGTGTGAGCCGTCTTGAAACTACCTCTCGGCAGAAGTATCAACTTGCCGTTCGCATTTGATTCGTCGATTCCCGCGGAGGCCATTACCATCCCGTCTTTTATGGTGAGCCATGCGTACTTCGTCGGTATGGCATACTCACTCTCCCTGTGGATCAGTTTCACTTTTGTCTCGCGGTTTTCGATGATTGCGGTTCTTTTTTCCGCAAGCGCAACAATCTTCGAGGTGATAACAATCACCGATTGTTCGTGGATCGTCTTCATATAGCGCGTAATAAAGGAAAAGAGATTTTCTCCTTCTTTAAACACCCTCGTTTTTATTGGTCGTATGATCACGAAGAAGATAGATACCGAGATACGAAAGGGGAGTGTAGAGCGCTCCCATTGCGACCTTGAAGAGCCACCAGGAGATGATAATGCTTATGAGCGTCTCGGTCGAGTAAATTCCCGCGAATGCGATGATCATGAAGACGACACTGTCGAGAAGTTGCGACCACAGATTGGAAAGATTGGAACGAAGCCAGAAATATTTTGTTCCGAATTTTTCCCTGAAGAAAAAGAAAGAAAATACATCCTGATACTCCGCGATAAGGAATGCCGCGAGCGATGCGACGGCGATGCGGATCGATACACCAAATATCTGATCGTACCCTTGTCGCGCCCACTCTCCCTCCGGAGACCATGACATCGCAAGCGAGAGAAGTGAGTAGACGATAAAGAGCGCGGTGCTTACGAAGCCGGCGAGCACGAAGAATTTCGCAGTGCGTTTTCCGAACACTTCTCCTATCACATCCGTCATAAGGAAAACGATAGGGAAAGAAAATACCGCGACCGAGAGATGGGAACCGAAGAGAAACGGCATAATCTTGAGTCCCAGCGTGTTCGCCGCGAAGAGCGAGGTGAGATATAAGGCAAGGGCGATGATGATTTTTTTGTGTGATTTTTCGGCGAGTTGTTGCATGATTGTTTGATAACTACATCAAAAAAACCGCCCGAGAGGGCGGAGGCGACGAACCATCCCTACCCTATCGGTTGAAGAGAACGATAGGGTTGTACACGAATCCCGACCAGGTTTTTATTCGAGCGTTATGAAGCATGGGAGTAGCTACATTGTATCACATTATTGCGGGACGGCTTTCGTAAATCCGGTGATGACCCACTTGTCGTTCTGTTTCCTGATCTTCAAGGCAACAAATTGCCCGGAGTCGATTTCACCGCCGCTTGTCACTTCCACGCTTGTCATCTCCATGATCTTACCCTGAACTTCGTATGATCCGTCATCACCGTGTTCGACGAGAAGAACATTAATCCTGTTCGGCCACGGGCTCGAGGTGAGTCGTCCGGGCGCCCACTCGGGGTGTTCTCTCCATCCCGTAAGGAGTTCCGGAGAGATATAAGGTCCATAATTTTCCTCGATCGCTTTAATGAGAGAGTCCTTCGGAGCGAGAAGGGAAACCATTTTCATCTTGTCGCCAAATTGTATTACGAGTTCCCGTACCTCCTGTTCCTCGGTCTTTTGTGCGGCTTGTTGCGGAGCTGATTCCGATGTTTGTTGCGGTTCCTGCCGTGAGAAATAGAGCACCCCTCCGACAATTATAATGAGAGCGATAACGATTAAAATGATGACTTTTTTATTCATACCTCGGACATAATACCATAATCTATCGAGGCCGGGCCTCGATAATTTTGGGGATAACTTTTTCGCTTCCCGGAGGCGAATTCCCCGCGCGTGCTATAATAAAGATAACGAAATGGCGGATACTTTTATGAAAACCGCGACCCACCCCTCCTACGTTTTCTCCGATACCGATCTTATCTCGGGAGAAGGGGAGAAAAAATATGTTCTGAAAATCCGCGATCTCCCGCAGGAAGAGAAACCGCGCGAGAAACTTATGAAATACGGACCTGATGCCTTGTCCGTGAGCGAACTTCTTGCGATTGTTTTCGGCGTCGGCTCGAAGAAAGAAGAGGTGCTCGCGATGTCGGAGCGTCTTCTCAAGGAGTACGGGGAGAAGACGATCGTGAACGAAAAAAGTCCGAAAAGAATTCAGGAAACGCTCGGTATTCCCGCCACGAAGGCGTGTCAGGTAGTTGCGTGCTTTGAGCTCGGCCGAAGATTTTTTAAATCAGGCACGGGAGGTCGTCCGCTCTATCTCCGTACGCCGCGCCAAGTATTCGAGTACTTAAAAGATATGGCGGATCTTCCGAAGGAACATCTGCGAGGGCTCTATCTCAACGCGCATTATCATCTCGTACACGACGAGGTGATCTCGATCGGAAGTTTGACTGCGAATATTATCCATCCCCGCGAAGTATTCCTGCCTGCGATAGAGCACTCCTCATCCGCCGTGATTCTCGTTCACAACCATCCCTCAGGAGTCGCTGATCCGAGTGATGCCGACATCGCGATAACCCGGCAGTTAGTCGATGCCGGGAAACTCATGGGCATCGAAGTGCTTGATCATATTATCGTTACCAAAAAAACGTTCATGAGTATTCTATCGAAATCACAATCATGATCGCGGATTACAGTATCTCGTGCGGCGTGATGTCTCTTCCTTCCTTCGTTCTTCGCGACGAACCGAATGAGAAGTACCAAATCAATCTGGAGGATTACTTCACTCTGACCTACAAAACGCTCTTTATACGCCTCAAGCGATTCGCGGATCTCTCGCGCACACCTGATGTCGCGGAGGAGAAAGAACTCATCCCGCTCCTCGAGACGCTTATCAATACGAAAGAGATGATCCGATTGAAAAAGAAGATTAAGGAAGAATCTTCTTAGTTTAGGATTTTTTCGAAGCGCTCCACATTAGATCGAAAAGCGTTCGAAAAGCCTGAGCGATCTTCTGACTTTCTATTCCTATCGTAAAGTATTCTTTCTCCGCGGAAGTAATCAATACAGTATTATCAAAAATACCTATATCTGTTTCAAATGGGAGATATCTTTTAGGAATCAGTTGTACGGTACGATAAATGCCGCTCACTTTTACTGCATACTCTTTACCTTCAGGACTCTCATCCACAAGTTCTCTTACTTTGAAGTCAGGAGAGAAGGCCGCGTAGTCTAGTTTTTTGAATGTACGAGGAAAAAGTTTTTTTGACAGTCCCAAGGTACTCATGAAGAGCACCTCGCCTTTTGAGCTGAATGCGTTGTCATATGCCCTATCCAGAGCTTCGGCGCCTTCAAATATAAGAAGGCGAGGTCGCCTCTCTCCTTTATAAGTCAAAGATTCAAGTTGAGGTAGTGCCTCATGCAGATCTTTAAGTTTTATCTCCATGTCTATGAGTAGTTTTTTGGGGTGTTGAGGAGAAAAAAGAGTCCGCCGTTCATGGGCTATTTTTGTAACAAAACCTTTTACCTCCAGGGACTGCAGTACCAAGTACATCGTCGGTCTTTTTATTTCTGTCTGTCGAGAGAGCTCAAGCGGTGATCCTTCTCCAAGTTCTAAAAGTTTCAGATATACCCTGATTTCTTTATCTTCCAGGCCCAAGCCTCGCAGCGTTGCTTCCAGATTCATGGGGTGATATTTACATGAATGTAAGTGGTTGTCAACATTTCTGACGCCAATGTTGCACTATTATCAAGCATAAGTATTAATTACTTGGAATATTAATCTAGCCAATCTGACATATGATTACATCTCAAGAATCGGAAAACGAAGTAATTGCTACTGGATTAGGAATTTTCAGCAAGGAAAGGTTCAATGCGCTTCTTAACGTACGAGGGTTAAGCTTGGTGGCGTTTCGAAAAATACTTGCCGACGAAGGCTATACTGAGGTAACCACTTCATCACTAGTGAATATCGCTGGATCTTGTGAAAATCCTTATGTCTCATTCAATCTGAATTATTATGGGAGGGAAGCGCACCTTTCACAGAGTGCGCAGTTGCAGTTGGAAGCCCTCGTAATAAGACTTCGCCGAGGCGTATTTACTGTCAACAACAGTTTTCGAGAAGAAAACTATGATGATCCAGAAGCTCAAGGAAGGCGACTTTCCGAGTTCACCCTCATTGAGCCCGAACGTCCTTATGAAGACCTTTCCGCCGAAGAAGTTTTAGGGGAGATTCTTTCTGCCGAGGAGAGAATTATAAAGTTCGCAATAAGACACCTTCTTGCTGAAATCTGGAAAGACATAGAACTTCTCGGAGGAGATTTGAATTACCTTACTACTGTTCTCGAAAAACCGTTCTGTCATATTACCTACGATGAAGCTCTTGATATTCTCAACAAATCCGGCGGTTCGTACTCCTTCGGTGGTGACCTGGGGATTCGAGAAGAGCGTCAGATCCTTGCTCACTTTGATAATGTCCCCACCTTTGTCACTCATTTTCCCGCAGAGATAAAATTTTTCAACATGAAACGTACCCCGGATGGTAAGCGTGCGTACAGCGCAGATCTTTTAATGCCAAAACTTGGAGAGACAGCCGGAGGCGCCGTACGAGAGGAGGACGGCGAAAAGATAAGGCAGTATCTTCTTGGTTCGAAAATCGCTCAATATATTCGTGAGCGAGGAGGGGATCCTTTAGAACCATTTACTGAGTACTTCAAGCTCTTTGAGCAGGGAAAGCCCACAGCACGGGGTGGTTTTGGTATTGGTTTTGAGCGATTTGTCGGTTTTCTCATAGGAAGCAACGATATTCTAAATACCATTGCATATCGTGCAATGAAGCCCTAATGAAAGTCGTTTCTAGTCGACAACTTAGGAATATAAAAAACACCGCTGGGAAACCAGTGCTTCTTATGTTCTATGCACCATGGTGCGGACCGTGCAAAAAGATGAGACCTGTAATGGAAAATATTGAAGAGGAATACTCTGATCGTCTGACTGTCATTCGGGTTAATATTGAGGAAAGCAGGGAAGCGCTAGATCAGTTTTTTGTTATAAGCCTACCCACGTTTATCGTGTTTATTGAAGGTAGACCGACGAAACGTCTCACTGGCGTACAAACCAAAAACCTCCTATTAAGTGGTTTAAGAATTATTTAACTTGAGATTCTTTGGTCTTCTTGGCGGGTTCCTTTAAACACTATTTACATCTTCAGAAACTTCAGGAGTTCGTAAACGAGCATCGCGGGCCAGACGATCGCCTTCAAAACGCCCAAGACACCCATCCAGAAGGTCGTCGCTTGTCCTATAAAATAGATTGCCGCACCGACAAATCCCAAACCGTACACCCCGCCTGCCGCGCCGTTGCACACACCTCCGCGACTTTTACATTCCTTCATCGATATTTCTTTTTCTTCGATCATATTGTTTTTTATTTTATTCGACCTTGCTCTATTTTTGCGAAGCGTATAGCGCTCCGAGTTTTGAGTTCCTTCGTTTGATAAGCTGTCCGAATCGCCCCTGCTCCGCGATTGTTCCTCGGTCTATCACAATAATCTCGTCGGCGTTCCTGAGCGTGGAAAGACGATGTGCGATGATAATGAAGGTCTTGTCTTCCGCGGAATTCCCGAGGAGGCGATCCACTATATTTTTCTCGGTCCGGCTGTCGAGTGCGGATGTCGCCTCATCGAGGAGGATAATCGGACAATCTTTGTAGATCGCGCGGGCGATTCCGATGCGTTGGCGTTCGCCCCCCGATAAACTGTACCCCCGCTCGCCGATAACCGTATCGAGCCCTTCCGGCAGACGGGCTATCACTTCTTTCAGGTCCGCAACATCCACTGCGTGGTTAAACAACTCCTGATCGAAATCCCTCATCATGGTGATGTTTTCCCGGAGTGACAGATTAAAAAGTTCGGTCTCTTGGAGTACCACCGCGATGTTGTTCGTCACCTCTTCATGGGAAATGTCGTAGAAGTCGGTGTCGCCGATCCTAAACTGGCCGCTCTTGAGTTCATAAAGTCCCAGCATAATCTTCACGAGTGTTGACTTACCGCTGCCGGAAACTCCCGCTACCCCGATCCGTGCTCCGCGAGGAATGACGAGATCGAATTTCGAAAGTCCTTTCTGTCCGTTTGAGTAAAAGAAATCGGCGTCTTTAATGGTGATTGCATCCCAATCCTTCGGGAATAATTTGTCTCCGGAGCGCACTATCGGTTTTTCCCTGAAGATCGGCATCATGCGCCCCACGTCGACTTTGAACCCTATGAGTGCCGTGCCGATGTCGTTCGTGTCGTTCGCCGCATCCCTCAGCTTGTTGAAGTAGGTGTACAACACAAGAATCAGCCCGACGCTTATCGCACCCGCCATGACTTGTTGTCCTATAAGGAACAGGAGAATACCATACGCGCATCCGTTCCATATCTGGAAAAAACGCCACTTTTTGTTATTGGTATCGGCAAGCGCGAACTGGAACTCTTTAACGCTCATCTCTTGGGCTTCAAATCGGGAATGAAGACGTTTCTCCGCCCCCACCGCTTTGATGGAGAGAATATTACTCGTCCCTTCTACGTAAGAACCACTCGACTTCTCAAGCGCCTGATCGTAGGCGAGACCCAGCGCTTCCATCTTCTTATTGAAAGAGAAAAGGATTATGCAAAAGATCAGCGTGTACACTATGGAAAAAAGAAAAAATACCCAGTTGGTGAAAAGGAAAAACAAAGAGACGCCGACAAAATTAGTGATGATCAGGTATACATTGCCACTACCGATTTTGATAAGCTCGAAAAGGCCCTGACTGCCGGTCAAAATCCGTTGCACCTTGTTTCCCGTACTCTCCTCCATGTGCCATTCGATGGAAGCGTCCATGAGCCGTCCGAATCCTTTTATCTTGGCTCTTGATCTGACGGCAATGCCGGTCTTACTCATCACGTTCTTACTGTAGAGTCGTATTAACGCTATGAGCGCGTATGAAACGGCGAGGAAGAGGAGATAGAAATAAAACAATTGTAATGAATCGCCCGAATGATAGTGGGTGAAGAAATCGACAACCTTGCCTACAATGAACGGAGGAACGAGCTCGTAAAAGAAAACCATGAAGAGAAGTATGTTGAAAAACACAAACTTCCCCTTGTCGCGATCCAGAAACATCCAGATTGTTTTGGGTACGTCGATCCACGAAAACGCCGCATCTTCCGGTGCGGACTTCCGATAGTGGCCGGGGTTAAAATGGCCACGCCTCATATTAACCGGTACCCTTCCCATGACAGAGTCATTAAATCACATTCGGTCGTCAATTCAAATTCTTTACCGTCACCGTGTGATGCCCAATTTTTTGAACCAGTACTCCCAGACAGGTTCGAGTTTCAACTTTTTGATTCCTTCTTTTGGTTTGGTCATAGTTAAATTTTAGTATCCCTTCGAGTGTGAGATAAAGATATTTTCGGGAACCTCGGTCCATGTATCGTATTGAACGGGTGCGCCATTCCTGAAGATGGATTGCGTATAAGAATGGATGTCGATGTTCTTGTCACCGTACCGGTTATAAACATCGTTCCCCTCCGCCTCGCTGAACGGGTAGTTATCGGTAAACGTCTCGAGAACGGAAAACGCTCCGGCGTTTCCGTCTTTACACTCGTATTGAATAACGGAGGCAAGTGCCACATGTCCGTCCTCGAAAGAAGTTAGCGTTCTCTTGTTTCCTATGAATTGGAAGCTATAGGGGACACCCCACGTCGTAGAGCCCAAGATGGGGCGTTCTTTAATGGTTCTCTCGAACTCGGGCCAGTTCTTGGTGAGGGAATTTATGATTTCCAATCGCGCGGCGTTGTCCGCGTCGCATCCTTCAGGTGCAATTATTGTCGTTCGTTCGGAAAAAAGAAAATATCCCGCAGTTCCCAAGATAATAATGATCAGGATGATAATCCAAATATGCACAGCACCCTTTTGGCTCATGGGGATATTATGAAGTACTCATGGATAATATAGAAGCCCCTCCGCTCGTTGTGGATAGGGGTGGTCTTCATATAACTGTGGTAGTATATCTTCGAATATGCAAAACGTGAACAAATTAATAAATCTCGCTACCGATCCCGAACAGTATACTCAAGGTGAAGCAACATCATGGATAGATGATAGTCGTCGACAACAAGAACAAAGAGAGAGATTTTGGAATGCGATCAAGCCGTTTATCTCCCCCTCGTGCCACTCGGTACTCGATGTCGGTTGCGGATCTGGTTGGATGGCCGAATTATTGTTCGGTCTGGGAGTTGATCAATACGCAGGTATCGAGCCCTCTCGAAGAAACTTTGAAATAACCAAGCGTGAGCACCCCGACTTATGTATCGCACGAACCACCTTGGCAGAATACACCACCAACGCTCCCCTTGATTGCATACTCGCCATAATGGTACTTAGCCATATGGAAGACATGGACGCGTCTTTCAAAAAGATTTTTGATCTGCTCAATAAAGAAGGAATCTTTATTTCTATTACATCCGCATTTCACGAGGCATCGCATCGACACGAGAGAAACAAAAGACGTTACGAAGTCGAAGTGATTGATGAAGATCAATACGTTGACAGGTCCATAGAAGGGACGGGTTACGGGATCGCAGACATAAACAGACGGCCGGAGTATTACATAAGAGAAGCTCGCAAGTGCGGGCTTAGCTTAATGAAGCATTCAACTATAGAAGATAAGGGATATTCACCAAAAGAACTTTTGGTTTTTCAAAAACCCGCTCCTAAGTAATTTGGCGGCTTCATAGATTCGTCTTTCCCTCCTTTCGTCGGAAATCTACGGACCATTTGCCCGCCCCGAACGCCGTGAGTATGATGCAACCGCCAAACACCATCAGGGGGAAGTTCCATCCGGCGCCCGTCGGCGTCACGAATCCCGTATTCATTGTGAACTGTACGACCAAGATAGCCCCCATCGTGATTATAGAGAGTCCGGCGGCTGCCCAGCGCGTCAAGAATCCGGCGAGGATCGCAACGGCTCCCATAAACTCCGCGATCGAAAGAAACATCATAAGATACGTCATCGCGGTCGATACCCCTTCAATCGGGCCGGACCAGAAAGGCAGTTTATAATACGCCGCGACGATAAATATTGCCGCAGTTATCAAGCGCAGAGTAAACAACGCGACGTTTTGGAATTTTGTGTATGTTTGCATGAGTTTAATTTTATTACTCTTTTTCTCCCAATTTATTTAGAAGAACCCCAAAAATCAGGAAGGCAAAAAAGCCACCCCAGTATGAGACATCATCTAGAAATATTACAAGCCCAATGCAAAGTACTGAAATTACAAGAGAAACTTTTGCCGCTGTTTTGTATTTCATTTCCTAACTGGCGGTGTGGGTCGATCTAGAACTTTCCTTATTCAATCAGTATAAGTGTTTCTTAGGGATACTTTCAAATCAGCGTTTGAGGTGTCTCGGTCAGACCATTCTCTATTACTAATTGATAAAATCCAAAAACACAAAGAGCCGGAAACTCCGGCTCTTTGTGTTTTGTGCGTACTAGACAGGTCTCTTAGCTAATTTTTCCTCAAGTGAGTCGATAATCACGGCATTTGCGATATTTTGCCAGAGTACTTTACTTTTACCCGTTTTATTCGGATTACTGTTGTACTCCTTGGTATGTGCCTCAAGGATCTGACCGACCAGTTTTGGACCATGTTTTTCGAGAAATGTCTTAGGATCTACCGCCCAATCTATCTTGCCATCTTTTTCTTCAAGCAAGAAACGAAGTGCGGCAAATATGGGCATCGAAAAACCTTTCGTTAGCTTGTAGCGTACTGTTTGTCCCGAGAATGGTAGGGTAATTTCGACAGGCTTCCGTTTTTCTCCTTTTCCACGGGAGACCTCAACCCCGTTTATTCCTCCAAATCGCCTAATGCCGGCGTTCCCAGCATAGTCTTCAAAGTGAGAATAGAGATATTCGTAAGTCTCTATAATGGAACGAAGTTTAGGATAAAGCTTTTCGTAGCTTGGCCTGTTTTGTGTATTGAGCCATTTGTTAAAACAGGATGAGATGCCCGTGTAAGACACGGTGGGTTGTGAATTTTTATCATATAAATCACAATTCACAGCGGTCATTAGGGCAAGAATTTCCTCTACTTGGAAAACTGCGGCATCATTGCCGACATCCTCATTTTCAAAGTAGATCACCTTGTCACTGTAATCTCCGAGAGCATTTTTTATACCAATAAATTCATTCTCAAGGTTTGCAATCGATTTTTCTGCAACCTGAACGCTGGTGTTGCGTGCCCGTGCCAATTTACTTGCGAAGCCCTCTGCTCCTTCGATGATACTAATGAAGACCGGCAATTCCGCGAGCGACTCATCGCCCATTTTTTTCTTAAGAACGGCATAGGTGTGACCGCCATCTACAAGCCCACCTTTTGGCAAACCGTCTTCGTCTAGTCCGAAGTCAATTATCATCTTTCGCCCCCCTTCTTGCTGATTAGGGAAAAAGACCTTTTCTGCTATAAGTGTGAGTCCTCGGTTACAGTCCGTGAAGTATTCAGGCTCCTGCTCAAGTGTCGTGAGCATCTGTTGGCAAGGCTTCGCATTGATATCAGCCTTACGAGGATTAGGCGTAGTTGGTATATTACTTGGTAAGTCTTTTAACAAAACAAAAAGAAAGTGGGTTTTAATTATCCCATCCCCTTCGTTTTCGTTGAAATCTAGCTTCCGAGTTATTGTGCGCGACTGCGAATAATCAAATTCTAAGATAGACTTTTCAGTTGTATTAGTCATGTTTTTGTTTATTAAGATTTATAATCTTCCGCAAATAAAGATAGGGTTATCTTTCGTTGCTATGATCGACGGTAAGGTTACCTGTCGACTATGAGTTAATTCAATCATACAAAATAAAAAAACACAAGGTTCGAACCTATGAATTCAAAAATCATTAAGATTACCCTAACACCTAAAATAAGTCGGCCTCCCGATACTACACACTAGACTGCGAGGCATCGTGAAGGATGTTAGAACCGCTATTCTCTTGATTATACTGGAAGGCGGGCATATCCGCATCCCTGACGTTGAGTCCGTTGCTCTTGTTGAAGATCCTTACATACTCTTTTCCACACCGAACGAAGGATATAGGAAAGCTGCGTAGATTGAGAAACTGCCATTCCGATGCTTTATAAGTATATCCCCCTCCGATACTGGTTACTTTATAACCAGTTTTCCGTGATTGGTTTTCAAGATAATCCTAAATCTGCGTACTAACTTCCCGTAAGTATCCGGCTCCACAATGTCTTGTCTTCGAAATAATGCCTTAAACTTAATAAGTGGCAACACCCTATAGAAGAAAGAGAGACGGACGGCAACTCTGATTTTTCTCTCTGCCCCTGCCTTTATGAGAATCGGAAGGTACTCTTCAATCTTTTCGGAATTTTCGGGGAAGCAGGATATGGAAACCCATGGACTAGAAACGGCGTAGTAGGGATATCTTCCTATCCATTGGACAACCACATCCTTTAAGGCTACGTCTCTCGCTGATGGATTCGCCAGCTTAAGAGAGAATGACCAGTCGGTACTTTGGAAAATCTGCTGCTGTGGATCGGCCGCTAGATTGAAACCGATCGCCGCAGTTTCGCCTGTAATTATATTTGCAACAATGCCACCACCTTGGCCGGTTTTGAATTGTAGACCGTTATCAATTTTGAACAGTGTGATTTCAAACATATTAAGAGACCATGTATTAAGAGTAGATTGGTGCTAACGCAAAAAGTGCTTACGCTCAGGACGGAGTGAAATCACTTAAAAGCCAATCTGTATTCTGGGACGGTTTGAATAGCTCCGATGTCCCCCTCTTCAACCCAAATTTCATCAGGAAGAAAACGCATCCTTTTCTCTCCCCCGCCCGAACTCTGAATTAACAAGAAAAATTCTTGATTTCTGTGTCCTTCAATATGCAGATCATGAGCCTGAAATCCAGATACGAAATTAGGAGCCGCAGTCAGCCAAGTCGAATCTCCGGGCGTATGCACTGCGAGGTTAAACTGAAATTTGTGATCAGGCAGAGAAGGAGCCAAGGAAACTCTGAAGAACTCACTCCCTCGTGGAATATTTATAAATTCCCAGTATATAGTCATGTTATTTTTCGAGTTTGCTTTTAATATTCTTCAAATTTGCCAAGAGTTCATCATAAAGTATAAAGTCGATGTTCTTTAACGATTTGCCGAGCCTTCGAAAATCTTCCTCCATCTTCTCTCTATCTCTACCACGGAATTCTGAACTCATGCCCGCAACGATGTATCCCCTTGGTTTCACAACTTTCACGGGTAGCTGCCTATAGCGACGCAGTTTTTTAATAAACTCAGCCTGGTTGAGAATTAGCGTATCTAAATAGTTTTCGAGTTGCGAGATTGTTTCTGAAACTTCACTTTTCCAGAAGTAGTTGCGATGGGCTGGATCGTACGTTAAAAGCGGAGTGATGTGAGTTTTGATTTCAAAAATATCGGCAAACCCATACACATCAATTAAAACAAAGTCGGGATAGTTTTCGTCAACTCCGATATTCTCCTTATCAACTATATCAACATAGCCCGTAAGAAATGGGAAGACTTTTGCCTTCAAAAACTTCTGCCATCCTTCCTCATCGCGCGTTTTCTTTTTGAGTCTCTCCTCAAATTCTACGATTACTTCCTCAAGGTATACTCGCTCCGTAATCTTCCGTCCCGCTTTGGCAAATTTTATCTTATATTCTTTAATAAGACTCTTGCGCCCTTGAATTTTAGCGCTAAAGGTTTTCTGAAAAAATGCGGAGAACGCTTTTAAATCATCCTCGTTTAATTTCTCGCCGATATCTGACTTTCCAAGTAACTCCGATAACTCTCCTGGATGGTACATTCCGAACTTTTCTGGAGAAACTTTTATACGCATTGGAAGAACTGTGCTTAAAAACGATGCTACTGATTCACGTAGCTCAACGTTGTGCTCACGATTGAGTTTTCCGAGTTCAGCCAATAGTCTTCTTGCGTCATTAAACGAAATGACAATTTTGGTCTTTAGAGCCAACTCTTTCAGAAATGCCTTGTGCCGCTTTAAGGATACAATGAGATCGATTGGCTTGTGTTGATTTGTGTATTGGTGAAGTCCTTCGAGGAGGTAATATCCTTTGCTGCCACTGGAAAATCCCCAGCCATTTCGGCCAAGAAACAACCCTGATGGAAGTGCAGTGAATCCCTCTAATGTTATCTTGGATAAAAACTTTGATTGGCTCCCGCGAAGATTATAGACGACAACCTGCTTCTTTGTGTCAATTTCTAGGACGCAAAATTTGCCTTCTTTTGTGTCAAAAACCCTCCTTGGTTTAGTGGATTTCATTACCCTTATTTTACTCCTAAGGGAAATAATAGTTAATTGAGAAAAACCGAACTGAGTCGGTGCTCGATAGGAAATGTTGTCTGCGGAGGCGGAAGGAAACCGAACATCGTTCATTCAACCTATCGAGGCTCAGCCTCGATAATTTTGTGGATAACTTACGTTTTGATACTTTCTACTTTCTTTCTATAATACTAAGTATGGTAACGAAAAAACAAGCACTAGTGCTCGACTTTGTAAAGAAATACAGCACGAAGCATAATTACGCACCCTCTCTTGAGGAAATCAAACATAGATTTAAACTTGCTTCTGTCTCCACGGCACACTACTACCTGAAAAAACTAGAGGAGGCCGGACAACTCAAAAAAGAGTTCAATCAACCGCGCGCCGTTTCGACGGTTGATAAGAAACAAACGATAGAAATCTTAATTGTCGGTGCGATTGCGGCCGGAAAGCCAATTGAAGCAATTGAAGTACCCGACGAGACAATTACTATAACAAAAGATGAGATCGGGAGGAGTGGAAAACATTACGCCTTGCGAGTGCAAGGCAACAGCATGATTGAAGAGGGTATTTTTGATGGGGATATCGTGGTAATTCGAAAACAAGAAACCGCGGAGAATGGACAGACAGTGGTGGCGGTTATCGACGAGAACGAAGCGACACTGAAGAAGTTGTATAGAGAGAAAGGAAGGTTTCGTCTACAGCCCGCGAACCCAACCCTATTCCCTATTTATCGAAAAGAAGTAGAAGTACGCGGAATTGTCGTGAAAATCATTCGTAATCTCGAGACGCAGGTTGATAAAGAACAATCTAGAGAAAAATACATCCGCCGTATCGATTACTCGTGGGACTACCGTGGGGAAAATACGAAAACCAACACGCACGGTATACACACATATCCCGCAATGTTCATCCCACAAGTTGCAAGAAGATTAATAGAAACCTACAGCAAGGAAGGTGACACCATATGCGATATTTTTTGTGGATCCGGTACAGCGCTTGTCGAAAGCAAGTTGCTCGGACGGAATGCTTGCGGGATCGAACTTAATCCGCTTGCTACATTTCTCGCAAAAGCGAAAACCACCCCCATTGACCCACAGAAACTCACAAAAACACACCTTGCCCTACTTGAAAGATTACCAAAGATTAAAGACGAGGAGATAAAAAGACCTGATTTTAAAAACATAGACTTCTGGTTTAAGGAAAAAGTTATCATCAAGCTCGCGAAAGTCAAGAAAGCAATTCGGGAAATTGAAGAAGAATCAGTCCAAGATTTCTTTATGGTTGCATTCAGTGAGACGGCACGCTACGCCTCGAATACCAAGACGGGCGAATTTAAGCTGGTACGAGTGAAGGGAGAAAAATTAGAACGACACGATCCAGATGTATTCAGTATTTTTCGAAAGAAGATAGAAACAAACATCGCAGGCATGGGGGAGTTTTGGAAAAATGCAAAGAAAAATGTAAAGACGAAAATAATCCTCGGAGATTCCTCGAAAGACAATAAGATATCACACGATTCAATTGACTGCATTATCACATCCCCACCTTATGGGGATAGCCACACCACCGTTGCTTACGGGCAGTTCTCGCGCCTATCCGCACAGTGGATCGACATATTTGAAGATCCGAATGACGCTTCAGGTGTTGATAACAGACTCTTGGGTGGTAGGTCAGTAAAAACACTAACTCACTCCCTGTCCTCTGACTACTTGAACGACGCACTAGACAAGATTGCGAAAAGAGATGAAACGCGAGCAAGGGAGGTGTTAAGTTTTTACATCGAACTTGATGAATGTTTGAAACGCGCTTATACAATTCTGAAACCGAAGAAATATTTCTGCCTCGTAATTGGTAATCGGCTTGTGAAACAAGTTCGCATCCCAACCGATTTTATTATTGCAGAACTTGGTGAAAAGATAGGTTTTACATGTGAAGATATCTTTGTCCGCAACATTCCTGGTAAACGGATGCCGATAAAAAACTCCCCGACGAACATTGTCGGGGCGCTTGAGGAGACGATGAACAAAGAAAGTATCGTAGTTCTGCGGAAGAACTAGAAAACCTTCTTTTGAATTTTAAACAAAAGAGGCAGAGTTTTTTCTATGAGACGGAATGCAGAGCCGTGATCGTGCGGTTTCCCCGCATTTTTACCGCTATGATACGCACCTAGACGGATATCATATTTAGAATAAGCGATTAGCTTAGCTGGATCGATTTCTTTTAGCAGATAAGCATCTTTGTAATGGAAATACTCATGCTTTTTGATTTTCTTTGTTTCTGCGCGAACTAGTATGAGTCCGTTTCCTATCTTTTCTAAAGCTCTTTGTTTCAAAAACGCCAAGCTGTAGTAACCTATGAGTTCCTTGTCTTTAAGAACGAGAAGTTTCCCTTGTTTTTCGTCGATAGTAATTTGGAATCCCATTTTGTTTTTCTTGCCCCCATTTATTGTTTGATGAAGAATCTTCACCTTAGGAAATTCTGGGTCCGGATAACCAAAGCGTTTCCTTATCTCTGTGTTTGTGGTGCCCTCAGGACTTTTAGTAAATAAGGTGACCATTGAGGTACTCCCGATTCTCTGGGATTTTAGCTCCATTACTCCAAAATCTGGTAACGCGATATTATTTTCTTTAACTCCAAGACGGTCTTCCAGTGTTTTCCCTATTCCAGTATTGTGACTGCGACTAGATTTTATCCAGCCCTCTTTTGAGAGTTCCTTTAGTGACCTTCTAATTTGCTCTAGTGTTTTTTTCTGCATTTGCGGAGAGGGTGGGATTCGAACCCACGAGAGACTTGCATCTCTAACTCCTTAGCACGGAGCCGCCTTCGACCGCTCGGCCACCTCTCCAGAAAATTATTATAGAACCTTGTTTTTATAGCATTTGTCTGATAGTTTTACAATGTTATGCAGAAACGCCCTCCTATCATAGTGGTCATGGGGCACGTGGACCACGGCAAGACCACGCTCCTCGACTATATAAGGAAGACAAGTATCGCTTCGCGGGAAGCGGGCGGCATCACGCAGGCGATCGGGGCGTATGAGATCGTATATAAGGAAGAGAAGATTACCTTTATCGACACGCCGGGACACGAAGCGTTTTCGAATATGCGCGCCTACGGAGCACAGGTCGCGGATCTCGCGATCCTTGTCGTCGCGGCAGATGACGGCGTGAAGCCGCAGACCAAGGAGGCGCTTCAGGCGATTCTTGACGCGAAAATTCCTTACGTCGTTGCGGTGAATAAGATCGACAAGAATAACGCCGACATCGAGCGCACGAAACGCGATCTCGCATCCGCGGGCGTCGCGCTCGAAGGCGAAGGAGGAAACGTCTCGTGGCAGCAGATCTCCGCGAAGACGGGGGATGGCGTAAGCGATCTTTTGGATTTGATTCTTCTTGCGACGGAAATGGAAGAACTCACCTTCGATCCCTCGGCCCCGGCATCCGGCGTGATCCTGACGAGTCGGCTCGATCCCAGACGGGGAATAACGACAGGTGTCATTCTAAAAGACGGAACACTCACGCGCGGTTCAACGATCGCGACGCATCACGCGAAAGGAAAGGTAAAATTTCTCGAAGACAGCACGGGGAAAATGGTGGACTCGCTTATCCCGAGCGCTCCGGCGCTCGTTATCGGGTTTGAAGACCTGCCACAGGTGGGGGAGCCGTTTCTTTCGGGAACCGAAGCGCAGGTGGTATCGTTTTTCACCTCAAAAAAGGAAAGGATCGTTCCTTCCGGGGCGCCCGAGGAAGAAAATGCCATTCGTCTGATCGTGAAGGCCGATGAGATGGCCTCACTTGAAGCGTTGAAACTCACGATCGAAAACCTGAAGCTCCCCGCATCTCCCCGTTTCATCGATACTGGCGTTGGAAACATCACCGAGACCGACGTGAAACTCGCGGGAAGCACGGGCGCACTCCTCGTCGGATTCAAGACGAAGATCGACAAGGCGGCGGAGAACCTCGCGAAGTCTCAGCACACGATCGTCATCGATTCTCCGATCATCTACGAACTCGGGAAGAGAATTCAGGAATATGCGAAGAAGCTCGTGCCGAAAGAAGTCCGTCGCATCGAAGTGCTCGCGACCTTCGGCGAACCGAAGGGAAAAGAACGCGTGGTGGGAGGGCGCGTGGTCTTGGGTCCGATCAAGAATCAGGAATCCTTTGAAATTTGGCAGAACGAAAAGCAGATCGGCGGGGGGAAGATTATGAATCTTCAATCGGGAAAGAAGGATGTTTCGTCTGCCGAAGCCGATCAGGAGGTGGGACTCCTCATCCAGACAAGCGACCCGATAAAAGCGGGATACTTCCTTTTATTCAGCGATCCTGAATAAAAATCCTTAAGGCAATGAAACCGTTTCGAAATCTCAAGGTGGCGAGCGTGATTCAAGAGGAGTTAAGTGCCATTTTTTCACGCGAATTCGATTTTCAAGGCGCGCTGGTTACGATCTTAAGCGTGGCGGTAGATGAAAAGTTCGAGGAGGCAAGAGTGAGGATTGGAATTCTTCCGTTTGAAAAGGAACTCGAAGCGTATACAATAGTAGAGGGCAGGCGAAAAGAGCTCGAACACAAGCTCCTCCGGAAGCTCAATATAAAACCCCTGCCGCATCTGAAGTTTGAAATCGCGTCGAAGGGAGAATAAGGCCGCGTAGCCAAGTGGTAAGGTCAGGGTCTGCAAAACCCTTATACATGGGTTCGATTCCCATCGCGGCCTCAAGTGATGAGAACCCAGCGGAGTGATAGTGCGCCTATGAGTAACGAACATTTCGAAATCAAATTTTTTCTCGGGCTTCTCCTTTGTGCGTTAGCACTCGTGGTTTTGGTATTTCTCCCTGCGTTGAATGCAATTGTGCTCGGGCTCACCTTCGCGGTGCTGTTTCATCCGCTCTACACCAAGTTGCGGAAGGTGATGTCGAAACGAGAATGGCTTGCGGCGCTTACCACCGTCATTGTCGCGGTAATCGTAATTCTCGTACCGCTCACGTTTTTCGGGGTGAAAATTGTGGGGGAAGCGGAAGGGCTTTACACGCGTCTCACCTCCGGCGCGGGTGCACCTCTTTTGGAGTCGTTACACGGAGGACTTCAGAGAGTTGCGCCGTGGCTCGACGTGGATCCGAGTCAGTATGTAAAACAGGTTCTTGAGATCGTAATCGCGAACGTGGGGTCGGTCCTTTCCGGATTTGCAAGCGTCGTCGGCACGTTCCTTTTGGCGTTCTTTATATTGTTCTATCTCCTGAAAGACGGTGCGGCGATAGGGAATACCATTACTCGGGTGAGCCAGCTCTCACGCGATCGTACCGATGAAATTCTTTCCAAACTGCGCGGCATGGCGAACTCCGTCTTGAAGGGCTCTCTCGTGATCTCGGTCATCGAAGGAATTGCCGTCGGGGTCGGGTTTTGGATTTTCGGTCTCCCGAATCCGGCGCTCTGGGGACTCATCTCGATTGTCGTCGCGCTCGTCCCCGTAGTCGGTATCGCACTCATCGTGGTACCTGCTGCAATCTTCATGATATTCGAAGGGAACATTGTCGCCATGATCGGGTTCGTCGTATGGATACTTCTCGTGGTTGCACTTATGGAAAATGTCCTCCGACCCCGTTTCATCTCGCGCAGTACGAAGGTGCATCCACTTCTCGTGCTCCTAAGCGTTCTGGGCGGCATCTCGTTTTTCGGTGCGATGGGGTTCATCTTGGGTCCGCTCGTCTTGAGTTTCTTCCTCGCGCTTCTTGAGATTTTTCCGGCGATTATTTCGGGGTGGGGTGATTCCGTCGTGCGATCAGGAGGAGAAGAGTGAAACTCAAAACGGATACGCGCATGAAACGATTGATAATCAAGATTCTCATTGTCATCGTTCTCGCGCTTGTGGTATATTTTGGACTGGTATTCTTTTCCGCTACTTTGGAGGCGCCAGATAACGGGAGGGGAGCGGAAGATCGGGGGTTTCAAGGTCCCGTCGGCGACCCGTATGTGAGGGGTCCGACGAGTTCGCCTCCGGCGCAAAATTGAAAACGCGGTCATGGTTTAATGGTAGAATACGACCTTGCCAAGGTTGAGATCGGGGTTCGATTCCCCGTGGCCGCACAAACAATAAGAACCGCTACGACTTTGTAGCGGTTCTTATTGTTATTAAGGGAATTGAACAAGCGGAGGGGGTCGGGGAACCGCGATCGGTTCCCCGTGTAGGAATGAGCGAAGCGAATTCAAAACCGTGGGTTTTGAAAAGCAAGCGGAGCGAGCGCGTGAGATTCCCCGTGGCCGCACAAGTGTGCAATAATAAGTAGGTATGGACGACGCGATACGTCTTGTTATTACGATTCTCTTTATAGGACTGATCGTGCTTTCGATCGTCTTTTTCGGGATTTTCGGAATCGCACCGCTCACGAAACTGGGAAGCGTACTCGAGAGGAAGCCGTCATCCGAAGTCGTTATCGGAGGAGCGACAAGTACCTCAAGCGAAGAAACGACTTCTCCTTCCTTCTCAACCTCCAGTCCTGTTTCCGAAGAACCCGCTCCTTCCAGTACCGAAAACCCCCCTCAAGAAAATCCTCCGGTAACCCAACCATCGGGAGAGACGCCTTCGGCAGGAATTCCCGAGGGTCCGGGGAAAGTGAAATTCTATAGCCAATCGTCGCCGATTGCTTCGAGTGATATTCCCTCGAATGCGATCCGTCTCACCGTCTCGGAGAATAGATTCGCGCCCGCGCTCATCACCGTCCCCGTGGGGAGTCCGTTTACTCTTGCAATTACTTCTGGAAACGATGAGACACACGTCTTCAAATTCAATAATCCCGAGTTCGCCTCAATCGGACTCGGGGTGGGTCCTCATCAGACAAGAACCATCACCTTAAGTATTTCTGAAACGGGATCGTACGGATTTCATTGTGACGTTCCGGGCCATGCTCCCCAGGGGGAGGTAGGAAGAATAATGGTGGAGTAGCAGGGGTAAGTTAGTATTGAAGATCGCAATGCTTGATATGCCGAAAAAGTGAGCGCTCCGGGCCGCTTGGCCAAGTCTTACTCACTTTTTCGTCATATCAATCTTGCCTTTCCACGTCTTCTCCCTGTTGTTAGAGAGTTGGGAAAGATTATTATTTGGAAATTCTGAAAAACCGGTGCTTGCCGATTTTTAAGACTTCGCCTCCGCGGGGTCGCATCGTTTCATAAGGATCGTTTTTGAGAACTCCATCCAGCTCCACAGCACCCTGACCGATCAATCTTCGCGCTTCGCTGTTTGATGCTATTCCCGTTCCGAGAAGTAGTTCTATAATTCCGATCTCTTTCGTTTTGAGCTTCAGCTCGGGGATCTCTTCGGGAATCTCTTTTTTCGAGAATGTCTTTTCGAATCGTGTTCCGGCGTCCCGTGCCGCTTTTTCTCCGTGATAACGTTTCACAATCTCGAATGCAAGCCGTTCTTTTATCGTCTTCGGGTTGCTTCCCCTCCTCATCTCCTCTTTATATTCGTGTACCGAGGAGAGAGGGACATCCGTCGCGATTTCGAAGTACTCGATAATACGCTCATCGTGCATCGACATTACCCTTCCGAACTGCTCGTCGGCGGAGTCCATGATGTTTATCACGTTGCCCCAGCTTGTCGACATCTTCCTGCCGTCGATTCCGAGGAGCATCTTGGTCGTGAGAATGTCCTGGGGTTTTTGTCCATAGTGTTCCTGTATCTTTCTTCCGGCGAAAAGATTGAAGAGCTGATCCGCGCCGCCGACCTCCACATCGGCTTTGATCGCGACCGAGTCGTATCCCTGGTAAAGCGCGTAATGCAGTTCGCGTATGCTTATCTCCTCTTCTTTTTCCCATCGTTCCTTGAAGTTCCTGCGCGCGATCATCTGCTGGACCGAAAAGAGTTCGGCAAGCTCGTCGAATTCCCTCAACTTCATTTTCGAGAACCACTTGCTGTTGTGGTGCAGTTCGGTTTTTTTCATATCGAGTACCATGCCGAGCTGTTTCGTGTAGTATTTCATATTCTCCTTCACCTGCGCCGCGGAGAGAAACGGCCGCTTGGAAAGCTTGTCGGACGCATCGCCGATCTGGGCGGTGTAGTCGCCGATGATGAGCACGATCTTATGGCCGAGACCCTGAAACGCTCTGAGTTTCCAAAGCGTAGAGGCGCGCCCGATGTGAATCTTGGGTCCCGTGGGATCGATGCCGTGTTTTATCCGCAGTTTTTTTCCGGAAAGGAGTGCGCGGGAAAGGTGGTCTTTTTCGGTAATTTGTTCCACCCCTCGCGTTAGGACTTCTTCGATTCTTTTTTCCTTCGGTTGCATAGAGCAATTGTACCACAGGAAAGGGGATTTTCTCCTGCGGAAAGACGTATAACACTTCACTTTCGATCGTGGGAGAAGTGTTATATCGAGGCCGGGCCTCAATAGAGTTGTCCCCAATATTATCGAGGCCCGGCCTCGATAGATTGCCTCGGTAGATTGACTTACTTTTTCGTCTTGATGATGGCGTCGATCAGGCCGTACTCTTTCGCTTCCTGCGAGGTCAGATAGAAATCACGATCGGTGTCGCGTTCGATCTTGTCGAGTTTCTGTCCCGTGTGCTTCACGAGGATCTGGTTCAGCTTGTCTTTGATCTTCACGATGTGACGTGCCGTAATTTCAATTTCGATCGCCTGGCCCTCCGCGCCGCCCATCACCTGGTGGAGTAGAATCTCGGAGTTCGGGAGCGCAAACCGCTTTCCCTTCTCTCCCGCGCCGAGGAGCACCGCGCCCATCGAGGCGGCCATGCCGACGCAGATCGTGGATACCTGCGCCTTCACGAACTGCATGGTGTCGTAGATCGCGAGCCCCGCGGTTACTGACCCTCCGGGAGTGTTCAGATATAAATGGATGTCTTTCTTCTGATCCTCGTGATCGAGGAAAAGAAGCTGGGCGATCACGCTGTTCGCCACCTGATCGACGATGGGACCGCCCAAGAACACGATACGTTCCTTCAAGAGGCGCGAGTAGATATCGTACGCCCGCTCGCCGTAGGCCGATTTCTCGATGACTGTGGGAATAAGATTCATCCCTAGTACTTTACCAGAGTAACTTTTGTGACGTCAAACCTCTTTTCCGTGAGAATGTTCTCGGTGCTCTCCACCATTACCGTGTCGCCGATCTTAATGTCGGAAAACACACCATTGGATTGCGTCGGCAGTCCGCTCTTGTCGAATTTCGTGTAGTCCACGAAGAGGTACTTCGTATCGGGGGTCGTGTTCGCAAGTCGTGTTTGTTTCACCCGCGGTGTGCCGTCGGTGTGGGGAAGATAGTCCTCCGGATCATTCACCTCGACTTGGATTGAGGCGCCGTAGATGTTCGTCACCTTGCCCGTTATGGAGTTTATGACTTCCGGTGGTTTCGGGTAGATCGTTTCGACGACCGATTTATACTGCGCCTGCCCCAGCTCTCGTCCCTCTGTTCGTCCGGTGCTCTGTCCGATGAAGAACCCGCCGACGAAGAAGATGATAACGAGGAGCACCCCGCCTGCGATAAGAATATTTTTGTTCATCCCTTTTTCCATATGCTACAATTATACCATATCGGGGATGAGGATAATCGCCTCTATGCACAGTCCCCGAGGTTTCGGTTGTGGTATAATACCATTATGAAGCAACTTAGCCGCAATCCGTTTTTTTATCTCACCATCGTGTTGGTGTTCGTGGTCGCATTCGAGGTGGTGAATCTTGTAGGGGCACAGTATGCAAGCCCAACTCAAGCACCGCCAGGAGGTCAGCCCTATCCGCCGCTTGATACAAGTTCATTTAATCAGGTGAAGATCGGCGGTCTCACTACGAATGGCGGTCTCACTACGAATAAAGATCTCACCATGGCCGGTCCCAACGGGACGATCTCGCTTTCTTCGACTGCCGGCGTTCCCGTCATGACATTTTCGAGTGGAAATACTTTTGCAAAACTCTGGCTCACTCCGGCCGACGGGAAGATTATGGCGCTCTCCGGAGGAAAGACATTCGAGATAGGATCGGGCGGCGGAGGAACAGCACCACTCACGCTCCAGACGAATAGCGGCGGGAAGGGACTCATCCTTCTTCGTAATCCCAACGATACCTCCGGCAACGACTCTCCCATGATCGTGTTCTCGGGATTTGGGGCACAACTGGCCGTGGCCCCCCAAAAAGATATTGGTTTTGGTGACATAATACCGGTAGCTCACGCGGAAACACCCCTCGCGTGTGACCCCGATGTCCTTGATTGCGGTTCGGGAGCTGGTAGTGGGACCGGTGGAGGAAGTTCCGATCCCCTGACCCAGCCGGTGTGGTGGATACGTCAAGAAGGATTGAAGTTGGTGATTCGTGCATCCGCATCCGATTTGACGAGTAATGTACGGGATATTGCGACATTCACACGAGGAGGATCTGTAGTCGCAACTCGGTTTTACGAAAAAATGCAGGACGGAGGCCTCACAGAGGTGGCGCCCTCTGGCACGTGGTGTGGGCTGGAGGACGGGGTGGCGCTCAGATGGTCGTGCAAGGGTTATAACCCTCTTAAGGGCTGTCCCAGCGGGTACGGGTTACAAAGATTTGGAAAAAACTCTGGACTCGTCGGAGGCAATGATTGGGCCACGTGCGTGAAAAACTAACCCCGGAACATCAGGCCGCCCACGAGGGGCGGTTTTCTTTTGCGTGATTTGGTATAATGAAAACAGATGAAATTATTATCGTACCCTCGGTGGATCTTAGTTAGCGTATGCGTTCTCTCGCTCGCACTTGCGTGGGTTTTTATCGTGCGGGCGCAAGTGAATCCCTTCGGCCAGCCGACGAACTTCAACGCGACGGCAATTTCCGCCTGCGAGATTGACCTGGGGTGGGATGCGCAGAATGCGGCGAGTTTCGAGATCCAGCGATCAAAAGACAACACTTTCTTTACGGGAGTAACTTCCACCACCACGCCCGGAAGCGCGACTTCGTGGAATGATATAGGGCTTCCGACCTCGACTCTCTTCTATTATCAGATGCGCGCGAAAAACGCTTCGGGGAATAATTCGGCATGGTCCGATCCGGGAAGCGCGACGACGCTTGATTTGAATGCTCCGTCCGCACCGGGCATTACGAGCGGCACGGGAGTCGGCGGTAACAAACAGATCCAAATCGCATTTACGATTCCCGCCCCGCTCTCGAATTACGGGGGGCTTTTCGTGGAGCGCGCTACGATGGGAAGTAATAATTTTACGGTAGTAAATCAAGGGAATCCGCTTCCGTCCTCTTTTCCTTCGCCCTATAGCGATAATAACGGCGGTGCGAATTTGAATCCCTCGGTCGCGTACCAGTATCGTCTCCGTTCGTTTGAAAGCGGTGAGGGGTGCGGCGACGTGAAGGCATATTCTCCCTATTCGAGTGTCGTTGTCGTACCGACCCCGCCTTCCGCATTGAGTGCTTCATATGCATATGATCCCCGAACTACGAGTGATTCGGTCGGGCTTTCATGGAACGGAAGCAAGGGACAAGATTTTTATGAAGTGTGGCGGGGAGTGAACTCCGATGCTTCGATCGTGAAGTATGCAACAAGCCCCGCTTCTTCCTACACCGACACGGGCGTGCAGGTGAATACCAAGTACTTCTATAAAGTCCGTGCATGTTCGAATTCCGGAGGGTGCTCCGATTTTTCAAACGAGGATTCGCGCACCGTCGCGAGTGCGCCTCAGAATCTCTCCGCATCGATTGCGGCGGTATATTCCGGTAATCCTGGGAGCGTGGATGTTGCGCTCTCATGGGATAACACGTTTCCCGACAGGAACTATTATCTCGAGCGGGCGACTTCGACAACAGGCGTTTTTGAGCAGGTTGGAGGTACTATCCCCGGTCCCGGTTCGAGTGTGGTATCGATTTCTCATTCCGATAAAGGACTGCAAACAGGAGGTACCTATGTGTATCGCGTCCGATCGAAATTCGGCACGAATTTTACGAACTACTCGAATCTTGCCTCGGTTGATACGAATGTAACGCCATTGATCGGATGGGCGTGGGCGATGGCGGATGCGCCGCACGGAATCGGGTGGATCAAGTTCGATTCAGCGACTGCGCCCGCGGATTCGATTGCTTACGGGGTCTATAGGGATTCGAATAATGTTCTTTCCGGTTATGCGTGGAGCGGCATCAAGTGCGCCGCGGGTGAAGGAAGACCCGCAACCGGCACGGGATCGACCTGCGGCTACGGCTGGCTCTCGTTTAACGAACAGAGCGGATGTCCGAGCGGCGGGGATTGCGCTGCGCGGTTCAATCCGACTACGAACAAACTCTCCGGTTGGGCGAAGTTCACCGCCGCCGATCCTTCGAAAGGATCATGGGACGGCTGGGTGAGTTTGAACGCGAAGGGGAGCGAACCCGTATACGCGGTGGAATACGATCCCGCGACGGGGAAGTTTGTTCCCGGTGCGGCAGGAAACACCTCGTGGGCGTGGGGATCGAGCGTTACCGGTTGGATGTCATTTTATGATGTGGGTGGTGGCCCTCTTATGGAAGAGATTCTCGATTTGATAGCGACGCCTCTTGATTGTGTGAACGGCGACCCGAACAACTGCCCGGTGCGGTTGGAGTGGACGAATCCTGTTTCGTTCAGTAGCGTTGATCTTTTCAGGTGCCTCGGAGATTCCAATAATTGTTGTAAGGCGGAAAAATTAGCATTGGATTCCTGCAGGTCCAGCAGGGGTTCATGTGCGGGCGAGATGTCTAACTGGAGTGACTGTAAAGACAACAAGTTTGGAACACAGCCCTTTAGAGATAACATTCCTGAAACAACAATCGGCCCACAGTCACGTAAGGAGGAGAATTTACCAGAAAAAACCACTCACAGCTTCCTTATTGAGGGATCTTACTAAAATTGACTTTTTTATACTTTGTGGTATAATTTAGACACTTAAAGAAAGTAGCTTTAGAAATAAATAAAAGCTGAATCGCTAACTGAAAAAAGGAGGTGGCAGATGAAAACTGTCATTATATCTTTGTTATTACTCTGCGCCTCGCTAAATATAGTAGGGGCACAGAAGCTAACCGACTCCAGCACACGACAACTTGCCAAAGTTGTTGATACGGTTCGTGCATGGTCTCTCCCAAGAGGTACAAATGTAAATGTTCACTCTTTAGCAATAAACAGCAAGAAGTGGATTTATGCGGCAACTGTCGGCAATGGATTTGACGATGGTCTTATCTGGCGGACAAAAGATAAAGGAAAGTCCTGGGAGCACTTAACAAACGGACTCGAGAACGTATTCTTTTTTGGCGTTCTTGGGTTATGCTCATTTGATGATGTTCTACTTGCTGGCGGCTTGAATGGCGTCTGGAGATCCACAGACGACGGAGATAGCTGGGAAAAGGTTTTCAGTACACAAAGTACAGGAGTTTGGGATTTTGTTCGAGCTCAAAACGGGACAATCTTGATTGGGGTGAACAAATGGATTTGGAAGTCAACAGATTTGGGCATCACTTGGGCCCCTCTCGATGAGAGCAAACTTCCAAATGCTGATTTTTGGCCGTTTGATGTGTTTACAATCGACAAAAAGGGGAATCTCTTTGTTTCCACGAACGGAATTCTGAAGTCCACCGATAACGGAGAGTCGTGGTCGTGGGCGAACAACGGCGCGCCATGGTTCGATGGACACTCGCGCGTTGGAGCAATTGAAGTAGATTCCACGAGCGGGTCCTTGTTTGCCGGTTCGGAAAACTCACAAGAGAGAATATACCGATCCGATGATGAAGGATCAAGCTGGAAGCCGGTTAATGATGATCTCATAACCGATGAAGTTAATTCTGTCTATGAGTTCACGGCGTCCTCTAAATATGGTGTCTTTGCGGGATTAGGTAATGGTGGAATGTATAATTCCATCGATAACGGGAATACATGGCATTACCTTACGGAGTTTGAAAACTATTTCAACGCCGTACAGTCTTTCGCGTGGCTAAGCGAGGATTCTCTGCTCGTAGGAACTTCCGACGGTATGTATATTGTCACATTAGGAATAGCGACAGGCGTAGAGAACGATCCAGTGCTACCGGAGAAGTTTGAACTTTCCCAAAACTACCCGAATCCGTTCAACCCAACGACAATGATCAATTTCCAATTATCAATTTCCAGTTACGTCACACTGAAGGTATACGACGTGCTCGGGAGGGAAGTCGCAACACTTGTGAACGAAGAAAAATTTCCCGGAACCTATGAAGCAACATTCAACGCTTCAAACCTTTCCAGTGGAATTTACTTCTATACATTGCGAGCTGGTAACTTTATTGAAACCAAAAAAATGTTGCTGGTCAAATAGTTTCACCACCCCCCGAAATCTTGAAATGCAGAAAAAGCTCGAATCATATCTCGAGCAAATTATAGAATCAAGTCGAACCTGTTATCGCATAGATACCAGGTTCGAAATATTTTTTAAGACACCAGAGACGATCAATATTCTCACTTGAAGCCAGGTTAACCCTCGCGGCGTGGCAATTCACCTTCTTCTAGAAGTTTAATCTCATCTCTCAATAAATCCAATAGTTCTTGATCGCCAAGATTGGTAATGTCGAGAGGAACGCACATTCGATCTCTCAATTTTTCAACTCGACTTTCATATATCTCCGATAACTTGTGAGGAATATCCCTGACGTTAACTTGAACTCCTTCATTTTTCACCTTTTCCGCCAGCACACTTAAACTTTTAAATATCTCGTAGGTAAAACCATGGCCTACGAGAACAACCTCAACGGACGAATGCAATTTTTCAACTTTTTCGCCCATTTCAACTACTAATTTCAAAAGTCGGGATAACGATTCCGCATATGTCTCTCCACTCTCCTTAAAATATTTTGCAAGAGCTGGGTATTTGTATGAACCGTCGGATCTTACTACAGGGTCACCAAATCTATAATGAACATTTTGGTCTGAACGGTTGAGCGATTCCTCATAAAAAATATCCGAGGCAATTTTCAGCCCCTCAAAAAAGGATCCTGGTTCATAATTTTCAGGTAAAATAAACTCACCTTGATCTGGCGCGCGCAAACCCTCTTCTGATGTATAACGGATCTTTATGGCATCTCCTAGTCTTTGTTTTATTTCAGTGCCAATCAACTTGGCGGTTTCCTCCGTCCGCATCTTTGACGAGGAAATGAGCATAACCGCTTTCTTACCTAGCTCCTGGGTCCTTGATGCAATTGTGTCGACAATTACATTCAGGTCTTCCTTGTTTTTTTCTGTTTCTGCGAGCGGAGCGTCTCTTCCATATTTCTGCAGATCATCAACTTCTTCAAGATGACCCGCAAACAGCATTTCGTTTTTCTGCTTCTCTATGCCTTCCATTCGTTCACAATAATGTACTGGAGCCGACCTGTGTCACCTTTCAAAAGATTAACGATGGAACCCGGACGAATATCAAATTTTCCAAGATCTTCCGACGAAACCTCCAAAAACCCCTCGGGTATAGGACCGGTAAAAATATCATGAACGATATATACAAAATTCATCTCATGCACTTTTTGAGAATCCCTACTGTACAAATTTTCTATCACGGCATATAAATCCGCATTTTTTACGTCCATTCCCAACTCCTCTTTCATTTCTCGTCTCACTGTTTCTTCGAGTGTTTCGTTGACGGAAACCTTTCCCCCTATTACAAAAATGTAGTCATAATCGCTTTTCTCGAATAAAAAACCATGGTTTGTCTTCACTACACAAACAACCTTTACCTTGAATTGAATTCCGTTGATCAAAGTTTTTATGTCTGGATCCTGCATGTGGTAACTATATCACGATCTCTTTATAGAGCGAAGGAATGATTCGGGAGTATTTTTTTTGAGGCACGACCCTTGTGAAAGATGCAAACACAACCAGTTCCTATTACCTTTGCGGTTTTTCTTGTCACCATAACGGCAGTTCCGCTGGGGATTGCTATTATAGGATCAGTTTTCCTTCTAAAGTATTTTTCCGCCTTTTGCCGATCACCTTCTTCGAAATGGGTCAGTATAGAATACTTGCCTATAAGAGCCATACCATCGGTCAATTTATAATCATGCTTCTCGTTGTCCGGAAGATACTTTTCCTCAATATACGTCGATATATCGACGCCCATCAGTACGGCACCGGCACTCGCGCCATAAACAACGCCTCCGTTTCTGATATAGTTCCTCAAAACAGGCAAGAAACCATCCCTTTCCATTATGTGCAGCAGTTTATACGTGTTGCCTCCTCCTATATAAATAGCAGAAAATTTTTTGAGATCCGGGCAGTTTTTCAGGTCGGTTACCAACGAAATCTCAACCGACCCCTTGTGTAGATTGTTCAGTTTGTTTGCGAGCCAGACAGAACTCTTTCTATATCCATTCCGATCCCCAGTTTTTCCGATGGGGATAAATAAGATACTTTTTTTCGGCAAGTTATCTAAAAAGAATGAATCGATTTTTTCTGTCTTTTGCTCATCGCCACCGCCAGAAAGATAAATGAACCCCCCTCCCCTCATAGATTTGAACATTTGCACAATACTTGTTTAAAAGTTACCTTCTCCGATTTTTATATTTCAGATCGAAATCTTTTTTGCATTTTATCAGGGCTTTGCTGATAACGGAGTCAAAAAAATCAAAATACTCGTCGGGGGTCTTCGCTTTTTTAGAATTAAGTGATGAGTCAAGCACCCCCGTCTCAGCCAGCCTCTGGTTAATTTCGTCCTGTTGTAACTTGTTTACAGAAAGATCGTTTTCCAGCCCTTGTAATATGAGAACGCTTCTCGATATGCGGAGGAGATATTTTTTGACGTATACTATCTTCTCCTGCGGCGTGAGAGACGCTGAAAGATATTTTTGTCTTACCATTTGCAGTCGCTCGATGGAACGAATAAGCATACTTTGTTTATATTCGTACTCGCTCACTCTTGAATACTCACTGGCGAGTATATTCTTTCCAAGAAGGCACAATCCGTGTGCGAGATATTCCAACTTGAATTCTCTGGTGTAAAACGACAGATTATTCAGAACCTCCTCTTGCGCGTAAATGTTAACGTCCAGCTTTTTGTATTTCCTCTTGAGTAATTTAAAAAGTTCGTTTAACGTAGAGTCTACTTTTTTGACGATGACTACAGCATCAAAGTCATTTACGTTTTTCTCGCTGTTTAAAATCGAACCAAAAATTAGAAAACACACCAAATTGTCTGCGTGCGGGAGTAGTAATATTTTTCTTTTTAGATCGAGAAGATCTTTTCGTATTGTTTTCATGACACACTCAGAAAAATTTCTACCACAAGTTAGTTATGTTCGTCCGCCACGTTTGATACCCAAATCCTGATAATGCAGCCATTATAGTTTAAAGAAGGTCTTGAATCCAAGTGAATGGTACAAGCACTCCTGTTGTTTCAAAAAGAGCCAGTCGGTGGGTTTGTCGTTGAGTGTCGCCGCTTATTTAGTTTCAGAACATTTGACGGGATATGGAAGAAGATACTAAATTACCTTAGGCTGAAATTTATGAGTAAATATTTGCATTACCTCAACGGGCGTTTTGTAAAAGAAGATGAACTACTGATTTCTCCAAGGGATCTAGGCTTCAGCAGAGGTTTTGGGGTTTTTAACCATTTGAAAACCTACAATGGTAGACCTTTTAAGTTAGAAGGGAATCTGACGCGTCTTATAAAATCGGCGGAACTCATTGGTTTAAGGCACAGCTACAGCGTTAAACAGCTTGCGGGCATTGTAAGAAAATTGCTTTCAAAAAATAATGACGGCAACGATAAGGAGGTGAGAATAGTTCTTTCTGGAGGGGTGTCAAATTCGCTCCTTCAATCCTCAGAAGCAACCCTTTTAATGATTGTCGATTCATTGAGTTTGTTGGAAAGAGAAATCTATGAGGAAGGAGTGAGGTTAAACTCGGTAAAATTTACAAGATACATACCGGAATCAAAAAGCGCCAGTTATATTGAAGGGGTGAGGCAAACATGGATCGGTAAACAAGATGGTTTTTATCAACCTCTTTTCTACTCCGATTCCCAGGTTTATGAGGCGGCAAAAAGCAATGTTTTCGTTGTTAGGGAAGGAAAAATCTATACGCCGAAAAGTAATATTTTTAAGGGGGGAACGAGGGATACTTTAATAAATGACTTAAAAAATGAACTTAAAATAATTGAGGAGAATTTTAGATTGGAGTTTCTATTGAGTGCCGATGAGGTTTTTTTGGCGAGTTCGGGGAAAGAGATAGTGTCAGTAGTGAAAGTTGACAAAACAACTATCGGGGATGGAAAAGTTGGTGAAATCACAAAGTTGGTCATGAAAACATTCCAAGAGTTTACAAATTCCGATAAGTGGCAGTAAGATGTCGCTGATGAAATAGAGACAGCTCTGATTCCTCGGGAATCTTGCCTTCCGAAGGAAGACCCTCCTTCGGAGGAAAATTCAGAAGCCCGAATCATTTCTCGGGCAAATAAAGAACTAAAAATTTAGGTCTGATGCATAATCAGACCTAAATTATTTTTTTAGCCCCTCTTCTTTACTATTATTTCTCCTCGTGTCATAATTTGGGTAGTTAATTAATAAGAATTTTTTATTCATTATATAAGGAAGAAAAGTCATGAAACGATTGATTTTCTCTCTGTTTCTTGTGCTCTTTGCGCTGGTGCCGATAACGGTCATGGCGCAAGTTACTTCTGCTCCGGTTCTGATCGACCTCGCAAACGGTGCGCGATGGGTTGATCAGATTAACCAACACTTCAAGTGGCATTCCGTGCCGGGTGCGGAACGGTACGAGTTTCAGCGGGATAGAGATCCAAACTTTCCACTCGCTATCTGCTCGAGTGTGCTATGGAGTGGGGCAGACACCGCTCTTGGAATAGGGGCTGGTGATCCTTTTTCAGGCGGAGAGCATTACTGGCGGGGAAGGGGGATTAACAACGCAACGGGCCCCGGTCCTTGGTCGGAGGTTCGGAATTATTTTTTAGTACCTTTCAACCCCGCTATTAATGCTCCTTCGGGAGAAGGAGTTCCTAGAAGTACGGTTATCAGGTGGGATTTCGTCAACGCCGCGACCGCATACAGATTGAGAGTGTCTGTTAATTTTGATTTTTCCGCGCCGGTTGTTGATGTTATTATCCCCGAAACCAAGACCACGTATAACCTTACCTGTAAAAATTTTGGGACATACGAGGAACGGTCGTATCCCGTTTCCGGTCTTGATACGAACACGACCTACTTCGCGTCTGTTGGTGTTTTGTATGAAGGAGGAAGCGTTTATGGCGGCTTGTTGTATTTTACGGTTGGCCACGTAGTACCCACCGCAAGCTTGATAAGTCCGCCAAATGGATGGGCGGGCACATCGATGCCACGTCTCGTTTGGAGTAAAAGTACTGCGTTTGCTACTTTCCAGCTCGCAACGGATCAGAACTTCACAAATTTCATAGTAAATCAGCCCAACACGGTGGCCACCAGCGTTCAATATAGTAATCTGGGCCTAGGGACTTACTATTGGAGAGTACGACCAAATGGTGGTGAATGGACCGGCGCGTGGAGCTTCACAATTGTTCCCGCGACCCCAATCCCCGACATTCCTGTACTCTCAAGTCCGGCAAATGGGTCGTCTTCGACAGCCAGTCCCTTGTTGGTATGGAATCCCGCGGCAAATGCCACAAGCTACAATTTGCAGGTGGCAACGGATGTGAATTTCTCGAGTTTGGTGGTGAATCAGGTTGGATTAACCGGCACGAACTATCAAACCAACCTCTCACCCAATACCTACTACTGGCGGGTGAGTGCGACGAATGCCTCGGGTACGAGCGCATTCTCTTCGGTGAGTGCTTTCACGATTAGCCAACCTGTTATCCCAACGGCAAACTTGGTAAGTCCTATAAACGGATATTCCTCAACGCAAAGTCCGCTCCTCACTTGGAGTAGACAAAACGCAAACCAGGTCAACCTAGAAGTGGCAACCGATCTCGAGTTCACCAATATTGTGCTGATCTTGGCGGGCCCCATCAACACAAGTTATCAAACCAACCTCTCACCCGGTGTCTATTACTGGAAGGTGCAACCCGTGCTCCTTAGTGACCCTGTTACAATAGGTGAATGGACCGGAGTGTGGAGTTTTACTATTACTCCTCCGCTTCCTATTCCTGACATTCCAACGCTCTCGAGTCCGGCAAACGGATTTTCCAGCACCAGCAGTCCCTTGTTGGTCTGGAATTCCTCCGCAAATGCCGCCACCTACAACGTACAAGTGGTGAGCGATCAGAATTTCACCATGCTCGTGGTGAACCAGACAGGATTGGCAAGCTTGAACTATCAAACCAATCTCTCACCCGGTGTCTATTACTGGTGGGTGAGCGGAACAAATGCGACAGGTACCGGATTGCGGTCAGAAGTGCGGGGGTTCACAGTCACTGCTCCACTTCCCATTCCCGATATTCCCGTACTCTCTGGTCCGGCGAATGGGTCGTCTTCGACAGCCAGTCCCTTGTTGGTATGGAATCCCGCGGCAAATGCCACAAGCTACAATTTGCAGGTGGCAACCGATCAGAATTTCACCACGCTCGTGGTGAACCAGACAGGATTGGCAAGCTTGAACTATCAAACCAATCTTCCGGTGGGTACTTATTACTGGAGAGTGAGGGGAACAAATTCCGCAGGTACTGGACCTTGGTCTCTGGTTTGGAAGTTTGTGGTTGTGGCTCCCGATCCGCCAACCCTGATCGTTCCAGTGAACAACTTCTCGAGTTATTTGAGTCCTTTGTTCAGATGGAATCCCGCGATCGCTGCGATGAGTTATACATTGCAGGTGTCTAAGGACTCGGACTTTGTGAATCTCACCATGAACCTGAACATTCCTAGCGTGACAAGTTATCAGTCGTCACAACTATCTTCAGGTACCTACTTCTGGAGAATGAACAGTATCAGTGCGGCAGGTACTGGCTCCTGGTCCGAGGTACGGAGTTTTACCATCGCCGTTGTTGTTGTGCCGCCACCTGCGCCGGTTGCGCGGCCAGCGACGGGAATTACCCTGTCTGGGTTTATCGCAAACTGGGATCCCGTGAACGGAGCCATGAGTTATCAGTTGGATATTGCAAGAGATTCCTTATTTGGGAACGTTGTTGAAATGTATTTTAATCTTTCAGCAACTCTCTCATATAAGATAGTGGTCGGACTACCTGGAGGCACGAAGTACTTCTATCGTGTTCGCGCGGCAAATAACATAGGGATAAGCCCAAATTCAAATGTGATTGCCGTAAAGACGCTCATGATGTCGCCCGCTGCGCCAAGCCTTGTTTTACCGTCTGACGGGGCAGTAAATGTGAATCTTCTCTCTCCATTGAGTTGGAATAAACCGACTGGGGAGGTGAATTCTTACAGATTGCAAGTCTCCACCGATTTCAACTTCTCTTTGGTGGTATTTGACGATTCGACTTTAACTACCACCTCCCGACAAATCAGCAACCTTACCTACAATACAAAATACTATTGGAGGGTGAGGGCGAAGAACGCAGGCGGGGTGAGTCCTTATTCCCAGACCTGGAGTTTTACTACCAGGCAGGCATTGACGGTAGCGAACCCCTTTTCGATCCCGCTACTCACCAATGCGTTTCCGGTATTCAAGCGTTCACTCAGTAATCCTCCTCTCTTTGCCGGTAATATTGGGACCCTAGTATTTACCGCTTCAAGTTCGAATCCGGTAATCTGCACGGTGTCAATCTTGGAGCCGGATACGCTGATGGTAACCGGACTGTGGAGCGGAGAGGTGACAGTAATAGTGGTTGCGGTAGATATGGATGGCACGACAGCTTCTTACGCAGTGCCCGTACAACTTACCACGGCAGTTGAAGACGAAGAGAACATGCCTCAAGAATTTTCTCTCTCCCAAAACTACCCGAACCCGTTTAATCCAACAACCAGTATCAAGTATACGGTAGCAAGTAGTAAGTATATTACGCTTACTGTATACGACGTGCTCGGGAGGGAAGTTGCGATGCTTGTGAGAGGAGAGAAGCCAGCCGGTACTTACGAGGTAGAATTCAACGCCTCAAATTTACCGAGTGGGATGTATCTCTATCGTCTCCAAGCGGGAAACTTTGCCATAGCGAAGAGAATGCTGTTATTGAAATAAAAGATTCAGAGGCCCGAATCATTTCTCGGGCAGTATAAAAAAGAGCTTGTGCATCATTAATGTACAAGCTCTAAATATTTTTAGACTCTTCCTCGTCAGCGTGAGTTGATTTGTTATGATATAATAGGAAAGAAGCAATGAGCCGGAAGATCAAACTATACGGAGCGGTTGCGGGTGTGCTCGCGCTTTCGATCGCGGGTTTCGCTATCGTGCGAGCGTTGACTTCGGTGGATTCTAATATCGCTACCGTTACGACCAGGAGCGCCTCGCAGGGTGGTGTATATATTGGACAATGTATTACAAAAAGCACCTCCACGATCGCCGTCTCATGGACGAGAAGTGATATCACCTCTCCGGCGATGGCGCGTCTTTACGGGAGCAATGCGCTTGATGGCGTAAAGGCGGCAACCAGTCCGCTTACAGAATCCCCCGCGCCCGGAAGCTACGAGGACTCAAATCTCGCTCCCAGCACGCAACGCTGGTACAGAGTGGACACCGTTCCTGATGCGGGCAACCCCACTACGGGCGCTCCGTTCACGTGCACCACGAAATCAATCATAAGCGACGTGCCGACGAAACTTGGAATTTTTGCAAACAGCGACAATACCCTCTTCTTTAACTGGAAAGACAACGCGACCTCGACGGCGCCCTATAACTTCGAGGTGCAGAGAATCAGGGTAACGCCCGAGACGCCGTCCTCGACCGCGACGAGTTCACCGGTTCTGGCGCACGAGGTATCGTTCAAGTGGGCAGTCGAAGGGACCAGCACGCCGTATCAGACGATGATCGAACGGAGCACTTCGACGAATACCACCTTCCGTTTCAGCAAGGACGCGGCGAAGGATCCTTCGTTCAAGTCGTTCCCGACAGGACAGTGGAACAACCCCTCGACCACGAAAAAGTTCGAGTCATTTATCTACTCCGACATCTCGGTGGAAGATGCGATGGTCTATTATTACCGCTTCAAGATATGCTCGCTCATACAGGTCGTGGACTTGTATGCGAAAGAGATCACCGGTTTCGAGCAGTTTAATGACGACATCACGAAACCGTCGCCGGCGTGTAGCACGTACAAACCGACCGATGCTGGCATGACGATCATGACGCCGCCCGCACCGCCTTCGGATTTTGCCGCTACCGCTTCCTCTACCTCGGTAATTAACTTGAGATGGGTGAATCATTCGGTGAATGCGGACGGGTATGAAATTCAGCGATCGGAAGGAAGCCCGGCGAACTACACACTTCTCAAGACTGTGGACAAGAACACAACGTCTACCCGTGACACAGGCCTTCATGCGGGAACACACTACTATTATCGCATCCGGTCGTACAAGGACTTCGGCGGAGGGGTGAAGCTTTACTCCACACCAACCGTCGATTGGATTACCGCAAATGCGTATACGTGGTTTACGGTGACCGCTTCAGTAACCTCAAGCAATGGAGGACAGGGATCGGTAGATAGTTCTCCTTCCGGAATAAGCTGTTCATCGAGTTGTTCCGCAAGTTTCCCATGGGGTACGTCTGTCACCATGAGTGCGACTCCCGTGAACTCGGATTCGGTATTCGAGGGGTGGAGCGGTGACTGCGGTGGTGCTTCGTGTACCGTAAGTGCAAACGCGGACGTCACGGCGCGTTTCAGCAATCTTTGCGCGGGCGTTTCCTGTCTCAATAAGTGTATCGGATCAACATTCAATTCCGGAGGATATTGTTCGGCGGGAGATTGTTTCTACTCGACGCAACAGAATAACTCGCCGCGTTGTACCGTGGCTCCGGTCAGCTGTACCACAAATGCCGACTGCGCTCCCTACTGCGGAGGAACGGATGGGTTCACCTACTTCTCGAACGGGACTTGTGCAACGAACACCTGCAACTATGCTTCCTCGACACCCAACTCGCCGCTCTGCGGATTCGTCGGGGTGAAATCACCCGGATCCTCGAACGTTGCGCTTCAAACCGAGGGGGTAGATGCGGCGCAGGAGACGAAGGGCTCGCTCCCGAGCATAACGCTCACCGCGACAATCGCCGATGCGATGAAGGACGTAGGGGGTACGATATGGGAAAGTTTGCGGCTCGCATGGAATACGCTCATGGGTGGGGTAGATCAACTTGTTTCATTTTTTGAAAAGCAGATACCCGTCGCGGAGGGGCAATCAACGTCGATCGATTACGATGCATACTTTGCTCAGGCGAGTTCCACCGTTTCCATCCCGTCCAAGAAAGACATCGGGCTTCGTTCGGACACGGTGTACTTGTATCGCGTGAGGGTAGATTACGGCGGTGGAAGAACGAGCGCATGGTCAGTGATGATTGCGGGAAAAACACTAGGAGAAGACCAGATCAACAAAGTCCCGGGGATCGCGGGGGTATGTATCAACAACAGTTACTGCCAACAAGTGATTACCGAGGTGCCGAAATACGAGCGGCAGTATATCGACCCGGGCGATCCGACGAAAACGCTCACTGAACACAGCGAACTGCAGTGCACAATAAACGCCCATTGCCGCGAGGTGGGGCGATCGAGTCAGACATTTGAGGAACAATAGCATCTGGAATCAGGAATTAGGGCGCGTTATTAAAAAGAGTGTTTCGTTCCTCCTTTCGTGTAATTCCTAATTCCTTATTCGCGTTAGTTATGCGCGGGCAGCAGCAAGACCAATAATTCTCCGCGCGCCCGCTTTTTTGAGGATCCTCGCCGCTTCCCGCATCGTCGCGCCGGAAGTGAAGACGTCATCCACGAGAAGAATATTTTTTCCACGCACCGATTCGGGATCTCTTAGTGTGAAGCTTCCATATACGTTTTTCGTTCGCTCCTCGGGATTTTCGAGGGTGGTTTGAGAAAGAGTAGGCCTCGTTCTTATAAGTGTCTTCTCAAGTAGGGGAACTTCACGGAGTTCAAGTGCGCACGCGAGAAGAAGCGACTGATTGAAACCGCGTTTTCGCAATTTCCGCGTGTGAAGCGGAATCGGGATGATAACGAAGTTCGTGGGGGAAATGCCTCCGAGTTCCATACTCTTCAGGAGATAAGACCCGAGTTCCTTCCCGAGGGGTAGTGCCGCTGTTTTGACGCTCTCGTATTTCAAGAGGTGGATGAGCTCGCGTACAATCTTCCGCTCGTAGCTCCAAGGCGCGATTCCCGCGAATCGTGTCTCGGGATGACAGGAGGGGATTACGGGAGATCTTCGCTTACAGAAAGGACAGAAAAACCCTACAGGGAAATCAAAAGGAATCGCACAGTTTCTGCAAAGCCACTCCGGTTGTTCTTCCGCCTTGAGGTGGGCGCGACACAAAAGACAAAGTGGAGGAAAAAGAACGTCTTCGAAAAATTGCCGGATACGGTTGAGGAATTGCATACGAATCCTTTGGGGGTGTTATCCCGTTAGAAATAAATCTCGACCTTGTCGTTTGAGGCGCTCTTGTCTGACTACTTTATAACTACTATATACCTTTCGAAAAAGTGTTCGCAATTTCTAACGGGACAAGTTCTATGCTAAAATCAGGGTATAACAATGAAAATAGGATTATTCTTCACCGACTTTTTCCGTGATATCGGGAATTTTTTCCGATCGGGTACGGTGCTCGGCGTAGATATCGGAACCGCATCGGTAAAGCTTGTTGAACTCGGGATGAAACAGGAGCGGTTCACCCTTTTGAATTACGGGATACTTGAGTCAAGAGAATATCTCATTCACCCGAATCGCGCCATTCAGACAAGTTCTCTTAAAATTTCGGAGGAAGACGCGACCGCGCTTCTGAAGTCCGCGCTCCTTGAAATGAAACCAAAGGCGAGAATCGCCGTTGCCTCAATTCCCGCGTTTGCCGCGTTTATGACGGTTTTGGACATGCCGCTTCTCTCAAGAGAAGAAACAATGAAGGCGGTGCTCTTTCAGGCGCCGCAGCATATTCCACTTCCCATAAAAGAGGTGGCGCTCGATTGGATGAAAGTCGATGAATTCGACACGCCCGAGCGCACTCGGTATCAGCGCATATTTCTCATTGCGATTCCCGAGGCGATTATCCATTCCTATAAAACAGTTTTCCACGATGCCGGATTAAACCTCACCGCGCTCGAAGTCGATGGTCTCGCGCTTGCGAGAGTGCTCTTCCCAACCGAGTCCCCGTCGACGCTTCTTATCGATCTTGGTGCGGAGACGACCAATATGTTTGTCGTAGGAAGAAGCACTATACAGTACGCAAGCGAAACCGATTACGGCGGTATCTATCTCACTCAGGCGATCGGAAGAAGTTTGGGAATCACGCCTATGCGCGCCGAAGAATTGAAGCGCAGAAAGGGGCTTTTGAAGGGCGGCGCGGAATCTGAGTTATCAACATTAACGCTTCCGTATCTTGATGTTATACTACAAGAAGTAAGCCACGTGAGAGAGGTGTATGAGCGTCGGTATTCGAAGAAGGTCGAGCGCATTATGCTTGTGGGCGGCGCCGCAAACCTTCTCGGAGTCGAAAAATACTTCAGCGCCGAGACCGGCCTCCCCGCGATTTCCCCGAACGCGCTCCGCGGTATGGAATATGACCTTCGGCTCGAGCCGGTGCTTCGGGAACTCCAAAACGAACTCCCCGTGGCGATAGGACTCGCAAAGCGATATTTCGCATGATATAAAGAGATATGCCCGAAACAAAACCAGTCGGCACACAGGAACAGTTCGTCACCGAACCAATGTCGGTCGGGCTTCCGTGGCGGCTTCTCGTGTTTTCGATCGTACTCTTCGGGCTTTCCATTTTCATTTATGTGGGGTTGAACGTCGGATACAAATCGTATCTCGATTCGAAATCGGAATCGCTCGATCAGGAACTCGCAGGGCTCTCGAACTCGGTGAGTGAAGAGGACCAGCAACAGTTTATCGTGTTTTACTCCCAGCTTACTAACCTGAAAAAGATTCTTGCGGAGCACGCATTCAGCGGAAATGCCTTCTCGTTCCTGGAGGCAAATACACTTCCCCAGGTGTCCTACACCGAAGCGGAGTACAACAGCACGGCGTCACAAATCGCACTTACCGGGGAAGCGTCCTCGCTCCAGATGCTCGCGGCTCAACTCGCGCAGTTTAATAAGGCATCCGGCGTTCAAAGAACATCCTTATCTTCATTAAGTTTCAGTCCGAGGGGAACGGTGAGTTTTTCCATCGACGTCGTCTTTGTGCCCGGCTTTTTTTCAAAACCTCAGTAGTACTCGCGAACAATGCGAATCTGACAAAATAATGCGAATGAATACCACGCCATACGAATACGGAAACAAGTCGAACCACGCGGATTCGCGTTATTTGCCGTCATTTGCATTATTTGTGATTACTCTATGAAGACGTCATCCAAAAGAATCTTAAGTATATTATTCTCAGCGCTGTTTCTCATGGCGACGCTTATCGTCTACGGAAATCTGATCCAGCCCGCAATCGAGGCCTCGAGCGAGAAACAGTCGGTGGTCGCCTCAAAGCAGAATCTTTTCGACGATCAGAAAACGGTGGTGTCCCAGGTATCAAAGCTGATCGGCGAGCTTCAAAATGCGGCCCAACTTCAACAGACGCTCTCGTTCGTGATTCCCGTAGGCGAGGGAGTGACGAATATATTGAACCAGTGGGAGGGAATCGCCGGGACGAGCCAAGTCACGATTCAGTCCTTACACATCAAACCACCCGCGGCGCTCCTTGGTACAAAACAAGCGTTTCTGAAACGCCCCGGAAATTTCGAGATCGAAGCCAGTGTCTCGGGAACGTATGAAGGATTGAAACAGTTTCTCCGTGCGCTCGAATCGAGTACGCGGATCACCAACATTTCCAGTTTCGATGTCAAACCATTCTTCTCGAATGTCGCGGGAAGTCAGTCATCTTCGGGAGGAACGTACACGTTGCGGATCTCCGCGGTCGCGTTTTTCCAGGAGGAGTAATCGCAAACAATGCGAATTTAACGAAATAATGCGAATACGTTACGTTACATATCTCTATTCCCACAGGTCGAATCATATACATTCGCATTATTTGCCGTAATTTGCATTATTCGCGATAACTACTATGGCCATTATCGTCCAAGAAGAAAAGAAACCGGTCAATTGGTTTAATATCATTATCATCGCCGTGTTCGTCGTGGTGCTTTTCTTTGGAATGTATTTCATATTTTTCAAGAAACCGGAGCTCGTCGAGGTCGTCGTGCCCACGAAGCTTCAGAGTTTGGGTCAGATTTCCCAGGCCCAACTCGATCCCGGCCCGACGATCGACACGTTAAACAAGTATTTTTCGAAAAACTTCAGCCAGTCGGTAACCATTCCGACGCCGGGGAGGACGAATCCGTTCATGCCGCTTTGAACAGTTTTGTATAGAATTTCGAGTGTCGTGAGCGGTGAAATTCTATATACAAAACGTTTACCGAGCACTCAGTTTAAGTGTTCGGACAATGACTTTTTGGACAGAAACGGTTATTATAAGTGCAATGTCACACATACATGCTGAGTGCTCGGTGCAATGTTATGGTTGCTCGCTCCGCTCACAAATAACATTGGCATGACCGACCAAGAACTCATTCAGGCGCTTGTAACAAAAGAACTGCTCACGGAAGCGACCGCGAAGAAGCTCCTTGAGGAAGCGGCGCTTAGAAACCGTCCTCCCGAAGATCTTCTCTACGAAAAACGTCTTGCCGAGGAACTACAGGTGGCGAAAGCGAAAAGCGAACTTTTGGGGATTCCTTATAAGAAGATCGATCCCGCTTCCATACCCGATGATCTTTTATCGCTGATTTCCCGTGATGCATCGCGGGCGTATCGTGTAATACCCATAGAACGACGGAAGGACATGCTTATCGTGGGTATGCTCCGTCCCGATAATCTCGAGGCGCAGGAGATGCTCCGTTTTATCGCGAAGCATGAGCGGGTGAGCTTGGGAGTGTATATCGTGACACCTTCCGATCTTGCGGCAGTATGGAGGAGATATGCGCCGTACCGGAGCGAGGTGGAAGCGGCAGTAAAGGAAATAGGCACTCCGAAGAAGAGCGACGATCTTATGGTGACGCTCGAAGAAGGAGCAAGCGGTATCGATGATGCGCCTATTATCAAGATCGTTGCATCAACACTCCGAGAGGCCGTTGATTTGAGGGCCTCGGATGTTCATATCGAGCCCCAGCACGCGCGTTTGAGGATCAGATTCAGGATTGATGGAGACCTTCAGGAAGGCGCGTCGGTTCCTTCGGCGCTCTCTCAACCCCTGATCTCGCGCGTCAAAGTGCTTTCCCGTCTGCGACTTGACGAAACGCGCGTGCCGCAGGACGGGCGCTTCAGGACGATTATAGGAGGAAGAGATATCGATTTTCGTGTCGCGACCTTTCCGACGCCGAGCGGGGAGAAAGTAGCGCTTCGTGTACTCGATCCTTCGACTGGCCTCAAGGGTCTTCAGGAGCTGGGTTTGAATGAACACAATTCCCGGATTCTCGAGGAAGCGGCGGACGCCCCGTTCGGAATGATCCTCATAACCGGTCCCACCGGATCGGGAAAATCAACGACGCTCTACGCGATGCTCCAGCGTTTGAATTCCGATAAAGTGAACATCGTAACGCTCGAAGATCCCGTCGAGTATTTTATGGACGGAGTGAACCAATCGCAGGTGAAGCCGGAAATCGGCTATGATTTCGCCTCGGGGTTGCGGCAGATTCTGCGGCAGGATCCCGATATCATTATGGTCGGCGAGATTCGTGATGCTGAAACGGCGGGACTCGCCGTGAATGCCGCACTGACCGGCCATCTCATGCTTTCTACGCTCCACACGAATAACGCGATCGGAGTCGTACCGCGTCTCATCGATCTTGGCGTGCCGAGTTTCCTTCTCTCCTCTTCGTTAAACTTGATGCTTGCACAGCGTCTCGTGGGTAAGTTGTGTCCCGAGTGCAAGCGCGCCGCACCCGCTTCTCACGAAATGCAAACCATCATCAAAAAAACAATCGAACAGCTTCCGGAAGAGATCACATCGAAACTTCTTTTCAAACAACCGTATGAGGTATATCACGCGGAGCCGAACCCCGAGTGCAAGATATGCAAGGGAAAAGGAACGCGCGGGCGCGTTGCGATATTCGAGATTTTCAAAATGACGAGGGAGTTGAGCGAGGTTATCAACAAAGGATTCTCCGAGGGAGCGCTTATGGACGAAACGGTACGGCAGGGAATGGTGGATATGCGCGCCGACGGGATTTTGAAAGCGCTTCAGGGAGAAGTGTTACTCGAGGAGGTTTTGAGAGAGACCGAATGAAAATGTTTTCTGTCTTCCCGCACCGCATACTCCGCGAGTCGGGCGCTCCGAGGCCGCTTGGTCGGTCTCGCCCTCCCCGCCGAAGTATGCGGTGCTTCTTTTCTCGCGGAATCCCCATCTACTGTGATACAATAAACGAAAGAAGTAATGGTATCGGTCTCTCGTTTCGGTATAATAGGTATATAGTGCTATGGCAACTGATTTTAAAGAGAAGTTAAACGGACTCTTACTCGAGACGGCGAAGCAAAACGCCTCCGATATTCATATTGCGGTAGGGAGACGCCCGACGATAAGAGTGGACAGCGTGCTCATTCCTCTCCCGAACGAACCGGTGCTCACAAGAGAAGAGGCGGAAGGACTCGTGTTTGCGCTCCTCACCGAGGAACAAAAACAGACGTTCATGAACGACCGGCAGCTCGATTTTTCTTTCAACTACGAGGATAAGGCGCGCTTCCGCGTAAACACCTACTTCCAGCGCGGGTTCGTCGCGGCGGCGCTTCGTCTCATTCCTTCGAGGATCAAGACGATCGAGGAATTGAGTATGCCGCCCATTCTTCACGACTTCGCGAAGCTAAATCAGGGATTCGTGCTTGTGGTGGGGCCTGCGGGGCACGGAAAATCCACGACGCTTGCGGCGCTTCTTGATGAAATCAATCACAAGCGGAACGATCACATCATCACCGTTGAGGACCCGATCGAATATATCTTTTCGCAGGACCGATGTATCGTCTCCCAAAGAGAGGTGGGAATGGATACTCGTTCGTTTCAAGATGCGCTTCGCGCCATTCTCCGCCAGGACCCCGACGTAATCATGGTGGGGGAGATGCGTGATCCGGAAACGATCGCGACGGCCATGACCGCCGCCGAGACGGGGCACCTCGTGTTCTCGACTCTTCACACAAACTCCGCTTCGCAAACCATCGATCGTATCATCGACAGTTTCCCGCCGAATCAGCAGGGGCAGATCGTTTCCCAACTTGCCTCAACTTTGGTCGCAATCGTTTCCGAGCGGCTCATACCGAGAATCGGCGGAGGGAGAATTCCCGCGACCGAGATCATGCTTGCGAATCCGGCGATACGAAATCTCATCCGGGAAAAGAAAACATACCAAATCGATCTCGTAATCGAAACAAGCGTGCAAGAAGGCATGATGTCCCTCAACCGATCACTGGTGAATCTGGTACGAAGAAAAGAAGTGGCGCTCGATCAGGCGGAGACCTTCTCCTTGAATCCGGCGGAGTTGAGGATTCTCCTCGAGCGCGGCTAGTAATCGCGAACAATGCGAATCGATTCAAAATAATGCGAATATACACCAATAGATACGAATATGAAATCAAGCCGAATCACACGAATTCGCGTTATTTGCAGTAATTCGTATTATTAGCGATTACTCTATGGCGAAGTTCAACTACAAAGCGAGAACGAAAGACGGGGGACTCCAGGTGGGAAACGTGGAGGCCTCGAATCGCGACACGGCCTTGAGCATTCTCTTGAGCCATCAGCTTTTTGTATTGAGCTTGGAGCCCGTAGTCGAGGACAACTGGTACACGCGCGTGCTCGATTTCTTCAAGCGGGTGAAGACGCAGGACCTCATGATCTTCACGCGGCAATTCTCGACGCTTCTCGCGTCCCAGGTGCCGCTCTCGGACAGCTTGGCGAATCTTTATAAACAGACCACGAAACCGGTATTAAAAGAAGCGCTTTACGAGATTGCGAATGATGTGGATGCGGGCTTCTCGCTTTCCCAGGCGCTCGAACGGCACCGCGGGATCTTCTCGGAATTTTATGTGAACATGATCAAGTCCGCCGAGGTGACAGGGCGTTTGAGCGAGGTTTTGAACTTCCTCGCGGACTATCTCGAAAAACAGGCAACGCTCGTCTCAAAGGTGAAGAACGCGCTCACGTATCCCGCCTTTGTGATCGTACTCTTCATCATTGTCGTAATTGTGATGGTCACGATGGTGTTTCCGCAGATCTTGCCGATCTTCAGCGAATCGGACGTCGAGCTTCCTTTTCTCACGAAAGTACTCTTGGGATTGAGTACGTTCATGGCCGATTGGTGGTGGATCATTCTCGTCGCGTTCGGGGTCGTCGTGGTGCTCCTCGTCGATTATTTTCAGACCGACGAAGGAAAAGCGGTGAGAGACACGCTTGCCTTGAAGGCGCCGGTCCTGGGACCGATGTTTCAAAAACTCTACATCGCGCGATTTGCCGAGTCGGCGCGCGTACTCATCAAAGGCGGACTTACCATCCCGCAGGCGGTCGAGATTTCATCCCATACGATCGGGAATGTGGTATACAGAGAACGGCTTCATGAGGCGGCAGAGCAGGTGCGAAAAGGGAAGCTTCTCTCACAGACCCTCATCGGACTCGAAGAATTTCCCCCGCTTGTGGGACAGCTTATCAGCGTGGGGGAGTCAACCGGTCGCCTTGAAGATCTCTTGGGAAAAGTAACCGACTTCTACAGTCGCGAAGTGGATGACATGGTGAACAACCTTGTGACGTTGATCCAGCCACTTCTTATGGTGGTGATTGGAGGGGTAATTGCGGCGCTTTTCGCCTCCATCCTTCTCCCGATCTACAGCCTCTCTCAATCTTTCTGATTAAGTTTGCTATAATAAAGAACGATACAAATGGTCGATAGTTTTCTAAAAAAATGAGAACAAATAACAAAGGTTTCACCCTTATCGAAATGCTCGTCGTGATCGCAATGATCGGGCTTTTGTCGGCGGTGGTATTGGTCGCGCTCGGTCCCTCGAGAAATAAAGCGAAGGATACGAGAATCATCTCGGATATCAATCAGATCCGTTCGGTTATGGAAACACGCTATAGCCCCACTTCGAACACGTACGTGATAACGGCGGTAACCGACTGTGCGGGAACCAGCGGCTCGACCGACATAGACACCGCCCTGAAGGATATCTCAACCAACAACGGGAGTGAGTGTAAGATCAATCTTACTGCAACCAGTAATGGATATGCCGTATCGGCGAAGACCGCATCGGGAGGCAGTTACTGTGCGGACAGTAGCGGAAAGGTGGCATCGAGCACTGCGACACTGGGAGTTTGTCAGTAGCGCCAAACGAGTCATGTAGACAAATCACGCGGCCTAAAAGCCGCGTGGTTTTTGTAATATGGTATAATGGAACCATGAAAAAAGAAGGGTTCACCCTTATCGAAATGCTCGTCGTAGTCGCGGTGATAGGACTTCTCTCTTCCGTGCTTTTGACTGCTCTGGGTCCCGCAAAGGACAAAGCAAAGGACTCGAGAATCATTCAGGAGATGAATCAGGTGCGGTCACTCGCAGAGACGATGTATAACGGAACCTACACTTCTCTGGAGACGCTTCCCTCGCCATCGGTTCAAAATGAAAACTTGAGGGATCTCTCGGAAGATATTACCGCACAAGGAGGAGAACTTCACATTATTAAATCACCCGTCCCCTCGACGACCTACGTGGCATATTCGCGGCTCAATATCACGGTGGGGGATCCCGCGGTTCCTCAGGTGCAATTCTACTGTATCGACAGCAGTGGTAGATCGGGCTTCACGACCACCGAACCGACGAACGGAGTGAAGTGCCCGCTCTAAACGATCTCTTTGCCATGGGTACGGTAGTTCTTCTTTTCCTTTTCGGACTTGCTCTCGGAAGCTTTTTGAATGTAGTCGTGTTTCGCTACACACCTGAGAAAAAGGTCCTTGACCGGAAACAACTGGGAGGAAGATCTCGATGTCCGTATTGCGGCCATGTGCTCGGCGCGGGGGAGCTGGTACCGGTAGTGAGTTTCATCATTCAAAAAGGAAAATGCCGCTCGTGCGGGCATCGTCTCTCGTTACAATATCCACTCATCGAACTCTTGAGCGCAGCGGTATTTGCATTTCTCCCCCTCTTCTTGAACTCCGTCTACGGTGTAAGTGGAACCGCATTTTTCTCCGCCTCGGCGCCCTTATGGTACTACGGTCTTGTTGCGGCTTGGGTGCTCGCGGTCCTCGCCTGGCTTGTGATTACCGCGATTGATCTACGGCACCACGTGATTCCGGATGAACTGAACGCGTTTCTTATGGTAGCGGGAGTTTGTATCACGGTGCTCCTCGCAGTGTATTATGAGAACATCTTTCCATTCCGGACCTCGTTCCTTCAGAATTTTTCTCTTCTCTTTTTGCTTTCCGATAGTATTGTTTTGAACCACGTGTGGGGGATGGTGTTCGGCGGTTTGTTTTTCACACTTCTCGTATTCGTGAGCCGTGGAAAAGGGATGGGATTCGGTGACGTGAAGCTCGCGTTCGCCTCGGGGCTCGTATTGGGATGGCCCGACATCGCGCTCGCAACGATTCTTTCTTTCGTTATTGGAGGAATTTTTGGCGGCGTTCTTGTCCTTGCGGGCCGGAAGACGATGAAAGACAAAATTCCCTTCGCACCTCTCTTGGTGCTCGGGTTCTTGCTTACCATTCTTTTCGGACATGCGATTGTGGGGGGATACTTCCGGTTATTCGGATTGTAAGTTTTTCTCGGATTTTATTCTCCCACGAACAGGAGCGCTCGCTGGCACATGCTCGTGAGAGAATAAACTTCTCATTTTTGTTGTCTTCTGGAGAAATAAAGCGGAAAGTGTAGTATAATTTCGATAATGAAGCGGAGGAAACACCAAGACGCCTTTTCTCTTATCGAGACGCTTATCGTGGTGGCGATTTTGGCGGTGCTTTCGTCCATGCTCCTCGTGTACAACAATTCAAGTTCGAGTCGTGTGGTGCTTTTTAGCGACCAGGCGACCGTTGCCGGCGCGCTTGAGCGGGCGAAATCGCTTGCGCTCGAAAAATGGAGAAACGGAGGTGACTCCGCATGCGCGTTTGGCGTTCACTTCAATGAAGCTGCCGACACCTATCTGGTATATCAAAGCGTGCCGCGTTCGCCGCTCCCTGATCCGTGTCAGGACGAAGACCGGAGTTTTATGTCGGGAGACGTAGTCGTGCAGGAACTCAAGCTCTCGGGAGCGATCGAATTTCTCGTTGTGCCGGAAAATGTCTACTTCGTTCCGCCCTATCTCGACACTCACGGAGCGGGCGTTATATCGTTAAGGACGAGGGGGACAACGGACACGGCGTCGGTTGTCATAAGCGCCGGAGGGGGCATTACCTTGAATTAACTTCTATGATGCGCCGATTTTTCAAAATAATACAAGAAAACAGAGGGAGTTTGATGGTAGAATCGATGATCGCGACCACACTCATCGTGATCGGCATCCTCGGAATCATATCGTTACTTTCGCGATCTGCCAATTTGAGCCACTACGCATCCCACAGCTTTCAGGCAACCTATCTCGCAGCCGAGGGTATTGAGGTGATAAAAAATATTCTTGATACGGATATATCCAGAAACGCCTTGTGGGGCACAAGTGTGGGAGGAAACCCGCCGTTTTGCGTCGACTACAACACAACCGGTGATCTAAGTTTAGCGACGTGCGCCGGCCCCGAAGGTATCGCGTTCAATCCTTCGAGCGGGTTTTTTACAGGGCCTGCGGGAGGATTTTTTCGAAGAGAGATTATCATTACCGGGGAAGGCGGAGGAGCGTATGCAATCTCATCCGAGGTGAGCTGGCAAGAGGGAAGCGAGCAGAAATCGGTTCTCTTGGAAGATGTGTTCTATCCCTGGAGGCCTATATAACAATATGAGAAAGACACCAAAACAAAGAGAAGGGTTTACCATAGTCGAACTCATTGTGGCAATGGGACTCTTCGCGATCCTGACCGCGATCGCGGTCGCGGCATTCACGCAAGCGCTCCGGAGCGAGCGGCGGCTTACCGCGATGATGAGTGTCGATGCGAACGCGAGCATCGCACTCGAACAGATGGCAAGGGAAATACGCACGGGGTATAACTTTCCCTCGGACGGGTCATACAATTCCCTCTCCTTTATCTCCTCGCAAAATAAAGGTACCGGCATTTCCTACTCTTTGAATGGAAGCGGCGCGATTACGAGAAACGGAGGATCCATTACTTCCGATAATGTGCGGGTATCGACACTGAAATTTCTGGTCACCCAGGAGAATTATTGTGATCCGTGGCGGATCACGATCGTGATGATGGTAGGGCAGGCGTCCGTATCGGATACCATAAACGATGTACCGATTCAGACGACGGTGAGCTCGAGGATTCTTCCGCGCGAAGTGCCGTTTAAAGACAAAGAAACCGCGCCGACGCCGATCGCGGATTGTAAATAACCATGAAAAGAAAAATCGCAGGAGTACAAGGGCAGACGATGATTCTTATCACGGTCATGATGGGCGGACTCCTTCTTTCCGCGACCGCAATCGCGGGACTTCTCATGTTTTATCAGCTCCAGCGAGCGACCGATACGGCGAGCTCGGGAAGGGCCATCTTTGCGGTTGACGCCGCTTCGGAGCAGGCACTTGAATGTTACTTTCACGAACTCGTGTTGGACTTCGTTCCCGATACGATAACCGAGTACTGTCATCGTAGTGCCGCGTTTGAAAACGGTGCGACCGGTGAGGCGGGTATTTACTTCGATAGGGAAGGCGAAAACGTAGTTGGATTTTGGATCAGAGGAAAAGGTTTTGCCGGATCGACGGAACGCGGACTCGAGAGCTACTTCTCCGTCGTGTACTAACCATGAACCGTCGTGAAGCGGAAACACGCATCGAAAAGCTTCGGAAAGAAATCGATCGCTATCGATATGCGTATCACGTGTTCGACAAGGAATTGATCTCGGCGGATGCGCTTGATTCGCTGAAAAAAGAACTCTTCGATCTCGAAACCGCGTTTCCCGATCTTGTTACTCCCGACTCGCCGACCCAGCGCGTTTCCGGGAAACCGCTTCCCGCATTCAGAAAAGTACGGCACGAGAGTCCGATGATCTCCTTCAACGACGCCTTTTCGGAAGAAGATGTGCGCGAATGGCTGGAGCGGCTTGAGAAGTATCTGGGGACGAATACAACCCCCTCTTTTTACTGTGAACTCAAAATCGACGGTCTTGCGATAGAACTTATGTATGAGAACGGCATACTCGTTCAGGGTTCGACGAGAGGAGACGGTATTATAGGAGAGGACATCACGCAGAATGTGAAGACGATCGAGGCGGTTCCTTTGCGGCTTTTCACGCCTGATGAGGCGGCGGAGCATCTCAAAAAAGACGGATACGACCCGAAACGGTTCGATCTTACATCGAAACGGCTTATCGTGCGCGGTGAGGTATTCGTTGCAAGACACGAGTTCGAACGAATGAACAGAGAGCAGGAGAAAAAGGGCTTGAAGCCCTACGCCAATCCGCGGAACATCGCCGCGGGATCACTTCGCCAGCTCGATTCCTCGATTACTGCGGCACGGAAACTCGACTCGTTCCAGTATGCGATCGTGAATGACGTAGGCCAGAAGCTGCACGAAGAGGAGCACGCGATTTTGAAGGCATTCGGCTTCAAGACGAATCCTCACAACAAACCCGCGAAGTCCCTGAAGGAAGTATTCGAATTCAGAGATCGCTGGGAAACGCATCGCGGTTCGCTTGTGTACGAAATCGACGGAATCGTGGTCATCGTAAACGAGAACGCCGTGTTCCAAAGAGGAGGTGTTATAGGGAAAGCCCCGCGCGCCGCGATCGCCTACAAATTCTCGCCGAGAGAAGCGACGACCGTGATAGAGGACATTAAGGTGCAGGTAGGAAGAACGGGCGCCTTGACGCCCGTTGCGGAGCTCCGTCCCGTGAATGTGGGAGGAATCACGATTACCCACGCGACTCTGCATAACCGCGACGAGATCGAGCGGCTTGGTTTGAGGATAGGAGATACGGTTGTCGTGTCGCGCGCGGGGGATGTGATACCGCAGATTACGAAGGTGCTCACGGAATTCCGGACGGGCAAGGAAAAAAGGTTTTTGATGCCGATGAGGTGTCCTGTCGACGGATCCCCCGTGGTGAGGGATGGCGTAATTTACCGGTGCGGCAATCCGGCATGCGCGGCGCGGCACAGGGAAGCGCTGTATCACTTTGTCTCGAGAAAGGCCTTTGATATTCGCGGACTGGGACAGAAAATACTCGATAAGTTTCTCGACGAAGGACTCATCTCCGATGCGGCAGATATTTTTAATTTGAAAGAAGGCGACATCGCCGCGCTTCCGCGTTTCGGAGAAAAATCGGCGGAAAATATCGTGAAAGAGGTTGAAACTCACAAATCAATCTCACTCGAACGTCTTCTTTACAGCTTGGGAATTCTTCATGTGGGAGAAGAAACGGCGCGCATACTCGCGCGCAAATGCCAAATGCCAAATGCCAAATGCCAAATAGGCGATCTGATTGTGCGATCGAGAACTTGGACGTTGGAGGAGCTACAGGAACTTTCTGATGTGGGTCCTAAAGTTGCCGAGAGCATCTACCGTTGGTTCCACGATGCAAAGAACATCGATTTTCTGAAACGGTTGGAAAAAGCCGGTGTGGAAATTCTCCGCGAGAAAGGTATCTCAAAACACGTTCCGCTTGCGGGAATGGCATTCGTGCTCACTGGCACATTCTCCGGTATGACGCGGGAAGAGGCAAAAGAAGCGATACGCAGGGGAGGAGGGGAAATATCGGAGAGCGTTTCAAAGAATACGAATTACGTGGTAGCGGGAGAAAATCCTGGATCAAAGCTCGCGACGGCGGAGAAACTAGGGGTTGCCGTTTTGAATGAGAAAACGTTTTTGAAACTGCTTCGACAATAGATATGCTACGTATTTGGCAACCATGCATGCCTCGCGTATAATGCTTTGGTATGAAGCGTGAAGAGTTGGAAAAACTGGCGAAACTCGGAAGAATCGAACTTCGTCCCGAGGAAGAAGAAAAACTCCAGGGGGACATGGAGAATATTCTTAACTATTTCAAAGAACTTCAGGAGATTCCGACTGAAGATGTTGCTCCCGTCGCGGGAGGTACTTCGTTCTTCAATGTGTTTCGGGATGATACTCCGGGGGAGGAAATAGATGGCGAGGCCGCACGCATGATGTTTCCCGAGACGGAAGACGGATTTCTCAAGGTTCCTCCGGTATTTTCCTCCGAAGGAGAAGAATAGCCATGAATTTAAAAGAACTCACAGTCAAATCATTGCATAACGGTCTGGTGAAGAAGGAATTCTCCGCGCGTGAGGTGACGTACGGATTTTTGGATACTATTCGCGCCGAAGACGGGGAGATCGGAGCGTATCTCTCCGTGTTGGAAGACGGTGCGCTGGAGCAGGCGGATCGCGTCGACGCGATGATAAAAGACGGAAAAGAAATCTCTCTTCTTTCGGGTGTCCCGCTTGCGATTAAGGACAACATGCTCATTAAAGGAACACGCACCACGGCGGCGTCGAAGATATTGGAATACTACGAGGCAAGCTACGACGCGACTGTCATAGAAAAATTGAAAAAGGAGAACGTGGTCTTTCTCGGGAAGACAAATCTGGATGAGTTCGCGATGGGCGCCTCGACGGAAAACTCGGGATTTCACGTGACGAAGAATCCGCATGACACGGAGCGTGTCGCGGGAGGATCTTCGGGTGGATCCGTTGCCGCGGTTGCGGCGCATATGGCACTCGCCGCACTGGGATCCGACACGGGCGGATCGATTCGCCAACCCTCGGCATTCTGCGGCGTCGTGGGAATGAAGCCGACCTATAGTGCGGTTTCTCGTTCGGGTTTGATCGCGATGGCCTCGAGTTTGGATCAGATAGGGCCGATCACGAAGACGGTTGAAGATGCCGAGATTCTCTTTGATGTGATTAAAGGGAAAGACAAGTATGATGCGACAAGCGCGGAAGATGAGGTTATACATCGGTTTCGCGAGCGCGCACCCGAGGATGTCAAAAAACTTAAGATAGGAATTCCGAAGGAATATTTTATCGATGGAATGGACAACAGAGTTGCGCATGCTGTCGAAGAGGCGATTGCTCGTCTGAAGACACTTGGGTTCACTTTTGAGGAAATTAGTTTGCCTCACGCGAAGTACGCGCTTGCGGTATATTACATCATCATGCCCGCGGAGGTTTCGGCAAACTTGGCGCGGTTCGAAGGGGTGCGCTATCCGGGAATCCCCGAAGTCGAAAACGAAGTAAATAGCCTGAAAGATTTATACTTCAAGACGAGAGGAACAGGATTCGGAGCGGAGCCGCGCCGTAGGATTCTTCTTGGAACCTACGTACTTTCCGCCGGATACTACGATGCGTATTACGCAAAAGCGCAGAAAGTGCGGCGGCTTATCAGGAATGATTTCGAAGACGCATTCCGGAAGGTTGACGTGATTCTTGCTCCTGTCGCACCGACGCCCGCGTTCAAGATCGGTGAGAAAGCCTCCAATCCGCTCGAGATGTATCTTTCCGATATTTTTACTGTACAGGCGAGCCTCGCGGGTCTTCCCGGAATTTCAATTCCGGTAAAAGAGTACGTTATGGGAAGCGGCGAATTGCCTATCGGGTTCCAACTTATGGGCAAGCCATTTCACGAAGCCGATCTCTTCGGGATAGGGAAGTTGTATCAGAAAGAAGGATAGAAATTTCAGATATTAATAAGGAACCACCCCGCTGTTAGCGGGGTGGTTCCTTTCTGTTGCGGGGGTGGAAATCTCACATCGCTTCGCCGATCGGCGAAGCTCTTTAAAACCCATCGGTTTTAATACCTGCCTGCGCAGGCAGATTTCCGCCACGGGAAAACAAGTGTTTTCCCGACCCCTTTCCTGTTCGAATCCAAAATACAAAACAACCCTTTAGCAAAATTAGAGTTGGAAATAGGGTGAAAAATATTTTTGTTGCGGGGGTGGGATTCGAACCCACAGCCTCCTGGTTATGAGCCAGACGAGCGACCAATTGCTCCTCCCCGCGCGCATATAGTAACAGAAACACAAGAGAAAGACAATTTTGTTGACTCGTCGGAAATAAGCACGATATACTTCAAGTACGCGATGATGCCGGCGTAGCTCAGTTGGTTAGAGCGAGGGACTCATAAGCCCTAGGTCAGAGGTCCGATTCCTCTCGCCGGCACAGGCATCAGTTGTGTTAATTCAAAATCTTTTTTACACTAAGAATCAGAAACCACTGCAGTGGTAGCTTAGCTGGCTAAAGCACCGCCCTGTCACGGCGGGGATCGCGGGTTCAAGTCCCGTCCACTGCGCCAAGTTTATATCAATGAGAGAAATTATCATCGATTCTCCGGAAGAAAAGAAACTGAGAGCCAAGGTTGAGGCGCGAACGGACGCGGACGGAATGCGCATGAGCCGTTTTTTGAATATGCCGGATCTCTCGAGGACGGAAGGGAGTCCCATCGCGGAGATCGTTACTAGGATACTCACGAGCCCGTACTTTAAGGATCTCGACATTATAAAAACTCCCGAGATCGTGCCGGCAAGCGTGAGTTTCGATCTCTTCGATTTCCCCACCGATCATCCCGCGCGAAGCCGCTCCGATACCTATTATGCAGACGATGCGCACATTCTCCGCACTCACACCACTGTGATGTGGTACTACTATCTTCTGGACGAAGAAGTGAAAGCGCGCATCGCGGCGAACAAGCCGGTGGGCTGTTTCAGTTTCGGAAAAGTGTACCGGCGGGATGAGATAGACCGAAATCACATGAACGTGTTCCACCAGATTGACGGCTGGTATCTTGCGCCCAAGGCGGTGAAGACGATTGGGGTGAAGGAACTGGAGGAGTCGCTCGGTGCGATCGCAACTGCGGTGTTCGGTCCCGAGGTGAAGTATCGCCTGAACGAGGACACGTTCCCGTACACTCATCCCTCGCGCGAGATGGAGGTCCAAATCAAAGATAAATGGGTGGAGGTGGTCGGATGCGGGGTAGTAAAAGGGAGCGTACTCGAAAAATTGGGCGTGGATTCGTCGAACTACACGGGATGGGCTTTCGGTTTCGGACTCGAGCGTTTGGCGATCGTGAGCATGAACCTTCCCGATATCCGACTTCTTTGGTCAAAAGACCCTCGGGTAACGCGTCAGCTGAAACTGGGGAACGAATATAAGGAAGTGAGCAAGTTTCCTCAGATCACGCGCGACATCTCGTTTGTGGTGGATAGCGATTTCGTACCCAACGATTATTTTGATCTCATCCGCGACATCGGCGGGGATCTTATTGAGGAAGTATCGCTTCTCGACAAGTATGAAAGCCCCGAGAAGTTCGGTGCAGGAAAGGTAAGTTATACGTATCGTATCGTGTATCGGAGTAACGAGCGCACGCTTACCGTTGAAGAAATCAACCCGATTCAGGAAAAAATTGTTGAAGAGACGAGAGAGAAATTTAAGGCAGAAGTAAGATAGGTTTTTGCCCCGCACCGCACTCGTCCTCAACTCGGGCGCTCCGGGCCGCTTGGCCAAGTCATACCCTCGTTCGGGGGAATGCGGTGCGGGACTTCTGCGTTATGGAGAGAGGGGTGTGACGCAAGAATTACTCCCGATGCACTTCGTTTTGGAACTCGAGAAGCCGCCTTGCAAGAAGTGGATATTTTTTTAGTTTCGGATCTTCCTTGAGAATTCGAACCGCCTCTTCACGTGCCTCTTTCACGAGTTCCGGGTGTCGGAGCGCTTTCATCGCGAGATCGGGAATGCCGGTCTGGGAACTCCCGAAGAATTCTCCGGGGCCGCGTTGACGCAGATCCCGCTCCGCAAGCTCGAGTCCGTTCTTCGCTTCGACGATCGCTGTCAAACGCGCCCGAGCGGTATCCGAGTTCGAGTCCGTGAAGAGAAAACAATGTGATTGATGGACTCCGCGCCCGACCCGCCCCCTGAACTGATACAACTGCGCGAGCCCGAAACGATCCGCGCCTTCGATGATCATGATAGTTGCATTCGGCACGTCGACGCCCACTTCGACGACGGAGGTCGAAACAAGAACGTCGGCCTTGTGGTTTATAAAATCTTCCATAACTTTTTCCTTTGAGGCCTTTTCTCCGGAGGAAGACCCTCCTTTGGAGGGCATCTTGCCGTGAAGCATCACCACACGAAGATCGGGAAGTATTTTTTTTGAGAGTTTTTCGTACTCCTCGGTGACCGACTTCACGTCGAGTTGCTGTAGTTCCCTGAACGAAAATTTTTCCGGTGCGTCGGGATTTACCTGACGCGGTTCAATGCGGGGGCAGATCACGAATATCTGCCGCCCGGCTTTCGCCTGTTTTCTTACGAATTCATACGTTGCCGCACGTTCCTTCTGGGCGACTGTTTTTGTGACGATGGGCTTCCTGTCTTTCGGGAGTTCGGTGATAAGCGAGAGTTCAAGGTCGCCGAAAAGAGTAAGAGAGAGTGTTCGGGGAATGGGGGTTGCGGACATACTTAAAAAATGAGGAATGGCCCCCTTGCGTTTCACCAGTGCGGCCCGTTGCTCGACGCCGAAACGATGTTGTTCATCGACAATAATGAGTCCAAGCGAGTGGAACGCTACGTCCGACTGTAGAAGCGCGTGCGTGCCCACGAGGACTTTTATCGCCCCGCCTTTTACCTCTTGGAGCAATTCTTTTTTCTTTTTCGGACTCTCAAGGCCGCTTCCGTAAAATACCTTCGCGTCATGTCCCGTGATAAGCGCGATTCCTCCTTCGAATTCTCCAAAGAACCTTTTGAACGTCTCGTAATGCTGGCGCGCGAGAATTTCCGTCGGTGCCATGAGCGCCGCCTGATAGCCGTGGTGTGCCGCATGAAGCGCGGCGATTGCGACGATAACGGTTTTCCCCGATCCTACATCACCCTGTAGAAGACGGTTCATCGGTGTGGGACGCGCGGTGTCCTTCAAGATTTCCCAAAGAGATCGTTTTTGGGAAAACGTGAGGGTGAAAGGAAGATGTTCGAGAAGATCTTTTACAAAAGGAAGATCGACGGGAAACGAAGGGGCACGTTGCTCCGCAAGCGTGAGTTTTTGCTTTACGTTAAAGAGTTGGAGGAAAAAAAGATCCTCGAATGCGAAACGCTCCTTCGCGCGAAGCGCCTCGGGAAGCTCGAAGGGAAAGTGAATGTCGTGAAGCGCGCGATTCACGTCGGGAAGATTTTCGCGGGAGAGCATGGTGCGGGGAAGCGGATCTTCCAGTTGCGGAAGACGATCAAGAACCGGTTTTACGAGGTATCTGATTCCTTTCGAGGTAAGTCCTCTTGTTTCGGGATACACGGGCACAATACGAGCTGTGTGTCTGGTTTCACGCGCCTCTCGCACAAGCTCGTATGTCGGGTTCGAAAGATAAATATCCTCCTTTCCGCTCACTTTCCCCGAAAAATTTGCGGTGCGACCGGGCTGGAGCGTGTTCTTGATGTACGGTTGGTTAAACCACACGGCGCGGATTGATCCCGAGTCATCGCGTATCACGACCTCCGTGACGTACAGATTCCTCCGCCATGCGCGGCGGCCGCTTACTTCTTCCACTACGCCCTGAATGGTTGCTTCTTGATTCGGGATGAGGTCCGCGATTTTGTAAATTTGGGAGAAGTCCTCGTAACGGGTAGGGAAGTGCCATAAAAGACCGCGCACGGAGGAGATCCCCATTTTTTTGAGTTTCACGAGAAACTTCTGACCGATCCCGTGGATCGCCGAGAGCGGCGTCTCGAGCGTTATCATGTCGCGACCAGTATATCACACCTCGGGAATTTCGTTAATCCTGATTGTGTTCAAGAAAATTCGATACTTTTATCACATCCGCGGGGTTGCCGAAGTCAAACCAATAATCCTTGATTTCTTTTACCTTCACTTTTCCCTGCTTCGCAAGGATGCGGATCGCGTCGGTAAGTTCGTATTCTCCTCTCTGTGATATGCCAACATGGTCGATTGCGTCGAATATCTCCGGTGTGAACTTCGCAAGGCCGGTGTTGATGAGATCGGAAACGAATTCTTTCGGTTTCTCGATGATGTTTTCGAGTAATTCTCCGCGTGTGAGAAGCACGCCGTACTTCTCCGGATGTGCGTGTTTGAAGCCGCTGATATAGGTGTACTCGTCGTCGATCGCGAGCGATTTGATGTCTTCGGGAGAGTAGATGTTGTCGCCGAATATGGCGATGAAGGACTCGTTGCCCACGGCATCCTTCGCGCACTGAACGGGGATCGCGGTGCCGTACTTTTCGGTTCCGGCGACCTCGAACTGATCGACAAGTTCGATTGGAAATTCGTTCTCGTACTCCCGCGCGAATTCCTCCATGGCTTCTTTTCTATGCCCGACAACGAGAATCATCTTCGTGATGCCGGCCTCCTTCAAATTCAGGAGCACGTAATACAAAAAAGGCCGATTGCGGATCTTGATGAGGTGTTTCGGCTTGTTTACGGCGAGATGAAGCATACGTGTGCCCTTTCCCGCCGCCGCGATAACCGCTTTTCGTATCATACGGTTATTATCATGATTTAAAAATTGAAAGATGTTTACACTGAGCGAGCGAAGCGAGTCGAAGTGTGCCCCCACCAGGACTTGAACCTGGAACTCTCGGCTTAAGAGGCCGTTACTCTACCAATTGAGTTATAGGGGCATACCCACAGAAAGGTTCTATCTTATAAATTAATCGGCCTTATCACTTTAGTCAATCGGACCCACCTTTTCTCAATTTTCTTCGCCTTTAAATCCTCTTTTTCCAAAACCGCCTGAGTCCACCCATATACATGATGAATGTAATTTCCGCTTCTGGGGACCTCAATTCTCATTGTGCCGTAGTAGAGATTGTTTTTCTTATACCCCTTACTCAGGGGCTTTATGTAACTCTTGCCGAAATTCTTTGTTGGTATACCCGTAAGATCTGACCAGAAGCGTTTTATCTCGTTCTCGTTTTGTTGAGGGTAGATGTTTAAACGAGCCTTCATTTCCGTTCTCTTCACGTGCAGAACTTTTTCAATCCAGTTCACCATAAAAAGGATGAGACGAGGATCAGAGTTCGTTATTTGAAATAAGTTTCCTTTCGTTCCTTCTCCCCAATACAATGCCGCTCCAAAGAGTTTATAGGATTGATCCGAGAGAGGAGTAATCACTTCCTTCTTTGCGCGCGCTATAATTTCGTTCACTTCTCTCTTTCTGCGTTCTTTCTGGGATTGTGTTCCTCTTGAGAGCACCTGTATTTGTTTGGTATAAAGACGTTTCCGGTATTCCGGTTTGAGAGGAATTGATTTAAGCCACAAACTAAGCGTACTTTTCGATACGTTTATTTTCTTTCGGATTTCTCCATAACTAAGTCCGTTACGTCTTAATCGTGCAGCCTCTTTTTTGAAGATAGAATAATTCTTCTTATCTCCCATACCTCAATTATAGCACATACGGAAGCTGCTCTAGAAGCTTCTTTTTATTTATGGTGGTGAGTGCCCATAAAAAATCAAAAACGCGGTGGAGTCGCGCCTCTGACCATTTCTGGTTTTTCTTTGGCGGCTATTCCAAATAGTTAGGGCGCTGGAGGAGGCAACTTGTAGTCGCCTCTTGCGAGGACTTTTCCCTTCTCCGTGTCCAAAACGACATATTGGCCCACTTCAGAAAAGTTTGTTGCCGCACCACTAGTTCCTGTTTCGATAAACCCGATAACCGTTTGTCCGTCGGGAAACCCCGCAAGCGATTGCAGAAAAAAATCAGAATACTCAGACCTTAATCTATAAATGGTGGTCACAATTATTTTTCCTCCACGCGAAGACCCCATACCGCTTTCTTTCAAAATTCGTCCCAGTGCTTGGCTGTCTATGTTCCAATCATTGATAGGTAGATGTTTCTCGCGTGGCTCGGATTCTCCGGTTGGTTGGCCACAATCAGATCCCGGAGGTGGTGCTGCCCCGCCGGAACAAGTTTGTACAACAAAACTTTCACTGCTTGTTGTGTAATTTCGTTTCGCCTGATTATCAAACCACTCATTTACTCTTATGTATTTAACATCAGTGTTTGGTAGAGCAAAAGAACTAAAGACATGTTGGATGAGGATATCGCCAGAGTTAATTTCTTCTGGACTAATTGAGGTCTCAACTTCGAAAAGTTTTACACCAGTGGCAATTACCTCCGCATCCCTAAGGTGGCGGTCAGTGATGGTAAGTAATGAACTACGCAAATCTACCTTTTTAGCAGGAGTAGGCGTGGGCGTATGACTTGGGGTAGGGCTCAGTGTGGGTGTTGTAAATGTGGACGTTGGTGGTGTTGAAGTAGGAGTTAGAGCCGGTGAAGTTATCGCTCGCTGATTCAAAACAAAATATCCTGCTATCCCCGCAAGAACAACAACCCCAACGATTATTATTAAAACGCTTGCAAACCCTTTTTGACTCATATAATTAAAAAATTTTCTTCCCCCAAAATTAAAATATGATTCGAATCGGCGTTTTTCAGTTTTTTGTCTTTGTGCCCTCGGCAGGACTTGAACCTGCAACCCTTTGGTTCGAAGCCAAATACTCTATCCAATTGAGCTACGAGGGCTTCGACTTGCATTCTACTCCGGTTTCTCGAAAAGAGGAAGGCGGGATATAATAAAAGCGATGCAACCGAAGATTCCGAAAGAAGTGACAAACGTGGGGGAAGCGCTTACGAAGGCGGGGTATCAGGCGTATCTCGTAGGAGGCTGTGTGCGTGACGTACTTCTCGGGCGTAATCCGAAGGACTGGGATATTGCGACCGATGCGCTTCCGGAAGAAATTCAGAACATATTCCCGGAGAATGTGTACGAGAACAATTTCGGAACGGTCGGGGTGAAAACAGAGTCGGAAGATCCGCGTCTCAAAATCATCGAGATAACCACCTTCAGGATCGAGAGCGATTATTCCGACAAGCGCCACCCCGACGCGGTACGTTTTGCAAAAACCGTGGAAGAGGATCTTTCCCGCAGGGATTTTAGCGTGAATGCGATGGCGGTGGATCTGAAACCTTCCTCCAGAGGAGGATCCTCCTTTGGAGGAAAGACCCTAAACCTGAAAACTGACGTTGTAGATCCGTATAAAGGACAAGATGATTTGGAAAACGGAATCATTCGCACGGTGGGGGATCCGCGGAAGCGTTTCGAGGAGGACGCGCTTCGTCTTATGCGCGCGGTGCGCTTCGCGGTGGAGCTCGGTGGGTTTTCCGCCGAAAGCAAACATTCGGGCGGACCAGCCGCAATGCGTTCACGCGCTTTGGGCTGGGAGATAGAGCCGGTTACCCTGCGGGCGATCAAAGAGCATGCGGGGCTCCTCGAGATGATTTCGAAGGAACGGATTCGCGACGAATTAATAAAAATCATCATGACGTCGCGCGCGGCGGAAGGAATCATTCTTCTTGAGGATGCCGGGCTTCTCGCGCATATCATTCCCGAGCTTAGGGAGGGAGTCGGATGTGGACAAAACAAACATCATATCTACACCGTATTCGATCACAACGTGCGCGCGCTGAACTATACGGTGGAAAAGAACTACTCCCTCGAGGTGCGGCTCGCGGCGCTCTTGCATGACGTGGGAAAGCCGAGAACGAAGCGCGGCGAAGGCCCCGACTCGACGTTTTACAACCACGAGGGGGTGGGAGCGAGAATGACGGCAAAGATCATGGATCGTCTCCGTTTCCCGAAGGAGATCGCGGAGCGGGTGATCCATCTTGTGCGCTATCACCTCTTTTACTACAACGTAGGCGAGGTTACCGAGGCGGGGGTGCGGCGTTTCATTCAACGCGTGGGGGAGGAGTATATCGACGACCTCTTCAAGGTGCGCGAAGCGGATCGCATCGGTTCCGGGGTGCCGAAGGCGGTACCTTACAAACTTCGTCATCTCCGCTTCATGATGGAAAAAGTGAAGCGCGATCCGATTCATCCGAAGATGCTGAAAATAAAAGGGGATACAGTGATGGAGCTTCTGCATATTCCGCCGGGGCCTAAGGTGGGACAGCTCCTCTCGGTACTTCTCGAAGAAGTGCTTGATGATCCGATCTTGAATACGGAAGAATATCTCCACGCCCGCGTGAAAGAGCTCGCCCTGCATTCGGAGCAAGAGCTCAAGGCGCTTGCGGAACGGGCAAAGGAGAAAAAAGAGGAGTTTGAAAGCGGCGTCGAAGAAAACATAAAAAAGAAGTACCACGTACAATAAACCATGAATCTCCCCTCATTTCGAGACGAACGGATCTGGAGAGTGCTTACGAATTTCTGGACCTATCTCTTTATCGTTTTTCTTGTGGTTAACTTTTTCGATAAGAACACCCTTGATTTTCTTATCGCCCCCTTCAGCGTAATCTACATCGGAATCCTCGGGCTCTACGTGGGCACGAAGGAGTTCGATCGCTGGTATGACATACACGAAAGCCGTCATCCGGGCGAACTTTTTGTGCTCGTCTGGACCGTGGTCGTGTTCGGACTTCTTGCGCTCTCGGCGTTTCTCGAGAATGGTTACAAAGTTTCATCGGAAGCGATCGCGGTCTACATCATGGTGCTTTCGGTCTTCGCGCTCACGCAGAAATCAAAACGCCTCCACGAACGGAAGAAGGCAAAGAGGAAGAAATAGAAAATACAAAACAAATACCTCGCCTTTGCGGCGGGGTATTTGTTTTGTGGACCCACGGGGAGTCGAACCCCGGACTCGGCAATGCGAATGCCGCGTAATACCACTTTACTATGGGCCCCTTGATTAAAGAACTGTCGGGGTGCCGAGAATCGAACTCGGTCTACACCTCCTACGGAGCCACGACAGTCCCCCGGATTGTCGGTAATACCATTTGGTCGGGCTGCTGGGAGTCGAACCCAGTCTACACGCACCCGAAGCGTGCGTACTACCGCCATACTCCAGCCCGACCAAATGGTATTACCCCCAAGCGTGCGTACTTGCTGGCACTACTCCACCCCGATTCAGTCATTTCAGAATAAATGAAATGAAGGCGGAAGAAAAGGCCCTGCGCCGATTGATAAGGGATTGAGTAAAGGCGGGCGAAACTATATGATTATATATATCTATGACAGGAGGACTGCTTGAGCTTGCGATCGTGATACTGGTTGCCGCCGTACTCGGAGTTCTGGCGAAACTACTCCGCCAGCCGGTCATCCTTGCATATCTTGTAACGGGGATAGTCATCGGCTATTTCGGGTTCTTTAATGTGCAGGATAAAGAAGTGTTCTCGATCTTTTCCGATCTGGGCATCATGTTCCTGCTCTTTCTCGTCGGGCTTGAAATCAACTACGCTTCCCTGCGCCTTGTGGGGAAGGCGGCAGTAATCTTGGGATTGAGTCAGGTGGTCTTTACCGCCGCGATCGGCTACTTCATCACGACCGCGCTTGGCTTCCTGCCGCTCCCCGCGCTTTATATCGCGGTCGCACTCACGTTCTCGAGCACCATCATTATTGTGAAACTCCTTTCCGACAAGCGGGAGCTTCACAGTTTGCACGGGAAAATGAGCGTCGGCCTTCTTCTGGTGCAAGATCTGGTTGCGATTCTCATCCTCATATTTTTGGCCGGTGTGGAAACGAGTGGGGACGGCATATGGTGGAATCTCTTGTTTACGGTTCTCAAAGGCGTGGTGCTTTTCGCGCTTATGATCGTTCTCGGCCGCAAGGTGTTCCCGCCTCTTTTTGACAAGATCGCGCGGTCGCAGGAACTTCTCTTCCTTGCAAGTTTGGCATGGCTGTTCCTCCTTGCCGCCGCGGTCTCGAAAATCGGGTTTTCGGTTGAGATCGCCGGACTCCTTGCGGGACTCGCGCTCGCGAATTCTTCCGAGCGTTTCGAGATCGCCTACAAACTCCGCCCGCTTCGCGACTTCTTCATTCTTGTCTTTTTCGTCATTCTCGGCGCGTCGCTCGCATTCTCGAACTTCGGCGGACTCACCCTTCCCATCGTGCTTTTGTCGCTTTTCGTGCTTATCGGAAATCCTCTGATCGTACTCGTGCTCATGGGGATCATGGGATACCGGAAACGGACGAGTTTTCTTGCGGGGGTGACGGTGGCGCAAATTTCCGAGTTTAGTTTGGTGCTTGCGGCGGTGGGGCTTAAGATCGGCCACATCACGGAGGGGATCGTCGCACTCATCACGGCGGTGGGGATTATCACGATCGCACTTTCTTCTTATTTCATTATGCACGGGGAGACGCTCTATCGGTTTTTTTCGAAACCACTCTCGCTCTTTGAACGGAAGAGAACGAAAGAAACGGAGCTCTCGGATGGGGGAGAAGCAAAGCCGATCGTGCTTGTCGGATGCGGACGGACGGGGGAGAGCTTGGTGTTGGGATTACCGAGAGACGAGGTGTGTATCGTTGATTTTGATCCTGATGTGGTGAAGAAGCTCAAGATGAAGGGATTTTCGGTGCTCTACGGAGACAGCGCGGATGAAGAGCTGGTCCACCGGGCGCACATGAAAGAGGCGAGGTTAATTATCTCGACGAGTCCGGATCTCGATGACAACCTTACGCTTCTTCAGCGACTTTCGATGCCGGACGACGTTCGGCCGAAAGTCGTCGTGCGCGCCGACACGGAAGCGGATGCGAAGACGCTCTATGAACACGGCGCCGACTATGTACTCCTTCCTCATTTCACCTCCGGTCAGTATCTCGGAAAAACGATCTCGCTCGATCCCGAAATGGGAGTGTTGGAAACGCTTCGGGAGAATGATCGGACGCTTCTTGAGGCCATTGACGGAAAGAAGTGATCTTTCTCTCTCATTCGGAAGGACACGGCGCGGAATAGTTTTATAGTTGAGGGGTATGTGGATAGAATGTTTCTTCAAGGCGTTCTTTTTGATATAATAGAAGCAGGGTGTAAGTCCGGTTCTCGTTATCGGAACCGGGAAAGGTCGAGTAATAATAACAAGGACGCAATTTATTCATGTTTATTCAAGATTGGGCGTCATTGGTCGTCAATTCGCTCCAGAATCTCTGGGTCGGCTTTTTGAGTACCCTTGCGAGCATTGTGGGCGCGCTCATCGTGCTTATCATCGGTCTCATCGTCGCTGCGGGCATCGCCTCGCTCGTCGAAAAGATCGTGACTCTCGTGAAACTCGACAAGCTTCTCGTGAGTATGGGGCTTCAGGAATATTTCGATCGCGCGGGGCTCCGGTTGAACAGCGGAAGATTTTTTCACAAGATCGTATACTGGTTCCTCGTAATCGTGTTTCTGCTTGCGGCGACCGATATCCTCGGCTTCTACTCTCTCTCTAATTTCTTGAGGGACGTGTTGCTGTACATTCCGAACGTGATCGTGGCGGTCTTGATCATGCTTGCGGCGCTTATCATCGGACACTTCTTGAGGGATACCGTTGTTGCTTCCGTGAAAGGTGCGCGTTTGCATGGCGCAGGATTTTTGGGATCGCTCACCTGGTGGGCAGTCGTTGTCTTCGGACTCCTTGCGGCGCTTTCGCAGCTCGGTATCGCGGTAGTGATTGTGAACGCTCTGGTAACCGGTTTTATCGCCATGCTCGCGCTTGCTTTCGGGCTTGCGTTTGGTTTGGGCGGAAAGGATCACGCGGCGCAGGTGCTCTCGAAGTTCCGCGAGCACACACACTAAAGATTATTTCTTTAGAGAAAGTTACAGGCAAAACTCTCCGCCTCCGGCGGGGAGTTTTTGTTTTCTCTTCTCTATTTGATCGATGTGGGGAACTTTCTGCGTGTGCGAAAGAAGAGAATCCCTTCTTGCATTTTTTCCCCTCCCCGTGTATCCTGTTCTCGTATATGGCAGGAGAAAAAATCGCAGTAATCCATACCGGAGGCAAGCAATACGTTGTGCGCGCGGGCGCGAAACTTACCCTCGAGAAACTCGATGGCGCCGCCGGCAGCGAAGTTGTGTTTGATAAGGTACTTTTGAAAGGAGATGATGCAAAAGTGGAAGTAGGAACACCCTACCTCAAAGATGCGCGCGTTACGGGGAAAATCGTGGAGCAGGGGAGAGACGAGAAGAAAATTATCTTCAGATATCACTCGAAGACGAGATACAGAAAACTCAAGGGACACCGTCAACCGCACACGAAAGTGACTATCACGAGCGTATAAGAAAACCCCGCCTAAGAAAGGCGGGGTTTAAACACTATTGCTCTAGTCGCGATGTTCGAACGAGCTGGTAAGTGTCGCGTCGTCCGCAAATTCTATCTCACCTCCCGTGGGAATACCGCGCGAGAGTCGGGTTATTTTCTCTGCGAGTCCTCCGAATTCTTTTGCGATAAGATCCGCGGTGAAGTCCCCGATTGAGGTGGGATTAAGGGCGATTACGAGTTCGCGGAGCGGTGTACCCCTCTTCGCAAGCGTTTGTTTGAAGTATTCAAGCCGGAGTTTTTGTGCCGTCTCCAACACCCCTTTCTCCGCGAGTTTCCCGATGATGAAATACTTTCCGCGGAATACTCCCGCCGCCTCGAAGGTAAGAAGGTCGGTTTCTTTTTCGAGAATCGCGATAATGTCGGGGGTACGGTTCGGATCGTTACAAATGGCACAACGCGATTCGTCCCCGTGTTTCAGAAAAAAGCACTCGTTGCACCGATCGAGTCCTTGGAGTGCGCCGAGAGAGGATTCAAGCTCGTGAAGCGCCGCCTTGTCGAGGGAGATGAGGAAAAAGGCGAGCCGCGTCGCCTGCCGCGGCCCCAGCGAAGGGAGACGGGAGAACACATCAATGAAGTTTTTTATTTCTTTCGGAATCATCCCGGTGCGCTAAAACTCCTCGGCGTGCCGCGTGTCGATGTTTTTGAATCCCACGCGTTCCTGATCGTACATAAGCTTAATGGTGCCTACCGGCCCGTTTCGGTGTTTTGCGATAATGATCTCCGCCGTCTTTTGTTCCTCTTCAGTCGCATCGAGGCGTTCCCTGTCTTTACGGTAAATAAAGAGCACGATGTCCGCGTCCTGTTCCAAAGAGCCGCTTTCGCGCAGGTCGGAAAGGCGAGGGATTTTTATCTCGCGTTTATCGACGTCCCGGGAGAGTTGAGAGACGGCGATTACGGGAACCTTCAGTTCGCGCGCAAGCGCCTTGAGGCCGCGGGAAATTTCCGTAACCTGCTGTACCATGTTGTCGCTCGTGGTTCTCGGTTGGATGAGCTGAAGATAGTCCACGATGATGAGGTCGATGCCCTGCTCAAGTTGAAGGCGCCGCGCCATGGAACGCATCTGAAGCAGGGTAGGGGAAGGATTATCGTCGATGAACATCCTCGATTTCGAGAGTTCGTCGAGCCCCTGCTGGACGAGCGCGAACTCCATCTCGTCGTTCAAACGTCCGGTACGGAGCCGCCAGAGGGGGATTTGCGCCTGCCCGGCAATCAGACGATCGATGATCTGCTCGCGAGACATCTCGATTGAAAAGATGCCGACCGCTTTTCCGCCCGCGATCGCCGCCTGACGGGCGATGTCAAGCACGAAGGCGGTCTTTCCGAGCGAAGGTCGGGCTCCCACGATAATGAGGTCGGAGGGTTGAAGCCCCGAGAGCATTCTGTCCAGATCGTGAAACAGGGTGGGTATGCCGCGGAGCGAGCCCTTTTCTCCTCGGTGGAGTTTTTCGAGACGCTCGTATGCCGCGGGAAGTTCGTCTTTTATGGAAACGAACCGCTGGGGACGGGAACGCTGGGAGATGCTGAAGATTTTTTGCTCGACGCTATCGAGAAGATCTTCAAAGTTCTTTTCGTCGAATGCGTTCTCGTTGATTTCGGACGACGCCTGAATGAGATCGCGCCGTACGCGTTTCTCACGAACGATGTTCGCGTAGTGCGCGACGTGTGCGGATGTGGGCACGCTTCCCACGAGTCCGGTCAGGTAATCGATCCCCCCCACATCCTCGAGTTGCTTCTTCTCCTTAAGGTCATGAGAGACGGTGAGGAGGTCGATCGGTTCGCCGTGGCTCCAGAGCTCGAGAATCGCCTGATACACTTTTCTGTTTTTCGATTCGTAAAAGTCGCTGGGTGCCAGAAAGTCCGCGACCTGAATCACGGCGTTTTTGTCGAGCATGAGCGCTCCCAGGACGGAGAGCTCCGCTTCCGCATCTTGAGGAGGAAGCTTGAACGAATCGGATGATGATTTTTTGGGCATACGTCGAAATTTTTAATTTTGTAATTTTATAAATAAACGCGTGTTTAAAAATTATCGCCTGAGGCGATCCGCCTCTGGCGGAAAAATTGGAAATTAAAAATTATAGCTTGTAGATGAACGTCCCGAGGGGCGTGTCTTCTAAGGAGTATCCTAGCACGCGTATCTCGTCTCTCAAAGCATCGGCGTGCGTAAACTGTTTATGATCTCTGGATAAGTCCCGTTCGGCGGCGATTTTTCTCACGTTTTCGGGAATACTCGGGGAAGTAAAAGAAATGCCGAGTGCTGAAAGAAGTTCAAGGAGACCATTGCGAAGCGCCTCCGCTTCTTTATACGAAAGGGTCCATAATCCCTCCTGATATTCCGCCGTGAGCTTGAACAGGTGCGCGATCGCTACGGGTGTATTGAAATCATCTTCAAGCGCCTCCTCGAATCTTCTGGTCAGGCGAGCGGTATCCTGTGAGACCGATGACGTTTCTTTCCTTCCTCCGTTTTTTTCTCCCACAAACGCGAGTTTCTCCGAGAACAAACGCAGTTTCTCGAGGGTGGTGTGTGCTTCCTCAATCGATTCCTCCGAGTAGTCGATGGGGGAGCGGTAATGAAATCCGAGAAAGAACCAGCGAAGAAGGTCCGGCGGGTATTTTTTTATTGCGTCTCTCACGGTGATGAAATTTCCCAAACTCTTCGACATTTTTTTCCCGCCGATGGTAAGGAGCCCGGTGTGCATCCAGATTCGCACGAGCGGTTCTTTTCCTGATGCGGCTTCCTGTTGTGCGATCTCCGCTTCGTGGTGCGGGAATTTCAGTTCGAGCGCTCCGCCGTGAAGATCATATTGCGGTCCGAAGTAATGTTCGGTGATTGCGGTATCTTCGATGTGCCATCCGGGTCGTCCCCAGCCGAGTTCGGTGCGCCACGCGGGTTCACCGTCCTCGGTGAGCGTGAAGTTCGAGGACTCATCCGTTACGGGAGGTGTTTTCGGAAATTTCCAGAGCGCAAAGTCGCCGCGGTTACGTTTCGCGACGCTCTCGTCGATTCTTGAAACCGCATCTTCCGCCTGAAGCGCGGTCCGACGGGAAAGTTTCCCGTAGGAAGGAAACTTCGTAATGTCGAAGTAGATACCGTCGGTCTCGATTTCGTATGCGATTCCTTTTTTCATGAGTGTGCGGACCTGCTTTATAATCTCAGGAATGAACTCGCTTGCCGGCGCGTAGTGATTTACCGATTCGATCCGGAGTGCGCGCATGTCTTCAAGATAAGAATTTTTGAAGAAGGAAGCGACCGCTTCCGGGGTCTCGCCCCGCTCTTTCGCTCGGGCAATGATCTTGTCGTCCACGTCGGTGATATTTTGAAGATAAAATACATCCCATCCCTTCGAATTTTTGAGGTAACGGACGAATGTGTCATATGCGAGATACGTTCTCGCGTGCCCTATATGCGCATAGTCGTATACCGTAGGGCCGCAGACGAATATACGGAGCGGTCTCCCTTTCGGTTCATCGAGCGCGTCTTTTTTCCCCGAGAGCGTGTTGTGGATCTGCATGAAGGCCTTGGTTACTGGGTGAAGTTCAAAATTACGTCGTCGACCCGGGGCGACTGTGTCTGCAAGAGATCACTCTGTAAACGTGCGCGGTAGCGATAGTAGCGATAATTATTGTAGTAAGAACTGTTTACGCAGATGGGAGTATTGGGGGCCGCGCATCCCGTTCCGCCGTTCGCATTCTGCGAGCAGGCGGCGCCGTAGTAGGTCGCGTCCGTACCGTCGGGCCCGATAAAATTCCAGGGACCGCTTGCGCTTCCTGATGCGGCTACCTGAAAACCGGTGCAAAGCCCCGTTCCGCTCCCCGGATCTCCCTGCCAGATGATGCTCCCCAGGGTCGCTCCGTTCGCGAGTCCAGTGTCATAAATCTCCGAGGTAAGATATCCGATGGTGCTTGTCGCTCTCCAGGCCGTATTCACGAGATATTGAAGCGTGCCGCAACTCGAGTTGTTGGCGCAGTTGAAACTTATCCAGCCGTCAAGGTCGTTCCACGCATATCCGTTGAAGTTCCCGTTCGAGTCGATCGTAACCCCGTACGATTGTGTGCCGGGACACACGGAGGTTCCGAGGCCTCCGCAAAAACTGATCCACCCAATTGCATCGTTCCACGCGAAGCCGCTCAATTGTCCGTCCGCTTGTGCGTTCGAGCACGTGCCATCGGGGTTGTGTGTGGCGCTCGCTCCGTTGCAGATGCCGTAATTCGACGTCCCGCAGATATTCCCGGTGCTCGTTGTCGCACAATCGAGCGAGATTTCGCCGATGGACGAACTTGCGTATCCTTCGAGTCGCGAACCGCTTACGACGACCGTTTGTGGCGCATAGAAATCCCACCAGCCGCTTATATCATCCCATGCGACGGAACTGGAGGAGGCGGAGTTGATGTTGGTTGCCGCGAGTCCTGTCCGCGCGGGAATCTCGAACATTATGAAAGCACCGACGATAAGCACGGCTGTCACGATGCCCGAGTAGACATACGTGTGCTCTCTCGTTCTTTTACCTCTGGATAGTGTTTGCATCTCGTTACTGTCAGTATAACAGAAAACGGCCGTTTTGATGTGGTGCTTCAAACCGAGGAATGTGATACAATACCACGGTAAGTTTGGTGCCGAAGCGGCGCCGAAAAAAAGGTCGTAGAGAACGCAGTATGTCAAAACAAGATCATATGCGGAACGTGAATAAAATACTGATCGCGATTATCGTCGTCTTGGTGCTCGTGCTTCTGGGTATCGTCGCGTGGCAGACATGGTTCACCGGTCCCTCGTATTATGCCGTGTATCTTCGCACCGGGGATCTTTATTTCGGTGAACTCTCCAGATTTCCTTCTTTCGGGTTGAAGCATGTTTATATGCTCCAAGTGAATGCACAAAACAGTCAAAATCCGGTCAGCGTCCAGAAATTTACGAACGTATTCTGGGGGCCGGAGGACTTCATAAAGCTCAATCGCGACGAGGTAGTGTGGTATACAAAATTAAAGCCGGAAAGCCAGCTCGTAAAATTGATTGCCGCGAATCCCGATCTTCTGCCCAGTGCAGCGGGAGCGCCTCAAGCCGAAGAGAACGCAGTACCCCAACGGTCTTCGGATCAGTCGAACGCGGGAGAACAAAAGTGATGTAACGAACGCAAGTTCGGGTGAATCCCCGGTGTTTCCCGCCGGGGATTTTGCTATGATATAAGGGTATATGACTTCACCAGGAAAAGGTCAGATTGCGCTTCCTTTCGTACTTCTCATAAGCGGTATTATTATTGAAATCGTCATTGCCGGAGCGTTCGTCGCATACTTCGCAAGCGGTTCCGGATACAGCGCGCGACTTCAGGCGCGTGCGTGGGCGGTTGCGATGTCGGGGGTGAACGACGCATTGATGAAAATCGCGAGGAACAAGGAGTTTGCCCCCACGGAAGTTCAGTACGAGTTCACGCTTGACGCCGACGGAGCCGCCGTAACCGCTTCAAGGACAACGGATATCACCGGGCAGTATTATCTCTACACCATTACCTCCTTGGGCTCGGCGGGAAGCAGGCAAAAAAAACTGACCGCGACTGCGGTAGTCCACCAGATAACGGGCGCATTACAGCTTCAGTCGCTCGTCGACGTTCCGCTTCAATAAGGGAAAAACCCCATGCAGAAACTACTCAAAAAAACTCTCTCCCTGCTCGAAAAGCTGAGCTCAAAACCGAGAATCGACGGGCTTGAGATACATGATGGAGGTCTCGAATATGTATTTCTCGAGGAACAGACCCCGCGTACGGCGGCAGTTCGTCTTCCCCCCGGAGTGCTTGAGAACGGCAAGTTAAAAAACCCGGAGCAGTTTTCCGAGGCGCTCGATCGTCTTCACGCAATTATCGCTCCTCACGATCCGGGAAAAGTGTTGCGGGTCACGATCGTGCTTCCGGAAGGGCTTGTCTACACTCAGAGTTTTGAAATCCCGAATGTGGGAGAGGAAAAACTTGAAGAGGCCGTGACGTTGAATCTTCAGATGATTTCACCGATGCCGATCGAGGAGGCCAACATGAGTGCACAGATCGTCTCCGAGACACAGGATCAATACGAACTCATGGGCGCATTCGCCAATCGTGCTTCGATTATGGAATTCAAGAATCTTCTCGCGAAGGCGCATTTCGCTCCGATTGCGTTCGAATGTTCCGCATTCGCATTGACTCGGCTCGTAAGACGTCTTGTGAAACGTGAGGTGAAATCGGTCCTGCTGCTTGAGGTCTCAAGCGACGGCATTTCGCTTTATATTCTACGGGACGGTACGCTTCACTTTAGCTACTTCAGGTCATGGCAATCGATCCGCGGTGACGCCCGATCGATTCCCCGGGAGCTCTTCGATGCCGTTATGGTGCAGGAAGTACAGAAGGTCGTGAACTTTGCGGTGAGCAAGTTCGGCGAGGGGCCCGGGGAGTTGTGGCTTATGGCAGGAGGGTTCGAAAAAGAGGTGGCCGAGGTTCTGGAAAAGAATTTTCCGTTCAAAATATTCCCGTTTGTGCTTGGTTCGTATCCCGGTATAACCCAGCCGTTTTACACGTCATTGGGCGCCGCGTTTCGAAACGTGGAGGAAGAACAAAAAGACGGGTTTACCTCGATCAATCTCGGAGGCGAGGATCTCTCGAAAACGCTTAAGGAGGAACAGGTCTTGAACTTCATCGTACTGTGGAGAAACATCGTAGTGGGCGTTCTCGCGATCATGCTCGCCGCGTTCGGTTTCTCGGCGGCTTTTCTTGTAAAACAATCGAAGCTTCTCTCCCAAACGGCGTTTTCTTTTACGCCCGGGAGTGTCGCGGGGGATTATGCGATGCTCTCGGAGCGTGCGAATGAATTCAATAAACTTGTGGGCGCGATCCAAAAAGTGAAAGACAGCGCGCTTCCCTGGGAATCGCTTCTTTCCCATCTCTTTTCTGTTATGGGCGAACACCAAATTGCACTCGGCACGATCGAGGTACAGTCGCTCTACGATCCGATACGGCTCGGCGCAACCGCTCCCGATTATCAAACGGTAACAAAATTCAAAACCGCCATCTCGAACGATCCGAAATTCAAAAATATCGACCTGCCGCTTACGCAGATCACCGCGTCGGGAGATAACTCGGTTTTGTTCAACGTTACGTTTCAGTTTACCCCGTGAGAGATCGCGCCCGCCTTTTCGGAGTGTCGTTTGAGACGCGCGCGAAGTTCCTGAAATACTTTTTCAAAAGCCGCCTCGTCGACGCGTCGCATTCGTTTGAGAACGAACGCGCGTGCCTTTTCTTTCCTGTCGCTCCCTCGAATACCGATGCGCGCGCGCCAAAATGCGTTGGTGCGGAGCATCTTTATGATTGACTCGATGCCGTGATGTCCCGCAGATCCTCTCCCGAATCCTATCTTCATGGTTCCTACGGAGAGATCGGTGTCATCGTGAAGCACCAAGAGCGACTTCGTAGGGATCTTGAAATAAGTGAGCGCGTGCCGGATTGCCGTTCCCGATTCGTTCATGTAGGTACGGGGAACCACAAACACGCTTGATCCCGTTTTTACGTAGCGAAAGTCGTTTTTCGTACGCCACCCTTTTTCTTCGGGCGGCGTGAGAAGTGCTTCAAGCGCCCGTACCCCTATGTTGTGATAGGTGGCGGCAAACTCCGGATCGGGATTCCCAAGTCCCGCGACGAGAAGTATTTCCTCGGAATTGAATGCAGGAATCTTCGCGTAGTCGCTCTTTGTATTGCCTTTTTTCGGCATATCTCATAAGATTATCACATACTTTTGGTTAATTTTCTAACGAACGGGGATGAACCCCGCACCTTTGGAGAATCGGAGAGTATTCCTATCTATATGATTCAAAAGATGAAAGATAAAAGCGTCGGAAGATTAGAATTCAACGGGGCATTACGTCCGTAAGGGCGCAATTCTCCAAAGGTGCGGGGTGAAGAAGTTTCTCTGGTCATTATTTGAGATGTTCGAGACGGTGGCGATCGCCGTCGTGGCGGTGCTTCTCGTGCGTTCGTTTGTGACACAGCCGTTCCTCGTGAGCGGCTCGAGTATGGAGCCGACGTTCAACGACGGCAATTATCTTCTTATCGACGAACTCTCGTATGAGTTCAGAGACCCCGAACGCGGCGAAGTGGTGGTGTTCAAATATCCGAGCGATCCGGGTTCGTATTTTATAAAACGCATCATAGGGCTTCCCGGAGAAACCGTGATAGTTCGGAGTGGAACGGTGAGCGTCACGAATACGCAGGGAACCGAGGTGTTAAACGAATCGTATGCCTTGAAAAACGATACTACCTCGAATGCGGAGCGTACGCTCGGAGCACAAGAATACTTCGTAATGGGGGACAACAGGAACTTCAGTTTCGATTCGAGGAGTTGGGGTCCCGTACCCGCGAAGAATATCGTGGGGGTGGTTCGTTTCAGATTATGGCCTCTGCAATCGGCCAAGGCGTTCAGCGCGCCGCACTACTAACGTGATGGGAAAAGAAACAAAACCCCAGGCGAAGAAATCCCCGAAGCTTACCAGGCCCTGCACATTCTCCACGGTGCAGGGGATGGCGGACATTCTTCCCAGAGATCAGGAATGGTGGAAGCTTGTCTCACAACTTGGATATGCGACAAGCGAACTTCATGATTTTAACCTAATCGAGCCGTCTCTTATCGAAGAGGCGGGCATGTTTGAAGAGGCGGCGGGAATCGCGAAAGAATCGGTTGAAAAGCAGCTTTTTATGTTGAAAGCGAGGGGAAAAGAGGCGTTGGCGCTCTCGTTCTGCCCGAGAATCTCGGTGCTCCGGAGTTATTTGGAACACCGTCTGGCGTATTTCGCTTCTCCTCTCAAGGTGTTTTATGCGGTACCGGTATGGAGAAAAGTAAAAATGGAGCTGGGAGGCGCGCGGGAATTCCATGAATGGGGGTTTCAAATTATGGGAGAAGGAGATCCGATCTACGACGGGGAGATTATTCTTGCGGTGTACGACTTCTTGAAAGGGCTTAAGTTAAAACAGCCGATGCTCAAAATCAACAGCGGAGGATGCCGCGTGTGTCGCCCCGCGTTCCGGCAGAAAATAAAAGCGCACTATCGAAACGAACGGGAACGGTTGTGCAAGTCGTGCGAACGGAATCTCGAAACAAACGTATTTGCGCTTCTCCATTGTGAGGAAACGAAATGCAAGGAGGTGATCGCCGAAGCGCCCATCATACTTGATTATCTTTGTCAGAACTGCAACAACCACTTTAAGTCGGTGCTTGAGCTTGTGGAAGACAACGAGATCGCCTACGAACCCGATGCACATCTCTTGCCGGTCAATGATTACGGGATGAGAACGATATTCGAGTTTTATGTGCCCGAACTTCGGCTCCCTGTCGCATCGGGATGCCGGTTCGATTATCTTGCGGAAGCATTCGGGACAAGAGTGACTCCGAGCGTGAACGGCGCGTTGAATGTCGAGCGGGTTATCGAGGCAATGAAACTCCAGGGACTTACTCCGCATCCGAGGACGAAACCGAAAATTTTCTTCGTCGTGTTGGGCGATCAGGCGAAAAAAGGAGCATTGCGTCTTATGAATACGCTTCGCTCAAGCGGCATTGCGGTGGTTGAGGTCGTGGGGAAGAAAACATTGAAGGCGCAATTGAAGAGCGCCGAACGTATGAATATTCCTTTGGCGCTTCTTCTGGGTCAGAAGGAAATATTCGAAGGCACGGTCATGGTTCGCGACATGACCTCGGGTGCGCAGGAAACAATTCTTGCCGAGAAGCTCGTCGAGGAAGTGAAACGGAGAATCAATAAATAAATTCTCAATTTTCCTCAAGAGAAGGATCCACCTTTGGTAGACAAATTTCAATTGAATTCTAAATGGTTTAATTTTAAAATTTATTAATAAAATTAAATTAAAATTGAGAACTTAAAATTTAAAATTATTACGTATGGATTGTCTCTTTTGCAACATTGCGAACAAGGAAATGGAAGCACTCGTCGTGGACGAAGACGCCGCCACCGTTTCGTTTCTCGATATCTTCCCCCATGCGGCGGGACATACCGTGGTAATCCCGAAGCTGCATCGCGAAACGATCGCCGATTGTACCGAAGAAGAATGTACGGCGCTTTTCCGTGCGGTCCGGAGGGTCTCGATGCTTCTCGAACACGCGCTTCATCCCGACGGTTTTACCATAGGAATCAATGAGGGGAAAGCGGCCGGTCAGGCGATTCCCCATCTCCATGTTCACGTGGTGCCGCGTTTTGAAGGTGACGGCGGCGGCTCGGTACACTCGATTGTCAATGCGCCGTCCAAGGAGCCGCTTGCGGAACTGCATCAAAAAATAGTACAGTCGAAGCAGGAGAAAACGGTCGAGTAACTAGAATATACATTATGGAAATACGAAAGAGAAAAAATGAGAGCGTCAGTTCGTTCCTCTACCGTTTTAACAAGCGGATCCAACAGACCGGCGTTTTGAAGGAAGTGAAAAAGAGGAGGTTTCATTCCCGTCCGGTCAATCGTAGTGCACGCAGGAACGCGGCGCTCTATCGCAAGACAAGAGTGGAGACGATCACCAAGGCGAAGAAGCAGGGGAGTCGTTAAAGGTTACCTTTGAAATGGAGACGCTTCAAAAGAAAATTAGTGACGACCTGACGCATGCGACGAAGGAACGGGACGAGGTGCGGGTGAGTACCTTGCGTCTCCTTTCCGCGGGACTCCATAATCGCGAGATCGAGAAGAAAGGGAAGGGAGAAGATGCTTTGTTGAGCGATAATGAAGTGCTCGAGCTTGTCCGCCGCGAAGCGAAAAAGCGGAAAGAAGCGATCACGTTATATAGGAAAGGAGCAAGAGAAGAACTCGCGTCCAGGGAAGAACGGGAGCTTTCCGTTCTTGAGGAATATCTTCCGGCGCAGGCGGGAGAAGAAACGATCCGGAATGCGATCGACGACGCGATCGCGCTCGTCCATCCCGAAGGAGCGAAGGATTTTGGAAAGGTAATGGGTGCGGTTATGAAAGCGCTTCACGGTACCGCCGATACGGAGAAGGTGGCCGGTCTGATAAAAGAGAAACTCGGCGTTTGAAACGCCCGTAGAGAGGTATGGCGAATCGGGTACTCATCGAAAGCGAACATCCGTCATTTCATTTGCTTGAAAAGCGAATAGCGTCCGTTGCGCGGGAGGTATTACGGCGCCTTCGAAAAGAACATTGCGCCGTGGAGCTTACGCTTGTAACGAACGAAACCATGAGAGCGGAGAACCGGAAGTTCAGGGGGAAAAACAAGCCGACAACCGTCCTGAGTTTTAATGTGGAAGAGAGATTCCCAAGACCGGATCTTCGGGGGAAGCGGTATCTGGGCGAGCTTCTTCTTGCCCCCCGATATATCGAATCCGTCGATCAGGATATCGAACTTCTTCTCGTACACGGTATACTGCATCTTTTCGGGTATACACACGAGGAAAGGCGTGCTAGGATAACCATGGAGCGGCGCGAGCGAATGCTCGGCCGTGCGCTCGGGAAAAAATAACTTACCTCTCTCGTATGGCTACTCTCATCACCGGTCTTGATGTTGGTTCCTCTCAAATAAAAGGAGTCGTGGTTGAGGTCGGGAAAGACGGAATGTTGTCCGTGCTTTCCGTGTTCCGCGAACCCTCCGAAGGATTTCGGAGAGGAGTATTGGCGGACGCGGACGAAGCGGGTGCGAAAATTCGCGCGCTCGCCGTCGATCTTCAAAAAATTTCGAAGAAGGCGACCCAAAACGTATTCGTGAACATTAACAGCGAGCAGGTGAAGGCGAAGGTCTCGAAGGGAGTTGCGGCCGTTTCCCGCGCCGACAGGGAAATTCAGCAGGAAGATCTCGATCGCGTGACGCAGGCATCGCGTGCCGTAAAACTCATGTCGAATTCGATCGTGCTCCACAACATCGTGAAGGAGTATTTCGTGGATGATGTGGGCGACATCAGGGATCCCTTGGGCATGACCGGAAGTCGTCTCGAGGTCTCGACGATGATTGTCGAGGGATTCATGCCGCAGGTAAATCCTCTGGTCAAGGTCTTGGAGCGCGCGGGAATAGGCATCGGCGGACTCATTTTCAATCCGCTTGCCGCGGCGCGCGCGGTGCTCACGAAGAAACAGCGGGAACTCGGTGTCGTGATGGTTGATTTCGGTGCGGGCACGACGACAGTCGCCGTGTACGAAGAAGGAAAAGTACTTCATATTAAAAGTGTGCCGCTCGGTTCGGCATATGTGACCAATGATATCGCGATCGGCCTCAAGGTCTCGGTCGAAACCGCCGAGAAACTCAAAACCGCATACGGCTCCGCGCTTGCGGGAGATATCGGAAGAAAAGAAACAGTTGCGCTCTCCGAAATCGATCCGCGGCTCGAAGGAGAGGTTTCGCGCCGATTTCTTGCGGAGATCATAGAAGTGCGACTTGCGGAAATTCTCGATTGTGTGAATAATGAACTGAAGCTTGTAGGGAGAGACGTACAACTGCCGGCGGGTGTAGTCATCACGGGTGGCGGAGTGAAGATGGCGGGAATGGCGGAACTCGTGAAGCGGGAACTGCGATTATCGGTTCAAATAGGATTTCCCGACTTGGGCGAGTTCGATGTGATGAACCCGACGCATAAAGAGATGCTTGATGATCCCGAGTTTGCGGTCGCGGTGGGACTTGCGCTTTGGGGAAATGCCGAAAATAAGGAAATGTCGGCCGGTCTGGGAGCAGTAAAAGGTTTTTTCAAAAATTTTCTCCCGTAACACAACGCAAAACGCAACTATGAAAAAGGGTTCAAAGAAAAAATCGAAGGTACAACACGCAAAACCGAAAAAAGGTTTTTCGATGAGGCCGGGGATATCCCAAAGAGGTACCACCGTAATAAAAGTGGTAGGTGTGGGCGGCGGCGGCTCGAATGCGATCTCCCGCATGATGAACGGAGAACGTCCCCGCGGCGTCGAGTTTATTGCGATCAACACCGACGCGCAGGATCTTGATTACGCGACCGCGCAGAAAAAACTGTATATAGGGAAAGCGCTGACGCGCGGACTCGGCGCAGGAATGAATCCGGAGATAGGGAAACAAGCCGCGGAGGAAAATCGCTCGGAGATCGGGGAAGCGCTTGAGGGAGCGGATATCGTATTCATCACCGCCGGCATGGGCGGAGGTACCGGTACCGGTGCGGCGCCGGTCATCGCGGAGATCGCGAAAGAAAAAGGAATCCTTACACTCGCGGTGGTTACGAAACCGTTCGGATTCGAAGGGGCGCAACGAATGGCAATCGCGCAGGACGGCGTGAATCGCTTGAAGGAAAAAGTGGATGCGCTGGTGGTGATCCCCAACGATCGTATCTTTACGTTGATCGAGAAAGACACGCCGATTATGAAGGCGTTTGCCTTTATCGATGAAATTCTGAAGCAGGCGGTGCGCGCCATCGCGGAACTTATCAATATGCCCGGCATCATCAATGTGGATTTTGCGGATATCAGAACGGTCTTAAAGGATTCGGGAACGACATTGATCGGCATCGGTGTCGCGTCGGGGCAAGACAGGGGAATGAAGGCGGTGAGTTCCGCAGTCAACTCCCCACTCCTTGAGGTTTCGCTCGAGGGTGCGAAGGGAGTGCTTTTCAGTATTGCGGGAAGCAGGGATCTTTTAATGACCGAGGTTCAGGATATCGCAAAGGTGATTTCTTCCAACCTCGATTCGAATGCGAGAGTGATATTCGGTGCGTATCACGATCGGACGCTTAAGGATAAAGCGATCAAGGTTACGGTAATTGCAACGGGTTTCAACGGTATGTTCTCCGGTCGTGTGCAGAACGTACCCTCGCTCTTCACGGCGGTCGAAACCCCGAAAAAAGAGCAAAAAACCATGACCCCATTTCTGGATGAAATGGAAGAAAGAGAATGGGAGGAGGGACAAGAAGGAGAAGAGAGGGTAAAAAGCCAGAAACAAAGCGCTCCGAAGATCGAGAAAACCGAGCCCTGGGAAATCCCCGCTTTTTTAAGGAAGAAGAAGAAGTGATATTTTCCGGGTGAAGGTTTTTGAGGAAAGGCCGCGAGAAAATCGCGGTTTTTTGGTGTAACAAAAGTGTAATAGCGGAGAAAAACCGAAAAAAACTTGACACGAGAGAGAAAAAAGTATGACTTTTTACATCGGTCCCATTCTTCTCATTTTTTTCCGACAGATCATGAACGGAAGTGGACAAGGGCGGGATTTTTTTGTCTTGTGGGGTACTTATCCACCGTTGCGCAAAACAAAGAACTCCCTACAATGAGAACGTCGGTCGTTTTATTTTTATTTTTTCTCACACATCAATGTCGTTTACGTCGGTGAAGAAGCGCGAAGGTCAAATCGTTCCGTTCGATCAGGGTCGCATCACGAATGCCGTACTCAAGGCAATGCAAGCGACCGGAGAGGGGGGTGAAAAAGATGCGGAGAAGGTATCCGCGGGCGTCGTAAAGGAACTCGGGAAAAAATATACTCCGGAGCACGTACTCGGGATCGAAGAAATTCAGGATGCGGTCGAATCGCAACTTATCGCGGGAGATTATGCGAAGACCGCGAAAGCATACATCTTGTATCGTGAGGAACGGGCTCGCGTTCGCGCGCTCAGTCCGGAAATCCCCGCGACGGACCGGGAAACGATTCAGAAGAACAGCAAATATTTCAAGGGAGCATACAACGAATTTATTTTTTATCAGATGTATTCGCGATGGCGTGACGATCTTGGACGAAGAGAAACATGGAGCGAGACCATCGATCGCTTTATGGAGTACATGCGTGAGAATTTGGGAGAACAATTAACGAACGAAGAGTACGAAGAGGTGCGCGGTGCGATTCTTCGTCAGGACATTTGCCCTTCGATGCGACTTCTTTGGTCGGCGGGCGATGCGTGCAGGAAGACGAACGTATGCGCGTACAACTGTTCGTATATCGCGCCCACCTCGTGGCAGGATTTGGGCGAGATCATGTACGTTTCCATGTGCGGCGCGGGGCTTGGATTCAGCGTTGAGGCGGAGAACGTCGAAAAATTTCCCCAGATAAAAAAACAATCGGGTAAAAAAGTATCCGCGATTGTCGTCGAGGACAGCAAGGAAGGTTGGGCGGATGGATTTGTCGCCGCGATCACCGCATGGGCGGACGGAAAAGATGCCGAGATCGATTACTCGAAGATACGACCGGCGGGGGCCCGCTTACAAACCATGGGAGGAAGAGCGTCGGGTCCCGATCCGCTCCGGGAACTCATGGAATTCTCGAAACGCAAAGTGCTTAGCCGTCAGGGTCGTCGTCTTTCGACGCTCGACCTTCATGACATTATCTGTAAAATCGGACTCATCGTGGTCGCGGGAGGCGTGCGGAGAAGCGCGCTTATCTCGCTCTCCGATCTGGATGACGAGACGATGCGCGATGCGAAGAAGGGGCAGTTTTATCTGACCGAGGGCCAGCGCTCGATGGCAAACAACTCGGCGGTCTACGAAGGAAGGCCGTCGGCGGAAGAGTTCTTGGACGAGTGGGGAGCGCTCGTGAAGTCAAAATCGGGAGAGCGCGGCATGTTTAATCGCGGAGGTCTGGAAAAACAGGTACCCGCGCGCCGATGGGAGAAGATAAAAGATCAGGTGCAAGTGGGTTTGAACCCGTGCGGAGAGATCGTGCTTCGTTCGAAGCAGTTCTGTAACCTTACCTCGATGGTGGTTCGTCCCGATGACACAAGAGAATCGCTTCTCGAAAAAATGCGCTTGGCGACGATCGTGGGAACGTACCAGGCATCGCTTACCCATTTCCCGTATCTCTCGAAGGAATGGAAGGAAAACTGCGAAGAAGAAGCTCTTCTGGGGGTCTCGATCACGGGATATTATGACAATAAGGTGATACGGAGCGACGCCTTACTCGATGAGCTCCGGGAAGAAGGAATCAAGGTGAATAAGAAATATGCCAAACGATTCGGCATCAACGAATCGGGCGCCATCACGTGCGTAAAGCCGCACGGAAATTCAGGACAGCTTCTCGGCGTCGGATCGGGGATGCATCCGTGGTTTGCACCGTACTTCATCCGCCGCGTGCGCGTGAGTGTGAACGATCCGATGTTCAAGTTCGCGAAGGAACAGAACGTTCCGGTGTTCCCGGAGGTCGGCTACTCCACCTCGAGTGCGACGACGATGGTGCTCGAATTCCCGATTGCCGCCCCCAAGGGAGCGCTTTTCGTGAAAGATGTCTCCGCGCTCGAACTTCTCGAAGAATGGAAACGGCTCAAACTGCATTTTACGGAGCACAACCCGTCGGTCACGATCTATGTGGGCGACGATGAGTGGATAAAAGTCGCGAACTTCATCTACGAGAACTGGGATATTGTGGGAGGACTTTCGTTCCTTCCGCGCACGGATCATGTGTATCAGCTCGCGCCGTACGAAGAGATCACGAAGGAGGAGTACGAGCGTCGCGCGAAGGAGCTCGGCGATCTCGACTTCTCGAAGATTATGCTTTACGAACACGATGACTACACGATTGGTGCGAAAGAACTTGCGTGCGTCGGCGGGGTCTGCGAAATCTCGGCGTAGCTGTTGGAAAAACGAAAAAAATCCCCGGTCGTCCCGGGGATTTTATTTTTTGATTGTATGATAATGAACGTCGGCACCGATAACCGCCTCGATCTTCGGCCAGAGTTGTTTACGCATGAGTATCGAATTGGTTCTGTGTTCCGGTTGTCGTGGAATTCCCAGGGCTCCGGAAAGCACGGCCTCTGATTGTGCATCGGTCGTGAGAAGGATGTTATATCCCTCGAAGAGATCGATGCCGGAAAAAAAGAGATAGTCCAGGTTTCCTTCTCTTTTCAAGCGATCCAATGTTTCCATGAGTTGTTCTCTTAGTGTATTGATAGTCGGCTCAAGATTGATAATCTCCATCTGGGCGATGCCGACTCTCTTGCCGTTAATCGTCTTCGTGGAAATGTCCTGAAATATCACTTCGTAGAGATCTTCGGCGGAGATGTTCGATTTCGATTTAAACATCTGTTCGACATAATCGTCGGGTAAGTCGATGAGTGTCCTAAGATAATCGGCCGCATCCCTATCCCTCTTGGTAGCCACGGAGTTTTTGAAGTTCACCGTATTGGAAACGATCGCGGAGTAAAGATAAACGGCCGCATTCGGGGAAGGTGTCACTTGTTGCTCCATAAGTCGCTCGACGATGAGTGTAGCGCACGAACCGACGAGTTCTATGGTCTTTTTGGTGTTCACGAACCGCTCCGTGAACACGAGTTCGCGATGGTCGAACAGTTCTATCACATGCTCTGGAGGGATCGTCGGTTCGAGGGCTTCAGGATCCGCAGTGTCGAGTAATATAAATCGATCATCGGGATTATATTCACCGGAGTGTTTTTCGATCGGGAAATAATTCGTGTATCGCTTTACGAACTCGACTTCAAGACCGAGATCGCCGTAATACACGGCCTTTGCGGGTGTGCCGGATGCGTTCAAAAGTTCAGAGTAGGCGATGATGCACGCGATACCGTCGATGTCGGGACTGTCGTAAGAAGTTACAATTATCATGCTTTTTATTGTATCAAAAACCGCCCGGGCGGGGCGGTTTTTTTAAGTGGGAGGTTAGTTATTTATTGAATAACTTCACGAACCAACCGAACAAACTGAACGTTTCCTCGTGATCCTTCACGAAACCCTCGATTTTTGTTCGCTCCTGCTCCAGTGTCTGAATTTGGTTTTGAAGTTCGCTCTTATTCACTTCATCCTGGATGTCTCCTATAATCCTGTTCAACTGCTCCAATCTGTTCCCCGTCTTTACTATTTCGCTTCTCAACTCTCCGAGATTCTTGTAGTCCGAGCCGAAAAAGAACGTCGTTATCTTGCTTCTTGTCCGGATTTTTTCGATTGCCTGGATCGTCGTGGTTGCGGACTGACCTTGCTCTTGAGCGATCGTTCTCACTTGCTGTCCTATTCCCCCCTCTCTGTCGGCGACCCGCAAGAGACCTTGAACGAACGTTGCCACGGCGCTTCGATGTTCTTCGGCTTCTTCTCCCTCTTCTTCACGGTCCTTTTCCCGTTTCTGCCGTTCTTCTGTGGATGTAGCTTGCTCTTGTTCCTGCTCCTGGGCCTCATATTCCATCTCAATCTCGTTCTCGTCTCCATCCCGGGTCTGTTCGTTATTCTGCAGTTGAATTCGGACGTCCTCTCCCCGGTTTACCGTTTGCGTTTGCTGCTGAATTTGATTCTCGTTGCGGACACCGCTCTCGGGACTCGCGGCATATACATTGACCGCGAAGACGAACGCGAGCATCCATACCCCTGCTCCTATAATTTTATTTTTCATATAACATAAAAATCTTTAACCTGCCGACCTTTTCTTTTTTCATTGCTCCAGTTTGAGTATACCATTTTTTGCCTCTCGCGAAGGCGAGTTTGCCCCGGCGGCGATTTTTACTCAACCTTGAAGCTGAACATCATTCCTGCCTCAAGGTGCTCTGCGATGTGGCAGTGTGCCATCCATATACCTGGGTTTGAAGTATCGAGCAGGATATCAACCGTCTCGCCGGAAGGAATAAACACCGTGTCTTTCCATACAAGGTTTGTCTCTTGTATGCCGTTACGCCCCAAGACAAGAAACCGCTGACCGTGAAAGTGCATAGGATGTTGCATCGGGTGCATGGAGTTCGGATCGTTGAAAATCCTGATCTTGACCGGCTGACCTCGCTTGAACGTCCAGTCGATATCCATATTTTCTCTGCCGGTTGCCTGATCCACCACTTTCCACTTGATTGAATTAGTATCGGACATCCGGTTCATCGTTTGGTTTGTATCATTCCATTCAACCCCATCGGGGCTTGCGTTCATCATTGAGCCGCCCATCATCTGGCCGTTCGACATCATGTGATTACCATGCCCCATACCCTGCATGTTCATCATAGTGCCCCCCATATCTATTGAGAGTTTTATTTGTTTGTCCGGTGTTCTGTCGAAATACTGGCGGAACGGTGTGATGCTCGCTACCGTTTCTCCGTGAGTGCGAAGCCGATTGAATTCAGAAGCATAGGAGGTATCAATAGGATCTGCGCTAACGGCAATCATGCCGAGTGTATAGGTTTTGTCGGGTGTCTTGTTCTGGATCGCAAACGCGCCGCTTGTATCAAACAACACCTCAATAATGGCGCGTTCAGAAGGTCCCAGCGTTACCGCATCTGCTTGTGGCGATCCTATCGAATTTACCCACCGGTCTTTTTCGTAAGCGCCGCCGTCCGCTCCGACCAGTTTCATTTCTGCCCCCTGAATGGCGAAATTAAACGGCCGGGTATTGGCGGCATTCGTGATAGAGAATCTGACAACCTCTCCTTTCTTTGCCGAGAGCGAATAATCGGTCTCACCGTTTATGAGCATGACGTTGCCAAACCTGCCCATGAGCGTGTGGTCGGCCTCCTCTTTCCTTAGAGCGATTTTTCCATTCTCGATAAGAATATCGTCCAAGAAAAGAGTGACTTCGCGGTTGACCGGAGACCAATAATCGGCACTTCCCGGAACAACAAGGTAGTTTCCGTAAAGGCCCAATTCTTGTTCGTAGTCCTCCCGGACATGCGGGTGATACCAATAAACGCCCGCATCGGGGAATTTGAGCTTGTACGAGAATGTTTCACCGGGCCCCATTTCTTTTTGTGTTGTCTGTGATCCGTCAAACGCATTATCCATTCGAACGCCGTGGGAGTGGAGGAGCGTGTTCATGTCCGTATCGTTTTTGAAATTGATCGTCACTTCCGCGCCTTGAGTGATCTTTATAAGCGGCCCCGGAATCGAGCCGTTATAGGCGAGCATTCTGTACTCCGCGCCATCGATGTTCTTTTTGACGTAGCTCGCGGTGAGATCGTAGATATCGCCGTCTTTGAGTTCCACCGTCTGCGTTGCTGAAACGGGAGACAAACCGGAAGTATCTGCGCTTACATACTCGCTCCGCACGAGAGGTGATGGACTATTCTCTGAAAACAGAACCACTCCGACTATAACAATAGCCGCAATACCGAGGCCGGTGTAAAGATATTTTTTATTCATAGAGTTTTTGATCATTTATAATGCACGCCTTCGCAGAAGGATGGCGTTCACCGCGACAATGACCGTACTTGCCGACATAAACACGGCGGCAAGCGCCGGATCAAGGATGATGCCCTTAAATGCGAGTGCGCCGGCGGCAAGAGGCAACGCTATCACATTGTAACCGGTTGCCCAAAAGAGGTTCTGGATCATTTTCGTGTAAGTCATCTGCGACAGTCGGACGATCTTCACAATGTCCCGGGGATCATTTCTCACAAGGATGATGCCAGCCGACTCTATGGCGACATTCGTGCCGGCTCCGATAGCAATTCCAAGGTCGGCCTGGGTAAGGGCCGGGGCATCATTGATGCCATCGCCAACCATGGCAACCTTAAGACCGCGCTTTTGAAGCTCTTTCACTTTTTCTGATTTCTCCGAGGGAAGCACTCGCGCGAAGTATTCATCGATGCCGAGCTCGGAGGCAACCCACTTCGCAACGTCTTCTGAATCTCCGGTGATCATTGCCGACCTTACGCTCATTTGTTTAAGAGATTTGATTGCCTCGCGCGATTCTTCCCGAATAATATCGGCAAGAGCGATAGCTCCGAGGACCACCCCGTCTTTCACTGCAAAGATGATCGTCTGGCCGTGTTTCCCGGCGTCTTGAACGTGCGCGTAAAGTTCACTCGGAATAGAAAGGTTAAAACTTTCAAGGAGAGCCGGTCCGCCGACCATAACCTCCTCTTCGCCGATTATAGCCCTTACGCCCTTGCCCTTGATCGCTTCAAATTTCTTAGGGTCTTTGAGCGACAGTCCCTGTTCTTTTGCCTTGGCCACAACAGCCCTGGAGATTGGATGCGCTGATAGAGCGTCAAGAGAGGCGGCTGATGCAACAACTTCATCTTTGGTATGATTGCCGACACTCCATACCCCTACAACCCCGAACTCTCCTTTTGTGAGCGTTCCCGTTTTATCAAACAGTATCGTATCAACGGTTCGAGCGGCCTCAAGAGCAAGCCGCTGTTTTACCAGAAAGCCATTCTGCGCCGCCTTGGTCGTGGAGATTGAGGCAACGAGCGGCACAGCGAGTCCAAGCGCATGAGGACATGCGATGACGAGCACCGCCACAAGCCGGGCAACCGCAAAGCTGACTTCGGCTCCGGCCATAAGCCAGGCAACGAGCGTGATGATGCCTCCGCCTACTGCGACCACGGTAAGATAAAGAGCCGCTCGGTCAGAGAGAATTTGAAGACGCGATTTTGATGCCTGCGCTTCTGCAATCAGGCGCATAACGCCGGCAAGAAATGTTTTCTCGCCGATATTTGCAACTTTGATTTTCAATGCTCCATCCCCATTAATCGTGCCGGCAATGACCGCATCACCCTCTTTTTTAGAAACCGGCCTTGATTCGCCGGTAACCATTGACTCGTTCACGTCGGAATCACCGTCAGTAATCGTGCCGTCCGCAGGAATTTTTGTTCCCGGTTTGACCAGCACGGTGTCGTGCTCCCGAAGTTCGGAAAGTGGAATAGTCGTCGTTACTCCATTGCGGATAACTTCTGCGGTATCGGGGAGCAGTTTTGACAATTCCTTAAGGGCTCCCTGCGCCCCGGAAACCGCGCGCATCTCGAGCCAATGGCCGAGAAGCATGATGGTGATCAAGGTGGTGAGCTCCCAAAACAAAGCCTCCGCATCTGCAAATACTGCATAGACGCTCCAGAAGTAGGCGGCGGAAATAGCGATAGCGATAAGAGTCATCATACCTGGTAATCTCCCTTTGATCTCGCGCCATGCGCCGGCAAGAAATACCCAGCCGCCATAGAAAAAGATGATTGATCCGAGGGTGAGAGGAAGGTAGTCCGATCCGGGGAAAGCGGGGGGGGACCATTTTCCGCCGAAGGCGGAGAAGACAGTTTTAACAATGTCGGCATACAGAACGACCGGAATCGTGAGGATAAGACTTATCCAAAATTTACGAAAAAACATCCGAGTAGAGTGCCCGGCGTGTTTGCCTGCCCCGTGATCCGCCGCAACGGATGTTTCGGAGTCGTGTCCTCCTTGTGTTATTGCGGACTTCTTCTTTTTTACAGGAACAAGATTCATGCCGCATTCCGGACACATTCCGGGCCTGTCCTGAATAATTTCCGGATGCATGGGGCAGGTATACATGGTTGATTCTACATTGTGATTATTGTGGTTCATATGATTATTTCTTACTCTCAATCGCTTGACTCGTAATTTCTAAATTGCAACTGTGATGCTCCCTGCACCACGCTTCGCACTTTTTCGATTGATCTTTGTTCTCGTAATGCAAGCCGCATTCCGGACACTGCGGGAGTTTTTCTTTGGTTTCTTGATGATGGTGATGTGAGTGATCCATATTATTTATCTAAATCGCCAAGTAAAATTTCTATCAACCCCGCCTATGCCGGTTATTTTTAATTCAAACGATTGAGGTAATGGCAATATCGGGCCAAAAATAAGAACCCCCTCCCGATGGTGGCCTCCCTCCTCAGTACCTTCCCACCGCAACGGTTCATATTCTTTTCCGCCAGCGTCTATAAGCGTGGTAACTTCCGCCATATCCTGATCCAGTTCAACCGAATGAGTATTTAAAACAACATCAAATTTCCATTCTTTAGAATCTGTTGAAAGAGCGGTTGGGATAACGGTTACCGTGACGTTTGCTTGATCATCGATCTTTGACTCCCACTTTTGTTGAGTTTCTGCGGTGGGAGAATCATTTTGAGTTGGATTGGAAACTGGCTTTGGATCATAGAAGAAAAGAAATCCTCCAATGAAGGCGGCTACGAGTAAAAATAAAATTGTTATTATCGCTTTGTTCATAAATGTTTTTTTCCGCCCCCACCTGAGGCGGGTCCGCCTTTGACGGAAACGGCGGATCCCTGCCCGTCCGGCAGGCGGGCGTCGCCTTGGGCGGAGAATTTGATAATCTTGTTGCTGATAAAAACAATTCCGAATATGTTAAATGCCAGGCCGACCCAGAAAATTTCAATTTGGTATTGGGCAACAATAGTAAGAGCACCGGCAATTCCAAGTATAGGTACAATGTTTGCCAAATAGTGAGCACAACATGAGATCATCGCCAGAGTAGAGGTTGCTCCCGTTACCGCTACCGTCTTGCCGCCCATCTTCATACTGCTATTTTCCACAAGCCGCTTAAGATTCGTGTACAACCCTATTTGAATTCCAAATCCCAAAGCCAAGCTGACCAAGAAATACCAGTAGCTTTTAAACTGCGACACCGCAAATGGAAATCCAGATACTACGGTAACTATTACGAAGTAAAAAAGCAGAAGCAGTATGACTGCGACGACAGCATTGAATATGATTCTTGTGTTTTGTTTCGTCCCCATTTTTTAGCCGGCGTAATTATCGGGGTTGACGACAAACTGCTCCTTGCAATGCTCCGAACAGAAATAATAACTTTTGTCCTTATGGTCGGCCCTGAACAGGCCCTCGGATGCCTCCATGCCGCACACCGGATCAATATGTCTCGGTCCCTTGGGTTTCACGTGATAGCCGAATCTTGTTAATTTTTTTATCAATGACTTGATCTTGTTTTCCATAAGTTTTTTTCCTTAATGGCATGAATGGCCGGAATGAGATGAATCTTTTTCTTCGTCGGTTTTTGCTTCGCTTTTCTCTTCTCCGGAACGTGTATGACCCTTCGCCATAAAGAGATGAATAACGACCATGAGTGCAACAGCTCCAAGCACAAGCCATGCCGAAGACCCGCCTATCGTAGCTCCACCTGAAAGTATGAGGAGGAGCAAGGGCAGAGCGCAACAAAGCACCATCATCCACATCATGCCGTTATTACCTTTTCCGTTGTGGTGGTGCATAGTATCCAGCGATTATTTATTAATGAGGCTTGAATTGTGCATCCATACGAAATAGAAAGCGAAAATCCAAGCGAAAACGAATAGATCAATGGCACCGATGATAATTCCGCTAATCGTCCCCCATGTGAAGCCGGGGAGGAGTCCAAAAAGGGAATGGTGCAGTTGTGCCGCTGTTCCTGACAGAAACACGCCGTAGATTAGGCAAAGAACATAAAATACTCCCGTACCCAATACACATTTCCAACCGTATGATTTTAGTGAGAGATTCATATTTATTTTTTTTGTTAATTATTAATTGAAAGATAATTAATCTTTTTTAATATACTTTTCCGGATCGGTAACAAAATCGGTCTTGCACTTCTCAGAACAGAAATAATATCCTGTACCTTTGTGCTCAAAAGAGTGTCTGATATTTTCAATATCAAGCTCCATACCACATACTGGATCAAACACTTTTCTTGATGGATGTTTGCTGTTTTCCATAATTTTTGTTAATTACTTTGCATTGTTAATAATGTTTTGAATAATTTGGTCAACCTCTTGTGGCCTCTCGCCCAAGTCTGCTTGTGGGAAAAACTGCTGTAGAACAATCGGCCGCATACCAGAGATAAAGGTTTGACCGTCTTTGGTATACACGTTTATTTTACAAGGCAGACAAAGCCCAATCTTGATATCAATGTTTAGGAAATCACTGGCAAACTTGGCATTGCAAAATTCAACTATCTTGAGCGGTTCTCTCTTAAAGCCCTTTTCGTCTAAGGTTTTCTGCACATCGTGAACATACAAAACTCGCATGCCAACCTTGGGAATCTCTTCCTCTACGCTTCGAACCGCTTCGTCAAAAGATTTCGTCGTAATTGTTGTGTAATCGAACCCCATATATTTTGTATGCTTAATTGTTGTTAATTGCTCAAATCCTTTTTCTTCTCCTCGAATTCTTTCTTGTCGATCTCACCTTTTACATATCGATCCTTAAGAATATCGAGTGCCGATCTTGATCCTGGTGTATCGGAACGGTTGCCATTTCTTGCTTCTCTCACCAGCAAAACAATAAAGAAGATGACGGCAACCCAAAAGATAATCATCATGAGACCGCCTCCCAATCCCCAGCCGAACATATGATCGTAGTATAAATTGTTCATAGTTGAATTATTTATTGGATAAGTTGTATATCCTTATTAGTTCTTTAACCGCTTTCTCGTCACCGCCACCGCTCCGCATCTGATGCGTTACATGCGTCCGCAGATGGTTTTCAAGGAGAAAGGCGTCAAGGCTTTTAAGCGACCTTTGAATGGAGAGTGATTGCTCCAAGAGTGTGGGACAATATTCTTCTTTCTCTATTGCCTTGATGAGGCCGTCGAATTGACCCTTGAGAATTTTTGCCCGATGCAACGCTCTTTTCTTTATTTTCTGATCAACCATAGGGTTTGTTGGATAGTTGTTTTCATTGACCTTTACTAGTACCTTATACCCCTACCCCCTATTTGTCAACCACCCCTTGCGTGTCTATAGCTTCTAGTCGAAGCGGAGCTCGATTGTATTCTTGTCGTGCATGACGTAATTCTCGTATTCGGTGCTCTCCACTCCGTTCACGGTCATTTTCATATTCGGGCCGAACGAACGCATGTCTTTGCCCCAGTTCTTGAAAAACCGGCCGAGTGTTGTGTCCTCTCTTCGGACAAGACCCTGAAATTCCATATGGATGATACCTTGACTGCTGTCATCGTCATGAGTATGAATCGGCTGGTGTATCGCCCCAATACCGATGTTCGCCGGGATTTCTTGTTTTTCTCCTTTAACGTAGATCGTAAGCTCCGGATGCCAGTGGAAACCGGATCGGGAAACAATTTCGGATTCCAGCGTCTCGGGCTGTGATGCGACAAACCAAATGAGACCCCCGACAATCAGAGCGCCAAAAGTACCCCACCCGATCCAACGCGCCATTTTCCTTATGCGGTGTCGCATCACGGTTGCCTCTTTTGCTTCCCGTTTTTCTTGGCGTTTGAGCTCCTTGTGTTCTTTTTTAGTTAATGCTCGTTGTGGATCCATAGTTACTTCTCTTGTAGTGCAAACTCGATCAATTGCTTTACTGACGCATACGGCTGTGCGCCGGAGAGTGGATATTTCTTCCCGTTTGCGCTGACCACAATGCTCCATGGGGTGCCGTTTCCGCCGGTTGCCGCGGCGTTTTGGGTATCTGATTGGATGTGTTCTGCATATTTGCCGCTCTTGAGACAAGCGTTGAATTTGTTTATATCAAGACCGACATACTGCGCGATATTGGGAAGCTCCGCCGGGTCGAGCCCGTCGTTTGACGGCGTTACTTGGAATAAACGATCAATATACGCCCAAAACTTATCCGGACCACCAAGCTCATTGGCGCACTCCGTTGCTTCAGCTTCTTTGGTGGCTTTCGAGTGAAGTTGTGTGAGTGGGAACTGGCGATACACCCATGCGACCCTACCGTCCTTTCCATACTCATCCATGGCTCGTTTCATGGTGTCGTGAAATCGCTTGCAGAACGGGCACTCGGTATCGGAATACTCCACGATTTTTACCGGTGCGTCGGGATTGCCACGAATGTGATCACTCGCGGAAATTGCCGCCATTTGATCAAGCGATCCGATGTCTCCCTGGGGGAGTTGTTGATTTGCCGCCGCATTATTTCCCGCTCCCGTGGGCGATGTGGCGGTCTTGCCCGAAGAGAAGTAAACCGCTCCGGCAATAAGCGCCCCCGCAATTACGATCGCAATTGGAATCGATAAGTTGTTGTGTTTGTTATAATGTTGATTTTCCATATGAATAATGGTGAGGGTTAAGTGAATATAGAAAAACCAGCGTTAAGATGATCCGCGACCACGGATCGGAATGCTGATTTGCCCAAACTAACTTAATAAATTTTCGGGTTGAGAGTACCTCGAGCGAATGCGATCCTCAAATGATTGAATAAGGCAAGATCGGGATTGTCCCGGGCATATAACCGTAACGCGAGCAGGGGCTGGTTATTAACATCACGTCCAAATCGCAGGTAACTCGCGGCAAAGGCGAGCGCGAGGGCAAGAATGAGAAGCGTGAACCCGTTGCGCATCTCTTTCGGCAAAATCAACGGGACACCTTTCCATTGCTCAACGTGTTGAGCAATGCTTGTAATGCAACACTCCTGATTGTCGGTCGGCACTACCGCGGTAGAACTCATCGGAGCATCGTGCATTGATGCATGGCCGATCATTCCGGCGCATGCAAATCCAAGCGTAAGAACGCCTAGAGTAATTAGGATAACTAAGAATTTCAATTGGTGTTGAGTGTTTACGACCCGCACATATCCATGTTAGCAAATTTTTCCGAAAGACAAAAAATGTTAGATGCCGCATCCGCCGAGTTCACGCGAAGCGGGAGCGGAACCTCCCGCATCGACTCCGCAGCCGCTCCCTCCTCTTTGCTGTTGAGGTTGGATGACTTGAGCGGCGATCCTCGCGTATCCTTGTGCACTGGAATAATCAGCCCCGAGCAAATCTTCGGGATTCACATCCTCCCACTCAATGCCCTTATTTTTCATATAAGTAGCGATTGTCAGATAGGTGTCCGGGAACCAGTAGGAATTAACAGTCAGCGCCGCTTTCCACATGTCCTGTTCGCTTGCGCTCTGCGAAGCCATGAGTTCAAGAAGCCCCAGCATGGCCATGCCATGATTGCAATCGGGGAAGTGGGTGGAGTTGCCGCAACACGGCCGATAAATACCCCTTGATATTTTATCGACGAGAGCTTGCTCGTCGGCAGTCAAACCAAAGAACTTGTGGCGGCTGTAGTGATCCATTGCGCCGCCTTTTGCGATTGTCCAACCTCCCGTCGAGGCGAAATTCCCGGCTCCACCGTAGGCCGGATTCATCATTTCTCCTGTTTCGAGAATCGAATTTTTACTGGCAAGCCCGAGCGCCCAGAACAGATTCAGGAGATATCCGGAGTTTTCGTGTGTGATGGTAAGCTGTCCGTCGTTCTGTCCAAGAAGCAGATTTTTATACTCATCGGTGAATGTGCCTCTCTGCTCATAGATGGCTTTGAATTTCTCTGCGTCAATTGCGCCGGTACTGACAAGTTTTACACCGAGGTCGCCCCAGATGATGGGCAGGGTAACGCCCCGGGGCGGTAAAACTTTTTCTTCCAGTTCTGTAGTTTTTCTTTGTTCTGATGTGATCGGGACGTTGTTGGCCTGATTTTGATCCGTAGTCCTAAGGCCGGTCGTATAAATCCATGCTCCGGATAGAATCACCGCAGAAATGAGAATACTCGCCGGAAGCAAGCGGTCTTTTTTGGAAGATTCCAATTGTGGAGGCCCCTCAAACGATTCGTTTTGCATTTCGTCTATCATAATTTTGGTGTTGTGTTGTTATAGCGATCGTTGATTAAAGAGCGAATATGAGGAGGCCGAGGATGACCATGGCGATACCGCCCCAAAGCCTCATATGTTTGGTTTCCGATTTTTTCCATGCCTGCACTTTTAGAGCGAGTGCGCTGTCGCTTGCAATAAACAGAATGAGTACAAGCGGGAGAATAAAGATCAGGTTATAGAGTAAGAGATAGCCAACCCCGGTAAGATAGGTGCCCTGATCATGCAAGAATCCCAGCACCATAAGGTATGGTCCGCCGGTGCAGGGAAATTCGCATAATCCTACCAATGCACCGAGAAGGAATACCGCCGGAAGCGAGGATTTATTCATAAGCGAGGCCATCTTGGTGTGTGCCGCTTGCGGGATGCGAAGTTTGATCGGGAACGACGGAAAGAACTCATTGATGAGATTGATGCCGCCGAGCGCGATCAAAAGCGCCGCTCCGACCTTGGCCATGAAGTGCGGCGTGTTGAAGAGGTGCAACGCCTGCAGAATCCCCAGGCCTATGAGAAGATAGACCGTAACGAGTCCGAGAATATATATGCCACCCATCTTCAAAACACTTGCCCGTGTCTTTTGGAGGGAAAGCAAGAACGCGATCGTGAGGAGAAGAATGCCGAAGGCGCACGGATTAATACTATCGATGAGCGCGGCCACGCCGACAAGCGGAAGCATCCATTTGCCTCCGTCGCTCAAGTTCCAGAGCGCGGTCGTGCCGATGTTGCCTGTCTTGAGCAGTAACACCCCTCCGAAGAGAAGTACGGCAAGTGCAATAAGAAATACGAATTTTTTAGTCATATCATTTAAGGGGCCCGCCCCGTAGCAAGCTTTGATTTGCTACGGGGTAACAACGGCCGCAAACAAGAGCTCGACTGGCTGTCCGGCGTTATTTTCAATAGTCACCGTTCTTTGGATTCGACCGACTCCGGCAGGACCGTGCGCCGCGGGATCAAAGACAACTTCAATATTGGCTTCTTCTCCCGGGTTGATCACCTGATCGATTCTTGGAATGGCTCCGTGCCCCGGCATGCCGATGGGTCCGAACTCCTTGCCTCCCACCGAGAGAGATGCGGTCGTGCACATGCATGATGTGTACATCTTATTAACCGTCACTGCTTCTTCGCTTGTGTTTTTTATCTTGAATGTGTGACTGACAGTTCCTTTCGCCATCGATATCGTGCCGAAGTCGTAGTTATTCGCTTCTTCAACGGTAAGAGAGCCCTTGCGTGTTGCCGACGCCGCTTTGTTGTTCTGTTCGTCAGGTCGGACGATCCCTCCTTCGCCTGACGGCTTCGGACGGGCAAACCAGATAAGACCGCCGAGCACCAGGACTCCGAGAATAATGCCGATAATAGTTTTGTTCATGTAGTTGATTAGTTAATGAATATAAAAATCCCTCATTTGAGGGATCGGTGGACGCACGACGCAAAACCCATTCGACTTGCCCATCCGCAATTTTAACGAAGGAGGGCAAATGGTTTTATATCGGCGTCCTATAGAGTAGCCGGACTGTTTTCGTGAAGCGCAAGCCAGCGCAAAAGCCGTAGCTTCGGGGGAGAATTAAAATTCTCACCTTGTCCATATCGGAAGTAAGCGAGATCTGATTGCGGAGGGGCTAAGTTACCGAGCAATAGCGCTAAGCCAACCCCCGCCGCAAGTAACGCAAGTACCAGGAGATATGCCAAAAGATTTTCTTCAAATATGACTGTCGAAAAATCCCTGAATGCATCGAGGTGAAAGGTGAGATATTCAAGGGGATTACCCTGCTTGGGGCAGTCGGCCCCCTGAGCGGTTGCGGCAATGCATCCGCCATTATGATTTTGCATGCCGGTGTGCATACCGAAAGCGCCGAACACAGAGATGCCGACAAACCCCATAATTAAGAAAACGCCGAAATACTTCATATCCACATAATACCCCCTCGGGGTATTAAAAGCAAACGTGGATAATATACTTGTTTCAACGATGAGAACAACCGGCGAAACAGCAAGGCCGGCACATTCCCTCGATGAGCCCGTCGCGCGTCCGCTCGATCCGGTGTTTGGGTGTCTCCGCTTTTTTAGCCGACGTCACCCAGCAAATCCATTCATTGCGCGCGAGCGGAATCCCTACTCCTATTTGAGTCATGCCTCATGAAATAAAAATTCCGAACGACATGAAGCCGTTCGGAATTTTTATCTGCTCGGAGTGCTGAACGATGTGAGGATTCATTCTAAAATAAATCAGCACGCCCTTTCGAGTATGCCGATTATTAAATCTTTTGTTATTCGATCGAGATGACCATGGTAGTATACCAGTTTAAATGAGCACAATCGAAACATTCAAGCTCCATGGAACCCCCCTTTTTTAGAAGAAGTATTTTGCACTCGGTAAAATCAAGCGGATGACCGTCTCTGGAAACAGTTCTCTTCCCGGATTCTTCCGCTTTTCCGAGTTTGTACACGGAGTTATGTGTCGTGACAACTAAGGGGTTTTGAGGGATTTCAGGTTCTTTTTCTTTGAAGGGGGACGGAATGTTCAGCGCGGCATAAACATTCTCGAGTGATATTCTGTTCTGCCATCCTATTCCCGGGGCGTCGGGGTCACCCTTTATGTCGGAGTGGGCGTACTGCCAGTTTCTTTTCCATTCCTTTTCGCATAAAGCGAGAACCTCTTCCGTGGGCTTGTTGTTTTCGAGAGCGTTTATGAAGATGCTCGCGATTACGATCTGCCCGTTTTCCGAAAAATCCCTTTTCAAGAAGTTCAGTATAGAGTTTAGTTCTTTTCCGGAAAATCTCCCCACCAAGACACTTCTAATTTTTTGCTTCACGTTTTACCTCAATGTTGTTAAACAAGTCATTTACTAAAAACAAAATACCACATTGTGTTGCATTAGTCAATCTTGGCTCCGCAGGGAGGGCTCGCTTCCCGCGCTACTCAAAACACTCCAAAAACATAGTCGTTGCATTCCTTGTTTTTGAGTGCCTGCGGTTCGAATCCTACCGCAAAAAAAATCGCAAACCAAAAACACCCGCAAGGGGTGTCTTGGATTTGCGAGCTCCGGCGGTAGGATTCGAACCTACAACCATCTCCTTAACAGGGAGCCGCACTACCATTGTGCTACGCCGGAATATAACCTAGCTATAAGAATAATAACAACAAGGGCCGCTGTAAAGTGCGACCCTGTTTCTATAAAATGATCAGTTCAAAATTCGGAGGATTTTACCTTCAAGTTTTTCGAGATTATCTCCTCGCTCCACCTTAAGAGCGGGTATATCTTGTGTCTTCAGCGCGTCTTCTTCTACGGAGAATAGCGTGTACGTGCGATATCTGTTCCTTCTTATATAGAAGACATATACCAATGGGTTTCGTTTGCGATTGCCGTCAAAGGAAAGAAAGTCAGTAATCTTGTATTGCCGTTTCAGACATACAAGGGCCTCGCGGATTTTTTGCATCCTTCTGCTTCTTATTTTATGAGACATCTCTGCCTCCTTAATTAAAAAGTTGCTAATTTGTTATATTTCCATTATAACATTTCTATGGAACGAAAAGAATTGATCAGGACGATTTATTTGTACCTGTTCTCCCTTGTAGGGCTCGTCTTGGTGGTAATCGGGCTTGTCCGGATCGTGGATCTGGGTCTCAAGGCCCTCATATTCACGAAGGCGGACGAGGTAATCATCTACCCCTCATATCCGATGAAGCCAGTGATCTCCGAGACCGCGGAACGCCAACCGACGCCGGAGGAACTCGCGGAATATGACCGGAAGCAGGCGGAGTCACAGCGCACTCAGGAGGCAAGTAACAGAGCGAGAACCGCATCGAGCGCACTTGCGATGATCATCATCGGCACCCCGCTTTTCCTGTATCATTGGAAGACGATTCAGAAGGATAAAAAGGAAGTGTAACCGAGGGTGTCTAAGGGTATCAAAACAAAAAATTCCCGGAGCAAATCCGGGAATTTTTGTCTTGTGCCCCCAGCAGGATTCGAACCTGCGACCTTCTCCTTAAAAGGGAGCAGCTCTACCAACTGAGCTATAGGGGCATTTTCTAATCTAAAAATAAGTTAATTGACTCGAACTGTAAAGCCCCGAAGGTAAAATTGCAGGCGAGAAAGTAGGGCAATCTGTTAAAATGGAAGGATGAAAGACATACAGATACGGAAGCATATCGTTGCCGCTCAAAAGCTGGGCGCGATTAAGGATAGGGCATTTCGGTTGATCGGGAAAAAGATCGGGAGGGTATCAGAATACGAAGTAAATGCGTTTATCTTCTCCGAGTTTAAGAAAGAAGGATTGATCACCGAGAAAAAATATCCCGCGCAGATCGCCGCGTTCGGCTCGAATACTTCGTTCGTCCATTATTTCCCCAAAAAGAGGGGATCAAAAATCATCGGGAAGAACAATCTTGTTTTGATTGACGTGTGGGCGAAGCTCGACGAAGGAGACGCCCCATTCGCCGACATCACGTGGATGGGATATACGGGAAAGAATATTCCGAAGGAGGTTCAAAAAACGTTCGAGCTCGTCCTTGGTGCCCGGAATGAGGCGATTCGATTTTTAACGAGAGGATTACGGAGGAAAAAATTGCCCGGTTCGAGAGAGGTGGAAAATATAGCGAGAAGCTATTTTAAGAAACGTAGCGTCGAGAAATATTTCCCGCACGGCTTGGGGCACAGCTTGAGCGTCGCGCGCGTTCACGGAACGTACTTCCGTTTTTCGAGGAAGTCGGACTCGCGGTTGAAGATCATGATCCCGTTTACGATAGAACCGGGGTTGTACTACAGAGGAAAGTTCGGGGTGCGAAGCGAGATTAACTGTTATGTGACGGAACATCACAAGCTGGTTATGACCGGTAAGGTTCAAAAAACGATCGTGAAGATATAATCTATTCCTTCTTTTTATCGAGTAAACTCGACTTGAATTCGGAAGGGCAGTGAGCTTCGAGAAAGGTGAACGGAACGTTCATTATTTTCAATTCTTCGGCGATCTGTTTCTGATCGTAGCCCAAAAGCACCATGTCGGGCCGGTGGTTCTTGAGTGCGCGCCATTCACCGAGCGTTGCATCACCCGTAACGACTTCAAGGCGGGGATTGAAAGATCGGATTTCACCAATGCGATCCTCGAGCGTGCGGAGAGGATGCCTCTTCTTCAGCGCGAGCACCGCCTCGGGATGCGCGACGACAACGATAAGCTTGGTACATCGCGCGGCGGCATCCGAGAGGAACTTCTTGTGCCCCTCATGCAGTCCGTCGAATACGCCGAAGACCATCCCTTTGTTTATCATAAGTACTTTCATGGTATGCTCCGGTTATAAAAAATGAAAGCTTCTCCTCGCTTTTTATATCAACTCCCGCTACGCAACTTCTTGGCTTTCTGCTATGCTTCGAGTTATGGAAACCGAAATCGAGGCGAAATTTCCCGATATCGATCCCGATGCGTTTCGTGCGAAACTCAAGGCGCTGGGCGCGACCTTAGAGCATCCGGAAATTCTGATGCGCCGCAAGACCTTTGATTATCTCGGCAACCGACTTGAGAAGACAGGCAGCTGGGTCAGGGTTCGCGATGAAGGAGATAAAATAACATTGAGCTATAAGCGGTTGGACGACCGGACGCTTCACGGCACGAAAGAACTTGTGGTTGTCGTAAGTGATTTTGAAAAAGCATGCGACCTTATAACGGCCATCGGGTTGGAAGCGAAGTCGTATCAGGAAACGAAACGGGAGAAGTGGGTGTTGGATGGAGTGGAAGTGACGATAGACACGTGGCCGTGGATACCCACGTTTGTTGAGCTGGAAGGTCCCAGCGAGAAGTCCGTACGAACGGTCGCGGAGAAACTTGGATTTCAGTGGAGCGGCGCAATGTTCGGAAGCGTCGAGGGCGTCTATCAGATGCACTACGATTTCACCGATTCGGAGATCGATCACTGGGAAGAAATTACCTTTGTTCCCGCACCGGACTGGCTTCTCGCGAGGAAAAAAGGATAAAGGAATGCCGAAAAGAAAAACGATATGGCTTGTTTCGGGCGCGATCGCGATTGTCGTGGTCGTACTCCTCGGTGGTTACGTTCTTTTCTTCAGCGCGCCGCAGAAAGACGCCACGTCGGAGCGATTTGTCGTCTCGATGGGTGCGGATCGCGCGCAGATTATTGAGAAATTGGGTAAGGAAGGATTCATAAAAAGCTCGTGGGCATTTGGGACCGCGCTTCGGCTCCGCGGCGTAGCGGATATAGAACTGGGAGGATATAAGATATCAAAAGCGATGAGCGCATGGGAGCTCGCGGGAGTGATACATCAACCCCCCTATATGAAGTGGGTGATAATTCCGGAAGGGCTCCGTAAGGAAGAGATCGCGGAGATTCTCGGAAAGAAACTTGGTTGGAATAATAATGAGAAACAAAAATGGATCGGCATCTACACCGCGATGAAGAGCGATTACTTCGAAGGTGTGTATTTCCCCGATACCTATCTCATTCCTGCGGACGAACCGCCGCTCGACGTTGCACATCGTCTTCAGGCGAAGTTCGAAGAAAAGCTCGCCCCATATACGAAGGATGCCGCCGCACAGAACATCAAATGGACGACGCTCCTGAAAATCGCCTCCCTCGTCCAACGCGAGGCGGCGGGGAAGAGCGATATGCCACTCATCGCCGGTATTCTCTGGAACCGGCTTCTCCAAAACATGAAACTCGATATTGATGCCACGGTTCAGTACGCAAGAGGGGATACAGGAAAGGGCTGGTGGGCGCCGATTTCTTCCGCCGATAAACAAATCAATTCTCCCTACAACACCTACAAGTACAAAGGATTACCGCCGCACCCGATAGCAAATCCTGGACTCGACGCGATTCGCGCCGCGCTTTATCCAGAAACGACGAAGTGCCTGTTTTATCTGCACGACGGTTCGAAAACGATTCATTGTGCCGTAACCTACGAAGAGCATCAAAAAAACATACAAACCTATTTACAATAAAAAACGATGGTTGTATATAATAGAGTTCATGAATAAAAAAATACTGACAATAGGAGGAGTCATAGTCCTCATGGTTGTGGCGATAGTGCTCTTCTCGACAAATAAGGGCACGCAATCACCGGAGCCGACCCCCTCGGCTCAAAACGAAGAAGTGAGTCCGTCCCCCTCGGCGAGTTCGACCGCTCCCGCGGCATCCTACACGCTTGCCGATGTCGCTCAGCACGCTACCCAGCTCGATTGCTGGTTGGCGATCGAAGGGAAGGTGTACGATGTAACGGATTTCATCGGGAAACATCCCGGAGGGAAAGCAATTCTCCGCGGGTGCGGGAAGGATGCGACGGTACTCTTCAATACCCGTCCCGACGGACCGGGAACTCCCCATCCGGACGAGGCGCGGCAAATTCTCCCGCAGTTCTATGTGGGGGACCTGAAGTAACCTGATCAAAAGAAAAGATCCTATCCCTCGAGGTGCGATTTTTACGAAATAATTTGACTCATTTCGTGTTATGTGGTACTCTCCTCACTACTGATTAAGAGATGTGGTCGGATTTCTAAAAGCAACATAATTACATGACAGGAACAATCAAAACGCTCACGGACAGGGGGTTTGGATTCATTGCCCGCGAAGGCGAAGCGAAGGATCTTTTCTTCCACTCCAAGGACTTGAACGGAATAACGTTCGATGAGCTCAAGGTTGGCGACACTGTTTCTTTCGAGGTGGTAGAGGGCGATAAGGGCCCGAGCGCCAAGAACGTAACACTCGCCTAACAAGGCCTTTGTCGAAAACCACCGCGAATCTCGCGGTGGTTTTTTTTAATCTATCGAGGCCGGGCCTCGATAGAGCCCCTTTGCTATACTGGTAGTGAGGCGGGAATTTTGAATTCAGAATTAGGAATTATGAATACCGAGACGAAGACGTGTCAAAACTGCAAAGCCGAGTTCACGATCGAACCGGATGATTTTTTGTTTTACGAAAAGATGCGGGTGCCGCCGCCGACATGGTGCCCGGAATGCCGGCTTGTGAGACGTCTTTTGTGGCGTAATGAGCGTTTCTTGTATAAAAGGGCTTGTAGCTCTTGTAAGAAGGAGATAATTACGATGTACCACGAGGAAGAACCGTTCCCCGTGTACTGCCACGACTGCTGGTACTCGGACAAGTGGGATCCGCGTTCCTATGGAGTTGGGTACGATTTTACAAAACCATTTTTCCTTCAGTGGAAAGAGCTGTTCGGTCGGGTCCCTCGTCTTGCGCTTTGGCAGCTCGACATGACCGATTCGCCGTATGCGAACATCGCGCGGCAGTACAGAAATGCGTATCTTTCATACTCGCTCGTGGGCGGCGGGAGAGAGAACGTGTTCTACTCAAAGGGCATAGATCTTTCTTCCGATATCTTCGATTGTCTCAATATCAACGACTGCGAGAGTTGTTATGAAAATGTACACGACGCGGGGAATTCGAATTCTCATTTCTGCGTCGAATCGCGGAACTGTATCGACTCGTGGTTTTTGTTCGACTGCAGGAATTGCCAGGAATGCGCGCTTTCCGTGAATCTCCGGAACAAAAAGTACGTGCTTGGGAATCGGCAGTACGACAAAGAAGAGTATCATCGGAAACTTGAAGAAATGAATCTCGGAAGTTATGAAAACAAGGAAAAAGCGAAGAATGAGTTCAACGGTCTCGTCTCTCACGCGCTTCATAAATACGCCGATATTGTGAAGGCGACCGAATCATCGGGGAACTACATCGCGAATGCAAAGCGGGCGATCTCCTGTTTTAACACCTATGATGCCGAAAATATCAAATATTGTTTCAGAGTATTCAGCTTGAAGGATTCACATGATGTAACTTATCACATCAGGTCCGAGCTCGTGTATGAGTATCTGACGGGCGGAATGAACTGCCAGAGAATCCGATTTACCATGGCGGGACTCGACGCGATGAGAGATACGGACTACACCGATTACTGTGGGGCGTCCTCGAACCTCTTCGGGTGCATCGGAATCAGAAACGCCGAATACTGCATTTTGAACAGGCAGTACACCAGGGAATCCTTCGACGAGCTCAGGATAAAGATCATCGAACATATGAACACGATGCCGTACGTCGATGCGAGCGGAAAAACTTACCGGTACGGCGAATTCTTCCCTCCGGAGCTTTCTTCTTTTGGCTATAACGAGACGGTCGCGCAGGAACATTTCCCCCTTAGGCGGGAAGAAGCAAATGAAAAAGGGTACCGGTGGAGGGAAAGGAACAAGACGCAGTATGGGAGCACAATCGATCCGGACAAGCTACCCGATCATATAAGTGAAGTCCAGAATTCCGTCATGAAGGAAACGATCGTGTGCTGGCATCACAAGGAGGGGAGACATGAAGCACGATGCGAAGCGAGTTGTACCACCGCATTTAAAATCACTCCCCTAGAACTTCAGTTCTATCGGGATAAGGGAATTCCTCTCCCTCGGCTTTGCCCCAACTGCAGGCATTTTGAGCGTCTCCAAAAGATAGCACCCTATAAACTTTGGCATCGCCATTGTATGTGCAATGGCGCGCGGAAGAACGCGGAAGAGAACGCGGATCAACGCGGAAGCGCATATCAAAACACCGCTACTCACTTTCACGGAGATAAACCGTGTCCCAACGAATTCGAGACGAGCTACGCTCCCGAGCGGCCGGAGATTGTGTATTGTGAGGCGTGCTACCAAGCGGAAGTCGCTTGAGTTATCATAAGAGCAATACATTTTCATGATACAACCTGATCAAAACAAGAGAGCGGATATGGCGAGCGCCGAGCTCAAACTCTGTCAGGAAGTGATGGACAAGTATGACGGCTCGCTTGAGAAGATCCGCGGCTGGGCGGTGACCTTATGGATCGCCTCGCTCGGCTGGTCATTTCAGGTGAAACGGAAAGAAGTCGTGCTTTTGAGTATTGTGGTACTTTTTACGTTTTGGATACTCGACGGACTCAACAAATCCTATCGTGAGGGATACAAGGCGCGCCGCGATACGATCGCGAAGGCGCTTCGTGAATTTTTCGATCGCGGATCGCTTCCGGCCGACTTTTCTTCCCCCAATCTGCCGTTTCACATAAGACGATTTCACGAGACCGTGAAAAATATGTTCCGTTTCCACGCAAGTTTGGTGTATATTATCCTGCTTGTCGTTTCGGTGATTCTTTATGCGGAACTCTGAACAATTCACCCATACACTCATCGTGTCCGATGTCCACCTCGGATCTTCCGTGAGCCGCGCGAAGGAGCTCGAAGAGACGCTCCGAGAATGGCGCTTCAAAAAACTAATTCTCCTCGGAGACATCTTCGATGATTTGGATTTCAACCGGCTTACCGAGGAGCACTGGGATCTTCTTTCATATATCAGGGAACTCTCGCGTTCGGAGAGCGATGTCGAGGTCGTGTGGATCAAAGGGAACCATGACGAACTTCTTTCGCGCGTCGCTTCGTCGTTTCTCGGCATCGAGGTGCATCGTGAGCGGAAATGGGAGCTCCGGGGGAAAACGCATCTCGCGATTCACGGTCATCAGTTTGATCGCTTTCTCGTCAACAACAAGCTCCTTTCCGATATCGCCTCCGCGTTCTATCTTTTTCTTCAGAAGATAGATATGGAACAGCAACGATTCAGCAGAATCGTGAAACGCATGAGTAAGCGTTGGCTTCGGCTCTCGGAGAAGGTCGCCGGTGCGGCAATTCGCTACGGAAAACGGAAAGGAGCAGATGTGGTTTTTTGCGGGCACACACATCTTGCACTCGAGAAACATCCGAACGGAATCGATTATTTCAATACGGGATGCTGGACGGACATTCCTTCAACCTTCGCGACGATCGATGAAAACGGAGCGATAGAGCTCCATCACGTCTCTTAGTTCTTTTCTTTTAACAACTGCTCCAGTTGGGAAATGAACTCCGTCTGTGCGGGGTTTATTTTTTGTTTTGCTTCTTCGGGTGAGAAAAATTCCGCGCGATCCACTTCCGGGAACTCCTGTTCCTTTCCAGATCGGGGAGGCCACTCCATCGTAAACGTGTTGCTCTTGAGAAGGGCGGTATCACAATCGCCTTCGATCGCCCACCCGTAAACCGTTTTTCCTCCCTTTTGTTTTATAAAGCCAAGCGGGACGAAATTTCCTTCGGGAAGAAATCCTGTCTCCTCCTTAAACTCCCGCTTCGCCGTTTCGAAGTGATCGTCAGTATCGTTCTCGACTTCTCCTTTCGGTATGCTCCATGCGCCGAGATCCTTCCTTGCCCAGAACGGGCCTCCCGGATGGACGAGAAGCACCTCAAGGTTTCCCTCTCGAATGCGATAGAGAAACAGTCCCGCGCTTATTTTTGCCATGGTTTTAGTATATCAGTCAGGGCAGAGGTAGTATAACTTCAATTTATCCGGGTCCTTCAATATTATCGAGGCCCGGCCTCGATAATATTGGGGATAACTTTATTGAGGCCCGGCCTCGATAGAATTCCTGTGCTGCCTTCGTGTGCTACAATGATAATATGAAAAAAGTCACTCTTTTCGTGTTCGTCGCGGTGTTTTTGGTTGTCGGTACCGCATCGGCGGCTCAGTTTATGGGTCCGTCGGGAAATAGCGGTAATACGGTGGTTCATGAAGGAACCTTCGATGATCTCTACGTCGGCGGGGGCAATACGGCGATTCAGGCCGATGTCACAGGTGATCTCTTCGCGGGAGGCGGATCGGTAACCGTGTCGAAGAATGTCGGCGGTGATCTCTTTGCGGCCGGAGGGAATGTAAATATAAGCGGGGACATCTCGGGTGATGCCCGCGTCGCGGGAGGAACCGTATCGCTCACGAGCGACGTGAATGAAGACGTGCTCGTTGCGGGAGGTACCGTGCTTCTTGCGGGAAAACGCATCGGCGGCGACTTGTGGGCGGCCGGAGGGAGTATCGTAGTGGACTCTGAAATTGTAGGCGATGTTAAAATCGCCGGCGAAGAGGTACTCCTGAACGGCGTGATCGCGGGATCGGTGGAAGTTACCGCCGAGAAGCTCACCTTCGGTCCGCAAAGCCGCGTTTCGGGAACGGTGAGCTACAAGGGACCTCAAGAAGCGGTGATCGAAACGGGAGCGGTGGTACCCCAGATCAGCTACGAACAGACAAAGGCAAGATCGGCGGGCAAGTCCTTCGTACCGATCTTCACGATCGCATTCCTCGTAAAACTTGTCGCGATGTTTCTCGCCGCACTTCTCCTTCTCAAGTTATTCCACAAGTGCGTGAATGATGTTTCAAAAAACGCATACGGTTCCCCGTGGAAAAGTTTCGGTATCGGTCTTGCGAGCGTCATCCTTGCTCCTATAGCGATTATCTTGCTTTTCGTGACGGTCATCGGATTCTATGTCGCACTCGCGGTACTCGCGGCGTTCGCGCTTGCGCTCATCGCGGGAGCGCTTATAGCTTCAATATTCGCGGGAGGTCTCGTGATGAAGTGGATTCGGAAGAAGGACAAAATTACCACTGGCTGGCGCGAGGCGCTTGTCGGTATCATCGTGCTTGCGATTATCGGTCTCATTCCGTTTATCGGCTGGATCGTAGTCGCCGCCACATTCCTCACCGCTTTCGGAAGTTTACTTATCAATACGAAACAGGCAATTACGGAAACTCGGTTTGATTCCTGACACATCAAAAGATTAAAAAAATCGACCTCTATATGGAGGCCGGTTTTTTGTCGAAACCGGAGAGTTGATTGTTTCGTTTTTCGGCGGTATCCTGTATTTAATTCACAAAATAATACGAGGTTGTCATGAAAAAGCGCATGTTTTTCACCGCATTGATAATTGCTGTTTGGGCTCTTGGTTATTTTCTTCTTCCTGACTTGGTGGTAATCAAGAACCAATCTCAGGCCCAGGCATTTCAGATGGTTTCCGTACTTTCTAGCATCATACTTGCTCTTCTGATTATCATTACTTGGCTTACCTTATGGAGGGCAAAATAATGAAAAGGAGAAAAATTCCAATAAGTGTCCGTTTTTTTCAACACGGACACTTCATTTTTAACTTGAAATTCATTCGGTTACCTCTCTCCTCAAGTGTTGCGGAATATGCACAAGAAGATCGTAGGGGATGGTATCACAAAGTTCCGCCATGTGTTCGATCGAATTCGGCGCACTCTTCTCCTTGCTGATTACTACCACCTCATCGTCGAGTTGCACGACGGGCACCGCAGAAACATCGATCGAGGTGATATTCATGCTCACACGCCCCACGATCGGACATGAAATGCCACGGATCGTTATCGCACCCTTATTCGAAAGTCGTCGATTGATTCCTTCGGTGTAACCGACGGGAATCGAGGCAATTCTCATTTTTACTTTCGTCTCGAATGTCGCGTTATAGCCGACGTATTCTCCCGCTTCGAGCGTGCGAAGCGAAGTGATACGGGTTTTCATTTCGAGTGCGGGATGAAGATCAAGGCGATCAGGTCCCAAGGATATCCCGTAGAGACCAATACCGATCCGGAGTACATTTGCATCGATCCGCGGCGAGTGGCGGCTCCCCGCCGTCGCTCCGAGATGGAGATGTCGTATACTCGGAAGTTCTTTTTTGAATTGTGCGGCCGCATCGTTCCATCGCGCGATTTGCAGTTCCGCGTGTCGTGAGTTCTCCTTATCCGCATCGGCAAGATGGGAATACACTCCTTCGAGAATGATGTGCGGACTTTTCTTTATTATCCCGATTGCCTCGGTGATTTCCTCGGGGAGTATGCCGTGGCGGTGCATTCCCGTATCCAGCTTGAGATGGATACGCACCTCACGATGGAGGGAAGACGCGAGTCGCTTCAGCTCCTCGAGGCCGATAATAGCAAACGCAACATCTTTCAGTTTGTTTGCGAGGATATTTTCGAGGGGAGTGTAACCAATGATAAGAAGGGGGGATTTCACTTCCTCGTTTCGGAGAATAAGCGCCTCGAAGAAAGAGTCGACACAGAAAAAAGGAAGCGCCTCGCGATCGAGTATCGCGGCAACCTGAAGAAGTCCGTGGCCGTAGGCGTTGCTCTTCAGTACCGGCGCGATGCCGACATTCGGAAACCGCTTCCGGAACACGTCTAGGTTGTGGAGAATTTCCTTCTTATATATAAGGATTCTGACGAGAGTGGCGTAACGGAATCGCCCTTGCCGCAGACGGCGGAATAGTGCACGCATTTAGAGATGATACCATTAACTTTCTTCACGCTAAATCATTGACAACAAGGCAACTCTGTATTAAGGAAAAAGTTCAGGAAAAACTAGTCGCCCAGAAAAAGATAAATTGCCGTACGAAGCGTATCGGAGATGGCGCCTCTCTTCACGTGTTTGTGAATGTCGTCGAGTTCTATTATTCTTCCCCCGGCCGTTTCCGCGTGACCTCCTTCGATCCAGGCGATCTTCCTACCCTCGTGATCGTAGATGTGGTCGCCGTCGACCCAACCGAGCTTGCGCGCGTCGCGCGAGTAGATTCGTTCTCCTTCAAGGTATCCAATCTTCTCTCCGTTTCTCATAATCTCATGCCCCTCGAGATATATCATAGAGGTACTATACCACACGCCATTTCGCTTCGGGGTGGGGTGTGGAAAACTCCTTTTTGCGCTTTTCGGCGAAAAGGGTAGAATACAGTCACAACAGAATACGTTTATCGCGAGTGTGGGGAGGGAACTGGCCCGACGATCCACCGACAACCATCGAGGGTAACACTTCGAAAGGTGCCAACTCCAGCCCAAGTTCGCTGATGTGTGAGGCAGAGGCGAACACCGTGGGGAAAGATAAAAGTGTCGAACAACTCTTTCCTTTACGGGAAAGAGTTGTTCGTTTCACGCACTTCGCAAAAATAACAAACAATGAATATCAAAACATGCGAGTTCGTCTCGCCGAAGCATCCAGATAAGTTGTGCGATCTCGTCGCCGATACACTGCTCGACGCGTATCTCGCGGGCGATCCGGATACCAGATCGGGAATCGAAGTGATGGGAGGACACGGTTATGTATCGGTCTCGGGTGAAGTGACGAGCAAGACCGATGTGGATATTGAGGAGGTCGTGAAGAGTATCGTGGGAAAGGAGTATGACGTGCGGGTTTATCTCTCGAAGCAGAGTCCTTTCATCGCGCAGGGCGTCGATACGGGCGGCGCGGGAGATCAGGGAATCATGATCGGATATGCCGTGCGGGGAACCGCGAACCACATGCCGGGGGAATACGAGTATGCACGAAACTTATGCAAGGAGATCTATAAGAAGTTTCCTTTTGACGGGAAAACACAGGTGACGGTGAAGGACGGAAAAGTGCAAACCGTCGTCGTGAGTTTTCAAAATACAAAAAACGAAGAATTGAAACCGGTGGTCGAGAAGCTCATTGGTGCGGAAGAATATCTCATAAACCCGTCGGGAGAGTGGACGACGGGCGGCTTCGACGCCGACTCCGGTCTCTCGGGGAGGAAGATCGTGGTGGATAACTACGGGCCGGAGATCGGGCCCGGCGGAGGGTCGTTCTCCGGAAAGGATTATACGAAAGTGGATAGGTCAGGAGCGTACATGGCTCGTAGAATCGCGGTGGATTTTCTCGAGGCGAAGAATGCTCAGGAAGTGAGGGTAAAACTGGCGTATGCGATAGGGAAGAAGGAGCCCGTGATGGCCGTTGCCGAGATCGACGGGATTGCGGAAGAAATCTCCGGCTACGACCTCTCGCCGAAGGGCATTCGCGAGTTTCTGGACCTCAAATCCGTGAAGTGGGCGGATACCGCCTCCTGGGGCCACTTCGGGAGAAACTTCTCGTGGAAGTAGGTGGGTTGCTCTGGCGCTCCATCCCTCCTCACTCGGGCGCTCCGGGCCGCTTGGCCAAGTCTTACCCTCGTTCGGAGGGATGGAGCGTCAGAGCTTGGTGTTTTTGTTTTTTTGAAGCTGAGCCTCCGCGAGTAGGAGGCTCAGCTTCCTGACATTGATTCGTCGTTCGTTAGAGGCCGTACCTCCTTGGGTTGAGGTCCGGCCTCCTCGCATTGAAGGTCGTTTTCGTGTTGCGATTGACAAACACATAAAAAGTATGTTATTATATGCTTAAGTTTGAAGCCATTTTAAAATTTTTTATCACAACCAAAAGGAGAATGCTTTGGAAGAGCATATCTGCAGAGCCGAAGAAAAACCGGAAAACGGAAAGACAATAACCACTCTCTGTGAAGAAACTGGAGTTGTCATTGAATCCACCTCTCCATCATCCGAGGGAAAAATGTGTCACACCTGCCTTTGTCTTATGGGTGACCCGATGACAGAGAGATACTTTCACGTGCTAATTAAAGAAAACTAACTAACTAAGGAGGAATGTTGAAAAAAGGAAATGAGGCACCATATATTGTGCCATGTAAGAAGTGTGGAATGCACGCACACTTCGTATTCCCCGACAGAAGTGAAAGTAAAGAATTTTACCTTCTTGAGCACGGGGAAGAAATATTAGTCGACGCTCACATGAAAGGGATAATCGACGATTATGAACACGGGAGATTGGCCGATCAACTGAAAAGAGCCGGCGTTCCCACCCCGAAAGATTTCATGACTCGTGTGGTAGAGAAGTTAGGTCCTGTAATCGCCGCTGCGATATTAAAGGCAATACATGAAAAAAAGGATTTGGATGAATTCCTGAAAGATAAAGAAGCTCCTACGTCTAATGGTTGTATAATGAACTGATTTTAACTTCGCTTTTTCTCGATATTTGAGGAAAAGCGAAGTTTTGTTTCCGGAAGGTAACGTGGAGGCCGAGCCTCCCAAAGGAAGCCCGGCCTCCTCGCATTAAAACCGTTTTATCATTGACACCACCTCGCAACCATGTTTATCTGGTTGTGGTAGATAATTGTTTATTTTAAAAACAAATAGAGAGTGGTTATGCAGATAATTCGAGATGTTAAAAAACGCATAAGCGAGATAACCGTTCCGGAACTTCTGGTTGTCTTCGGAATAGCGATTCCAGTCACGGCTATCTTGTATCCAAAATCCTCGCCCGACCTGATACTGTTAAGTATCGTGGTAGGAGCTTGGATAGCGGTGTTCGGAGTTTATCTCCACGTAGAAAAAATCCGTTCTAGGTAGATTAGATAGATGAAGAGGTAAACACCAAAAGACCCGGCATGTCTATAAACTGCTTTTTATTTTTTTCAATTTATCGAGGCCGGGCCTCGATAGAAAAGTGGATAACTTGAGAGAGTTTCTGGAGGCATCGGCGCGATAATGGAGAGATGAAGATTAAGGATTTGCCGAGAGTGGAACGTCCGAGGGAGAAACTCGAAAAATATGGGCCGGAGAAGCTTACCAACACGGAGCCCTCCGAAGAAGATATTGTCATCACAAAAAAGCTCCGCGAAGCGGGGAAGATCCTCGATATCGAAATCCTCGATCATGTTATCGTTTCGAAGTCGGAATACCTTAGCTTCAAGGAGAAGAGACTAATTTAAGTTATGGGAAGGTACAATCTAAAAAATGAAGAGAACTTTAAAGAGGCAAGAACAGAAGCTGAAAAATTTTATTCCAGTATTTCGGAAGTAATGTGCCCATACTTTAAAGAAGAAATCGCCTTTAATGCGAAGGGACTGCGGCATCTGAAATTTAAGTCAGACAGACAGGCACGAAGTCGGGAAGATCAATACGCTCGGTTAAAATTATTACGACTAGCTCCGGAGATACTTAAAAAATCTCATACCGTCCAAGGAGTTTGGAAAACAAAAAAGTTTGAGCTACAAAACAGGAATAGCCGTTGGGAGAAGCTGTTTAAGAGCGTAACATTCTTCGAATTTATAGCGGTGATGGAAAATATCCGCGCAAAAGTCGTGGTAAAAGAAATTGAAGGGGGAGAAAAACACTTTTTCAGCATTATTCCATTTTGGGGTATTGATAAAGTAAATAGGAAACGCATTCTTCATAGCGGCGATCCGGAACATGACTAAAAACAAAAAACCGCCATTCCTGGTGGTTTTTTGTAGTGCCTGGCTACAGCTTGGATAGCCGTGACAGGGCCGAAACCCTCCAAGCACTGAAGTAGTATAGCATATCAACTAAAGAAGAACCAATAGAAATTACCCCCGCCTTTTGGACGGGGGAGGGCCGAAGCCATTTGTAGTTACAATATTACCACACCCGGGTTGCGGAGCAACATGAACCCCGTCGGAAGCGGGTTTTTGATTTAAAGGGGATAAAGCTCTTTATTTTTCATGAAAAGTGTGCTAAAATACGAATGTTATGGAGAAAAAACAGCTTATTCAAACAATAGAGAGAATACGAGGATCGCGTGTAATCACATACCTTACAAGCGATCGGCAAGGGCCGGTCAATGCGCGTGTCGCAATGGATATTATTCCGTTTGTCAGCGGACAACTTCGGAAAATCGGGAAACAGAATAAAATTGATTTGTTTCTCTATAGTGCAGGGGGGGACACAATGGTGCCGTGGCGTCTCGTTTCGATGATTCGTGAGTACTGCGACCAGTTCTCGGTGCTTATTCCATATAAAGCACATAGCGCGGCGACGATGATCGCACTCGGTGCGGACGAGATTGTGATGAGCGATCTTTCGGAAATTTCGCCGATTGATCCCTCGACCGCGAATGTCTTTAATCCGACTGATCCGCAGAATGCTCAGAATAAAGTTCCCATCTCCGTCGAGGATGTCGTCGCCTACTTTGATCTTGCTAAAAACAAATTTGGGATCAAAAGCGACGAGGATCTCACGAAGATATTCAACAAGTTTGTGGAAGCAAATCCGCAAATCCACCCGCTCGCACTCGGCAACGTAAACCGCATCCACAACCTTATCCGGCTTCTCGCGAAGCGCCTGCTCAAGAGTCATAAGAACAAGATGAAGGATGAGGAGATCGAGAGGATTGTGGAGTACTTTACCGAAAAACTTTATTCGCATCAGTACTTTATTGGAAGGAAAGAGGCAAAAGAAGAACTCGGGCTTCAGATGATCACGTATGCCGACGATCTGCTCGCAAAAACAATGACAGATCTCTATGAGGAATATAAAAAGGAAATGGAGCTCGGAAAGATGATCTGGAACCCAGAGTTAGAACTTGGCGCGAACGTGAGCCAGAACAGGAAAACTTACAAGATGGCGTTTATAGAAAGCAATATTTCCTCGAATTATTTTGAGCTCGAATTGGAATTCAAGCGGCAGCAGGTAATGGTAACTCAACAAACGCCGCAGGGCCCTATTCAGATTCCGCAGGAGCAGGTCGCGCTCCGCATTATAGAACAGGGGTGGGAGTAATATGGAGGGTATTATAACTTTCTTTAATTCTAATTTTTTCATAACACTTACCACGTTTATTGTAGGTGGATTGGCGTTTATTTTATATAAGAGACAGAAAAGAGATACAAAGAGAGATGCGGCAAGGATTGTTTTGCAAGAAATTAGGCGTGCAGAGGATATAATTTCTGATTATAAACAAAATGGAAATTATCAGTTTGCCAAAAAGATAATTGCTACAAATAGTTGGAACAAAAGTATCCATCTCTTTGTTGGCGATTTGGACAACGATGAGCTGGATAGAATAAGCAATCTATACTCTACTGGTGAGTATTTAGACTCTCTTATTAAGGAAATCTCTGATTTTACTTTTAGGAAAGAAATTGGAGAAATAGGTGTTCAAGCTCAAAAACTACCAGTGTTAACTCCCGCAGTCTCACAAGAAGTCCAGGAGAGCCAGACCGTAAATCAAAATATCCTTCGCAAAATAGAGCTTATAAGGATGAATCCTCCCTGGAAAGCGCGTTTAGATCTGATCACATTTAAGTTAGAGCCTATATACAATTCAACTATTGCTCTTAAGTTGAAAAAAATAGCAGGGATTGTTGAATAATGCCCACTCTTAACTGGATTGGAAAAGACAAAATTGTAAATCACGACAAGGAGGTACCGTTCCGGTTGCTGAAGAAAAATCCAAAACAAGGAAAGGAGTTAAAGCTAAGGGGAAATTAGTAGGGCTGTATGAAATTAACTTTTGACGAACAGCTTGTAATTAATTACAAGAGCGCGTCGCAGAAGACGCGCATTTTAACGGAGCGGTGGGTTGATGACTCAATTTTTTGTCCAAATTGCGGACAATTGCACATAAACAAGTATCCAAACAATCAGCCAGTTGCCGATTTTTATTGCTCGAATTGCCGAGAAGAATACGAATTGAAAAGTAAGCAAGGCACAGTCGGCACGAAAATTGTGGATGGCGCATATCGCACGATGCTCGAACGACTTACGAGCAGTAACAATCCAAACTTTTTTCTGTTAAACTATGGGATATCAAATTTCGAAGTAATAGATTTTTTTGTTATTCCAAAACATTTTTTTGTGCCAGAAATAATCGAAAGGCGAAAACCGCTCTCACCGACTGCTAGGCGTGCCGGCTGGGTTGGTTGCAACATATTACTCAATCACATTCCGCAAACAGGAAAGATCTTCTTTGTTCGAGACGGACAGATTGAACCAAAAGAAAAGGTGTTGGCGGGTTGGAAGAAAACTCTTTTCCTCCGTGACGAAAAAGAAATTAGTGCAAAAGGCTGGCTATTGGATATCATGCTATGTGTTGAAAAATTAGCAAAAAAAGAATTTTCGCTTGACGAGATGTACGCGTTTGAAAATAACTTGAGCAAAAAACACCCCGATAACCGCCATATAAAAGATAAAATTAGACAGCAACTCCAAGTATTGCGAGATAAAAATTATCTCGAATTTACTAGTCGCGGAAATTATCAGCTCAAATAGTTATGGAAATACGAATCTCACCATTTTTTGCAAAGTTTATCCTGCGACTGAATCCTTTCAGTCATTTGTTGGTCGTGTGCCGAGGATATGGCGAGGATTATGAAAACCTGACAGAACTCGTCTGGAAAGACGACAAGTATCTGGAATTTTACGACAGGAAAACTTATCCAGAATTTCAATTATGGCTACACTAACTCACTCATTTTTTGGGTTTCGGTGAGGGAATGTGGCTGTAGTTAGAAAATTTTTGTAAAAATAAATACCGGGGTAAAAACACACCCGGTATCAATGAGTTATAAGAGAGCAGACTGGGTTACTAGCCAGCTCAAGCTTTCTTTCTGAAGAGTGAAATATCCGACTTTTGAAGACCGTGATTCGCTTATGAGATCACGCCCTTTCCAAAGGCCAGGGGCCAAAAAGTAAATGCGGACTCTTATGTTATTGTGAATGCATATGCGGTTGGGCCTCCGTGTGGCCGTGACTACTGGCACGAAGTTAGTCGCCCGTCTGGCAATGAAACTGCTAGCAGTTTACGCTCGTGATGAGGTTCTTCCTGCCCGCACTCGCTTCTTTTGTTTAAACAGATTCCCCGCCCCGTGCAAGTGGACCTCCGGTCTATCGAGGATCGGCCTCGATAATTTTAGTGATAAGTTAAAGGATGCTAATATAGAAGTATGCTTATAGACATTGTGATTTTGCCATCCGCGAAACTGCGTCAAAAGATTGGCAGGAAGATGAGAAAAGAAACCGCTAGTTATTCCGCGATTTTTGTAGTTGATAATAAACAGTTCATTCCGCATTTGAGTTTATGGCATTTGAGAATTTCGAAGAATCGTATCGATGATCTGACGGCGGAGTTGAAGAAGACAGTGGTAGGCCAAAAACCTTTCAAGATATGTTCGGCGGGATTTATGGCATCGAAGAAAGAAAACGGTATCGTCAGTTTTTCGGTGAAGAATGACAAATCTTTGGAATTACTACAGAAGAAGGTTTTTCGAAGAGTATATCCGTTCAAAATAGGAATGATGCCGCAGTTTGAGGTATTCGGTTTGTGGAAGGGGAAGACGCTCGCGGAAGGGAAAAAATACGGCAGACCGCTTGCATTCAATCCGCACTTTACGATGGGATTTCTAAAAAAACCGGAAGATGCTCTCAAAATCGAGAAAACGATGGAGAAAGAAAGGATCAGTTTTATTGCAAAGGAGATCTACGTGTGCGAAGTGAACCGTTGGTGGCAGGCAACGAAGATATTGGAGAAAATCAACTTCCCTAAAACGGACAAAAGACTGTAAAAATAGATTACAGTCTTTTGCGATGAAAACGTGAATTGATTATCTGATAAAAGTGGCGGCTCTCTTTCCTAATATCTGCATTTTTAATTCTTGGTAGTACTTAAGGGGAGCGAGCTTCGTTTCCCTTTTCACCTTAGGATGAATAACAAAATCATCTTGTGGGTAGTACCAGGAACTGACCAATCTTATCTGCTCTCTTATGGGACCAAAATTGGAAGAGAGGCCCGGCATAAGCGTATAAGAGCTGATAAAAAGATACAGATCGTGCTCCGAGTAACTGTAGTCATTGAGTAAAAAGTTTGCCTCACAGGTGTCGTTGTTCATATTTACGAAGCGAACCTTTACCTTACAGTTTCTTCCGTCGGTGGGGAGGGTTATGTTTTCATAGTTGGCCCTTTTTAAGAACCAGTCATAATTAATCAGCTTCCAGCGGTTAGTATACGTTTTACCGTTAGGGGTCGTTACTTCCACTGACATGTTTCTGAACGCTTCGTTGAAAGCGTAGAACGTAAGCTGAGGTTTCGTTTGTCCAGAGATGTAGTTAGAGATAAAGAGAGCCACTAAAACAAGAAATAGTCGTTTCATTGTTCTTAGTCCTTATGAATGTTTTTAAAATAGCACCGTTACTTAGGTCTTAATCAAAGCATAAAATTATGGAAAAGTCAATATTTCAAAGAACCCCCAATATACCGAGATCGGGGTTCAATATATGAAAGCTCCCCGCCCAAAGCGCCCCGCACATTGTGTCGGGCAAGAGCCTCGATAATTTTAGTGATAAGTTAAAGGATGCTAAAATAAAAACATGAAATGGATTGGGATCAGCGGGAGCTGGAGGAAGACGAACGATGAGATTGAGGAAAAAGTGAGAAATATCGTCCGCGAAGTTATGATGCGGGGCGACGGCATTATTTGCGGGGGCGCATTGGGCGTCGATTCCATCGCGCTCGATGAAGCGCTGAAACACAATCCGAACGCGGAGAGGATCAAGGTGTTCCTTCCGACGACGCTCGAAGTGTACTCCGCTCACTACCGGAAGCACGCCTCCATGGGTGCAGTCACGAACGATCAGGCGGAGAACCTTATACTCCAGTTGAGCGGGCTTAAGGAAATCAATCCGGCGGCTCTCGTGGAGGGTCCGAAATCCGGATTCACGGAAGAGACGAAAAAGGAAAAATACTACGGGAGAAACTCCGACATCGTGAACGCGAGCGACGAACTCGTCGCGTTTCGAGTAAAAACGAAAGAAAGCGAAGGACTGGGAACCGCGGACGCAATCGAAAAAGCGCAGAAGAAAAACATTCCCGTGAGAGTGTTTGAGTATGATCTCTCCTCTAAATAAAACAGGGAAACTCAGCCGATTTCACAAACGTTGACGTTCCCTCTTAAAAGTTGCAATCTAAAAGGAGAACCGCAATGGATCAAGTAAGAGTAAAAAAATTGCTTTCCATGGCCGGTGTAAAGGTGAATGGAACGAATCCTTGGGACATCGTGACCAAGGATCCAAGAACCTTCGACCGCGTGTTTCGTTATGGCACATTGGGTCTCGGAGAGGCGTACATGGACGAGTGGTGGACCGCGGAAAAACTGGACGAGTTTTTCTATAAGGTATTGCTCCGCCGCTTGGATAAGGAGATTAAGATAACACCGACTCTTGTGTGGCAGGTGATTAAAAGAAAGATCTTCAACCGGCAATCGCAGAGTAAAGCATTCCAGATCGGCGAGCGGCACTATGATGTCGGGAACGATCTGTTCGAGCTGATGCTCGGGAAGACAATGTCCTACTCGTGCGGCTACTGGGCGAATGCGAAAAATCTGGATGAGGCGCAAATAGCCAAGTTCGATCTTATCTGCAGAAAGATGGGACTAAAGAAAGGAATGTCCATCTTGGATATCGGATGCGGTTTTGGAACGTTTATGAAGTATGCCGCCGAGAAGTACGGTGTGGCCGCAGTTGGTGTTACTGTTTCGAAGGAGCAGGCCGAGTGGGCAAGGACGGCGTGTGCGGGTCTGCCGATTGAGATTCGCGTGATGGATTATCGTGATATCACGGAAACGTTTGATCGTGTCATCTCGATCGGTATGTTCGAGCATGTCGGGTACAAGAACTACCGCTCGTTTATGAACGTGGTAAACAGGTGCTTGAAAGACAGCGGTTTGTTTTTGATTCATACCATCGCAAGCAACGTCTCGACGATAGTGACGGATCCGTGGACGGACAAGTACATCTTCCCCGGAGGGCAGTTGCCGTCGATCAAGCAGGTAGGAAGGGCGATAGAAAGAATATTCGTCATGGAAGATTGGCATAACTTCGGCGCCGATTACGACAAGACGCTTATGGCATGGTATAAGAACTTCGAGAAAAACTGGCTGAAGATTAAAGACAAGTACGGTGAGCGGTTTCATAGAATGTGGAAGTATTATCTGTTATCCTGCGCCGGTTCGTTCCGCGCCAGGAACATACAGCTTTGGCAGATCGTTCTCTCGAAGAACGGTGTTCCCGGAGGATGGAAATCGGTTAGGTAGAAAAAAATAACGACGGTGAATTAGTTCAATCTATCGAGGCCGGGCCTCGATAATATTGGGGATAACTCAAATTTACGTAGCTTTTTCACGGTAGGTCTGTTATGATGCGGTCAAGATGAATCACGATACGAAGGACTTCCGCGGACTCGGCATCGCACCGGGCATCCTCGAGGTACTCACGAAACTTCACTTCACCGTCCCTACCCCCATACAGGAGCAGGCGATTCCGGCCGGCATCGAGGGGAAAGACATCATGGGCATCGCACAGACGGGTACGGGGAAGACGCTTGCCTTCGGCATTCCGCTTATCCAACATCTTCTCTCGAAAGAGGGTTCGTTGGGGCTCGTCGTCGCGCCCACGCGCGAACTCGCGGTGCAGATCGACGAGACGCTCGAGAAGGTGGGACGCCCCCTGGGGCTCAAGACCGCGACCCTCATAGGAGGCGAGGCGATCTGGAAACAGCGCCGTGAACTCGAACGCCATCCGCATGTCGTGATCGGCACACCGGGAAGAATCTTGGATCACTTGAGACAAAGAACGGTGTCGTTCGGAAAGGTAGGCGTGCTTGTACTCGACGAGGCGGATCGCATGCTCGATATGGGATTTGCGCCGCAGTTGAAGGATATTTTGAGTAACCTCCCCCATAACCGGCAGACGATGCTTTTTTCGGCGACGATGCCGGACGAGATTGTTCGAATCGCGAGAGCATACATGAAACTTCCCATTCGTGTCGAGATTGCGAAATCGGGAACCGCGGCGAAGGATGTATCGCACGAGTTGTTCTTCGTGCCGCAGGAAGACAAGCCGCGCCTTTTGGAAAAAGTGCTTCAGGATTATTTGGGCTCGGTGCTGGTATTTTCGCGGACGAAGCATGGGGCGAGAAAAATCGCCGCCGTGGTCCGCGGGCTCGGCCACACCGCCGCGGAGATTCATTCCGAGCGATCACTTCGTCAGCGGCAGGAAGCGCTTGAGGGGTTCAAACAAGGGAGGTACCGCGTGCTCGTCGCGACCGACATCGCCTCGCGCGGCATCGACGTGAGTAACATCGAACTCGTCATCAACTACGATCTTCCCGAAAATCCCGAGGACTACGTGCATCGGATCGGCCGCACGGGGCGTGCGGGTTCTTCGGGCCACGCGATCTCGTTCGCGCGCTTGAACCAGCGTCAGGACGTGCGTTCGATCGAACGCTTGATTCGCGCCGCGCTTCCCGTCTCGAAACTCCCAGTCCTGCCTTCCCCGCATCCGCTCCATATGAAACTGGAACCCAAGCGACCCGAGCGCCCCGCGCCGCAACGCGGGCGCAGTAGCTTCCGGCCGCGTACGTTCCGTTCCGCTTCTCCGCGATTCGGAAGAAGAGGAGAAAGCCGCCACAGAAAATTTTCGAGATAATACCCGTCTTCGTGTTTCCAATCTATCGAGGCCGGGCCTCGATAGATTGGAACTCATGCGACTAAGCCAGAAAGGTATATAATAAGAGACATGTTTAGGGAAATGCCCGAATTAAATAGTGAAGAGGAAATTCCGCAAGAATCGCGAGAATATGCCGGGGTGGATGCAGAACAGCAGATAGAAGCAGAAGAGCCGTTTCCGTTGAAGGAAGAGCTCCAGAATATCGTGAGAAAATATTTTGAAGACAGGGGATTCGAGACGCTTGAGATCACGGACGCGCACGTGAAAGTGAAATCCCCACAGGGAGGGGAGATGACGATTCCGAACAAGATCGCAATCGAGAACGCCGGAGGAATGAGTTATTAAGTTCAGGAGCGCGAGTCCAATTACATCTTCTTTCTTCCCCTGTGACGAGTTGAGTTTTGGTATAATGCCGAAACTTTTTTATTTTTCGGGAGATTGACTTTCAATATATACTATGTTCTGATTAATTCAGAAAATTTGTAAACCAAAAAAGAAGGAGGTTCCCAGTGAAGAAGGTTGTTTGTTTTATCGGACCTTCAGGTGTGGGGAAGACTTCCTACATCAAAAGGTTGATGAAAAATTTCTGTTTCTTTTTGCCGGATGTGGTTACTACAAGAATTCCGAGGACAGATGACGACCAAAGATATAACTACGTGAGTAAAGAAAAGTTTTCAGCAATGATCGCAACAGGAAAATTCATAGAGTGGGATAAGTACAATACCTACTACTATGGAACCTTGGAAGAGAGCGTTCATCGAATTCTGAGCCTGGAAGAAAACGGATGTGTGTTTGATCTCACTCCACAAGGCTACAGGCAAATTCTTGAAAAAATTCCGGAAGCGATCGCTATAGCTCTTCTTCCCGACGATATTTCGTGGTTGAAGAAAAGACTGATTGAGCGAAATACGGATGGTTCACGTGAGATAGAGGATAGAACAAGTATCCTTGAAAGTTATATCGAGGAAGTCAAAAATTTAGGAATATTCGTAGTGGAAGCCAAATACGCTCCGTCGAGTTGGGATGCAACGTTCGAGGAGATTGTGGCAATAATCAATAACAACGTAACCAAGGAGGATGAATGATATCCCAGAAAGCATACTTCACAAAACAAGGTATGGACGAATTTTCCAGAAAGATCCGGGAAGCAGAAGATGAACTACGGGGTATGTATGGAAGGCTTGCGGAACTCGCGGAAGTAGGAGGAAACCAGTATCACGACAACTTCTCGTTTGAGCAGGTAATGCGTGATATAAACATGCTGGATGCTAAGTTGGCACAGGACAAAAATGTACTCTTAAACGCGATAGTAATTGACCCCATCAAGAATCCACGGGAGGTTTGTATCGGGGCCTCGGTACTTATCGAACGCAATGGAAAGGAAGAAAAATGGAAGATCCTTGGGTATGGAGAATCCAATCCAGAAACCCGACAAATAGCGTATAACGCCCCACTTGCGAGATCCATTATAGGAAAGAAAGTCGGAGATGAAGCAAAATTGGGTGAAACTGTCATTAAAATAAAGCAGATTAATTGAGGAGAGGAAGCATGAACACTCAAGATAAAAATAGAAGCCTTAGAGAAATCTGGAACAACGTCTGGGCAGCATCAGGAGACAAAAGCTACTCTTCTCTTAGACTGTTTAAGACCGTCGATAAGATAGAAACTCTTACCCGACTCGGCGTGGATTTCAAAAACAAGAGAGTGTTGGATATCGGATGTGGAGAAGGAACGGCGTTGTTTTTTCTCGAGAAACAATTTGATATCACGGGAGTGGGAATAGACATCTCCGATAGGGTAATTGCCGGAAATAAACAAAGGGCCGGCATTAGCAGTAAGCTGGAGTTCTTCATCGGCGATCATAAATCTCTTGACTGTCCGAGTAATGAATTCGATATAGTCTTGAGCTGGGGTGTAGTTGAGCATTCAAAGGAATACATCCAAGCGCTTGCTGAAGCGCGAAGAGTGCTCAAAAAGGACGGAATTCTGGTTCTCATTCAGCCCAATTCCCGGTCATTTGGAGTAGTACAGGAAAAAATTCTGAGGCTCAGAAATAAATGGCGTTTCGGAAATCAAAAGAATTTTTCCCACGGATACCTCAAAAAAATTCTTGAAGCACTTGGATATCACGATGTTCTGATACACACAAAGCCGCCCTATAGAGATATGATAGTCACTAGGTTTTTTGACAACATCTTCAGGATGTTCATAAAAAATTGGGGACACTATCTCTATGTGATCGGAAGAAAGAGAAACTTCGACGCTGACTACAAGGACTCATTTGAACTGTTTCTTTCCCATACCGACGAGAAAAAAGTCATAAAGAAAATGCTCCAGGAGAAAATCGACGAGATGACTGTTAGATCGTGCCTTGATATCGGGGGAGGAAACGGATGCCTTTCAAGTATCATCGATGCGACACATAAGATCACGATTATCGAGCCGAATAAGAATTTCGTCGATACGTTAAGAGGAAACGGATTCAGGTGCATCTGCGCAAAGTGGGAAAACGTGGAACTGGAGGAGAGATTTGACTTGGTTCTCGCCGCCTATGTGATCACTCATTTTCCGAAAAAACAACTTCGCGGGCTGATAGACAAGATGAAAAGGCACTTAAACGAGAACGGCAAAGCGGTCATACTCGCCGTCGATGAAAAAGAAGGATCGTGGAGAGAAACGCATACCTACTTCTATGAGTTGATACACCTGAAAAGAACCTCGACTACCGTGCTGTTGAAGCGGCTGATGAAAGAACTGGGCGCAACTACGACAAGATTTACCACAAAAGTCTCCGCCGATAACGTGGAGCAGATGTTGCAGTTGCTTACATTCGATTTCTGCAAATATGGAAGTCAGTTCGAAACAAACAAAGATAAGCTGAAGGACTATCTTCGCCAGTTTGAAAAAGGAGATGGCCATATCGAACTCGAGATGGTCCATTGGATGTTCATACTAGGGAAGTAAACAAAGCCGGGAGATAACCTTCCGGCTTGATATTTTTGAAACAGAATCAATCTATCGAGGCCCGGCCTCGATAGAGTTATCCCCAATATTATTGAGGCCCGGCCTCGATAATTTTGGGGATAACTCGCGTTGCGTTGGAAGCTCGCGGCGATAGAATGGAATTGATTTCGCGGACGAAGAGCAACGCGGAAGATAGAAAGGTGTAGAATAAAAGAAAGGTTATTATATGGAAACCGTTGTTGCTCCGGATTCCCAAGCTCCCGTCGGGACTGAAGGGAAAAAACCGAAGAAGTTCTGGAAGTTTTTCGTCGTATTCCTCGTTCTTATCACCGCAGGTGCGGCTGTTTGGTTTTTTTGGGGTGACTACTTCAGCTCCGAAGCGAGACAGGCGCGCGAGACAAAGGAGAATTACGAAAAATACGTCGCATGGGAAAAAACGTATGAGGATGCCATGCGGCAGGACACCTACGGAGGAAAGACGCCCGAAGAAACGCTTCGGATGTTTATTGACGCACTGAAGAAAGAGGATATCGAGCTTGCGAGCAAGTACTTCATGCTTGAGACAAACGAAAAGAGCCCCGACTATCTGACGAGAAGAAGTATTGAAGGAGTCCTTCAAGAAAAACAAAGAGAAGGAGAGATTGAAAGAATAACCACCTTAGTTGAAAGCGCTGTTTCTAATCCAGAGGCACCTCTTTATGAGGGAGACTTTGGATTTTCCATGAAGGAAAATGGAGAGGTGGTTTCTAGTATAAATATGAGACTAAATGAGTTCTCTGGTATTTGGAAAATAGAAAGTTTGTAGATTATGTACATTCACGTTCATGTGTTTCAAAAAAATCATCGGCGCAGCCGTATTCCTCGGCGCGCTGTTTTTGTTCGTAACGACATCTTATGCATACGAGGGCGACACGCACGCGTACCTCACGAATGAGGCGGTAAAATTCTTCGACAGATTCTCGACGAGTACGCCGTTCGATTCCTCACTTAAGGATTATCTTCTTGACGGCGCCCGGCACGAGGACAGTGTGCCGCGCTGGATGAATCATTTCTATGATCCCGTGCATGATGCGGGACTCTCCGATCCCGTGCTTGGTACGTGGGAGGCGTCGAAGGAGTGGGCGAATGACGGCGACAACCAGAACAAGCTGACGTACAAAGTTCCCTCGACGATCTCCTCCATTCTCTCGGCAATCGAGAAGAAGAAGTTAAGCGAGATCTCAAGCGACACCGACTTCACGTGGCGCGAGGCGATTCGGCACTACGTGAGCGGAGAAAAGGAATCCGCGATGTACGCCTTAGGACATATCCTGCATCTCATCGAGGATGCGAGTGTTCCCGATCACACAAGGAACGATCCTCATCCGGGCGACAGTCCTTACGAGAACTGGACGGAGCGGTTTACGCTTGCGCATCCCGATCCTGAACTCGAGAATCGGATTCAGGGAAAAACACCGTTTTACTTCAATGGTTTGGGAGTTTATTTTGACTCGCTTGCGGAGTACTCGAATAGCAACTTTTACAGTCGAGATACTATAGGAATACAAAGTGGATATAGTTTTCCAGAGCCAGAATATTTTGATTCCAAGAACGATGGTAATAAATATGGCATTAAGACTGACGTTGAATTTGGTAATTACCCATTGATAAAATCCTCACCTAAAGTTCTTTCTTTTGATCTTGATAAGGAAGAACCTTTTAAGGGTGGTTTCGTTTTACCTTCTTACTGGTCTCGCTTGTCTACGAAAGCAGTGCAATATGCGGCTGGAGTGATAACCCTCTTTTTTAAAGAAGCGGAGGCGGCGAGCAAGAATCCGACCCCGACTACTCCGGAGGAGAAGTCCTTTTTCGAGAGCATAAGCAATACGGTAGGAAATCTTTTCGGCTCAATCATCAACACGGTGCGAAGCGCTTTTTCCGGATCAGGCAGTCATGAAACGGAGTTGATAAACGAGATTGATGAAGACGCTACAAAGAGTTGGGATGAGGAAGATCAAAATGTAATCACCGCAATCTCTCCGACGATTTTTTCCGACAAGCAGGCGGTATGGCAGGGAGAGTCGGTTACCGTAAGTGGTGTTCATTTCCCCGCCGAAAGCGATGTCGTGTTGCGTCTCGAATCCGCATTCTTCACAACCTCGGTTACAGTTACCACCGACACGAACGGGGAGTTCATGCAAGTAGTCTCTTTCGGGGAGGAGTTCGTTCCGGGAAATTACGCAATTTCTGCAAGAGATGTATCGGGAGTACAGGTTGGGAATAGGATGATCATCTCGATTCTGGATTCCAGTGAAGAAAGCTTCGTGGAACGGGAAACAGATTCAAGTACCGCAACCGAAACGGTGAGAACTTCAGCTGCGACAAGTTCACAGAAGTCATTACAATCGAAGACGGCAACGCCGCAGGCGAAGAAACAATGCTCATTTGCCGCTTCGGGACCCCCGTTCTACACGGGAGTGCTTCTGAACGAAGTCGCGTGGATGGGAAGTGCGGAGAGCGCGAATGCGGAGTGGATAGAACTGAAAAATGCCGGCACCATCGCGACGGATGTCTCCGGTTGGCAACTTATCGACAAGGGTGAACAGATCAAAATCATACTTCCTCAAGGATCCGTTATTCCTCCGGGTGGGTTGTATCTTCTCGAGCGTACCAGCGATGATGCGGTACCAAAAGAAAAAGCGAATCTTATCTATACCGGTGCACTTTCGAACTCAGACGAAGGACTCCGGCTTTTCAATACGGAATGCAAACTTATTGATGAGGTGATCGCGAATCCGAACTGGCCGGCGGGGGATGCCGGTTCACGACGGACAATGGAACGAGAGGCAAGCCGTTCGTGGCACACGTTCGGTGGGGGATCGACAAACAATATTTGGGGAACTCCGAAGCGGGAGAACGGGCAGGCGCTTGTGGTATATTCTGGCGGCGGCGGAGGCGGAGGAGGGAATGGCGGTGGCGGTAATTCAGGCGGTGGTTCTTCATCAACCCCGTCGCCAACTCCAACCCCGACTCCAATCTCGACTTCAACTCCCGTATCTCCGCCGCCCGCCCTTCGTATCAACGAAGTGATGTACGATGCTCCCAATTCCGATGTGAGTCATGAATGGATTGAGATTATAAATGAAGGTACGTCGACCGCGTCGCTTGCTGACGTGAAACTTCTCGAAGGCGGATCGCGTCATGCACTCACGCTCGCGCGCGGCGCCCAGGAGTTACCGCAAGGCCAATACGCAATCATCGCAGATGATGCGAACACATTTCTCGCGGATCATGCTTCGCCCAATATTGCGGTCTTCGACAGCACATTCTCTTTGAGTAACGAAGGGGAGTCATTCGCGCTTACAATCGGTGATTACACGATCAATTCGTTTTCGTATGCGTCGTCAAGCGGCGCTGACGGAAATGGCGACTCGCTTCAGTACTTTTCCGGCGGCTGGGAGGCGGCGCTTCCTACGCCGGGCATGGAGAATGTGAGTGGAGTTCACGCTTCTTCCACCGAAGAAGCCGGAGATGGTACCCCGACCACCGCCCCGATGGCGAATCACGTCGTCGTAAGCGAGATGCTATTCGATGCCGAAGGAACGGATGAAGGAAAAGAATTCGTCGAATTATACAATCCGACCGATCAAACGAAGAATCTCACGGATTGGTCGCTTCGTTATTCGAGAGGAAGTGCCACCACCACCGACTCACTTGCGGTTTTCGGTGAGTTGTCCGAGGGAGGTGATCGCACGACGATCCCCGCGCATGGATTCCTTCTTCTTGGATTCAATAGCTATAGTGACGCGACGTTCGGCATTTCCGCCGACATTCGAAGAACCTCGGCGCTTCTGAATGGCGGGGCAACATTCGATGAGTCAGTGCGTGTCATGCTCTTTGATGCGGAGGGGAATGAGATCGATACGGTGCGCTATAATGCGGATTCGATTTCTTCTCCCGGGGAGAGCATCGAGCGCAAGGCGTGGAAAGACAACGTGTGTATCTCGTCGGAGGGAATGGGAGAATTTCTCGGGAACGGGTGCGGGCTCGGCAGCTCGAGTGTGTTTCAAAAAAGAGGGCAACCGAGGCCGCAGAACTCAGGGAATCTTCCCGAGCCGCGCACTTCGCCGGAGTTCGCCACTTCGTCGGTTTCAGTCGCGCTCTCGGAAAACGGTTTGAACGTCGAGATTTCGTGGGGACGATCTCCGGGAGACGACGAAGGGGATGGGATGTATTACGAAATTTCGGATGCGGATTCGGAGACGATACTTCAGGAAATTTCGGGAACGCATCGCTGGGCGACCGTGCTCGACGAAATCGGGAGAACGTACGCCTATCGGGTTCGCTTGAGCGACAGGGATGGGTTCGGCTCCGGCTACGGAACTGCGGATGTCGCAGTACCAAGCTTCCTTTCCGATATGTTCTTTTATGAAGACATATCAGGAGCGCCGATAGTTGATATGCGTTTTGAAAAATACCCTTTCATACCCGACGTATATTGGGATGGAACAAACACGAGCTGGAAAGCGGTCGTGTTCTATCTGAATCATACGGCGGAACAAGAAGAGTTTCTTTCCGCATCGAATGATTTTGCTCCGCAGAGTGCCGACGTTATGAGGATATATTCCCGTACTTGTGCGGGCGGAGATATTGGTATGATCCGTGTGATTCTTCCCGACATCGCCGATCGATGTTCTGTGACTGGGGGAGGGTTGTACCCCGCATCCGTCCCACTTTCCGAGGATCGGCGATTCGTGTTTCCGGTCGAGGGAGCGTTGTTCAGTTCGAGCGATTACCTCACCGTCGCGTGGTATGCGTTTTATAATTCGGGAGAGAATACTCGTTTCAAACTCGTCGCGACCGACGCGACGCAGTATCATTTTCAATCCGCGCCACCGCCCTCGCTTTCGCCCTCGTCTCCCGAGGGGATGCAGATCGAGTTTAACAGTTTCCATTCTTTTATCACCGTCTCGCCCGGTGTCTCGAGAGATGAAGATTCGCCGGACAGTTCTCTTTCCTACGAAGCTCGTGTGACGCGCGACGACGAATCTCCGACGAATGACACGTGGCGTGCCGTTCCTCTCGGCGGACACACTTCCTTTGATGTTGATTATCCGCATTCGTATCTTGTGGAATCGAGAGCGCGGGATGGGGACGGGAATGTGAGCGATCCGGCAGCATTTTCGTGGAATTTTCCCGCCTCATATGTTCCGCTTCCTTTTCAACGGCATAGAGAACAAGTTCTTCAGGGAGTATCCGAACAGCTTATTACAATCACGCATGAAGCGGACATAGACGGTGTTGCGATGTGGCTCGGCGCGGAGGGCGGACCTTATTGCTGTAGTAGGAGTAAGCTCGTGGTATACGAAGATAACGAAGATGTTCACGGGAATATGATTGCCGAGAGCGCGCCGCAATCGCTTTCGGCGGCGGGGTATGACAACGCACTGAATGCACAATGGGAGGTAGTGTACGAATTCGCTTTGCCGTTTCACCTTCAAGCAGGAAGGGAATATTGGCTCTCGATTGAGGGGACGGGAGAGTTATCGAATGGGATGAGAATATACGGGAGTACGGTTGACGCCTACCAGTACGGCCGCTGGAAAGGGGATGACTGGAAGGATGCTTACTTTTTCCTCCGTCAGGCGTTCTAATTCTATCGAGGTCCGGCCTCGATAGGATTGTGGATAACTTTATTGAGGCCCGGCCTCGATAGATTGGCCTCGATAGATTAAGTTGTTTCGGTTCTGTTTTTGTGGCATCATAGGGTCTCAATGGAACTAAGAAACATAGCGATCATTGCGCACGTTGACCACGGCAAAACGACCCTGGTTGACGCGCTCCTGAAGCAGTCGGAGAACTTTAAGCTGAAGGCCGATGCGGTGCAGGAGCTTATCATGGATTCGAACGAACTCGAACGCGAGCGCGGCATCACGATCTTCTCCAAGAACGCCTCCTTTCGTTATAAGGATGTGAAGATCAATGTTGTCGATACGCCCGGACACGCCGATTTCGGGGGAGAAGTGGAACGCATCATGCGGATGGTGGACGGCGTGCTTCTCGTCGTCGATGCGAAAGAAGGGCCGATGCCGCAGACGAAGTTCGTGCTTCAGAAGGCGATTCAGGCGGGACATCCCGCGATCGTTGTCGTGAACAAGATCGACAAGCAGGATGCGCGTCCCGCATGGGCGCTTGCGCGGACGTATGATCTTTTCATCGAACTCGGCGCAAACGACGAGCAGATCGAATTTCCCGTAATCTACGCCTCGGCGGTCGAGGGAAAAGCGGGAACCGAACCGCACCTGGAAGAAATGAAAAATATCCAGCCGCTTTTCGATGCGATCGTGAAGCACATTCCCGCTCCGAAAGTGAACGAAGGCGCGCCGCTCCAGATGCTTACGGTGAATCTCATATACGACAACTACAAAGGAAAGATCGCGATCGGAAGATTATACTCGGGTGTCTTGAAAAAGGGGATGACGATCGCGCACATCGATCGTCACGGCGCGATCGATAAGGAACAGCTCACCGCCGTCATGCTCTTTGACGGATTGAGTCGGGTTGACGTATCGGAGGCGCATCCGGGGGAAATCGTCGCCGTCGCGGGAATTCCGACCGTTTCGATCGGCGAGACGATCGCGGATGTTCAAAACCCCGTGCCGCTTCCCACGATCTCAATCGACGAACCGACGGTCAAGATGACGTTCGGCGTAAATACCTCGCCGTTTATGGGAAAGGAGGGAGAGTACAGCACGTCACGGAATCTTCGCGAGCGTCTGGAGCACGAGATCGAAACGGATGTGGCGCTTCTTGTGACACCGACGGATTCGCCGGATCGGTGGACGGTCGCGGGACGCGGCGAACTGCACCTCGCGATCCTGATCGAAAAAATGCGTCGCGAAGGATATGAACTCGAGGTCTCGAAGCCGCAGGTAATTATGAGAGAAGTCGAGGGAGTCGTTAAGGAACCGATGGAACTCGTTTCGATCGAGGTGCCGGAGTCGTACTCCGGCGTCGTGATCGAAATGCTCGGAAAACGGCTTGGCGTCATGAAAGATATGAAGGTGGACCGTGGAGTCGCCTATCTTGATTTCAAAGTGCCGACACGGGGACTCATCGGCATGCGAAACGAATTTCTGACCTCGACCAGAGGTACGGGAATCATGAACAGCATTTTTCTCGGGTATGAGGCGTGGAAAGGGGAGACGACGCATGATACGCATGGCTCGATCGTTTCATCAGAATCGGGCATCTCAAACTCGTATGGGCTCATGATCGCGCAGGGAAGGGGCCAACTTTTCATCGGTCCCGGCATCGATGTGTATCAAGGAATGGTAGTCGGACAGAATGCGAAGTCGGAAGATATTCTCGTGAACATCTGTAAGACGAAAGAACTTACCAACTTCAGATCGAAGAACATGGGCATTCAGGAGACGCTCGACGTGCCGCGCACGATGGAACTCGAAGACGCACTTGAGTATATCGGTGACGATGAGCTCGTCGAAATAACTCCGAAAACCGTACGCATACGGAAGGCAATTTTGAAAGATATCGATCGGAGACGGGCACGAAGAGAGGCGGCGTAACCCAACACTGCCTTTCTTTTCATTCGGGCGCTCCAAGGCCGCTTGGCCAGTCTTACCCTCATTCAAAGAAATGCAGTGTTGGGTAGAGTAAATAATTGTTTTGAGGATATTGTAGTTTGAGGATATAGTGAATTGGTATGAACGCGAGAAAGAAAATACGAGTCCGGAAAATGATAGGAGTTCTTAAGAATCTTTTTCCGTCCGCCGCGACGGTGCTTCGTTATCGCACGCCATGGGAACTCCTGGTCGCGGTCGTGCTCTCCGCGCAATGCACCGACACACGGGTGAACGAGGTGACGAAAACGCTTTTCAAAAAGTATAAGAACGTGCGCGCATTCGCGCACGTTTCACAAAAAGAGCTTGAGCGGGCGATCTACTCGACCGGATTCTACAGAATGAAAGCGAAGCACCTGCGGGGGGCGGCGAACATCATATGCAGTCGTTTTCGGGGGAAGGTACCTGATGCTATGGAAGAGCTTTTGACGCTCCCCGGCGTTGCGCGAAAAACGGCGAACATTATTCTCGGCGTCGCGTTCGGGAAGATAGAAGGAGTGGCAGTCGACACGCATGTGCGGCGGTTCGCATTAAGATTCGATCTCACAAATCATACTGATCCAAAACGGATTGAGGAAGATCTTATGAAGATTGTGCCGCGAAAAGAATGGCTCGACTTCAATCATCGGCTCGTGGAGTATGGAAGGCATTATTGTCCCGCGCGGAAGCACGACTGTAAAAATCATCCGCTTACGAAAATATATCCGAGAGCGGCCGGAATATGGCCTCGCGCGAAATGAGGTAAGAAAAATTATCGAGGCCGGGCCTCGATAATTATAAAGATGAATCCGCTTGCGAAGAAAAAATTCGGGAGGGAGGTCTGGGGTCACTACAAAAAACATCGCCGCGACCTTCCATGGCGACGGACGCGGGACCCCTATAGAATTTTCGTCTCGGAAGTAATGCTTCAGCAGACGCAGGTCGCGCGCGTGGTTCCGAAGTACGCTTCTTTTCTGAAACGGTTTCCCGATTTCCGTTCGCTCACGCGCGCATCATCGAGGGAAATTCTCAAGGGATGGCAGGGAATGGGATACAACCGTCGTGCGCTTGCCCTGAAGCGGGCCGCGGAAGTTGTCGTGAAACAGTATAAAGGAAAACTTCCGCGAACAATCGAGGAACTCTCGTTGCTTCCCGGAATCGGAAAAGCGACCGCGGGTGCGATTCTCGCGTACGCGTTCGATATTCCCGCGCCGTTTATTGAGACGAACATTCGAAGAACTTTTATTCATTTTTTCTTTTCCCGCTCCCGCAAGGTAAGGGACGAAAACATCCTAGAGTTAATCGGTACGCTCATCGATAAAAAACATCCGCGCGAATGGTACTACGCGGTAGTCGATTTCGGCGCAGAATTCGGAAAGAGAAGAGGAAATCCAAACAGGAAAAGCGCGCACTACAGAAAGCAAACACCATTCAAAGGATCGTCTCGTGAACGCCGTGGGGCTGTAATAAGATTGCTTCTCGAAAAGAAAACAATTTCCGCCGCCGCGCTCGTGAAAGTGCTTGGGGCGCCGCGCGCGCGTGCGGAAGAAGCGATCGAGACGCTCATTAGGGAAAAGTTTTTGAAAAAGAGAGACGGGAAAATAACCCTTGGATAAGATATAATGAAAAAGATGAAAAGATTTATCTTTATCCTCATCGGGATAGTGGTCGTATGCATCACCGCTTACTTTCTCTTTTTCTCCGGTGATCGTTCAAACTTCATCCTATTGGAAGACGATGAAATCGGAATAAAAGTGGAGTATCCGTCGGGTATATTCGTTGCAACGACGACGACTGCATATATTCCTCCCGAATTTGAGAAGAGATATGAGGGTCCTGCGCTGATGCATGCCGCCCCCTATGAACACTGTGATCTCTCGGGACTTCCGGGGAGCTGTACGCCCACGACAAAAGACATACGCATCGGGTTCTTTAAAATTGCGAGGCCTTTCGCCGGAATAAAAGACGCGCTTCAGTCGCCGGATATGTTCGGCAATCTGGTTCAGCCGGTGACGCTCGCCGATCGTGAAGGGGTCGTATTCGAAAGCGGCGCGGAGGGCGAAGGAGTATTCTATTATTTCCTCCCGCTCGATGCGTCCCATACGCTCGTCGTCACGAGAAATTTCATAAACGAGGAGTCGCTTCTTCTCTACAAGAATGCGAGCGGATTCATCCCGTATGCGGAGCAGGGAAAACTGTTCGATGAAGTTATCGATACGCTTGAGTTTCAAAGCCGGTAGCGGGTCTGATACAATGGAATTATGAAGAAAAAGGTAGATCCTCGGCTTCCTTCGGGATTTCGCGATTATCTTCCGGAAGAAATGATCGTGCGCGAGCAGATGCTCGACACGATACGGGACGTATTCAAAACGTTCGGGTTCCTTCCGCTCGAGACATCCATAATCGAGCGCGAGGAAGTGCTGACCGGCGGCGATCCCGATTTCAAAAAACAGATTTTCGGCGTGGGGATTAAGGGTCAGAAAGAAAAGCTCGCGCTCCGTTTTGATCTTACCGTGCCGCTCGCGAGGGTCGTTGCAACGAGAAGGAACGAACTGCATCAGCCGTTCAAACGGTACGAGATGGGAAAGACATGGCGCGGTGAGCGCGCGCAGGCGGGAAGATTTAAGGAATTCCTTCAGTGCGATGCCGATATCGTGGGATCGGAGAGTGCCGCTTCCGATGCGGAAATTCTCGCGCTTGTCTACGAAGTTATACACGCGCTTGAAGTGCCCCGTTTTCTTATTCACGTGAACAGCAGAAAAATTCTGAACGGGCTTTCGGTTTTTGCGGGTTTTCCCGAATCGAAAACGCATCACGTGTTGCGCGCGATCGATAAGCTCGACAAACAGGGGTGGGCCTCTGTCGCGAAAGAACTCGAAGAATCGGAAGGAGGGAAACTTTCGAAGACAGCCATTAAAAAGATAAAAGAGTTTTTGGATTCCGCGAAAGCGCGCGCGCCACTGGTTGCGATTAAGGAACTTCTCGCCGGTTCTCCCATCTCGAGGGAAGGGGTGAAGGAGATAGAATTGATCGGAAAACATCTGGAGGCGCTCGGTGTTCCCGAAAGCGCATGGGTGTTCGATCCGTCGATCGCGCGCGGGCTCGGTTACTACACCGGCATGGTATTCGAAACGATCCTTCTCGCCGCGCCGGAGTTCGGGAGCGTGTGTTCCGGAGGAAGATATGACGGACTGGTTTCGAGTTTCTCCAGTATGTCCGTTCCGGCAGTGGGAATGTCCGTGGGACTCGATCGTCTTTTCTCGGCGCTTACAAAACTGAAGCAGGTTCCTTCATTGGGAAAGCGGGCAGAGACGATCGTGTTGAACTTCGATCCGCAAACGGAATATGAATGTGAGACGCTCGCTACCGAGCTTCGCCGCGCGGGGATCGCGACTGATTTTTATTACGGTGGGGAGAAAACACTGAAAGGTCAGCTCGCGTACGCCGCGAAGGCCAACTACCACGTCGTGCTTATCCTGGGAAGTGAGGAACGGAAAAAAGGCCTAGTACAAATAAAAGACATGCGCCGGCACAGCCAAGAAAATGTCCCGCTCCGCGAGGTATCGGAAACGATAAGGCGGCTTTGTATCGAGTCCGGGTAAGTGAAAAAGTGTGCGCTCCGGGCGGACAAGGCCCAAGTCTTACCCACTTTTTCATCTTACCCGAACTCTTCTTTGGGAAAGTTTTTATTGAATATGGAACATGAAAAAAAAGAGCAAGTACTCCGTGCGCTCCGCGAAGAAATGAGTGCCGATGAGGCACTCCCGCTTCGGGAGTCGAACTTCGTGTTCGGGGAGGGGAGCGCGGAAAGCTCGCTTATGTTCATCGGCGAGGCGCCGGGTTTCTATGAAGACAAGCTCGAGCGCCCGTTCGTGGGAAGAGCGGGGAAACTTTTGGATCGCCTGATAGAAGCCGCAGGATGGAAGCGGGAGGACGTCTATATCTCGAATATCGTGAAGCGCCGCCCGCCGGAAAATCGCGATCCGTTCCCCGAAGAGATTGAGGCATACAAACCGTATCTTGCACGGGAGATAGAAGTCCTGAATCCGAAGATCATCGTGCCCTTGGGAAGGTTCTCGATGAACTACTTCCTTCCGGACGCGAAGATTTCGAAGGATCACGGGAGAGTGTTTCGCCTGAAAGGTACGCGGCTCATCATGCCGCTCTACCATCCCGCCGCGGCACTCCGCTCCACATCCGTATTGCAGGAACTCGAGAAGGACTTCGCGAAACTCAAGGTGGTTGTCGGAAAAGCGGACGAACTCATTACGGCGGAAGGAAAAGCCGTGGAAGAAGCGGGAGAGGAGAAAAAACAGGAGACATTACTATAGAAACCGCCCCCTCCCTACGACGGTGTTTTTTGTTGTCTTTTGGTATAGTTAGGGAACTCAAAAGGTATGGCGGATGAAATCAAATCGCATTTGAACGAGCGTCAGTGGAAGGCGGTGAGGACGATCGAGGGACCGCTTCTCGTGATCGCGGGTCCCGGATCGGGGAAGACGAGAGTTATCGAATATCGCGTGTTGCACCTCATTGAAAAGGGGATCGCGCCGGAACGGATTCTCCTCCTCACCTTCACCAGAAAAGCGGCACAACAGATGCTCTCTCGCGCGGCCGCGCATGATGAGCGCGCGAGCCACGTGCACGGCGGAACGTTTCACTCATTCGCCTATAAGCTTGTCGGGGAATTCAGAAAAAAACTTGGATTCTCCGGTTCGCTCACGGTGCTCGACGAGGGAGATGCGGAAGAAGCGCTCCAGAAACTCGTCGTGCGTCTGGGGCTTGGGAGTGGGGATACGGCGTTTCCCAAAAAACACACACTCCGCGCAATCTTGAGCGGAGCGATGAATAAAGATAAAACAATTGCCGAGATACTGGAACACTCTTACGAGCATCTCGTATCGCACGCGGCGGCGATCGAACGCCTCGGGGAGGCGTATGCGGTGTACAAACGGGAGGCGGGATATCTCGATTTCGACGATCTTCTTCGTTATGCGGTGGAACTTTTGCGCGACCCCGAGGTAGCACACACGATAGGTTCGCGCTATCGCTACGTTATGGTGGACGAGTATCAGGACACGAACCGACTTCAGGGAGAGATCGCATATCTTCTCGCCCGCGCACACGCGAACATCATGGTAGTGGGGGATGATGCGCAGAGCATCTACGGATTCCGGGGCGCGTTTCACGAGAACATCATGCAGTTTCCGGAGTTGTTCCCCGGTTGTGTCACCATTCTTCTCGAGGAGAACTACAGGAGTACGCAGGCGATCCTGAATCTCGGAAACGCCATATTGGAGACGATGCCGAAAAAATTCAAGAAGACGCTTGTTGCCGCACGCGGAGAAACGGGCATCAGGCCGCAGATGGCATATTTTGGAGACGCGGAAGAAGAAGCTCACTGGATAAGAAGTCGTATTCAGTTTTTGGAGAAGAAAGGAATGCCGCTTTCGCGCCAAGCGGTACTTTTCCGATCTTCATATATTTCCATCCCGCTTCAGGCGGAACTTACGAAACGGGGGATTCCTTACGAGGTGTTCGGGGGATTGAAATTCTACGAGATGGCACACGTGAAGGACATCCTTGCGCACCTGAAAGTGCTTGCGAACCCGAAGGATGAACTAAGCTGGGGCAGGATCTTGCTTCTCGTTTCCGGTGTGGGCCCCAAAACCGTGGATGCGATATGGAACTACGTGGGACGCGAACGCGACACGTTTCCGGAATTGGAATCGGGAAAATACCCCGAAGGCGTGCAGACGCTTCTCGAGGCGTTGCATCTCGCGGCGGACAAATCGAAATCAATTCGAGATCGTTTCGACATCCTGCTCGCATATTACGTCCCTGTTTTGAAACAGAAGTTCGACGACTGGCCCTCGCGCAAAAACGATCTTGAAGTGCTTCGGGAGATCGCGGGATATTACACCGATCTTCATTCGTTTCTCGCCGACTGTGCGATCGAGCCGCCCGAACGGCGACAAAAAAGAAGAGAGGGAGCGCTTGTGCTTTCGACGATCCATTCGGCAAAAGGTCTTGAGTGGGATGCGGTGTATCTCTTGGGCGCGATCGACGGAGTACTTCCCTCGAAGATGGCGTTCGATTCGGAAGAAGAACTCGAGGAGGAACAGCGTCTGCTTTATGTTGCGGTGACACGCGCCAAAAATAATCTTGCCCTTTTGTTTCATCTCGAAAGCGGGCGCGGAGGATTTTCCTTACACCGGTTGTCTCGTTTTCTTGAGGAAGAGAAAGTGTTCGCCGCGCTTGATCACGAGGACTACTCGGAGCGCCGTGTGCGCGAGCGGGCGATCTGGAATGAGGGAACGGATGGCATCGATGAAGACGACGAAGAAATCGAATATGAGTAATGCCGGATTGACATCAAGCATCTCGCTGATTTATACTTAAAAAGTTAAACAACCTTTTAAGTAGTGATCCCCATGCGTTCTTCCTCGACGATAACCAAACTCAAGAAAGGCCTCGAAATGCAGGACAGCGCGTTCTTGAAGATGTTTCAGGCGCTCGGCGATCCGGTGCGGCTGGGCATCGTGAAGCTTCTGAATGAAGAGAAGACACTTTGCGTGACGGAGATTGCGAGGGTGTTCAATATTTCGGTTCCGGCGGCCTCGTATCAGTTGAAACTTCTGGAGTCGAGCGGCATTCTCAAGCTTGAACGGATGGGACAAATGAAGTGTTATGTCGTTGCGACGGAGAAGAAAGAAGTGAAATCAATCGTGCAACTTCTTGTGAAAGGTCGGACAGCACGGAAAAAGAACAAGAGATAATCGTATGGCGAATGTTACTATTTATACCACGCCGAGTTGCGTGTTTTGCAAAATGGCGAAAGCATTTTTCTCCGCGAACAATGTTCAGTATACGGAGAAGGACGTTGCAACCGATCTTGAAGCGCGTAAGGCAATGGTTGAGAAGTCGGGTCAGCTCGGGGTACCGGTGATCGATATCGACGGCGCAATTACCGTCGGATTCGACAAAGATCGGCTCTCGGAGTTGCTCCATTTCTAGTTCTTGCCGGGTTATATCAGATTTCAAACACACGTGGCCCCGAATAACGAAATGGATTCGGGGTTTTATGTATGACGATTTGCCTGAAACGGAGAAGCTATAGTACAATAAGCGCTAATTGCGTATGAAGAGAATAAAACGATTCATTTCATTCTTCAGAAAGCCGTGGCGAGTTGTTATTTTGATTATCGTACTCATTATTGCGGTTCTCTTGATCGTTCAGAAGAAGAGAAACGATACTCCGGAACTCGTTCAGGTAACGCGCGGCACTGTTATTGAGGAGGTCGTCGCGACGGGGCAGATCGTGCCAGAAGAAGACGTCGAACTTGCATTCCAAACGGCAGGCACCATCGCGCGCGTCCATGTGAGTGTGGGCGACAAGGTGGATGTCGGCGCATTACTTCTCGCACTCGACGACGCGGAGCTTCGAGCGCAACTCGCCCAGGCGACTGCGGCGGTGGACTCCGCACGAGCGAACCTTGATCTTTTAAAGCAAGGAAGCAAAATAGAGGATATACGCGTGTCCGAAGCCCAAGTAGCGGAGGCCGAAGGGACACTTATGAGCGCGAAGAGAAGTGCCATAAGCGCGATAGAGAGTGCGGTTGCGAGCGCCGATGATGCGGTGTACAACCGTGCCGATCAGCTTTTTACGAACTCCACCACGAATCCGCAACTCGTATTTTCTTTGAGCGACGCACAGCTTTCGAGCGACGTGCAATCGGAACGGCTCGTCGTGCAGGGGGTGCTTGTTCCTTGGAAAACCTACGTAAACGGGCTCACCGAGCAAAGCGATCTTCATGCGGCGATTGGAGTCGCTGATAATGCTCTGGGGAAGATTCAGCGGATGCTCTCCGATCTCACGCTCGCGCTCGGGAAGGCCGCAGCAAATTCCTCGTTTTCACAGACCACGATCGACGGATGGAAAACAAGCGTCGCGACCGCAAGAACGAACGTAAGCGCCGCGATCACGAGCATTGCGTCGGCCAGAGGAACGCTCGTATCCGCGGAGACGGGTCTTGCGGTTTCCCAAAATAAACTCACCTTGAAGAAAGCGCCCGCGACACCGGAAGAAATCGCGGCGAAGGAAGCGGAGGTGGGACAGGCACAAGCGAAAGTCGCGCTCATCCGGGCACAGACGGAAAAAATGACGCTTCGATCTCCTTTGAGGGGTGTGGTGACGCGACAGGAGGGGAAAGTAGGTCAGTCGGTTTTTTCGACGACGGGATTGACCTCCCTCGTTTCCATTATCGGGGAAAACAGTTTGGAGATAGAAACGAACATTCCCGAGGTCGATATTGCGAAACTGCAGACGGGAAATATCGTGCGATTCACTCTGGATGCGCTTCAAGAGGAGAACTTCACGGGACACGTGGTTTCCATAGATCCGGCGGAGACGATGGTTGACGGCGTCTCGAATTATAAGGTGAAGGTCGCTTTCGATGCGATAGATTCGCGATTTAAGAGCGGACTCACGGCGAACTTAAGAATAGAAACGGTGAAGAAGGATGGCGTACTGCTCTTGCCACAGTATGCGATCGTCGAAAACGTTTCGGGAGCGTTCGTAAAACAGCTTGAAGGCGAGAAACAAATTGAGATGCCGGTCACGCTCGGTATCCGCGGAAAAAACGGGAATGTTGAAGTTGTCTCTGGGTTGCAGGAAGGAGACAAGGTAATTAATGTCGGATCGAAGCCGAAAAAGTAGGGGAACGCCGCACTATTATGGCCCGGCTTGAGTTTTGGATTTTTTTGATTTTAGGTTTTGTAGTCGCCTACGTGGGATTTGCTCAGGCGCACGGCGGATACTAGTTCGCTTTTTTTGGTTTCTGTTCCCGGTTATTGCTTTGAAGACGAAGACCTTCGGTTTCGAGCCATTTCAAGAACTTCGTCGAGTTGTCTTTTTCGAACGGCACGAATAGTTTTACCCATCCTCCTATTTGTTTTTCCTGAAGATTCAGTTTTTCTTTTGTTCCGATTTCTTTCGCTTGTTTCAAAAACTCCGGGGCGTTTCTCCTTTCTATATACCCGAGAAGCGAGGTGCCGCTCACTTCGAAGTAACCGTATCGTTTGTTCCATACCGGCTTCCCGTTTTCTTCGGGAGATCGTGCGGCGATTGCGGGAAGATTTCCCTGCAAACGATCGCCGTATCTTAGCTTGTCTTTTCGGACGTAGACAATGTCTCCGAATTTGCTTTTCCGCGCGTTGGCGCCGAATTTCAGGTACCGATACGATGCTTCTATGTTATTGCTTTGCTTTAACACCGCCTCTTCAAGATGGTGTTTCAATACGAAATCCTGCGAGAGGGGAATTTTCGATCCGCGCACGATCGCGTCCCGCACAATCTCTTTTGCGGAAGGGACGTCGGACCACTCTACGCGTACGGGGCGAAGCATGTCTCTCAAAATCCCGGAGAGTTGTTCCGCACTGAGCAGACGATTGATCTTAAAGAGGTTGATCGCTGTCGTATCGAAAAAACGCTCCTTCGTATACTCGAGCCATTCTCCCTGTTCGATGATGTCGGCGAAGATTGCGGCGCCCAAAAGCTCTTTCTTTTCGTTATTTTCGAGTCCCCTGAAAAAGCCCGCCTTGCTAAGCACCTCGTGAAGAATCATGGTGGGGCCCGCAGTTGTCTTGTGCGCCCTCCTTCCGTGTGTCGCATTCTTTCCGTACCAGTCGCGTTCCCGTTCGGATATGGAAACAATAAGACCGTTTGTAAGAAGTTCTTTCGGAATCTCGTCTTCTTTCCCTCCCTCGAAAAATGCCAACTTCGACTTATCGAGTCCGAATCCGCTCTTCTCGAGCAACATTTTCTGGATGTCGTAGTTCAGCCCGCGCGGCTCCTCGATGACATTATTCCCGGTTAGGGTGTCATAACGCGAAAAGCCGGGAAAGAAAAACTTTTTGTAATGGGCGGATATTTCCGCCTTGAGCATGCTTCTTAATTCCTGTTCGTGCGGATATCTTCCCGCCACTTCGTCAGGCCTCAACCAAGCGCCGTGGTAGAGGGGGTCGATAATATTTCCCTTAAGCCCGCCGAGAAGGTGATGAGGCATTTCTTGTTCCGGGGTGTAGAGTTTTGAGGGGTCCGCTTCAAATTTTTCCCCGATCTCCTCCTCAAGTTTCTTGAATAGTATCACGTCGAGCAAGACGTCCGTGGCCTCCTCATATTTCCCGGGTTTCGTTTCGTGCCGCTTCTCTTCCTCGAGTTTCTCTTCGGGAAGAGTATTGTTTTGGTCGAAAAAACTCTCTTTCATTCCTTTTATTTTAATACCCGGAGAGGAAAAGGAACAGCGTCTTCGAGGAGTTGGTGTTCCCGGCGTCGGTGTTTTATAATAGCAACAAAGGAAAGGTCGTTTGCGTTTGTTTTGTATGCAGGCATTTCTTCAAAATAATTTAGTATTCCTGTTTATTATTCTTTGGACTCTGCCGTGGAAGGGAGTGGCGCTCTGGAAGTCGGCGCGCGCGGGCCAAAGGTGGTGGTTTGTAGCACTTCTCGTAATTAACACGATCGGCATTCTCGAAATTCTCTATATTTTCGTTTTTTCGAAGTACTCGAGGTCGGGAAAAACCCCCGAAACCTCGCTCCAGAGTTAGATAATGAACGGTACGCGCACGAGGAACATATTTCACCCAGGGGGCGGTGAACCATTTAAGTTGAGTCGCTCCAAAATCGAGCTTTTCACGGAATGCCCGCGGTGTTTTTATCTTGATCGCCGGCTCGGTGTAGGGCGTCCTCCGGGATTTCCCTTTACGCTCAATTCCGCGGTTGACGCGCTTTTGAAAAAAGAGTTCGACGTGCATCGCGCCCGGGGAACTTCGCATCCGCTCATGGTGGCCTACGGCGTCGATGCCGTTCCTTTTCCGCACGAGATGATGGACGAGTGGCGGGAAAACTTCAAGGGAGTCCGATACCTCCATGAGCCCTCGAACTTTATCGTGACGGGGGCGGTGGATGATGTATGGGTGAACCGGAATCGGGAACTTATCGTTGTGGATTACAAAGCGACCTCGACTTCGGGCGAGATCACGCTCGATGCGGAATATCGGCAGGCGTACAAGCGGCAGATGGAGATTTACCAGTGGCTCTTGCGGCGAAACGGTTTCAGTGTTTCGGACACCGGCTACTTTGTCTACGCGAACGGTGATAAGGACAGGGAGGCATTCGATGGGAAGCTGGAGTTTAATGTGGTGCTTCTCTCATATACGGGAAATGATACGTGGATCGAGCCGGCGCTTCGCGAGATTAAAAGGTGTCTCGAGGGCGAACTTCCGAATTCCGATCCCGCGTGCGAGTACTGTGCGTACCGGAAGGCGGCGAAAACACACGAAGACGAATCAGGAATTACGAATTAGGAATTACGAATTACGAACCGTATGCTCGCGGATGACTTGAAAAAGTTGATACAGGGGGATGTGATGTCGGATGAAGATACACTCTCCATATACAGCACCGATTACTCCATTTTCAAAGTGAAACCGAAGGTGGTGGTGTTTCCCAAAAACAAGGAAGATGTGGAGAAACTTGTCGCTTACGCCACAGAGAAGAAAAAAAACGGCGAGGAGATTTCCTTGACCGGTCGCTCGGCGGGGACGGACATGTCGGGCGGACCCTTGAACGACTCCGTAATCGTTGAATTCACGAAGTATTTCAACCACATCAGAGAAATAAAGGAGCCGTCATTCGACACGGCTCATGGCAACGATGGCTATGCCGTCGTTGAGCCGGGCGTGTACTTTCGTGATTTTGAAAAAGAGCTCGACAAGAAGGGCTTATTGTATCCGTCCTATCCGGCCTCCAAGGACTTGTGCGCGATGGGAGGGATGGTAAATAACAACTCGGGCGGCGAGAAGACGCTCGAATACGGAAAAACGGAAAAGTATGTGGAAGAAATCACGATCGTTCTCGCGGACGGAAAAGAGCACGTATTGAGGTCGCTTCCCGAAGGGGAGTTGCGCGAGAAGCTCAAGGAAGAAAGTTTCGAGGGCGACATCTATCGGAACCTTTTTAAACTTATCGAGGACAACTACGATGCTATCCAGGCCGCCAGACCGAATGTTTCAAAAAACTCCGCGGGGTACTTTCTCTGGAATATATGGGATAAGAAAACGTTCGATATCACGAAGCTGATCGTGGGTTCGCAGGGAACGCTCGGACTCCTTACTTCCGCAAAAGTAAAACTTCTTAAGAAGAAAAAATACTCGGGTCTTCTTGCGGTTTTTTCAAAAACGCTCGAACCGGTGCCCGGACTGGTAGAAGATATCTTAAGATTCAATCCGGAGGGTATTGAGTCGTACGATGACAGGACAATGAAACTCGCCGTGCGATTTCTGCCGTCGCTCCTGAAGTTGATGAAAGGGAGCGTGATAAAACTTTTCTTCCAATTCCTTCCGGAGTTCTGGATGATGATAAGAAAGGGAGCGCCCCGGATAGTGCTCCTCGTCTCGTTCGCTTCGGACAGCGAAACGGAGCTTAGAAATAATATGGATAACGCCCTTGAAGAGATGCGGAAACATCCCGTCGTGGTGCGTGTCATGAGGAGAGAAGAAGAAGCCGAGAAGTACTGGGCGATACGAAGACAGAGTTTTAATCTTCTTCACCGCCATGTAAAGGGAATGTATGCGGCACCTTTTATCGACGACGTGGTGGTGGATCCGAAATATATGCCCGAGTTCCTTCAGGAGGTGAACGCGATTCTCGATCAACACAAGGACAAGCTCGTCTATACGATCGCGGGACATCCGGGAAACGGAAACTTCCACATCATCCCGCTTGTGCGTTTGGACGACGAGGAGACGAGAAGGTTGATTCCCGAGGTGACGAAGAAAGTGTATGAACTGGTTTTCAAGTACGGCGGCTCGATGACGGCGGAACATAATGACGGATTGATCCGTACGCCGTATCTCGAGAAGATGTACGGAGCAAAAATCGTCTCGCTGTTTGAGGAAGTGAAACGTATCTTCGATCCCGTGGGTATCTTCAATCCGAGGAAGAAGGTGGGAGGAACGATCGAGTATGCGAAGGAACATATGCGGAGAGAGTAAATGTCTAATTTTGAGGTGGTAAAAGAGGACTCGAAAACACACGCTCGCGCGGGTGTTTTAACAACATCGCACGGGGAGGTGAAGACACCTTCCTATGTAGTTGTGGGAACGGATGCGGCGGTGCGGTGCGTGCCGCCTGAGGAACTGCCGCGCACGAAGACACAGCTCATTATCGCGAACACCTATCATCTCTGGAAAACGCTGGGGAAGAAACTGGAAACGTTCGAGGGATTGCACGAACGGATGAAATGGAACGGGCCCTTAATGACCGACAGTGGGGGATTTCAAGTATTCAGTTTCGGATTCGGGAGGGAGCACGGTCTCGGGAAGATGATGCCGCGCACAAGCGATGAAGGCGCGAAAAATTTCAAGACGGGGGAAAATTTAGTGAGGGTTATGAACGACGGAGTTTATTTTCTAACCGAGGAGGGAGAGAAGTATCTTGATGCCGAGACGTCAATTCATATCCAGGAAAAACTCGGCGCTGATATCATTGTCGCTTTTGACGAGCCAACCTCACCTCTGCACGATCATACCTACACCAAAGAATCACTCGTACGGACGCACACATGGGCGGTTCGGTCGCTTAAGGCGCGTACGCGCAAAGATCAAATGATGTACGGCGTGGTGCAGGGCGGTGCGTTTGAGGATTTGCGGAAAGCGAGCGCGGAGTTTATAGGGAAACAGCCCTTCGAAGGATTCGCGATCGGTGGATCGTACGGCGAATCCATGGGTGCGCCGAGGGAACAAATGCTCTCGGTTTTGAAGTGGAGTGTCCCATACCTTCCAAAAGAGAAGCCGCGGCATCTTTTGGGGATCGGACGCATCGAGGACGTCTTCGATGCGGTCGAGCTCGGCATGGACACGTTCGATTGCGTGATTCCGACGAGGGAGGCGCGGCACGGATCGATATGGACGGCAAAGGGGAGAGTAGACATCCGAAAAGGAATATTCCAGAACGACAATGCGCCGCTCGAAGAGGAGTGTGGGTGTATTGCGTGCGGGGAAAGAAAAATTACGCGCGGAGAACTTCGCGATCTCTTCAAATCGAAAAACATGGAGGCAGGCCATCTCGCGACTGTGCATAATATCTATTTTTTCAACAATCTTCTCGAACAAATCAGGAATTCAATTCTTAAGGGCGAGTTTTCAAAACTGAAGAGCAGGTTTCTTTCGAATATCTCTTAGTTTCAGTACAATTGAAGTAATGAAATACGTGGTTTTTGTTCTGCTGGTCCTTGGTATCGGAATTATCGGGGGAATTTTGGTTTTCGGAGAGAGAAATCAAACGATCACGGTACCGGACGTGACGTCCGAAACGACGGTACCATCCGCAACTTCGCCGACTTTTTTGGAAGCAAGCGCTTCGAGTTCGTCGTCGAATACGACGGGAACCACCTCAACCGTTGCGTCCACGACGACTACGACTCCGACGAGCACCACGGTGAAAATAACCGCTCCTTCGGCGCTTTCGGTGCGACTCTCGGATCTTACTCCATACCAGGGCGAGACGGTGATCATACATATTTCCGGAAATCCGAGAAATCCGAAGGTGCTTTTCGATACAAAAAATGTTCCCGTGTTTCTCTATCAAGATGAACTGCGTGCTTTGATACCAATTGGAGCGCACGAATCCGTCGGAACGCACGAAGTGCGCGCAACGGCCGATGACCGCCCCGATTATTCCCGTTCGATAGAAGTGAAAAGCGGAAAGTTCCCCGTCATCGATCTTGGCATTCCGGAGAAGTTCGGAACGACCACGCCGGCTCAGCTTGTACAGAATCTCTCCAAGGAAAATGCGGACCTGAACGCGATCGTAGCACTTATAACTCCCGAAGTGTTCTTTACCCGCAGTTTCGGTCTTCCGCTTGCGGACAATACGCATCTCGGATCGGTCTTCGGCGAGATTCGAAAAACAGGAGATCAAACGATCTCGCATCTCGGAGTGGATTTCGGCGGCGCGGAAGGAAGTAAGGTTGCCGCGATGAACGACGGCATAGTGGAAAAAGCGGAGAGTACGACGCTCTACGGGAATACTGTCGTCATCGATCACGGAGAGGGGATATTCTCTATGTATCTTCATTTAAAGACAATTCTGACCACCAAGGGTTCCAAGGTAACACGGGGAGAGGTTATCGGTACTTTGGGACAAACGGGGTATTCGACCGGGCCGCATCTACATCTCTCGGTCAAGGTGAACGGCGTCTCGGTGGACCCCATCAAGTTCGTGGGAGCGTTTAAATAGAATAGGAAAAAATCTTTCGTTCTAGACATGGCGCGAGAACTATTCCCCTCTCTCACAAGGCCTCCGGATGCGAACACATCGTATTCGCTCGCACGCTCCTCGCCACCCTGCACGCCCTGTGGGCGAGGGGCCTGGCTCGGCGACGCGGCTCGCTCATACGTGTTCACGCATCTTCCGGCAAATGTTCGTTCGGGGAGTAGTTCTCCCGCCAGCTCTTGCGCTCTGTTTTATAAAGGGGGAATAACCTTCCTCTCGGTAACGCATCGTGAAGCGAGATAGATGCCTTCCCGAGCTAGACGCAAGGAAATGAGGGAATTGCACACTGTTCGAGTCCCGTAAGGTCGAGTTGTGCAAACCCTCAATTTCCGAGAATGAGCGAGGAGAAGGCATTCGAGCGGAACGCTTTGCTGACCGAGAGGAAGGTTATTCCTCCTAAGAAAGGTTGCAACTTGCGAGGAGTTAAAAAGTTGATTCTTTGTTTCCCGTGATATACACTACAGGGGATGTTTTCGAAAAAAAAAGCGGGAGTACTTCTTATTGTTGTCGTGGTACTTTCACTCTGCGCCGCGGTGTTCGATTATGATCCCCTTTGGCAGAAGGTAAATTCATTTCGTCCGTGGAACCTGGGACTTGATCTCGCGGGAGGGAGTTTGCTTACCTACGAGATTGATCTCTCGAAGATCTCCTCCCCCGACAGGGATTCCGTGGTAGCCGGGATGCGCGACGTCATCGAGAAACGGGTGAACTTGTTCGGAGTAAGCGAGCCGAGAGTATATACCGAAGCAAGCGGCGATACGTCGCGGCTTGTGATAGAACTTGCGGGTATCAAGGATGTGAATATTGCGATTCGGGAAATCGGCGCGACCCCATTTCTCGATTTCAGGGAAGTGGAGGCCACGGGAACGAGCACGGCCAACTTCATTCCGACCGAGCTGAACGGGCGCTACGTAGAAAGCGCGCAGGTAGGATTCAATCAGACGACGCGTATGCCGGAAATAGATTTTTCGCTGAACGACGAGGGCGCGAAGTTATTTCAGGGAATCACGAAACGATTGGTCGGAAAACCGCTTTGTATTTTTATCGACGGCAACTTTATCATTCCCGACAGCCCGACCGATAGTTGTCCTACCGTGCAAACCGAAATTTCGGGAGGAAAAGCGGTTATCTCCGGGAGTTTCACGCTCGAGCGGGTGCGGCAGATCGTGGAACGTTTCAACGCAGGGGCGCTTCCTGCTCCCATCTCACTCGTAAATCAGCAGACCGTGAGTGCCGATTTCGGCAGAGACGCGCTGAATCGCGCGATTATGGCGGGAATCTTCGGTACGCTCGCCGTGATGCTTTTTATGGTGGCCTACTACAGAAAACTCGGGCTTTTTGCCGCGGCGGCGCTTGCCATGTACGTCGCACTCACGCTCGCAATCTTCAAGATACTGCCGGTTACCATGACACTCTCCGGAATCGCGGGGTTCATTCTCTCGATCGGCATGGCGGTTGATGCGAACGTGCTCGTCTTCGAGCGCACCAAAGAAGAATTAAAGAAAGGACTAAGCCACAGTTCCGCGATTGAGGAAGGGTTTAAGAGGGCGTGGACCTCGATCCGCGATTCGAATATCAGCACCATGATTACTGCCGCAGTGCTTTATTATTTGACCTCCAGTTTCGTTCGGGGCTTCGCGCTTACACTGTTTCTGGGAGTGGTAGTAAGCATGTTTTCCGCGATTACGATCACCCGTACCATGCTTCGTGTTTCCATGAGTCGGGATGACAAGAAACAGGCGCGGGTAGAGCCGCAACAATAATCATGACATTCAAGAATTTGGATATTATAAAAAACAGGAAGTATTTTCTCGGATTCTCCGGGCTTCTTGTCGCCGCGAGCGTCGTGCTCGTTCTGGTGCTCGGTTTGAAAGCGGGGATTGATCTTCAAGGGGGAACGCAGTGGCAGGTTGCGTTCCAAAAGTCCGATGTCACCGAAAGCGGAATACAATCTGTGTTGAAACAAATGAACGAGAAAACCGAGGTTGCGGTGAAAAAAGCGGACAACGGCAGTTTCATTATCCGTACCCATACCATGAGTAATGATGAGCATCAAGCGAACCTGAAAACGCTTCAGGCGGCGTTCGGGGAAGTCGAAGAAAAAAATTTCTCGAGCATCGGACCCGCAATCGGCGCCGAATTGAAACGAAACGCGATGTGGGCGATCGTAGCGGTGCTTCTTGGCATCTCACTCTATGTTGCGTGGGCGTTCCGGAAAGTTTCCGAACCCGTGAAGTCCTGGAAGTACGGCCTCGTCACGCTCGTCACGCTCTTTCACGACGTGATGATTCCTACCGGGCTTCTCGCCGCGTTGGGAGTATGGAGGGGAATTGAAATGGACACGAATTTCATTGTGGCGCTTCTTGTTGTGATGGGATTCTCGGTGCACGATACGATCGTCGTATTCGATCGTATCCGTGAGAATCTCATTCGGGAGCGGGGGAAGAAAATTCCGCTCGGGGAGATTATCAATTACAGCGTAAGGGAAACGTTCGCCCGTTCGGTAAATACCTCGTTCACGCTCTTTCTTGTACTTCTCGCACTTCTCATTGTGGGTCCCGCATCTTTGTTTTACTTCATTCTCACCATTCTCGTAGGTACCGTGTTCGGGACCTACTCGTCGATTTTCGTGGCAAGCCCCCTCTTGTATCTTTGGCAGAAGAAGTAGGGAAAGAAGGGGGTTGACCCTATTTCCGAATTATGCTACTATGTTTTCAACAGTATGAAGACGGCAATAAATGAACTGGTAGATAATCTCTTGTCCGATTTCACGCCGAAACAGCGGCGGGTGGTGGTCGGGCGTTTCGGGTTGAAAAACGGCGAGGTGATGACGCTCCAGGCGATCGGCGACGAACTCAAGATCACGAGAGAGCGAGTTCGCCAGATCGAGGGACAAGCGACAAAGAAACTTCGCGAAAAAGTGAAAACCTCGGCCGCGCATATTCTTGAGGTTGCGGAGAAACACCTGAAATCAATCGGAGACGTCCGGCGCGACGATCTGTTCATTCAGGATCTACTTTTCGCGCTCGGTATCGATTCGTCCGTGAAATATCCGGGAGAAAAATTGCGGTTCATTCTTTTTGTTGCCGGCACGCCTTCCTATGCGAAGGAAGACGAGAAGTATGGCGCGTACTGGTATTCCGATGAAAAGGCAAAAGCCAAATTCATGGAGTTCGTGAAGGAAGTAACGAACTTTTTGAAGACGGGAAAAAAGCAGGAACTGATCGACAAGAAGTTGTATCTCATGCACTGTAAAGACCTTGTATCGTGTCATCTGCTTTCGATCCCGAAGCATTTCGGAGTGAACGTGTTCGGTGATTTCGGGCTCGCAATGTGGCCCGAGATTGGGCCGAAAACCATTCGCGACAAGGTGTACCTCGTGCTGAAGAAACACGAGAAGCCGCTCCACTTCGAAGACATCGCGAAATACATCAATCGCTACGGTCTCGACAAGAAATCGGCGCACGTGCAAACGGTTCATAATGAACTTATCAAAGACAAACGATTCGTGCTTGTAGGACGCGGCGTGTACGCGCTTCGCGAGAACGGATTCGAAGCCGGTACGGTACGTGAAGTAATCGCACGGCTTCTCGTGACACACGGGCCTCTTCATTCGACCGAGGTGGTAAATCTCGTGAATCAACAGCGCTTTTTGAAGGAAAATACGATTCTCTTGAATCTTCAAAACCGAAAGCATTTTAAGCGGCTTGATGATGGACGCTATAAAATAAGAGAAGCGTAACGATACCACGGGCAAGTCCCGTGGTCTCCTTTTCTGTGGCATCGGGGGTCTTCTCTTCTCTTAAAAACGCGTTACAATAAGGGAGTAGATGATAGATCATTTGTTTCGGGAAATAGGCACTTTCCTCGAAGAACTCTTCAGGAAAGAAGAGACGTGGATCATCCTCTTCTTTATGGCCGTAGGAGGCGTGTTTCTTGTTCCCTATTTCGGGTTGTGGGATTTGATTCTTTACTTTCTGAAAAGCACCTGGTGGTTATGGGTGTTTCTTATCATTGCTCCGATCGCGAACGGCACATGGCTTTATTGGCGACAGGAGGTATTTATGCACGACATCAAGTGGATTGTGCTCGAACTTCGCATGCCGAGACACGTCGAAAAGAGCCCGCAGGCCATGGAGCAGGTACTTGCCGCGATTCACACGCTTCGAAATACCGCGAACGATCTGGAGGAAAAATACAAAGACGGCGAGGTAACGCGATGGTTCGCATTTGAGATGGTATCCTTCGGCGGCGAGACCCATTTCTATATTCGCACGTACGCGCGTCTGCGGGGTCTCGTTGAGGCCGCATTTTTCTCGTACTATCCCGATCTTGATATCGTGGAAGTTCCCGATTACATGGATAAGATTCCCGAGACCGTCCGTGATATATATGAAGAGGGACTGGATATGTGGGGAAGCGAGATGTTGCTCACGAAAGCTGAGTACTATCCGATAAAAACCTACGTTGATTTCGAAAGCGAAGCCGATGAGAAAAAATTCGATCCTATCTCGACGTTCCTCGAGGTGTTTGCGAAACTTGCGAAGGAAGAATTTGTAGGAGTTCAGATACTCATCGCGCCAGCCGGGGCGGAGGATTGGATCGAGAAGTATGAGTCAGAAGTGAAGAAGATGAGGGAACCGGAGACGAAGAAGAAAAAATTCATGACTCCCCAAGGGGAAGAGCAGGAGTTCGAGTCGTTTATTATGCGTTCGCCGGGGCAGACGGACGTCTTGAAAGCGATCGAAAAGAATCTTTCGAAGCCCGCGTTCGATACGATCATCCGTTTCGTTTACCTTTCTCCCAAGTCAACGTTCTACGACAGCTTCCCGCGAAGAGGAATCGTGGGATCGTTCAATCAGTACGGGGCGCTTGATTTGAACTCGTTTATCCAAAATTATGCGCTGAGTACCCGTACGAGGATTTGGAACCCTCCCTACGTGTTTCCAAAGACGCGTGGCGAGTACCGCAAAGCGCGGCTTCTTCATATGTACCGGCATCGTGCTATCCCTCCGGAGACGATCATGGGCCGCATCATGACGTCATACTTCTTTAATTGGAATAAGCCGTCGCGTTTCATGAAAATGAATACCGAGTGTCTCGCTTCGCTTTTCCACGTGCCTACCATAAACGTGCTGACCGAACCGCATATTCGTCACCTGGAGAGCAAAAAGACGGGTCCTCCGGCGGGCCTTGCGATTTTCGGCGGCGAAGAGGAGGTGGAACGGTACAAATAATCAGCTATGGGTTCATTCTTTTCCGGTATTGGTAATTTTTTCGTCGACTTCCCGTGGGAGGGACTTTTCTCGGCGGCGCGAGTGGTGTTCATCGTTCTTGATATACTTCTCTTTCTTGCGTTGCTCTTGGCATTTTGGAAAGGATGGAAGTTTCGTCCCGATCTTGAGATGGATTTCCGCGGCAGGATAAAAGAAAGGAAAGAAAAGAAGATAGTTTCCGTCGATCGTGCGCGCGTGAAGAGTCACTGGGAGAAGATCGAAAAGGACGCGGTGAGTGCCCCCCCGCATTCCATGAAACTCGGAGTAATCGCCGCGGACAATCTTGTCGATTCGGTATTAGTGACCTTAGGACTTCCGGGGGAACACATGGCGGATCGTCTTCAGGGGTTGAATCTTGAGGAGCTTGAGACGCTCGAGGATCTCTGGAGAGCTCATAAGATACGGAACCAGCTCGTGCATACGCCCGGATTCGAGATATCGGAGAAAGAAGGCAAGGAGATGCTCGATGCCTACAGATCGTTTATGAAAGAACTGGGAGCACTCGAATAGTCGTTAATTTTCAGTTATCAATTTCCAATTTTCAATCAATCTTACAATTCTAAAATTTTCAAAACAGTTGCGTATTGAAAATTGAGCATTGGAAATTGAAAATTAATCACATTTATGGCTCGCGAATCAAAACTGCAAATTATCAAGTACGCGCCTCCGCCGCCGGAGCTACCGATCTACGGGAAAGTCGATCCGAAGGATGTTTCGTTCATAGGAAGAACCAACTACGTTGCCGCACTCGAACGAAAAAACTTTATCTTCGGTATCAAACGCATCGACAGAAGAAGGCACGCCTATATTATCGGGAAAAGCGGCGTCGGGAAATCGAAACTTTTGGAGCTTTTCACCCGCCAGGATATCGCGTACGGTCACGGGCTTTGTCTCATCGATCCGCACGGTGAGACGATTGATGACCTCATTCCTTTTATTCCCAAGGAAAGGATTGATGATGTGTGTATTATTGATCCTTCCGATATCAACTATCCCGTTTCGTTCAATCCACTCGCAAACATCGATCCCTCCTTTAAACACCAGCTTACGCAGGGGCTTATCGAGGTTATGGAAAAGCAGTTCGGGGCGAACTGGACACCGCGATTGGAGCACGTATTTCGCTTTACCTGCCTCGCGCTTCTCGATTATCCGCATGCCACTATGCGCGGCATGATTTCGATGCTGACCGACAGGAACTATCGCCAGAAGGTGGTGGAATATATCGAAGACGACATGGTGAAGCGCTTCTGGGCAATCGAGTTCGCCGACTGGTCGGAGAAGTTCGACACGGAGGCCATCATCCCGCTCGTGAACAAACTCGGGCAGTTCCTTTCGGATCCGATGCTTCGGAATATTTTCGGACAGAAGGAAAACAAGGTGAAGCTCGAGGAGTTGATGCAGGAGAAGAAAATCATCCTCATCAACCTTTCGAAGGGGAAGATCGGCGAAGAGAACTCAAGCTTCTTCGGCTCGATGTTTATCACGAAGATCAAGCAGGCGGGCATGGCACGCGCCGCGCTTCCGAGTTCCGAGCGACACGATTATTACGTCTATGTGGACGAGTTCCAAAATCTCGTGACCGACACCTTTGAAAATCTTCTCTCGGAGGCGCGTAAATACGGACTGTGTCTCACGGTCGCGCACCAGTACGTGGGACAACTCTTACCGAAGGTGGAAGCCGCGGTTTTGGGGAACACCGGAACGATCATTATCTTCCGCGTGGGCGGCGAGGATGCCGTGAAGCTCAAGCCGGAAATGGCACCCATCTTCGACATTAAGGATATGATCAATCTCGGCATGGGCCAGATTTATATCAAGATGACGATCGACGGCGAAACGTACGATCCGTTTTCCGCCGAGACCCTGAAGGTGCTCCCGCCGACACATCCCTCATATAAGGAAGAAATTATCGCGCGTTCCCGCGAGAAGTACTCGATCTCCGCGGATGCGGCGAAGCGGCTTATTGCGGAAGAGGAGGAAGGAATTTTCCGAAGCGCCCAGGAAAAAGCGGCGATCACCGGCAAGCCGCAGGTAGCCGCCGGAAACGATACGCCGGAACCGCTTATCTAAACGAAATTTTCAATTTCCAACAATTAAAATTTAGAACTTAGAATTTTTGTGAAAGGTCGCTCGTTCGTAAAAAAATATGGTTCTCATCTATACTACGTGTAAAAACGAAGAAGAGGGGAAAAAGCTTGCAAAACTGATTATCGAGCATCATATGGCCTCGTGCGTGAACGTGTGGCCGATTCAGTCGGTCTACCGCTGGGAGGGAGAAGTCAAGGAGGACCAGGAAGCCGGGGTCCTTATCAAAACGCTTGAATCGAAACTACAGCCGATTGAAGATCTTATCGTCCAGAATCACGCGTATGTCACGCCTTTTATCGGGGCCGTCGATGTACGCCGTATCAATCACGCCTACAAAGAATGGATGTCCGAGGTGGTCCGGTAGTTGCATTTTTTTGAAGTTGTGATATAATATAATCAAGGAAATGCCGCTCTGGCTCATTATCGTATTGGCGCTCGTTATCATCTACACGATTTACTCGATCGTGAAGGGACTGACGCTTACCTTGAGGTGCAGAAAACTCTTGAAACGTCATCGAATGCTTCTCGGAGAAAAAGTGGAAGAACTGGAAGAAGACAGCGACAGTGGTGACTCGGGAGGATTATAAGAAAAAAAGGAAGCATCGCTTCTTCTTTTGGGAAGAGCGAGGTATGTTTCGTGGTGTTCGGTTTCCGTCGGGAGCCGTTTTTGTTTCCGGATGTGTCTTTTTACCGTGAGAGGTTATAATGATTTTATGCAAGGAATGGAGAATATCTGTAATGTTTGCAATCAACATTTTGAGATTCAGCCGGATGATACGATGTTCTATGAAAGAATCGGGGTTCCCGTTCCGAGGTCGTGTCCTTTCTGCCGCGCGCGGCATCGGCTCGCGTTCAGGAATGAACGATCGTTTTACAAAAGGAAGTGCGATCGGTGCGGGAAAGAAAGCGTCTCGATGTATAGTCCGAATAAGCCCTTCAGGGTGTGGTGCCACGACTGCTGGTTCTCCGATACGTGGGATGCGCGGGACTTCGGAATTTCCCACGATCCTTCGAAACCGTTTCTGGAGCAGATCAAAGCGCTTTTGGATACAGTGCCGAAAGTCGGTCTTATGTACGAACGAAGCGTGAACTCGGAGTACGTGAATATCTCGGCCGACAACAAAAATTGCTACATGATTATCGAGTCCTCGAACAACGAGGATTGCATCCACTGCTACTGGATTCAGGAGTGCCGCAATCTGACGGACGTCTCGTTCGCTTCGAAAACCGAACTCTCGTACGAAAGCGACGACTGTTACAACTCCTACAAACTTTTTTACGGCAAAGGGTGCCACGACTCCCACGACGGGTACTTTCTTCTTGATTGTCGGGGATGCTCCGACTGTATCGGGTGCGTCAACTTGAGAAACAAACAGTATCACGTGTTCAATAAGCCGTTTTCACGGGAAGCGTACGAAGCGTTCAAGAAAGAAGCGCGTCTCGACACGTGGAGCGGAAGGGAGATGATGCGAAAGAAGTTCGATGAATTTGCGGCGACGCAACCCAGAAGATTCGGCGAGGTGTACAATGCTCCGAACTCGTCGGGAAATTACATCAAGGATTCCAAGAATTGCCGTTCCTGCTTCCATTGTTACGATTCGGAGGACTGTGCCTATGGAGTGCATGTATGGCGGAATGCGAAGGACTGCATGGACTCCGATACGGCGGGCAGGAACGCCGAGCTTATCTATAACTCGATTAATGCAGGCATCGATACCTCCCGTTATATAAGCTGTGCGGTGTGCTGGTCCTGCAGTTTTATGGAGTACTCCTCGTATTGTTTCAATGCCAATCATTGTCTCGGGTGCGTGGGATTGAGGAAAAGGGATTATTGTATTTTGAACAAGCAGTATTCCAAGGAAGAGTACGAGAAGAAAAGGGAGGAAATTATTAAGGAGATGAAGCGGAACGGGGAATATGGCGATTTTTTCCCCGCGGGAATGAGTGCCTTCGGCTATAACGAGAGCGCCGCACAAGATCAGTTTCCGCTTTCGAAGGAGGATGCATCGGCGCTCGGATTCCGCTGGGAAGATACTCCGCGCGGAACCTATGGGAAAGAAACTATTCTCTGGGATGCCGTTCCCGACTCGATTCGGGACGTTCAAATCGACGTTTCGAAGGAAATTTTTGCGTGTGTCACGTGTAAGAAGAATTTCCGGATTATTCCCGGTGAGTTCGAATTTTACAAACATCTTGAAATTCCCTTGCCGAGAGAATGTCCCGACTGCAGACATCTGAAACGATTTCGTGCGCGCGGACCGAATCGGCTCTTCGAACCGCGACAGTGCGGGTGCGATTACAAGACGTATAAGAACTCAACAGTACATTCTCATCATCCAGAAGGAAGGTGTTCGAACGTATTCCAGTCGAATTATCCCCCTGACGCGAAAGAAATTTTGTATTGTGAACAGTGCTATCAAGCGGAGGTGATATAACGGAATTTTTAAATTTTGTAATTTTATAAATAAACACGCGTTTAAAAATTCGAATGCTTAAAACATTATTTAAAAATTAAGAATTAAAAATTAAAAACTATGAGTGTCAGCGAATCAAAAATCTGCCAAAACTGTGAAGCAGAGTTCGTCATCGAACCGGATGACTTCGCGTTCTACGAGAAGATACAGGTGCCGCTGCCGACGTTGTGTCCCGAATGCAGGGAGCAAAGAAGGATTGCATGGAGAAACGAACGCGCGCTTTATAAAAGAAAGTGCGATCGGTGCGGAGAGGTAACTGTTTCGCGCGTTTCGCCCGACAAGCCATATCCGATGTACTGCAAAAAGTGCTGGTGGAGCGACACATGGAGTCCGTTTTCTTATGGAAGGGAATACGACTTCTCGCGTCCCTTCTTCGAACAATTCAGGGAACTCTTGTATGCGACGCCGCATGTTTCGATTCTGAATCTGAACACCGTAAACAGCGAGTGGGTGAACCAGGAAACCGACGACAAGAACTGCTATCTGAACGTGGGCGGCCACTACAACGAGGATTCCGCCTATAACACGTATTCTCTTTATACTAAGGATTCTTTCGATAACTTCTGGATGCTAAACAGCGAACTGGTATACGAGAATATCAATTGCGAAAAATGCTATCACGTCGCAGGTTCGCAGGATTGTTCCGACTCTCAAAACATTTTCTTTTCTTTCGATTGCCGGAACTGCTCGAACTGTTTCGGATGTGCGGGCCTTAGGAACAAGCAATACTACCTTTTCAACGAACCGCACTCGAAGGAGTCGTACGAGAAGTTTTTGAAGGAACACCCGTTGAGTTCGTATAAGAACTTCGGTGAGTTGCGCGCTCGCGCGGAAGCGCTCTGGAACACCGTTCCCCATCGTTTCGCGTCTATCTTAAGATCAAACGAGGTGAGCGGGAATCATATCACTAATTCGAAACGGGTATTTGATTCTTGGGATGTGGAAGACAGTGAGGATGCGAAGTATATCTATATCGGAGGGTGGCTTCGCGACAGTTATGACGAGAGCGCGCACGGCGCATCGGAGTTGAGCTACGAGTGCGCGAGCGGCGGGGGAGTGTATAATTCGAAGTTCTGCAATTTCTGTATGAGCGGTGATCCCTTGAAAAAGATACACTCGTCCGACGTCGAGTACTGCTATTCCGTGATCGACAGCAAAAATTGCTTCGGGTGCGCCAATATGAGGAGCGGAGAATACTGCATCCTGAACAAGAAATATACGAAGGAGGAGTATAAAGCGCTCGTACCGAAGATACGGCAGCACATGATGGAGATGCCGTATGAGGGAAAAAACGGAAGAGTGTACAAGTATGGAGAATTTTTCCCAATCGAGTTCGCTCCCTACGGCTATAACGAAACTGCGGCGCAGGATTACTACCCGCTCACGAAGGAAGAAGCAACCAGAAAGGGTTATTTATGGTGTGATTACGAAGCCGATACGAAGTTTGAGTTCTCGGATTATACGATTCCGGATGATATTGGTGACGTGAAGGATGATATTCTCCAAAAAGTCCTGAAATGTGAGGTGTCGGGCAAACCCTATCGCCTGATTCCCATGGAACTTGAGTTTTACAGGAGGATGAAACTCCCGGTTCCCCGGGTCTCGCCGCTTGAGCGCCATAAGGCGAGAATGAAAAAACTCCTTCCAAGGAAACTCTTCGAGAGGACCTGTGAGTGTGCGGGGGCTTCTTCGGGGCGCGGAAATTATAAGAACCTTGTTTCTCACGTTCACGGTATCGATCGTTGTTCGAATGTGGTTCAGACACCATACTCACCCGAATTGCCTGCTGTTGTATACTGCGAATCGTGTTATCAATTGGAAGTAGCATGACAAAAACAACTTTCATTCTGAGTTTTTTGAAAGGCGAGCAGCCCGCCCGACTGAACGATGTTAGTCGTTCGGGCGGGTGTTACCAAAGCGAAGTGGCATGACATCAAAAACCCCACAATTTGACAAGGCGCTCGATGCGATTCTTGATCCGCTTGTTCCGCATGAGCGAACGTGCAAAAAATGCGGCCACATTTTCAAAATAGAAGCGGGAGATATCAACTTCTTTCATATGTTGCGAGTTCCTCCGCCCGCGCTCTGTCCTCTATGCAGAAGAATGCGCCGGTTCGGGCTTCTTATGCGCGTTCCGAAGTTTTTCAAGAAAAAATGTTCCGCGCCCGGACATGAAGAGGAGGTCGTAACCGTTTTTCCGCCCTCCTCGCCTCACAAGGTGTATGACTTCTCTTTCTATCAGTCCGACGAATGGGACGGTGCTTCGTGTGGGAGGGATATAGACGCTTCGAAGCCCTTTTTTGAGCAGTTTAAAGAACTCTTTTTCAATACCCCGCATGTTTCCCTTGAACGCGATCCGATGGGCGTAGGGGTCGAATACACGCTCGGCGGAAGGGGAGGAAAGAACAACTACTATTCTTCGGCGGCATACGGGAGCGAAGAGTGTATGTACGTGAACGATGCGCGGTTTTCGAAAAACATCGTCGATTCGAGCGCCATTTTCAATTCGGGGTTCTGTTACGAGTCGGTAAATACCGCCTATAGTAACAAGGGGATATATCTTATCAACTGTTCCCATTGCATCGATTGCGCGTTTCTTTTCGACTGCAAGAACTGCACCAGCTGTTTTCTTTCTTCGAACTTACGGAACGCTTCCTATGTGTTCCGAAACCGGCAGCTTACGAAGGAGGAGTACCAAAAAAGGATGGAAGATATCGATCTCGGCGAACGTGATGTTTTCGAAAAGGTGATCCGCGAGTTCGATACCGTCTTCGAAAACGCTCTTCGTCGCTCAATACAGTCGGTCAACTGCGTCGACACGGTGGGGGACAGTAATATGGAGTGCAAGGATTGCTATTTCGTCTTCCGATCGCAGAACTCCGAGCACTGCAGATATTCCGAGAATACACTGAAGGCAAAAGACATCTACGGAGTCACGAATACGGTGGGAGAGCGCACCTACGAGAGCGTGACGTGCATACCGAGCAATATCTGGTTTTCGATTTATGCGCGTGATTCGACGTTCGTCGAGTATTGCGCCGAGGTGCGAAATTGCAATTATTGCTTCGGGTGCGTGAGCTTGAGAGGCAAGCAGTTTCACATAATGAACAAGCCCTATACGGAAGAGGAGTACTGGAAAAAAGTGGACGAGTTGAAGACCGCGATGCTTGTAAGGGGGGAATACGGAGAATTCTTCGATCTTTCCATGGGTCTTATGCCGTATCAGTCATCGAGCGGAGGATATTATTTTCCCATGACGGAGGAAGAGATGAAACGACAGGGAGTTCCTTTCTATCCGGAGCCGGAAAGCCGGTTTCCGGAGGGAGTGCGCATTCTGGACGCGAGAAAAGAAGTTCAGGGAAACATCAAGAACATTACGGACGAGATATTGGAGCACGCCATACGATGCGAAGTAAGTGGAAAGGCCTTCCGCATCACGCCGTCCGAGCTACAATTCTATCGTCGCATGAGAATTCCGATTCCGACCAAGCATCCGTGGCAGAGAATGATCGAACGTCGTGATCGCGAGTTTCCTTTCGCGCTTTATGAATTTTCTTGTCCGCGGTGCGGAGAAACGTCCTACTCTGTCTACACGCAGGAAGAGCAGAAAAAATACAGAATCTTGTGCGAGAAGTGCTATTTGAAGGAGGTGGTGTAGCGGGAATTAAGAATAAAGAATTAGGAATTATGAATAACGAAACAAGAACGTGTCAGAATTGTAAATCCAAGTTCGTTATCGAACCGGATGACTTCGCGTTCTACGAGAATATAAAAGTTCCTCCTCCGACGTTTTGCCCAAGGTGCCGCGCGGTGCGGCGTCTGATGTTCTGGAATGAGCATTACCTTTTTCGAAACGACGATGCGACAACCGGAAAAGAGATTTTTTCCTCGTACCCGAGATCAAGCAATCTCAAGGTGTACGAGAGGGATTATTGGTGGTCGGATAAATGGGATCCGATGACGTACGGCCGCGATTACGATTTCTCGAGGCCGTTTTTCGAACAATTAAAAGAGCTTTTCTATGCGGTTCCGTGGCCGTCGCGTTCCATCCAAGATCTTGTGAACAGCGATTACTGCGATCAGGCAACCGGATTCAAAAACTGCTATCTCTGTTTTAACGGCGGTTTCAGTGAGAATTGCATGTATGGCGTCGCCTTCACAAGCAATATGCGCAATTCGGTTGATTTCTATGCCGCCCTCTCCTCGGAGTTGTGCTATGAGGGCTACCAAATAAACGATTCCTATAAAGTGTTCTTTACGGAAGATGTATCGAATTGTCTTGATAGCTGGTTCCTTATCAACTGTATCGACTGTCAGAATTGTTTCGGTTGCGTCAATCTACGACACAAAAAGTTTCACATTTTCAATAAACCATATACCAAGGAGGAATACGAGAAAAAGCTGAAGGATTTTAATCTCGGCTCTTACGAGTCGCTGACAAAATTGAAAAAGGAATTCGAGGAGTTTCGTTTACAACTTCCCGTGAAGTACATCCACTCAACGACCAATTCGGTGAACGTCAGCGGTGATTACGTGTACTGGTCTAAGAACGCGAGATACTGCTACGAAGCGGGCTGGGTTGAGAACTCAAAGTTCGTCCAAAACGTATCCCAAGGAGTCAAGGATTCTTATGACTACGCCAGTTGGGGCGAGAACGTCGAATTGATGTATGAGTCGATAAGCTGCGGTCGGAATTGTCAGAGATTGAAGTTTTGTTTCGATTGCTGGCCGGCGTGCGATGCCCTAGAATACAGCTCCTGTTGCCACTCTTCGGCCGATTGTTTCGGTTGTGTCGGATTACAGAAAAAACAGTACTGTATCTTCAACAAACAGTATACGAAGGAAGAATACGAGGACCTCGTGGGAAGAATAAAAAAACACATGGACGAGATGCCTTACGTTGATCGAAAGGGGAACGTGTACAAGTACGGAGAATTTTTACCGTTTGAGTTCTCACCTCTGGCTTACAATGAAAGCAAGGTTCAGGATTATTACCCGCTTACCAAAGAGGGGGCTGAAGAACGAGATTATTCCTGGCATGACGTAGAAAAAAAAGAATTTCAGGTTACTATCTTGTCTTCCGACTTGCCCGACCACATCAAGGACGTCTCACAGACGATTGTGAACGAGCTTATCGCATGTCAAAAGTGCAAGCGAGCGTATCGTATCATCGTTCCTGAGCTCGAATTTTACAGGAAGTTCGGGTTGCCGTTGCCGAGGTTATGCCCGGATTGTCGGTATTTCGAACGTTTGAAAAGAAGGAATTCCCTGGCATTATGGCGGAGAAAGTGCATGTGTGACGGGGGAAAAAGTGAAAAAGGGGAGTACAAGAATACCGTAAGGCATTCCCATGGCGAGAAACCGTGTTTGAACGAGTTCGAAACAAGCTACTCGCCCAGTCGTCCCGAGGTCGTGTACTGCGAGGAGTGTTACAATAGCGAAGTGGTATAGCGGGAATTAGGAATAAAGAATTAGGAATTATGAATAACGAAACGAGAACGTGTCAAAACTGTAAGAATCAGTTCACGATCGAACCGGATGATTTTACGTTCTACAAGAAGATGGGGGTGCCACCGCCGACATTCTGTCCCGAGTGCAGGCTGAAACGCCGCCTCATGTTCAGAAACGAGCGCACTTACTACAGAAGGAAGTGCGATCTTTGCAAGAAAGACATCATTGCGACCTACCCAGCGGACGTTTCGTTTCCCGTGTACTGCCAAAAGTGCTGGTGGGGTGACGGCTGGGATCCCTTCTCTTATGCGAGAGATTTCGATTTTTCGAAGTCCTTTTTCGAACAGTTCGAAGAGCTCTATCTTGCGGTTCCTCATCTCTCTATACAGAACGACGACGGAATTGGGAGCACAAACAGCGAATACGCCTACGACTTCGCGTTTAGCAAGAACTGCTACATGACGGCGGCGGGGTGGTATGTGGAGAACGGAATGTATTCGTACTATACCTGCTACGACAAGGATGTCGTCGACTGCTATTTTGTGAACAATTCCGAGCTTATGTATCAGTGCATCGCCGGGGACAAGTGCTATCGATGTTCATACTGTACTTTTACATACGATTCTCGCGATTGTACGTTTTGCTACGACATGCGCGGATGTTCCGATTGCATTCTCTCGGTCGGTTTAAGAAACAAGCAGTACTGCATTTTCAATAAGCAGTATTCCAGGGAAGAATATCTCGCGGAAAAAGAGCGAATGAGATTGCACGCATATGATTCCATGCAAAAGCTGCGCGGAGAGTTGGATCGTTTCGCGCTCACATTCCCGCGTAAGTACGCGAATATCGTGAAGTCCGTCACTACGTCGGGGAACGTACTTATCAATTGCAAGGCATCAAGAAATTCTTTTTTCGCCGATAATCTCGAGAATTCGAGTTTCATTTTATTTGTCGACGGAGCAAAGGATTGTTACGATTGTAACAACACCGGGAGACCCAACTCGTGCTACGAAGGACTGACCCCCGATGAGTCGTACAAGGACATCGCGACTGTTTATTGTTGGAGATGTACAGAAGTATCATATTCGCATAACTGTCACGGGAGTGAATACCTTTTCGGATGCTCAGGCGTCAAAAAAGGATCATATGCGATACTCAATAAAAGATTTTCGAAGGAAGAGTACGAAATACAAAAGGAAAAAATAGAGGAACACATGAAGAAAACGGGGGAGTGGGGCGAGTTTTTCCCCTTTGGTTTTTCTCCATTTGCCTACAATGAAACTTCGGCGCATGAACGGTATCCTCTTGTAAAAGATGAAGCGATGCGGCAGGGATTCGGATGGAAAGAGCCGGAAGAAAAGAATTATAAAGTCGATGTTCTACCCGACGACGTTCCCAACACGATAGTGGGCATAGGGGATGAAATAACAAACAAGGTGATAGGATGCACGCACGCGGGAACGTGTAACGAGAAATGTACAACCGCATTCCGGGTAACACCGCTCGAGCTGCAGTTTTATCGGAAGATGAATCTACCCCTTCCGCGTCTTTGCCCTAACTGCAGACACTATGAAAGATTCAACGCGTGTACCCCCACAAAACTCTGGACTCGTGCTTGTATGTGCGGAGGAGAGAAATCGGAGAGAGGGGTTTACACGAATAGTACGGAGCATTCTCATGGAGATTCACATTGCCCCAATAAGTTCGAAACAAGTTATTCACCGGAGAGGCAGGAGATCGTATACTGCGAAACATGCTACCAGAAGGAAGTGGTGTAGTTATTGGAATTAAGAGTAAGGAAGTAAGAATTGGGGGAACGACAAACGGTTAATATGGGGAGGCCGGACCTCCTAACGGGAGGTACGGCTTCCACGGAAATTGGTGGTATAATAACAAACAATGGTAAGCGAGGAGCCCGACAAGGACGTTGTCTATTTTGCGAAGACGAATTTCCGGAACTCAAACCGGCTTTTCGGTATCAGGCGGAAAGATCGCCGCCAGCACATGTATGTGATTGGAAAGACCGGTACCGGAAAATCCGCGCTTTTGAATAACCTCATCGTGCAGGATATCGCGAACGGCGAGGGGCTCTGTGTCGTGGATCCGCACGGCGAACTTATTGAGGAAATTTTACACAAGATTCCCGAGGATCGGATGAAGGACGTCGTGTACTTTAATCCTGCGGATACGGATTTTCATCTCGGGTTCAACGTGCTTGAGCTTCCCGATCCGAAGTATAAGCATCTTGTCGCTTCGGGGCTCATGGCGATTTTTACGAAGATCTGGTCGAATGTCTGGTCGGCGAGAATGGAGTATATTTTGAACAATGCGATTCTCGCTCTTTTGGATACGCCGGGATCGACGCTTCTCGGTATCACGCGGCTTCTCGTCGACAAGGAGTACCGAGGGAAGATCGTTTCCAATTTGAAAGATCCCGTCGTAAAGGCATTTTGGGTGAACGAATACGAGGAGTGGAGAGATCAGTTCAGGAATGAGGCGATAGCCCCCATTCAAAACAAGGTGGGTCAGTTCCTTTCGACCTCGGTCGTAAGAAATATCGTGGGGCAGGCGAAGAGCACCTTTGACATCTTCGATATCATGAATTCGGGAAAGATATTTCTCGTAAACGTTTCAAAGGGGAGAATAGGGGAAGACAACTCGGCGCTCTTGGGAGCCATGCTTATTACGAAGATCCAGCTCTCGGCGATGGAACGCGTGCGTGTTCCCGAGGATGAGCGTGTCGACTTTTTTCTTTATGTGGATGAGTTCCAGAATTTCGCGACCGATTCGTTCGCAAGTATTCTCTCTGAAGCGCGGAAATACCGCCTTGATCTGACGCTTGCGCATCAGTATGTGGGCCAGCTCGTGACGGATGTTTCAACCAAGGTACGGGATGCGGTATTCGGGAACGTGGGGACAATGGTCGTGTTCAGAGTCGGTGCGGGAGACGCGGAGTTTCTGGAAAAAGAATTTGAGCCAGAATTCCTCCCGGAGGATTTTGTGAATCTTCCGAACTACACTGTCTATTTGAAACTTATGGTGAACGGCGTCACAAGCCGCCCGTTTTCCGCCGAAACGCTTCCACCCTTCAAGTTGAGTATTTCCGAGGATTTGGAGCAGAAGATCATCGAGTATTCGAGGAAGCACTACGCGCGCCCGAGGTGGATTGTAGAGGAAGAAATCAATAAATGGACAGGGGTGATGGGTCCGAGTGAGGGGCAGTTCGAAGTAACTTGCTCTTCGTGCGGTAAGACGACCTCGGTGCCGTTTGAGCCGGAAGAAGGCCGTCCGGTGTACTGCAAGGACTGTCTCGCAAAGATAAAATCGGGCGAGATGAAACCCGTCAGGATATTGAGGGAATCAAAAGATAGTAAGCCGCGGGAGCAGCACTATGCCGCGCTTGCGGGTCTTGGCATCGAGTTTGAGGAGCATCCGGAGCGGACCGCCGAGCGAAAGGAGGAGAGAGACAAAGAATCACGAGAAAGATCGCATCGTCCCCCCGCTCATGTTGAAGAGAGAAAGGAGCGGAAAGTTGAGGAGCGGCCGACGACGACATTCGAGGAAGAATCGGTGATTGCACCTCGATCCGAGGCGCCTGCGCTCTCGCTTCATGCGCTTGAGACGGGTTCCGGCGCCGAGGTAAAAAAGAAAAAGGAAGAACCAGAGGAGCTGTTGCACGTGGAAGAACTCCGAAGCGCTTTGAAGGAAGCGCTGGAGAAAGTAAAGAAAGGGGAATAAAAACGCGAAGCGGAGTGTGCTAAAAAGTGTGCGCTCCGGGGCGCTAGCCCAAGTCTTACCCACTTTTTACCACACTCCGCTCCGCATTTTGGCGGGAGAAAGTTGGTTGGTACGGATTCTAATTCTTCTCCACGCGCTCGATGTACTCTCCCGTCGAGGTGTTTACCCGTACCACGTCGCCTTCGTTGATGAAAAGAGGAACGTTCACCTTCGCGCCGGTTTCGAGTGTCGCGAGTTTCGTACCCCCTTGTGCGGTATTTCCCTTGAGTGCGGGAGGCGCTTCGGTTACTTTCAAATCCATCTTAATGGGGAGCTCCACATTAATGATCTGTTCCTCGAACTTGTCGGCGGTAACGTCGGTATTCGCTTTCAAGAACTGCACTCCTTCTCCGATTGCTTCCGCGGAGAGTTTAAAACGATCCTTAGGATTTCCCGCTTCGTGGAACCAGTATTCACCGCGATTCTCGTAGATAAACTTCACGGGCATGGCGACGATCTCCGCTTCTTCGAACGTATCGTTCACGTGTGCGGCGAATTCCTGCACCTTGCCGCTTATGAGATTCTTGACCTTGAGTTGTGCCACGGGTTTTCTCTGCTGCATGCGAATGAACGCATACTCGAGTACACGGTAAGGATCCCCGTCTTTCACGAAGACCGTTCCGATTTTGAGTTCGTTGTAGGAAAGTCGAGCCATGTTGGAGGTCGAAAGTTAATTACCGTTCTATTCTATTGAATTTCTTCCTAAATTTCAAGAATACATCTACAAAACCTTCTTCACTCACCGTCCCTATTCATCGCTTGCGGCAAGGCATTCGACGGATGCACAATAGTCTATGCAATGAAGGAAAAAACAGGAAAAGTGTTTGTGGGGTTATCGGGCGGAGTGGACAGCTCTGTTGCCGCCTATCTGCTCAAAAAAGAAGGATACGACGTTACCGGTGTTTTTATCCGTTCGTTCAATATTGACGGATGCGAGGAAAAAGACGCGGAGGACGCGCGCCGCGTGGCAGAGCATCTCGGAATCCCGTTCTACGTCCTTGATTTCGAGAAGGAGTACAAGAAAAAGGTGGTTCGGTATATGGTGGAGGGATACAAGCGCGGCATTACGCCGAACCCCGACGTAATGTGCAACAAGGAAATCAAGTTCGGATTATTTCTAAAAAAAGCGCGCGCGATGGGAGCCGACTACGTTGCGACGGGGCATTATGTCCGCCTTGAGCGGAAATTTTCAATGATCAATGATCAATTTTCAAACCGGCAAGGCGGAGTTTTTAAAAATTCGAAAATTGAAAATTCATTGGAAATTGGAAATTGTAAATTGAAAATTGCAAAAGATAAGAACAAAGATCAGTCGTATTTCCTTTGGACTCTTACGCAGGATCAGCTCAGATACTGTCTCTTCCCGATCGGTGAGTACACGAAACCGAAGGTGCGGGAGATCGCGAGAAAAGCGGGTCTGCCGACCGCGGAAAAAAAGGACTCGCAGGGGATTTGTTTCCTGGGTCAGGTGGCACTCGGTGAATTTTTAAAGAGGTATATCAGGCCGAAGAAGGGGTCGGTCGTCGATACCAACGGCAAAAAAGTGGGGGAGCATGAGGGTATTTTCTTCTATACCATAGGCCAGAGACACGGCCTGAATTTGGGAAGCAAGAATAAGGAATTAGGAATAAGGGGGTTAACAAAAACGAAGCCATACTACGTCGCGGAAAAGGACTTGAGAACGAACATGCTTGTTGTCGCGGAAGGGGAAAATAATCCGGCGCTCTTTCGGAAAGAAATTAAAATCACCGATGTAAATTTTATTCGCCCGCACTTATCCATAATTCATAATTCTAAATTCAAAATTCCGGTGCTCGCCCGTATCCGTTACCGCCAGCCGCTTGTGAAAGCCGTACTTGAATTAGGAATAAGGAATAAGGAATTAGGAATTAAGGGACGTTCCTTGATTCGAAATTCTCCTCCGAAGGAGGATCCACCTCTGGCGGGAAAATTCCTTATTCTCAAATTTGATGAGCCAATTAAATTTGTCGCCCCCGGCCAGTCGGCGGTGTTCTATTCAAAGAAAGGGGAGATGTTGGGAGGAGGAGTTATCATTTGAGCTGCTACACTGGCTGATTAAGTGAGCGGCTTCTTGTATAATAAGTATGTGCCGGCATACGATGTTTTCTTTTACGGCGCGTTGTTCTTTCTCGGAGGGATTGCGGGAGCGAGTTTGGGGTTGCACACCTCCCTGCTTTGTATCGCCGCATTAAGTATCGCGGTTTTTTTGTTGTTGTGGTGTCTGAAAAAAGAAAAGAAATTCCTTTGGCATGCCGGGCTCTCACTTCTTTTTCTTGCCGGCGCCCTTTATTATACGGGGTTTACTGTCGGGGACACTGCAAGGGGTGTTATATCGGGGAAGATTGTTTTCGAAGGCATTGTCGACGAGAATCCCCAGATCAAGAACACCTTTCAATCGCTGGTGATTAAAGTCCGGAGCGGAGCATCGCGCGATGCCCGCATTCTTGTTACCACAGATCGGTATCCCTCCTTTCATTACGGCGATGTGCTCCATATGTCCGGAACGATCGGGAAACCGGACTCGGATTCGTTCGATCGATATCTCAAGAAAGAACGCATTGATGGATCGATTCGCTTTCCGAAGATATCGCTTCTTCTAGAGCATCAAGGATCATCTTTCAGATCATTTTTGTTTTCGGTTCGTGCACGCGTGCTTGAGTCGTTCGGAAAACTTCTCCCGCAAAGAGAAGCGGCATTCTTGGGCGGCCTTACTCTGGGAGATCGGAGCGGATTTTCAAAAGAATTCGTTTCGGCGATGCAAGAGAGCGGCACGACGCATCTTGTCGCGCTCTCGGGATACAATATCTCGATCGTCGTCCTTGCGGCGATGTCGCTTCTCGTGTTTTTTGTGAAGAGAAATTTTGCGCTTCTCTTCACCGGTTTCTTGATCGTCGGTTTTGTCGTGATGACGGGCATCGAAGCGTCGGTCGTGCGCGCCGCGATAATGGGTATACTTATGCTCATCGCGAAAGAGCGCGGCAGATTGTTCGATGTGCGAAACGTGATTGTGTGCGCGGGGCTCGTTATGGTGCTTTTGAATCCGCGCATTCTGGTGTTCGACGCGGGATTCGGCCTGTCGTTTCTCGCGCTTCTGGGGATTGTGTATCTGAAGCCGGCAATCCAGAAGCGTTGGCATATGTTTGGAAAACCCGGTTTTCTCTCATGGAGAGAAAACCTGCTCACGACTTCCGCCGCACAGTGTATGGTACTCCCACTCCTTCTCGGCTCTTTCGGATCGTTTTCTCCGCTCTCTATTCTTTCGAATATCCTGGTTCTCGAATGTGTCCCTCTCACGATGGCGCTCGGCTTTGCGACGGGAGCGATCGCATTCGTTTCCCACTATGCGGCGTTGGCATTGAGTTGGTTCGTACTGCCGCTTCTTTACTTTGAGACGGGGGTTATAGCGTTTTTCGGAAAGTTGGGATTCCTCCTCGAGGTGCCGTTTCACTGGAGTTTCGCGATCGTCTATTACGGGGTGATAGGATGGTTTGTGTGGAAAATAAATAGAAAAGAAAAAGAAAAAGTACTCCAAACGGTATGAAAACACAATTTGGGGAGGCCGGGCCTCCCGAGAGGAAGCCCGGCCTCCGGATACTCACGGAGATTTTCAAATACATTGAACGTCATCTCGGAAGAATGACTCTTATTCTTTTTCTTTTATGCGCACTTCTCGTATTCATCTCCACCCGCATTATTGGAACCAGGAGCGATGATCTTTTGGTTCATTTCCTTCCCGTGGGACAGGGGGACAGCGAGCTTATCGTGCTTCCCGGCGGAGCGACGATACTTGTGGATGGCGGGCCACCCACGCTCGATGCGGTACGAGCCCTTGATACGGTGCTTCCTGCCGGCACAAGATCAATTGATGTAGTCATCATGACGCATCCTCAACTCGATCACTACGGAGGGCTCATCGATGTCGCGAAACGCTATCGGATTGGCATCTTCGTATCGAACGGGTTTTCTTCGTCCCAGGGAGCTTTTCGTGAATTGGAGAATGTGCTAAATGCGCATGGAGTGCGCCGCACCGCGCTCCACGCGGGAGATGCCGTTCGGTATGGCTCGAGTACGCTTCTCACGCTTGCTCCTTCGGCGGAATTAAAGAGCGGGAAAAATCCGAACGAGGCCGCACTCATACTTGAGCTTATTTCGAAAAATACGAAGTCACTTTTTATGAGCGATGCGACGAGCGATATTGAAAATATGATTAAGGAGATCGCGGGTCGGATCGACGTGTTGAAGGTGAGCCATCACGGATCGAAGTTTTCCTCATCCGAATCGTTTCTCAAAACAACGCTTCCCCAACTCGCGTTTATCGAGGTCGGGAAAAACAGTTACGGGCATCCGACGCCGCAAACGCTCGCGCGTCTCAAGGAGATCGGCGCGAAAGTGTTTCGTACCGACAAAGACGGGCTCGTCACGATTCGAAGCGACGGAATAATGCTTTCTGTTTTGAAGTGAGCCGATTTCTGTAGTACAATTGAGGCGATACTATGAGAACGTTCACGAAAGATATTGGCGCAAAGGAAGGGGAGTCAGTCGAACTTTTCGGGTGGGTGGATACCCGCCGCGATCACGGGAAACTCATCTTTATCGACCTTCGCGATCGAACCGGCATCGTGCAGGTTGTCTTTACGCCCGGTGACAAAGAACTCCACGCGGAGGCGGAGCGGCTTCGCCCCGAGTGGGTCGTGAAAATAACCGGTACAGTAGCGCGCCGCCCGAAGGGAATGGAGAACGAGAAGATTCCGAACGGTCTTTACGAAATGACGGCAACTGCGCTTCAGGTTATGACCGAAGCGAAAACGCCGCCGTTCGATCTCGGGAACGACGGAAGAGAAGTGAACGAGGAGGTGAGAATGAAATACCGCTACCTCGATCTCCGGCGTCCGCGTATGCGGAACAATCTCCGTATGCGGGCGAAGGTGAATGCGTTCATTCGCGAATTCTTGGGGTCGCGCGACTTCACGGAAGTCGAGACGCCCTATATCAGTAAATCGACTCCGGAGGGAGCAAGGGATTACCTCGTGCCGTCGCGCGTCTATCCCGGAAAATTCTATGCACTTCCGCAATCGCCCCAGCAGTACAAACAGCTTCTTATGGTGGCGGGACTCGAGCGATACTTCCAGATCGTCAGGTGTTTCAGGGATGAAGATACGCGCGGCGATCGTCAGCCGGAATTCACCCAACTCGATATCGAAATGAGCTTCACGAATCAGGAAGAAGTGATGGGCCTGGTGGAAGAACTCATGACGCAATTGGTAAAGAAATTGTATCCGGAGAAACACATCAGCCAGACCCCTTTCCCGCGCATGTCCTATAAGGAGGCGATGGAGCGGTATAACTCGGATAAGCCGGATATTAGAAATGATAAAAATAATCCGGACGAGCTCGCATTCCTTTTTGTGGTTGATTTTCCGGCATTCGAATGGAAAGAAAACGACCCTTCGACAAGCTCAGGGCAGGGAAAAGGCAGGTGGGATGCGGTTCATCATCCTTTCACCCAGCCGCGCGTGAGGGACGTTGAGGATTTCAAAACGCAGTTCAAGAAAGATCCGGGGGCAATTCTCGCGGATCAGTACGATCTTGTGTTGAACGGCTATGAAATCGCCGGGGGCTCGATCCGTATTCACAATCCTGCGTTGCTTCAGGAGGTATTCGAGGCAATGGGAAACAAACACGAAGAAGTGCTCGCAAAATTCGGGCACATGCTCGAAGCGTTCGAGTACGGCGTGCCGCCGCACGGGGGCATTGCGCCGGGACTCGATCGCTTGATCTCGATTCTTCAGAACGAACCGAACATCCGCGAGGTGATCGCGTTTCCCAAGACGGGAGACGGGAGGGACTTGATGATGGATTCACCTTCCGAGGTAAGTGAAGAACAGCTCAAAGAGTTGCACTTGAAAACGGAAAAGAAAGATGGTACAAAAGAAAAAACGAAATGAAAGGATTTTCTTTTCCGGTGTTTAAAACAAAAATAGAAGGGCTCTCACAGCCCTTCGCGCTTGAAGATCCGGTCGAGCGCAAGAAGTACTTTACGCTCAAGGCGGGAAATGAGATAGAGAAGATACGGGAGTATCTCACGCGCGGCAGTTTTCTCGCGTTTCTTTTGGGCCCGAAGAATTCGGGGAAGGGGACCTATTCGAAGCTCTTCGCGGAAGCGATAGGACCGGAAAGGATGCGACACATCTCGGTGGGAGATATCGTAAGAGAGGTGCACGCGAGTTTCGAAGACGAGAAAGAAAAAGAAAAGCTCGTTGCTTTTTTGAAGATGCGCTATCGGGGAGCGCTCTCGCTTGATGAGGCGATCGATGCGCTTTTGGGCAGAAGTACGAGCAATCTCCTGCCTACCGAGTTCATTCTCGCGCTCATAGAGTACGAAATATCGAAAGATGAGAAGAAAGCGGTTTTCATCGACGGGTTTCCCAGAAGCATGGATCAAATCTCCTACTCGCTTTATTTCAGGGAACTCATGGGATACAGAGACAACCCCGACTTTTTCGTATTCATCGATGTTCCCGAGACGATCATCAACGAACGGATGAAAAACAGAGTGATCTGTCCCGTGTGTCATGTGCCAAGAAGTTTGAAACTGCTCCGCACGAAGGAGATCGGCTACGATAAGGAGAAAAAAGAGTTTTATCTTATTTGTGATAACCCGAAGTGCGGCGGAGCGAGGATGGTGGCGAAAGAAGGGGATGATCTCGGGATCGAAGCGATTCGTGACAGGATAGAAATCGACAGGACGGTGATGCAAACGCTTCTTGGGATGGAAGGGGCCTCGAAGATTTATTTGAGAAACGCGATTCCCGTGGAAGAAGCGAAAGAAGCGGTTGATATGTATGAGGTGACACCGGAGTATTCGTACGTGTATGACGAAGCAAATGGAAAAGTGGAAGTACAAGAGACGCCGTGGACGGTTCCCGACGAGGATGGCGTCCTTTCCTTTAGCTTATTGCCTGCCGCGGTGGTGGTAGGACTCATAAAACAGATTGCGAGGACATTGGGGTTATAGGTTGTGAGAAGAACATATTCCTCCTCCGCTCGCAGAAAACTCCGTTCTGACAACTCCTGCTCGTTACTTCTAGGAAATGAACGGAATTGAAGGAACTCACCCCCTTCGGGGGTTCAAACACCTTCAACTCCTATTTCCTTCGTCGTTCCTCGCGGAGTTGTAGCTTCACTCCGTTATGCTCGCGTGGGAGGAATATCCTCTTCTTTGTGTTGTGGGAGAATATTGGAAATTTTTATGCATATTTGTCAATTGTTGACTTTCCTCCGAATGGTATAATGACTATGTCCCGCTATTTAGATTCCGGATCAAATAATCCTACTCATTGGTTCCGAGTAATCCAAATTCAATAGAGGATTCATTTCTTCTTACGAATTGGTTCAGGAACCTTGGCTTGAAAAGAGCCGGGATTATCTAAAGGCGGGATTTCTATTTCTTGAGTTTTTATTCCTCCCGCACCGTATTCCCCCTCACTCGGGCGCTCCGGGCCGCTTGGCCAAGTCCTACCCTCGTTCGGAGGAATACGGCGCGGGCGTCTTTTATAAAAACTCAAGAATTTTTTGTTGTAGTGTTGGAAGGTGTGTGCTATAGTTCGAACGAATGAAAGTTTTTTCGGCCATTCCTTATGAGGGATTTTTCTTTTGTCCGGATTATCATTATGAACAATAAAAAGAAAAAATTACTGTGGACGCTGGGACTTATAGGAGTGTTTGCGGCAGTGGTACTCTTTACCGGAATAGCGAGAGAAAGCGGTGCACTTCCCTGGAATGCCGCGAACGGTAGGGCGTTACTTTTCCCGTTAGTGCTTCTTTCCGCGGCGGTCGACAGCATCAATCCGTGCGCGTTTTCCGTCTTGCTTCTTACGATCGCGTTTCTCTTCAGTTTGGGAAAAACGCGTTCCGGAGTACTGCGTCTCGGCTCGGTTTATATTCTTGGAGTATTTCTCGCATATCTTTTGATCGGACTCGGAATCTTGCGGGCGCTTTCCTTCTTCGGCATTCCGCGTTTCGTGTCAAAGTTTGGCGCCTCGCTTCTCATTCTTCTCGGGGGTATCGGGCTCCTTAACGAATTCGTTCCGTCGTTCCCGATCAAGCTTCGTATCCCTTCGGGGAGTCATGCGACGATGGCGCGGCTTATGGAAAAGGCATCGCTCCCGACGGCATTTCTTCTCGGTGCTTTCGTGGGACTTTGCGAGTTCCCCTGCACGGGCGGGCCGTACCTCATGATCTTGGGACTTCTGCATGACAAAGCGACCTATCTTTCGGGCGCCGGCTATCTCTTCCTCTATAATTTTGTCTTCATATTACCGCTCGCGCTGATTCTTCTTGCGGCATCGAATGAGGCGCTTCTCGAGAAGGTTCAGGAGTGGAGGAAAAACAATATCAAGAAGTTCCATGTCTGGGGCGGGATTGCGGTCATGATTCTTGGTATACTTATATTTATCCTATAAGGTCGGAGGAAAGAAATTTCAAATTTCAAAATTATTCGTAAAAAATATGAATGAATCTCAATTCAAGGAAATAATAAAAAAAGTCGAGGAGATGAAGAAAAAAGGTTCGGTTGATCTTTCTCTCGACGAGGACTTGAGTATCGCGGTAATGAATCTCGTGAGCTTGGAAGAACACTTCTTCTTTACCGCGGAGAAAACGGGAAAAGACGGATATTTCGATCTGCTTCGGGAAACGAGAGAAGTAAGAAAAGAACTCCTCGGGAAGTTGATTGATAGTCATGAAGGAGAAACGTGGTGCATCTCGAAGCATCTCCTTGCGGCCACGATGCGCGTCATGGAAGTGGGTACGAAGCTCGAAGGAGCGGGAAAGCGCGATGAGGCAAAACGGATGTTTAATCTGTCCTACAAGATCTATGCGCTCTTCTGGGGGTTGCGTCTCAAGCTGATTGAAATGAAGGATATCAAGAAGATTCCGGATGGTGCGCTGAATATCCACGACGAGCAAGGAAAAGGTGACCCCCTCGACGCGGCTCAGGGTAAACCGTGGAAGTATGAGGAGATAGTCGAGAAATTAGTGAATTGTTGCGATGAGTGAATGTGTTAATTTCAAATTTTAAATTAATTTAAAAATTTAGAATTTTGAATTTAAAATGAGAGGTATCAACATCCAAGGCAATGAAACCACACAAAAATAAAATATATACCGCAGGATTTATTGTCCTTGTTCTTGCGCTCGTATTCGTGCTCTGGTATTTCAGCGTTCCGCGGGAATCAAGTCCTGAACTTGATTCGTTCGCGAAGTGTCTTGCTGAGAAACAAGTCACGATGTACGGCGCGAGCTGGTGCTCACACTGCCAGAATGAGAAGAGAGGATTCGGCACTTCCTTCAAGTACGTCCCGTATGTGGAATGTACCGAGGAAACGGAAAAATGCGCCGCGGCGGGAATCGAAGCATTCCCCACTTGGACTTTCCCCGACGGAAGGAAGTTTGTGGGCGAACAAGGGATTCAGAAATTATCCGAGTTGAGCGGATGCTCACTGACCACGCCAGCCAGCGAGTAACAATCGGGAAGTTGTATAATAAAGCGGTAATGGGGAAGATAAAGAACTTCGCGGAGCTTGCGGTGACGCCCGAGCGGAACGCGGCTTTGGAGATTGCCGAGGCGGGGCTCGCCGCGATCGATACGGGCGTGGTGATACGGAAATGGGTGAAAGAAGAGCGCGGCGCGGTCTCGATCGGAGATGAAATTATCCGCAAAGAAGAGTACGACCGTCTTTTTGTGGTCGGTATCGGGAAGTGCGCGCTTGATGCGGGGGCTGCGCTTGAAGTGATTCTCGGCGACACAATCACGGATGGAATCATTCTCGATGTACGCGAGGGACAACTCAAAAAGATCAGGACATATGCGGGGACACACCCGTTTCCTACGGAGGCGAACGTGGACGCGACCGCTGAGATTATCGATCTTCTCGCGCGATGCACGTCGAAGGATATCGTGCTTTTTATTATCTCCGGCGGTGGATCGGCGCTTTTGTGCCAGCCGAGGAATCTCACGTGCGTGGAAGAGACGAAACTTCTCAAGTATCTTTTCGAGGAGGGTGCCACTATCGAGGAAATAAACGTGCTTCGGAAACGCCTATCGCTCGCGCACGGCGGGCACCTTGCGGTATCTGCGTATCCCGCGCGCGTAATTTCTCTCATTTTCTCCGATGTGCCGGGTGATGATGTACAGTATATCGCCTCGGGGCCGACGGTGATGGATACCACCACAATCGAAGATGCCAAGACGGTGATACGGAAATACGATTTGGAAAAACATTCGGGATTCGCCATCGAACTCATAGAAACCCCGAAGGATGCGAAATATTTCGAGAAGGTAAAAAATATAATTGCAGTTTCAAACACCACCGCGCTCCGGGCGATGGAGGAAAAAGCAAGACAATCGGGTTTTTTCCCCAAGGTTGTCTCGAGCGTCTTACAGGGCGAAGCAAGAGAAGTGGGAATGAATATTGTAAAAGAACTTCGTACAGCGTCTCCCAAAACGGTGTTACTTTACGGCGGAGAGACGACGGTAACCATCAAGGGGAACGGAAAAGGGGGAAGAAATCAGGAGCTTGCGCTCGGTGCTCTGGAAGCACTGAAGTCAGGGGAGGTCATGCTTTCACTTGCTTCCGATGGGAGGGATGACACTGACTACGCGGGTGCGTTGTGTGATACAATGACGAAAGAAAAAGCGGAACGACAGAAACTTCGGGCGGAGGTATTCCTCGCTCGAAACGATTCTTACGGCTTTTTCGAGCGTGTAGGCGATGCTCTTGTGACCGGAGCGACAGGGTCGAATGTGTCGGATTTAATTGTCGCATTAAAGAATTTTTAATTTCCAATTTTTAATTTTATAAATAAACACGAGTCTAGAAATTTAGATTTTAAATATTATTTAAAAATTATAAAATTTCGGAGGTATGAACCGTAGTAAGAAACTCACTCTCAAATTCGAAGAAATCACGATACAAGACGTCCCGCTTGTGGGGGGGAAGAACGCGTCCTTGGGGGAGATGATTAAATATCTCACGCCGCTCGGCGTGAAGATCCCGAGCGGATTCGTGGTGACCGCGTCGGCATACCGGTATTTTCTGAAAAACGCGAAGGTAAAAGGCACGGGAAAAAACCTGGAGAATTTTATCAAACAAACACTCAAAGGACTCGATACGAAAAACCTCTCCGATCTCGCACGTCGCGGTAAACTGGTTCGAGAGACGATGCGGAGCACCGAACTTCCCGCGGATCTCCGGCGCGAGATACGGAAGGGATACAGGGATCTGGAAAAACGTTACGGGAAGAATACCGACGTTGCGGTCCGCTCGTCGGCGACCGCGGAGGATTTGCCGGGAGCGAGTTTCGCGGGAGAACACGAAACATACCTCAATATCAGGGGTGCGGAAGAAGTAATTGAGGCGGTACGCGCCGCGATGGCGTCGCTCTTCACGGATCGCGCGATCTCATACAGAGTGGATAAGGGATTTGATCACTCCAAGGTAGCGCTCTCCGCGGGTGTCCAAAAAATGGTGCGATCCGACAAGGGCGCTTCTGGCGTTATGTTTACGGTAGACACAGAATCGGGTTTCCGTGATCTCGTGATTATAAACGGCTCGTGGGGTTTGGGAGAGATGATCGTACAGGGCGAGGTGACGCCGGACGAGTTTCTTGTATTCAAGAAAACAGGTGCGATCATCGGAAAAAAATTGGGAGTCAAGAACAGAAAAATGATCTACTCCTCGGGCCGCGGAATAAAAAATACAAAGATCATAAAGACGGACGAGAAGGAACAGCAGTTGTTCGTGCTCTCAGAGCGCGAAGTGCGTGAGCTTGCGGAGTGGGGGATGAAAATCGAGAAGCACTATTCGGACAGAAACAGAAAATGGACTCCGATGGATATCGAATGGGCGAAGGATGGGAAGAACGGCAACCTCTATATCGTGCAGGCGCGTCCCGAGACCGTACAGGCCGGGAAAGATTTCTCGAAGATCAAAGAATACGAACGCAAAGGAAACGGGAAGATTCTTGCCGAAGGGGCTTCGGTGGGAGCGAAGATCGCGAACGGGAAGGCGCGCGTGATACTTGATGCGAAGCATATAAAAGAATTTAAAGCGGGGGAGATACTTGTGACGACGATGACCGACCCCGACTGGGAGCCGATTATGAAGATTGCCGCGGCGATCGTGACGGATAAAGGGGGACGCACTTCTCATGCGGCGATCGTATCGAGAGAGCTCGGAATCCCCTGCGTGGTGGGCACCGAGAAGGCGACGAGGGTGATTAAGACGGGACAGGCGATCACGGTGGACACGACGGGAAGCGAAGGGCTGGTGCTCGCGGGCACTTTGAAGTTCACAATGCAGGAACAGAATGTAAAGAAAATTCCGCATCCCAAGGTACACATTATGGTCAATATCGCAACGCCCGAATCGGCGTTCGAAAAATCATTCCTTCCGAATAAGGGAGTAGGACTTGCCCGTGAGGAGTTCATTATCGCGGGGGATATCGGTGTTCATCCGAATGCACTCATCAATTACGAGAAATTAAGGAAAAAGAACAAAAAACTCGCAACGGCAATTGGTGAACGGATGAAGGGGTGGAAAAGTCCGACGCAGTTCTATGTGGATAAATTGGCCTATGGTATTGCGAAGATCGGCGCGGCATTTTCTCCGAATCCGGTCATCGTCCGTTTCTCCGATTTCAAGACGAACGAGTATCGATCGCTCTTGGGAGGTGATTTCTACGAACCGAAGGAAGAAAATCCGATGATCGGATGGCGCGGCGCATCGCGATATTATCATCCGAACTTCGCCGCCGCCTTCGCGCTCGAAGTAAGAGCTATGAAGAAAGTGAGAGAAGAAATGAAGCTCGGAAACGTGGTACCCATGATTCCGTTCTGCAGGACGCCGGAGGAAGGGAAGAAAGTTATCGAGATCATGGAAAAGAACGGTCTTTCAAGGAAGAAAGACAAGACACTTAAGGTGTATGTCATGTGCGAAATCCCTTCGAACGTGCTTCGGGCGGAAGAATTTCTCGACGTCTTCGACGGTATGTCGATCGGATCGAACGATCTGACCCAACTTACCGTAGGCATCGATCGTGACGGGAATGAATTCGTACGGGGCATCACGAACGAGAACGATCAGTCGGTGAAAAAACTCATCTCGGAAGTGATCAGAATTTGCAGGAAGCGGAAAAAATATATCGGTATCTGCGGCCAGGCGCCTTCCGATTACCCCGAATTTGCGGAGTTCCTTATGAAGGAGGGGATCGACAGTATTTCCCTCAATCCCGATACCGTAATCAAAACCACAATCGCCCTCGCAAGGAAAGGGAGGTAGACGGATATTTTTCTTCTTCACGCGCAGAAAGCTCCGCTCAGATATCGTTCTCCTCACAACTCCTCCGTAATGAACGGAATTGAAGGAACTCTCTGCCTTCGGCAGATCAAACACCTTCAATTCCTATTACGTTCGTCGCCGTTCGGAACGATATGTTCTCGCTTCGCTATGCTTGTTCATAAGAAAAATATCCGTCCTGATAGATAGTGTTGGTTTACTTTTGGTAGACTAATAATCTTAATGGGGTTAGTCTACCAAAATAGCGTAATCGAAATATTCTCGGCGGCGGTAATGTTATAATGGTTTTATGCAATCGGAGTCCAGAATTTGCCAGAATTGTAAATCCGAGTTTGTCATCGAACCGGATGACTTTGCGTTTTACGAGAGGATGAGAGTTCCTCCTCCGGGACTTTGCCCCAACTGCCGTTTCGTGCGACGAGCGCTTTTCAGAAACGAACGTACGCTCTACTCGCGTACGTGTGATTTATGCGGGAAATCGGTGATCTCGATGTATAATCCGAAATCACCTTACACCATTTTCTGCAAGGAATGTTATCTCTCGGATAAATGGGATCCGAGAGAGTATGGTGTGGAGTACGACACATCAAGGCCATTTTTCGAACAGTTTAAAGAATTGCTTATACGGACTCCGAAGTCGATGGTTTTTATCGGTGAGACAAGCGTAAACAGTGAATATACCAATGTCGCAGGATCAAACAAAGATTGTTACCTGCTGTTTAACGCGTCCCACAACGAGAACGTAATGTATTCCCGCGGATTGAACGAAAGCCGTGATACATTGGATGGATACTTCGGATATCAGATCGAGAACTGTTATGAGATTATCAACGTGCATTCCTCGAACGGCGTACTTCACGGTCAGAACAGTGTTGGCGATATTGACTCCTGTTTTCTGCTTAATACGAGCGGTTGCCAGAATTGTTTTGGATGCGTCAATGTGCGGCACGGTACTCATCAGTATTTCAATCAGAAATTATCGGATGAGGAATACGAAGCGAAGGTATCAGCGTTGAGAGGCAGTTTCAAGTTAATGGAGCAAGCAAGGCAGGACTTTGAAATGCATATACTCAAGTTCCCTCAGCGTGAGAGCACAAATGTAAAGACCGTTGCCTCAAGCGGTAACTATCTTTTTGAATGCAAGAACATCCAGTCGGGTTTCGAGTGCCAAAGATGTGAAAATTGTAAATACTGTTTTTCAATTAGGGACACAAAGGATTCCTACGATCTCTTGGGGAGGGGACTCGATACCGAACTTATGCTTGAAGGTGTTGCCGCGGGGAGTGGTTCGCAGCGCATCGTTGGATGCTATGCTGTAGGACATAGCTCGGATGTTCAGTACTCGTTCGATCTTCGTTCATGTATGGACTGCTTCGGATGTGATTCGTTGCAGAATGCGAAGTTCTGTATTCTGAATAAGCAATACAAGGAAGGAGAATATAGAAAAATCCGCGAATCCATAATTCGGGAGCTCACTGGGGCAAGTGAATACGGACTTTTCTTTCCTCCAACACTCGCACTCTTCGCATACAATGAGACAATCGCACAGGAAAACTTCCCGCTCACAAAAGATGAAGCGATCAACAGAGGATATGGCTGGGAGGATAATATCCAGAAAACAACCGGTAAGGAAACTATGAAGCCCGAAGACATTCCTGATCATATCAAGGATGTTCCTGATTCCATTGTTGGGGAAATTCTCTCCTGCGTATCGTGCGCAAGAAATTATAAAATTGTCCCGGCGGAACTACAATTCTACCGAAAGGAGACTATCTCGATTCCGAGGAAGTGTTTTGACTGTCGCCACATGGATCGTGTTCGGAAAAGAGGGCCAATAAAGCTCTTTTCTAGGCAGTGTGACAGGTGTAAGAAGGAAATCAAAACCACATTTGCCCTCGATCGCCCCGAGATCGTGTACTGCGAGCAGTGCTATCAAGCCGAAGTGGTGTAGTGGGAATTAGGAATAAAGAATTAGGAATCAGGGGACGAAAAGGATCAAAATAAGGAGGCCGGACTTCCTGACGGAGGTCCGGCCTCCGATTACAACCGTATTACGCGATCCGCAGAAAACGGAGAGCTTATTTCTGTATATGGTACAATAAAAAAGTATGCGCATAGGATTTTTTGAAATTGAAGGATGGGAAGAAGCGATTGCCCGAAAGGAACTTCCCGATCATGATCTTTATTTCACAAAAGATCAGATTGATGAGGACGCTCTGCCGGAGAGATCCGATTTCGATATTCTCTCAATCTTCGTCGATTCCCGCATTACGCCGAAGGTGCTTGATCACTTCCCGAACGTGAAACTCATTACGACGAACTCGACGGGATTCGATCATATCGACGTCACCGCATGCAAGGCGCGCGGTATCACGGTTGCGTTCGTTCCCGGGTACGGCAATAACACGGTTGCGGAGTTCGCGATGGGATTACTTCTGAATCTTACAAGGAAAATATACTTGGCGATTTATCAGGTAGAGGAACGTGATGATTTTTCGCTTTCCAATCTTAGGGGGATAGATTTGAAAGGGAAAACGATGGGAGTTCTCGGAACGGGGAGAATCGGCAAAGAGATGATTAAGATCGCGAAAGGATTTGGCATGAACGTGATCGCATACGATATGTATCCGGATTCCGCCGCGGCGAAAGAACTCGGATTTTCGTACAAGACACTCGAAGAAGTATTGGGGAGCTCCGATTGTATTTCAATACACTGTCCTTTGAACGACAGCACACATCATCTTATCAACAAGAACAACGTTAATCTTATAAAACGCGGCGCATACCTCGTGAATACCGCGCGCGGTCCCATCGTCGAGACCGATGCGATCGTACATGCCTTGAAAGAGGGAATTCTCGCGGGCGCCGGGCTTGATGTACTCGAAGAGGAAGAGGAGACGAAGAACGAGATAGGATTCTTGAGTAAATCGGGATCCCACGAGGAGGCGTTCAAAACAATCCTTGAAAATCACATCTTAATGGAGATGCCGAATGCGCTTGTCACTCCGCATAATGCGTTCAACTCGGAGGAGGCGCTCATGAGAATTTTGGGTACCACCATGGAGAACGTCAAGGGATTTATCGCAGGGACATTGAATCCGAAGAATAAGGTATGATTATCAAATCACTCGAGGTGCGGGAGATTTTCGATTCGAGGGGCGAGTCCACGATCGAGGTTGGGCTTACCACGTCCGACTCGCACTCCTTTTTCGCGAAAATCCCTTCGGGAAAAAGCAGGGGGAAAAACGAGGCCGCGGTACTTTCCTATGCGGAGGCGGAACAAATACTTCAGAATACTTTCATAAGAGAAATAGAAGGATTCGACAGTGAAACGATAGAGGATCTCGACGAGTTTCTAATCAGGTTCGACGGCACGAAGCGTAAAGAAAAGTTGGGGGGGAACGTTATGCTCGGTATTTCGATCGCATTCGCGCGTGCACTTGCCCACAAAAGAGAAAAGGAATTGTGGGAAGTGCTCCATGAAGAATTTTTCCCGAATGCGGATATCTCAAAAAAGCCGCTCATCTTCGCGAACCTCGTAAACGGCGGGGTGCATACCGACAATAATCTCGATATCCAGGAGTATATGACGGTAGTCGAAGCGAAGGGCACCTATACAGGGAGTATCCAGAAGTTGATATCTTTTTACGAGCGTCTCGGATTCGTGATAGGGGAAGAGCGGGATGTGAAACGGCTTCCGATCGGCGATGAGGGAGGGTATGCGGTGAACTTCAAAGATAATTTCGCGCCGATCGAGATGATGGAAAAACTTATTATGGAGAGTGAATTGCAAAATGAATTCCGGATCGCACTCGACGTGGCGGCATCGAGTTTTTATGAGGATAAGGTCTACCGTTTCGAAGGAGCGTCTCTTTCCACGGACGAACTTATAGAGCGATATAAGGAATATTTCGAAAAATCGAAACTGTTGTGTTCCATCGAGGATCCCTGCGATGAGAACGACCTTGAGGGGTTCAAAAAAATGGTGAAGATTGCGGGGGACAGGTGGGTCGTGGGAGACGATCTCACGACGACCGATCCGGAGCGCATTAAGAAATGTGCGGAGGAGAAACGTATCACGGGTGTGATTATCAAGGCAAATCAGATCGGGACTCTTACGGAAACCTGCGAAGCGATTCGCGCGGCACGGGAACAGGGAGTGCGATGCATTATCTCTCATCGTTCGGGAGAGACCGATGATTCGTTTCTCGTGCATATCGCGAAAGCGTGCGGCGCGGACGGAGTGAAGATAGGTGCGCCGGTGAAGGAGCGAATTTCGAAGTATGACGAATTAATGAGGTTGTATGCGTAGCTTCGCGGTAATGGGTTCCGCTTCTTTTTTGAGAAGTGTTATAATGAGAACGTGAAGAATTCGGAATTATCGAAAAGAGCGCAGGTATGGCTTTTCGTGCTTCGTCTTGGAACGGGATGGCTTTTTCTTTATGCGGGGCTTACGAAGGTACTCGATCCCTTGTGGAGCGCAGAGGGGTTTTTGAAAGGAGCAAAAACATTCGCGGGATTTTATTCCTGGTTTCTCGAACCAGACATGCTCTGGGCCGTAAACGTCGTGAATGAATGGGCGCTTGTGCTTTTGGGTGCGTCGCTTATCCTTGGACTTTTCGTGCGCCCGAGCGGCATCTTCGGAGTCATTCTAATGCTTCTTTATTACTTCGCTTCGAGTGCGATACCCTCGGTACCAAATGGATTTATCGTTGACGCGCATATCATCCTCGCGCTTATCCTCGCGTTTCTGATCGCGGTGGATGCGGGGAATTTCTTCGGGCTCGACAGATTTTTAAGGAATCAGGAGAGAGCGAAAGTAGAGAACTATTAAGGATAAGATTCTCTTTGTTCTCTCGTCGGCACAAAGCTCCGCTCGCATAGATTGAACTCGTTCGTCCTCGAACAAAAGAGGGGTTCCATAACTCAACCTTACGGGATTCGAACAGCATGGAACACCCTCATGTTCTTTGTTCTCACTCGTGAACCTATTTACTCGCTTCACTATGCCTCCTCGAGAACAAAGAGAATCTCTAGGGGTTTTTGTTGGGAACGGAATAAAAGGTTCTCGTTCGGAGGAACGCGATGCTCGTCATTTCTTGTTTGTTCAAGAGGAGAGAAATTCTTGGTGGTTTTTTGGTGTGTTTAGGGGACGGAAACGTATGTCGTTTCTCAATACTTAATACCCGCTACTTGATACTAATCTCACTCTGGGGTAAAGTTATCTCAAATAATACAATTGTGTATGAGCAAGAGAATACTTTTTCTTTTTGGAATACTGGGGATCGCGGGGCTTCTGGATGCGCTGTATCTCACGGCGAGTCATTACGCGACTGCGTCCTTGAGTTGCTCCGTGTTCAACGGATGCGATGCGGTGACCTCGAGTAGTTACTCGATGTGGGGAAACGTGCCGGTAGCGGTTATGGGTGTCGTGTATTATGCGCTCATTCTTTTTTTGACCGCTCTTGCGATATGGAAGGATAAGAGATATTTTCTCTTCGCCGCGGGCGCGACGATATTCGGATTCTTTGCCTCGCTCTGGTTCGTATATCTTCAATTCTTTGTGCTCCGCGCGCTTTGCACCTACTGTCTCGCCTCGGCGGCTGTCTCTTTCATACTCTTCGGAGTGAGTATCTTTTCTTTTCTTGAAGAAAAAAAGAGGGGAAACAAACATATTGCGTCATAGTATGTCGCGCGGGCACATCCGGACCTCCAATGAAAGAGATGTTTGCATTAGGTGAAATAAGAAGGCGATATCTCGAATTTTTCAAAGCGCGGAGGCACGTGGTGATACCTTCCGCCTCGCTGGTTCCGGAGAACGATCCGACAACGCTCTTCACGGGAAGCGGAATGCAGCCGCTTGTGCCGTATCTTTTGGGCACGCCGCATCCGGAGGGGAGACGCGTGGCAAACTCGCAGAAAAGTTTCCGCGCGGAGGACATTGATGAGGTGGGCGATAATCGCCACACGACGTTTTTCGAGATGCTCGGAAACTGGTCTTTCGGCGACTATTTCAAGCGAGAACAGCTCCCGTGGCTCTTCGAATTTTTGACGGATAAAGAAAAAGGTGCGGGACTCGACCCGCATAACCTGTACGTGACGGTGTTTGCGGGTGATCCGGAGACGGGTATCCCGCGCGACGAGGAGTCGGTTGAAATCTGGAAGGAACTTTTCAAAGAAAAGGGGATTGAGGCAAACTATGTCGAACTCGGATCGGAAGAAGAGGGAAGTAAAAAAGGCATGCAGGGCGGCCGGATTTTTTCGTATGACGTAAAAAAGAACTGGTGGAGTCGTGCGGGCGTACCTTCGAAGATGCCTGTCGGCGAACCGGGAGGTCCCGATTCCGAGGTGTTTTATGATTTTGAAACTCCGCATGATTCGAAGTATGGTGCCGAGTGTCATCCGAACTGCGATTGCGGACGATTCCTCGAGATTGGAAACTCCGTTTTTATGGAGTACAAGAAAAAAGAAGACGGGAGTTTCGAGAAACTTATTCAACGCAATGTCGACTTCGGCGGTGGTCTCGAGCGTATCACCGCCGCGGCAAATAATGATTCGGATATGTTTCACATCGATGTTCTTGCGCCGCTCGTAGATCATTTGCCGAAAGATCTCCCGATCAAAACAAAGAGAATAATCGCCGACCACAGCCGCGCAATGATATTTTTGATGAATGACGGAGTAAGACCCTCCAATAAGGGGGCGGGCTACGTGTTACGTCGCCTGATGCGACGAGCAATGATGTATGAATATCTGGCCGGTGATTCGCAGCTGGACTTTCATTCTCTGTCAAAAGAAATAATCGGGGCGTATGAAGGCGTTTATGAAATAAAACCGGAGATAATTCTCCCGGTATATAATGAAGAATATTCGAAATTCTCCAGTACTGTGAAGAACGGATTGAAAGAATTCGATAAACTTGCGAAAACTGGAACACTTTCTGGCAATGACGCTTTCGTCCTTTTTTCGACATACGGATTGCCGTATGAAACTACGTTTGAGTTTGCGAAGGAGCGAAAAATTGAGGTGGATAGTGAAGAATTTCAAAAGGAAATGGAAAAACATAAGGAACTCTCCCGCACCGCCTCGGCGGGCACGTTCAAGGGGGGGCTCGCGGATACTTCGGAGAAGACGACACGCCTGCATACCGCGCATCATCTGCTTCTTAAGGCGCTCCAAATGGTTTTGGGACCGGAAGTAAAACAGCGGGGGAGTAATATCACGAGCGAGCGTTTGCGAATGGATTTTTCATGCGGTGCAAAGATGACGGATGAGCAGAAACAGGAGGTAGAACGGATCGTAAACGAAACAATCGCCGAGGATTTGCCGGTCGTGAGAAGCGAAGTACCACGTGAGGAGGCGGAACAACTCGGTGCCGAACACGAATTCGGACAAAAATATCCCGATCGGGTATCGGTGTATTCCATCGGACCAAAGGGGGCGACCGCGGAGAACCCGCAATTTGAAGAAACATTTTCCATCGAGTTTTGCGGAGGGCCGCATGTGACGCACACAGGTGAGATCGGACATTTTAAAATTACGAAAGAAGAAGCGGTTGCCGCGGGAGTAAGGAGAATAAGAGCTGTGGTATACTGATAAAAAGTGTTCGGAATTCATCATGTTCCATCAAAGCGTTCTACGCTCATTGCCGAAAGTGATTCCGGTTTCGAAGCCACTCGCGTTCTGGAAGTTCCTTCACGGAAGGTGATTCGGATCACCTCTTCTTTTTCAATACCCGATTTCAAAAGGTTCCATAGATCCTTTGGGGGAAAAGAAACAATCGTGCTCGCACCGGAGAGCGATCACGCGACGACGGCGGAAACGACGGTGCGTTTGAAACGCGACAACCCCTCATCGCTCATTACCGAACAGGAGATGGATCATCTTGTGTTTAAAGCACTCTGGGAATTTTTGCATCGGTATCGAAGCTGGGCGGCGAAAAAAATGGGAATCACCGATCTCTCGCTCGTGCTTGCGGCGGTCGAAGTGCGGGACGTGCTTCTTCAGAATCATCGCGTGTTCAATCCGGTGGGATTCAAAGGGGATTCCATCACTATTCGCATTCGCGGCACGTTCATATCGCGTGAGTTCCTCCCCGTACTGGAGCGGATGAAATCATGGGGGAACGCGCGGGTGGTTGAAGAAGGAATTGCGCTCACTGATGCCGTGCAAAGCAAGGAATACTTCGTGTTTTGCGCCGGCAGAAGGACGACTTCCGTCTTCTTCAGGGGATACGAGGAGACGCGTTATGTGGAGGAGTATCCGTGGGGTACGGATTGTTTTGTTCGCGCGCTCGGCGAGTCGTTCGAGCTCGATTACGAAACCGCGTCACAGCTTCTTATACGCGTGAGTGCGGGTGCGGTTTCGGAATCATTTGCGCGGTACTGCAACGCGCTTATCCGAAAACAGTACGATGAACTGCTTGGAATGATTGACGAGGGAGCGCTTAAGAAAAAGACGGGCGCTCTGCATCCCGAGCTGTTTTTTCACTTCAAAAATCTTGCGGCTCCCGAATTTCTTACGGGCAAAATACAGAAAAAGTTCGTGAGGATCGATGAACGTTTCCTTCGGGAGGAGTACACGCTCGAAACGGCAAAGGGAGTCCGGTTCGACCCTCTGACGGCGCAAGTTCCGTTGGCGCTTCTCCTCTATGCGGAGTATGCGCCGAAGTACGAACTGCTGAACCGGCTTTTGAAAAGACGAGCGCGTTGGCTTATCCCTCATTTTTCGCTACAATAGAGTAATCACGAATAACGCGAATCATTTCAAAATAATGCGAATGATTATTACGACGTACGGGAATAGAATAAAGTGGAATAAGAGTTATTCGCATTATTTGCCGCAATTCGCATTATTAGCGATTACTCTATGAAACTGGAAAAGAAAATTTTTCTTGATCGATCCGACGGTTTGGATATTGCCGTTGACGCCGTTATCGGCGCTTCGGCGGTTCGGGTCATCTTGAATATTCCAAAACGTTCCGTATTGGGGGAGTCGATGCATAACTTTCAGGTGCTGAAGCGTGAGAGTGAAACCGCCGAGAAAGAGCTTACGGTTGAATCGATTGATGAACACATACTCGAACTCGCCTCTGTCGCGAAAATTCCCGCTTTGAATCCCATTTTCAAGACAAGGGAACGCGCGGTGACCGATATCATTCCCCGCACCTCCTTTAAACTTCCCGAAGGAACGGATAAGGAGATCGTAAGAAGAGAACCGGACGAGGTGGAAGAGGAATCGGAAGTGAGACCGAAACCGAAAAAACGGTTATGGCAGAGAGGACGAGAGGAAAAGAAGAAGGAAGAGAGACCTGTTGTTCTGCATGAAGAAGCGGAAAGAAAGCGTCCCACGCGGGAAAAGAGAGGGAGACGATTCGTGGTTTCGTTCGCATCGTTCGTCGCGCTTCTCGTGGTTGGATTCGTGCTTGTGGTATATATACTTCCGCGGGTTACGATTCAAATGTCCCTGAAGAAAACAGAGGCGAATTTCAACGCCGCAGTAACCGTGCTCACGAGTGCCGCGACGGCTGTGGTGAATCAAAATGCGCTCACGCTTCCGGGGCAGCTTTTGACCGCGAAGAAAAATCTCGTGATGAGTTTCAAGGCGGAGGGTACGACGGAACAGGTGGATGGTTACGCCGAAGGTACCCTCACGGTATTCAACGGATATTCAAAGACGGCGCAGGCATTTGTGAAGAATACGGGTTTCGAGTCGCCCGACGGAAAAATATTCAGAGGTCTCAATGCATTCACTGTTCCCGGAGCAAAAACCGTAAACGGTGAATTACAACCCTCGTCGATCGACATAAAAGTGCGCGCAGAAAAACCGGGGGACGCATACAATATTTCTTTATCGAGTGATCTTTGGATGATTCCCAAACTCAAGGCGCCGCTTTACGGGAAATTTTATGCGACAATGAAGGAGCCGATGAGCGGGGGATTTTCGGGTACGAAAGTCGTTCCTCAAGAGGACGATATCACGAACGCGAAGGCTAAAGTCGCACAGCCGCTTCGAAACGCACTTGAGACACAAATGGCGCTTTCGGGATCGGAGAATTTTAAGTTACTTTCCGAAGCTGTCCGATTCGAAGTTACCAATCAAACTGTCGTGAACTCCACGAGTTCCGACGGGACGTTCGCGGTCTTTTCGGAAGGGACCTTGAGCGAGCTCGTATTTGATGAGGGGATGCTGAAGCAAGCGCTTATGGAATTGGCGGGAATTTCAAACGGAGAAGACATGCAGATCAATGGTTTTATCTTGGAATACACCACGACTACTGCGAATTTTTCCGACGGGAAACTCGTGTTTTCGGTGAGCGGTTCGTTTTCCATTCAGCAAAAAATCGATCTTGATCGCTTGAGGAGCCAGGTAGCGGGACAGAATGAGAACGATCTCAAAGCGACTCTTTTTTCCATTCCCGGACTTGAACGCGCAAATATCTCGTTCTGGCCATTCTGGGTGACGCAAGTGCCCGAAAGCGCAGGAAAGATCGATTTTGTAGTACAGTAGTTTCTCCTCTCTCGTCAGCTCGCGTTCCGCTCGAATGCCTTCTCCTCGCTCATTCTCGGAAATTGAGGGTTTGCACAACTCGACCTTACGGGACTCGAACAGTGTGCAATTCCCTCATTTCCTTGCGTCTAGCTCGGGAAGGCATCTATCTCGCTTCACGATGCTTCCTTGAGAGGAGAAACTACTGTACTTTTGCGTTATTTGTAGTTTTTTTGTGATAGTCGAAAAGCTATAATAATCCCATGCAATCGGAATCCAGAATTTGTCAGAACTGCAAATCCGACTTCATCATTGAACCGGAGGATTTCTTGTTCTATGAGCGCATGCAAGTCCCGCCGCCGACATTCTGCCCCGACTGTCGGCTTCAACGCCGTCTCGTATGGAGAAACGAACGAGCGCTTCATAAGCGCATATGTGATCTGTGTAAAACCAGTCGTCTCGCCGTGTATCCGTCCGGTACGCCGTTTCCCGTATTTTGTCCGGAATGTTTCTGGTCCGACAAGTGGGACCCGATGGAGTTCGGTGTTAAACTGGATTTTTCGAGACCTTTTTTTGAGCAGTACCGTGAACTACTTCAAAAAGTACCGCGGCAAGGGCTGATGCACGAAGTAAGCGTTCAAAATGCCACGTACGCAAATTATGTCGATGAGTCGAGAAATGTCTACCTTTCATACTCCGTCATCAAGAACTCGGAGAACGTATTTTATTCAAAAAATGTAGACAAGTCGCGGTGGATTTTCGATTCGTTTGATATTACCAATTCTGAACGTTGTTATCAGACGGTGGCAGGCGACAAGAATTACGGATGTGCTTTCGCGTACTTTTCGAGGGAGTGCATCGACTGCTCGTTTATCTATGATTGCGTGAATTGCAAAGATTGTTTTCTTTGCACAAATTTACGAAACAAGGAATTTTATATAGAGAACAAGCCCTACTCAAAGGAGGAATATATAAAGAAGGTGGAGGAAATGAAACGAGGAGGTTTCTTCGCGGAAGAGAACGTGAAAAAACGATTTTCTGATTTGTGCGCCCGCGCCGTGTATAAGTACGCGAGAGTTACGAATTCCATGAACTCAACAGGAGACGATATCCGTGACTCGAAAAATGCACGCCTCACATTCAGCAGTTATGGGTGTGAAAACGGTAAGTATATTTTTCGGACTATTTCGATGAAGGATTACATGGACACGACAAATGCGGGATTTGCAGAGTTGTTCTATGAATTTATCGGAGGAGGAGCTCACTTTAGTCAGAAAGTATGTTTTTGTTCGTACGGACAGAGGAGCTTGAGTGACGTATATTATATCGACAGCTGTAACTCTTCTTCTTACTTGTTCGGATGTATCGGGGTGAAAAACAAGCAGTACTGTATTTTGAATGTGCAGTATATGAAAGACGAGTATGAATCGTTGGTTCCTCGTGTTATTGAACACATGAACAAGATGCCGTATGTTGACCGAAAAGGAAGGATATACCGCTACGGCGAATTTTTCCCGATTGAGTTATCGCCGTTCGCCTACAACGAAACCATAGCCCAGGAATATTTTCCGCTCACAAAAGAGGAGGTAACTGAACGGGGGTATGTATGGAAAAATCAGGAAGAAAAAGAATATGTCATTACGAGAAAGCCAGAGGATCTTCCCGATTCTCTGGATGAAAAAAACGATATTGTCCTGAAGGAAACGATAGGATGCGCACACGAAGGAAAATGCGCGCATCAATGCACAAGTGCGTTTAGAATTGTTGCTGAAGAGCTGGAATTGTATCGAAAAATGAGGATACCCTTTCCACGGTTGTGTCCGAATTGCAGGCATTACGAACGCCTTTCGTGGAGAAATCCTCTGAAATTATGGAAAAGGAAGTGTCAATGTGCAGGTGTTGCCTCGGAGAATGGCATATACTCCAATTTCGGAAGTCATTTTCACAAAGAGGATCATTGCCCGAACGAGTTCGATACCCCGTACTCACCCGAACGAACAGAAGTTGTATATTGTGAGCAGTGCTATCAGGCGGAGGTAGTATAGCGAGAATCAGGAATTAAGAATTAGGAATTATGAATACCGAAGAGGTGACGAGCACCGCGTTCCTCCGAACGAGGGTAAGACTTGGCTAAGCGGCCAGGAGCGCCCGAGTTGAGGAGGAATGCGGTGTGAGGAGAAAAATATTGACATTTTCTGGGGTCTTCGTTACTATAGAACCTGCCTATTGATGAAAACTGATCCGCAGCTTGTGAGAGTCGAGGGGAAAGTGGTAGAGGCCTTGCCGGGTCTTCTCTTCCGTGTGAATGTGGGGAGGGAAGGAGAAGAGAAAAAAGAAATTCTCGGACATCTCGCGGGAAAGCTGAAACTCCATCGGATTCGCGTCATCCCCGGCGACCGAGTTATTCTCGAAATGACAAGCCCAAGCGACAAGCGGGGGCGGATCGTGAGAAGGCTATAACAATGAAGGTAAGAGCGTCGGTGAAAAAAATTTGCAGTGAGTGCAAGACCGTCCGCCGCAAGGGACGGCTTTATGTCATCTGCAAAAAGAACCCGAAGCATAAACAAAAACAAGGATAAGGAGTAATCGCGAATAACGCGAATTGATTTAAAATAATGCGAATACACTACACACCACATGAATACCGAAATAAGTCGAGTTATACGAATTCGCATTATTTGCCATAATTCGCATTGTTAGCGAATACTTATGAGAGTAGCTGGCGTCAACATACCGGATAATAAAAAAGCGCACATTGCGCTCCGTTATATTTACGGAGTAGGGCCGGTGAACGCGATCCATATCCTTAAAGCGTCTCACATCGATACCGAGAAACACGCGAAGGATTTAACGCCGGAAGAAGTGAACAAGATCCAGTCCTATCTCGAGAAACACATAAAAGTGGAAGGAGAATTGCGGCAGGTAATACGTCAAAATATCAATCGTTTGAAGGACATAAAAGCGTATCGCGGCATTCGTCATCTGAGGCGGCTTCCCGTAAGAGGTCAGCGCACGAAGACGAATTCAAGAACGGTGCGCGGAAACGTGCGAAAGACCGCCGGAAGCGGAAAGAGAAAGGTAGAACTTAAGTAGTAATCGCGAACAATGCGAATCGATTCAAAATAATGCGAATATATACGAACACACACGAAAATGAAACCAGGTCGAACCGCGCGAATTCGCGTTATTTGCCGTAATTCGCATTATTGGTGATTACTCTATGGGAAAGAAAAAAGTAGTCCAAAAATCGAAAGAAGAACTCATCAAAGAAAATGAGTCGATGGAAAGCACGGTTGCGAAACAGGCAAGCGCGGGAGGAAAATCGCGCGTGGAGCAGGGAAGGATTTATATCCAAACGAGTTACAATAACACGATCATCACCGTGACCGATATGCAGGGAAAAGTGATTGCCTGGATGTCCGCGGGGTCTCTCGGATTCTCCGGACCGAAGAAAGCGACGCCGTTCGCCGCATCGAAAGTGGCGGAAGCGATCACACAGAAGATAGAAAAGACCGGTCCCTCGACTGTGGAAATTTACGTACGCGGCGTGGGGAGCGGCAGGGACTCCGCAATCCGATCATTCGCCGCGAGGGGATTGAATATTCTTGTGGTGAGGGATGTGACGCCGATCCCGCATAACGGACCCCGTCGGCCTAAAACGAGAAGGGTATAAATAGTACTCGCGAACAATGCGAATCTAGCAAAATAATGCGAATATATACGAACACACACGAAAATGAAACCAGGTCGAACCGCGCGAATTCGCGTTATTTGCCGTAATTCGCATTATTGGTGATTACTCTATGAAGAGCATCAAAGAAAAAAAGGAGCGGGCGTTGGGGGTAAAGCTTTTTGTAAAAGCGGAGCGTTGCAATTCGCCGAAATGCGCGATGGTGCGCCACCCGTATCGTCCCGGCATGCACGGCCAGAAGCATCGCAGGACGGTTTCCGATTACGGACGTCAGCTCCAGGAGAAACAAAAAGCCCGGCTTCTCTACGGTTTCAATAACCGCCAGATGCAAAATCTTTTCTCCCACCACTCGCGGGAGGAAATACTGCTTCGACTCGAGACACGACTCGATCATGTAGTGTTCCTCTTGGGATTCGCAAAATCGCCCCGCATCGCCCGCCAGCTCGTTTCCCACGGGCATATTCTCGTGAATGGGAGAAAGGTGACAATTTCTTCGTTTCGTGTGAGAATGGGAGATGTCATCCGCATTCGCCCTGAGTCGCGGGAGAGCAAGATGTTCGAAGATATCCATACGCGCTTGAAGCAATATGCGGCGCCTTCATGGCTCGAACTGAAACCGGAACAGCTTGAGGGAAAATGCGTTTCGAATCCCCCTCTTGAAGGATTACAATTGCCATTTGACGTAAACTTGGTCGTTCAATTTTTTGCCCGTTAAAGGCCCTTAGCAATATGAAATATTCTCATCTTAGCGAAACGGTAGTCGTGAAAAAGGTCTCCGAGAACAAAAACGTCGGTGTGTTTCACATCGAAGGACTCTATACCGGTTACGGAACGACGCTCGGCAACGCCCTTCGTCGCACGCTCTTGTCGTCGCTTCCGGGCGCGGCGATCACGCAGATTAAGGTAAAAGGCGCAGATCATGAATTTTCGACCATCCCCGGAATGATGGAAGATGTTGTCGAATTCACGCTCAACCTGAAAAAAGTAAGATTCATCTTCGATGCGGATGAACCGCAGACGATCTCTCTCCATGGAAAGGGGGAGCGGGAAGTTACCGCAGCCGACATTCAGTCGACCGCGTTTGTACAAGTCATCAACAAGGATTTGCACCTCGCGACGCTTACGAAAAAGAATGCCGATCTCGACATAGAGCTCACCGTTGAAAAGGGATTGGGATATGTCGTCTCGGAGGCGCACCGCGTGGAACGTCTTTCCGTGGGAACGATCGTTTTGGACGCAATTTTTTCTCCGGTAGTCCGAGTCGCTTTCAAGATTGAGGACATGCGTGTAGGAGATCGTACCGACTACAATCGTCTGGAACTCGAAATAGAAACCGACGGTTCGATAAGCCCTTCCGAAGCGCTTCACAAGGCGACGAATATTTTGAGAGATCATTTTGAGAAATTGGGTGCGTTCGAGGTGACACCTTCCGCAGGAAGAGAAGAAGGGAAAGAAGGAACGGAGAAGAAAGCGAAAAAGAAGAAAGAGAAGTAATAATGAGGCATTTAAACAAGGGAAGAAAATTTGGTTTGAAACGAGGGCCGAAGAAGGCCTTTTTGAAAGTACTCGCGAATAATCTCGTGCGCCACGAACGCATTCGGACGACCGAGGCGAGAGCGAAGGAGATACGCATGTTTGCGGAGCGGTATGTGACCTATGGGAAAAAGCAAAATCTCGCGGGAATGAAGTTGCTTCTCAAATATCTTCCCAAGGCGGCGGCGTATAAGGTGTATCACGAACTCGCTCCGCGGTATGCGGATCGGAAGGGGGGATACACGAAGATTGTGAAACAGGCGGTAGCGAGGAAACACGACGGTTCGAAAATGGTTACGATAGAGTTTATAAAGTAGTCGCGAACAATGCGAATCTAGCAAAATAATGCGAATACAATACAAAACACACGAATACGGAACCAAGTCGAATCAAGCGAATTCGCGTTATTTGCCGTATTCGCATTATTAGCGATTACTCCATGCAATATACCATTGACGCAAAAAACAAACCGTTGGGAAGAGTGGCTTCCGAGGTGGCTCTCATTCTTCAGGGAAAGAAAAATCCTTCGTACGATCCCCGCAAAGAAGGGAATGATTCTGTGCTTCTCAAGAACGCGTTGAAGGTTGTGGTGACGGGAAGGAAAGCGGAGCAGAAAAAGTATTATCATCACTCCGGTCCGCTCGGTCATTTAAAGGAAGAACGATATGAGGAAAAATTCGCTAAAGATCCCACATGGATTATTCGCCACGCGGTGCGGCTCATGCTTCCGAAAAATCGTCTGAATGTAAGGCGAATGAAGCGATTAACCATCGAATTATAATCATGCCGACAAAAACCACGAAAACGGAACAACCGAAGAGGGTGAAGAAACCAAAAGAAACGGGAGCGTCGAAGGAACGTTATCTCGAGGCGGTGGGGAGAAGAAAAACGGCCGTCGCGCGCGTCCGGCTCTTTACGGGCAAATCAAAGACCGGCAAAGAGCCGGAGATGACGGTGAACGGAAAAAATTCTTCGGAATATTTCTTCCTGATGAAACATCGGGAAGTGGTACGTGCGCCGTTTGAGGCGCTTTCTTTGAAGGAGTATTATGCGACGACGATCGTGAAAGGCGGGGGAGTAAACGCGCAGGCGGAAGCGATTCGGTTGGGACTCGCGCGAGCGCTTGTCGCCATGAACCCTATCTGGCGCTCGAAATTGAAATCACTTGGTTACTTGCGCCGCGACCCTCGCAGAGTGGAACGCAAGAAATACGGTCTGCGCAAAGCAAGAAGACCGCAACAGTGGAGAAAAAGATAGAAAAGAAAAGCCCGAAAGGGCTTTTCTTCTTTTTCTCCACTGTTGCGAGGAAGGGGCGATGGGGAAGGGCGGGAAATGAGCCCTTCCCCAAGCCGGAGTTCACGAACCGAAGGGTTCGTGGGAGCCCACCTATGGTGGGCGACGCAGCAGTGGAGAAACGTTAAAAAAGAAAATCCCCGGAAGGGGATTTTTTATACACACCCCTACATTGACTCTCTTTCTCCCGGGTGGGATGATAAGGGCATCTAAAAAAGGTCAACATAGAATAAAAAAATGGATCAAAAATCGAATAAAAATTGGTGGTGGGTCGTAGGACTCATTGTCGTAGTGGTCGCGGTATATTTCATCGTAACTGGTAGCTCCGGTTCCTCGCCGGTCGCAGGGAAAACGGTGAAGATTGGTTTTGTCGGACCGTTGAGCGGTGATGCTGCCGCCCTGGGAGAAGAAATGCAAAAAACCGTTTCTCATCGCGTGAAGCAGATTAATAATGAGAACGGCGAAGGGGGAGTCAAATTCGAAGTTGTATTCGAAGATGGAAAGTGTTCGGGGGCAGACTCGGTAGGTGCTTTTCAGAAATTGACGAATATTGACGGTGTAAAGGTAATTCTGGGCGGAGCGTGTTCGTCAGAAACATTAGGTATGACACCTCTTGCGGATCAGAACAAAATACTGCTTTTATCGGCGGCATCCTCTAATCCAAAGATTGAGGGAATCGGAAAATACGTCTTCTCACTCTCTTATTCTGATAAGAAAACAGGAGAAGATCTTGCAAAGGAGATGAGTGTATATAAGAAAGTAGCGGTTATCACCGAGCAAAACGACTATAACATTGGAATTCGGGATACATTTTTGAACGAGTTGAAAAATAGTCCCTCGGTAACCGTAGTGGCAAATGAAACATTCCCGAAAGGTGCTTCGGACTTCAGGAATACACTTGAAAAAGTACGTCAAACCGGTCCTGATGCCGTTCTTTTGAATCCGAACGTGGGAGTTACCGCGGAGAACCTTCTTCGGCAGATGGCAGAAATGAAAACATGGACTGGATATAAACTTTTTGGGCAGTTCGCATATCTTCTTGATCCATCGCGCGCTTCTGTGGGAAGTTTCTCGGAAGGGATGGTAATTATCGATGCGCCAAACGTGAATTCTCCTGAATTGCTTGCGATTGAGGACGCAATCATGAAAGAGGAAGGCGGTACTCTTGATAACCTCGGTCATTATTACACCGCTTCCACACTCGATGCCATAAATCTCATCACCAGCTTGATCGAGAAGGAAGGAAATGATCCTTCGAAAATACAAGAGGATCTCTCAAGCGGAAAGTTCAAGGGATACATCGGTGACATCGAGTTCGGCGGGCATAATTTCGTGCGCCTTACCCTAAGCGGCAAGTATGTGATTCAAAACGGTAAAGCGGTTCTTCAGACCGAGCAATAAAGGAGATTCATCGGTGCTCTATGGCACAGATCCTGATTTATAGCTTCGTTACGGGAACGCAAGTGCTGTTACTGGCACTTGCGCTTTTCCTTGTGTATTCGGTGAGCAAAGTACAAAACTTCGCATTAGGCGCGATAGGTGCGGGAATCGCGTACTCTCTGTATTTCGGTATTTCAGTCCATCTTCCGATTTTTTGGGTCGTTCTTATGACATTTTTCGTTGCGATCCTTCTCGGGGTGGTAAATTTTCTTTTGAACGAGCCGCTCACTAAAAAACAAGAATATCTCTTCGCCCTTCTTACGAGTTTTTCTTTCGCGATAGTGCTTGAGTCGTTGATTTCCATTATGTTCGGTACCGATGGGAAAAATCTGGTGTCTGGAATACTTCCCGTCTTCGAGTTCGGCTCCCTTCAAATCCCTGTTCCCGGACTTTTCACTTTATGCCTCGGAATTCTCGTTGCCGTTATTTCTGTGTTTTTCATCAAATATACTTCTTGGGGGAGAATGTTGAGAGCGATCGCCGAGAATTCTTCTTCCGCGGAGGGATCTGGTATTAATTCCCGAAAGGTACGGCTTTTCGTGTACATAGTTGCCAGCATCATTGCGGGTGTGATCGCTATTCTTGCCGGTTTGAATACTGCGCTCACGCCGACAATGGGATTCCAGCTTGTCATTATGGCGTTTATCGCTTTTCTTGTAGGGGGTGTTTCTGATATCAAAGGAACGATAGTTGCTTCATACCTCATAACGCTCGTTCCGGAATCCGTAATAGGTTCACTCCAAGGCATCTCTTCAAACTGGAAGATGGTTCTGGTATTTGTGGTTGCATTCGTGCTTCTTGCGCTTCGTCCAAGCGGTCTCTTTGCCCGCGAGCAAAGAGAAAGTTAATACCACTACCATGGGCTATCTCTACACCCAGATCGCACGATTTCTCGAAAATGTTGTCATCGAAACCGGACAGCACCTTACGATGTCCATTGCGGGGATTCTTTTTCTCGGTTTTCCAGTTTCGCTTTCATTAGGTGCTTATGTGTTTGCCATTATAGAGAAGACAGGGGACTCGATGGTGTTGGCTGTTATCGGGGCCTTGTGTTCTTCCTTGGTGTTGGGTGTTCTTTTTGCCCTTCTGTATCGGCGCCTCTCGAATGACAGTTTCGCGGTGTTCTCTCTTGCGAGCGTTCTCGCATTCGACGCTGTGCTTCGTTCGTGGGATTCCTTGACCGGCGGTGTGCTTGGTATTCCCGGCGTTTCGAGGCCGGGGTTTCTCTCTAGTTTTTTGATGTTGGTACTCTTCCAAGCGGTCGTAGCATTCCTCTTTCTTCTTTTTGAATATGGTATTTTGCGGTCCCCTTTGGGACGTTCTCTTCAGGCGCACAAGGAAAGTAAAATTTTTCTCGACTCACTCGGAGTGCACTCGAAAAATATTGGCTCCCTGGCTATCATTTTCGCGTCTTTCTCCGGTGCGGTGGGAGGAATTATAATGATTTGGAGAATCCAATTTCTTGACCCTACCTTCGGTGGAATTCCCATACTTCTTATTGTACTTACCATGAGTATTCTCGCGGTGAAACCGCGCGTACTCTGGATGGTAGGAGCTGTACTCTTTGTCACTCTTCTTCCTGAGATTCTAAGATTATTCCCGCTTCCTTCAAGCATTGTTGGACACCTGCGTCTCCTTTTGTACTCGGCACTTTTGATTCTTCTTGTGAACAAATTGTCGTCCGGCTATACTTCTGAAAAAAGACTCGTATAGAAATTATGCCTAAAGAATCCGAAAACATCCTCACTGCCGAAAATCTTCACGTGAAGATCGGGAAGCGATTGATTCTCCACGATATTTCATTTGGCATCGGACAAGGGGAAATCGTCGGTATAATCGGTCCGAACGGATGCGGAAAAACAACACTCTTAAATGCGCTTTCCGGGTTTCTTTCCTTGGAGGAAGGAATTATTACCTTTCGAGGGAAAGATGTAATGAATTTAGAAGCGCACGCCCGGGCTCGATTGGGAATAACCAGAAGCTTCCAGCATGCCGGTGTCTTTCGGGAGATGACAGTAGGGGAGAATCTGATGATTGTGATCGAGCGCGCCGAACAATATCCGTGGTGGTGGGCTTTTTCTTCAAAATACCGAAGAAAAATGGATGTGGAGATAAAGAAAGCCCTCGAAGATGTCGATCTTTTGCCCCACAAAGATCTGATTGCGGGGTTGCTTTCCGGGGGCCAATTGCGGCTTCTTGAGCTTACCCGCCTTCGGCTCTCAAGAGGAAATCTGCTTTTAATAGATGAGCCAACCGCCGGTGTCGCGCCAATCTTGAAGAGCAAGCTCTCCGAGATTATAAGAAAACTCGTGAAAGAGCACGGTCATACGGCGGTCATTGTGGAACATGATTTGAAATTTCTCTTCGACATCGCCGATCGCGTCATTGTACTCGTTGACGGTGAAAAATATCTCGAAGGAATTCCGAGCGAGGTACGAAACGACGAACGGCTGAAGAAGGTTTATTTCGGAGAATAATATAAATAAAATCTCTCCTCTAGAAACTTTTTCTCCTTGAGGAGAAAAAGTTTCTACTCCCCTAACGTCGTTTCCACGAATATGCCGTCACTTTTGAGGAGATAGAGCGTCGTTCCGATGGGGACCATCTTTTTGATCTTTCCGTCGAGGGTGTGCGTGTTGTGGGGGGTTCTCTCATCGAGCTCGACGAGGAGCGGCGTGCCGCGCGCCGTCATGATAAGCCCGTGATTCGGAAAATCGCTAAGCCAGAAGAACGATTTTGGAATTTCGCCTTTCGGAAGCGCAATGTCCCATGTCGTTCCTTTCAATATCTCGAGATCACTGTGATAGTCCTTCAGCGCGGAGATAGTAAGTGATCCGTCGTTCGTGATGATTGCTATTCGCTCTTCCCCGGGTGAGAGAAAATACGATCCTACGTTCTCTGCGAGCGTTGAGGTGGCACGCGAACTCCTGTCGTACGTGAACAGTTCACCGTTGTTTTTCAGGATAAATACAGTATCTCCGCTCGGGCTCGCCGTCATCTTCACTCCCTGCGTGATGTAAAGAGGATGCTCGCTCGTCGTTTGAAGAAGAAGATTGAAGATAAGGAGCGTTCCCTCGCTGTCGAGAAGGAGCGCTTCATTGTCGCTTATCGCGGTGGAAACGGTGGAGGAGGAAGTAAGGAGCTTCTCAAGACGCGGCCGTTTCATATCAAGCGCAAAGAGATTTTTCGCGGTGGTAATAAGAAGTTTCGACTCGCTAAAAGGATGAAGAAATAAGGTCTGTATCGATTCGGTTTTTTGAGAGCCAAACGTGCTTGTTTGAAGTGAGGTGAAAAGCAAAGAGATGTTTACGGCGTTTTCTGGGTTCCCTAGATCGATCAGGTAGTACGACTTCCCCTCTTTCGTCACGATGAGGCCGGAACTTTCTTCGCTTACCGCAACTTCTTTCCCGCGAAGCGTGATGTCGTTGAAGTGGAGTGTCGCATCGTTGTGAAGCACGACTGCGCCCCTGTCGGTGATCCAAAAATCGGAAATGGGGTTATCGAGTACCTCCTTGAGCGTAGAAGTAGCCGGCCAGAGTTCGATGTGTGTCGCGGCGGTTACCACTCCCGACCGGACGTCAAGATTTTTCTCCCACGTTTCATGACCTTCTTTTTGAAGTGCAAGGTGGTATGCGCCGGGAAGAAGATCGGTGATCAAGACCCCGGGGATCACAAGTCCTCGGGAAATTTCTTTTGGTTCTCCGTTAAGGAGAAGAGAAGCATCCGAGGGATTGAACTTCAAAAAAAGGGCTCCGGTTCTCACAAACTCGAGGTTTTCGAAATCGAACACAAGACCCTGTGCCGTCACAAGAAGATAAGCCCCGAGAGCCAGGAATATAAGAATAAAAAAATAAAAAAGAACTCTCCGTAATACAGTGCTCATTGATTACCACTATACTGAAAGAATCATTGGGGGGCAATATCAAGAAAAATTTAGGGGCTTGAATTCCTTCTGGTGAGCAGGTAGAGTGGAGATACTACCCCGCACTTATTTCTACGAAAGACATGAGTGATTATGCGGGGAATAGTGAAATATCGTGCTAGTTGTGCTTATTGGTTATGAGTAAAAATAAATGCGGGGTGCTCAATTTTATAGTCGCTCGCTCCGCTCACGAATAAAATTGGCATGTTTATTCGCAAAATCGGTATCGACTTAGGAACCACGAACACGCTCGTGTTTCTTCCGAATCGCGGCATCGTGATTAACGAGCCGACGGCGGTCGCGCTCAGAAAACCCGACAACAGCGTTCTTGCGGTGGGAGCGGAGGCGAAAGAAATGGTAGGGCGCACGCCGGACGATATTGTAACGTACAAACCCCTGAAGGACGGCGTGATTGCCGAGTACTATATCACGCAAGCGATGCTTCGTTATTTTATCTCGAAAAGCGTGGGACCCTTCAATGTATTTCGTCCCGAAGTGGTAATCTCGGTTCCGGCGGGCATCACCTCGACGGAGTATCGCGCCGTGATGAATGCGGCGAAGGAAGCGGGAGCAAAAGAGGTGTATCTCGTGAAAGAGCCGCTTCTTGCCGCACTTGGTGCGGGCATCCCGATTCATTCTGCGGAAGGGAACATGGTCGTAAATATCGGCGGGGGAACAACCGAAGTTGCGGTAATCTCCCTCGGGGGAATCGTAACGTGGGCGAGCGTCCGCGTTGCGGGAAATCGTTTTGACCAGTCAATCGCCGATTACGTGAAGAAGAAGTTTGGGCTTGCAATCGGGGATACCACCGCCGAGAACATAAAAATCTCGATCGGTACGGCGCTCCCGAACAGAATGAAAACGGAGATGAAAATTCGCGGGAGGGATCTCGCATCCGGACTTCCCAAGGATCTCCTTATTAGTTCGAACGAAATTGCAGAAGCCGTGAATCCTCATCTCGTTGACATCATGAGTGCGGTACAATCCGTCTTTAACGTAACGCCCCCCGAACTTGCGGCCGATATTATGGAAAAGGGAATTATCCTCTCGGGCGGGAGCGCCCAGCTCCGCGATTTCGAAGAATTCTTCAAGCGATCACTCGGCGTTGCCGCGTATGTCGCGGAAGATCCTATTCTCTGCGTTGCGAAAGGAACCGCAATTATTTTGAACCATCTTGATGTCTACAAACGGACGCTTCTCAACAAGAGATAAAACCCGAACGCGGCTTTTCGGACACGACGCGATTCTTTGTGCGCTCGAACGGGAAGTGAAGGAAAGCACACTCGGCCACGCCTATCTCTTCTACGGCGACGAGGGTATCGGGAAGGCGATGTGTGCGAAGCTCCTCGCGTATGCGCTCGAAACGGGGGTATTCAAGGAAACACCTTCACCGCTTCTTGATGCGCATGTACTCATTCCCGAAGAAGGGGAAACGACGATAGGAGTCGACGCGGCCCGTTTCGTGAAGAAGTTCCTGTTCCAGAAACCCTTCCGGTCACCGCGGCGTACGATTATCATTCCCGATGCGAAGCTCCTCACGAATGAAGCGCAAAGCGCGCTTTTGAAGATTGTTGAAGAACCGCCCGCCTCTTCACTTATTCTATTTGTCGCGGAAGACCCGCAAATACTTCTTCCTCCGCTTCGCTCCCGGGTGCGGCAGGTATATTTCAGGAGGATACCCAAAAAGGAAGTTGCGAAAATTCTTGTCGAAGAATATGATCTTTCCCCGAAGGAGGCGGAGCGGCGTGCGTTACTTTCCTTTGGGCGGTTAGGGAGAGCGCTTCGAATGGAAGAACAAGGAAAGGTAACGGAAGAAGAAAATTGTCTCGCATTTCTCGAACGTTCGATTCTCACTTTGTGGCGCAAGGATCGGAAGAGGTACGCCGGGCTTTTGCGGAAACTCCTTTGGCGTGAATCGCTCATCACGCGCTATAATGTGAATATGAACTTGCAGAAAAAGGCGATACAAGAGTTATTAAACAGTCGGCTATAATCTACACAGTGCTTACTATAAACTATTAACTTAGTATTTATGACCTACCTCGAACTTATCACGAAAAAAGGAAAAGGGATCGTGGATGATTTGAAGAAAGTCCTGGGAGGTATCCGGACGGGCCGCCCCTCTCCGGCGCTCCTCGAAGATCTCAAGGTTTCCTACTACGAGCAGATGGTGCCCATAAAACAGGTCGGTTCGATTGGCGTTCAGCCGCCGCGCGAGCTTTTCATCCAAGTGTGGGACAAAGCCGCGATTCCGGGGATCGTGAAGGCGATTGAGTCGTCTTCGTTGAACGTTTCAGCGAATATCGACGGGAACAACGTGCGGATTTTTCTTCCCGAATTAAGTCAGGAACGGCGCGATGAGCTTGTGAAGCACGTGAAGAAGGTTACGGAAGAACATCGCATCGAGGTACGGCATGTTCGCGACGAGGCGATGAAGTTGGTGGAAGAATTGTTTGATTCCGGGGAATTGAGCGAAGACAGGAAGTTCAAGGCAAAAGAAGAAGTGCAGAAAGAAGTCGAAAAATTGAACGGAATGATCGAGGAAGCCGTCTCGAAGAAAATACAGGAAATATCGGAATAAACTATGACGATCGTACTTGTAATCGCGGGGCTCGCGCTTCTCGTTTTCGTGCACGAAGCGGGGCATTTTCTCTTCGCGAAGTTTTTCAAAATGAGAGTGGAAGAGTTCGGCTTCGGGTTTCCTCCGCGTCTTTTCGGAAAAAAAATAGGGAAGACGCTCTATAGCGTGAATCTCATTCCGTTCGGGGGTTTTGTGAAACTTTTCGGGGAGGAAAAAGAGGTGAAGTCGAAAGAAGGATTCCAGAATCAGCCGATTAGAAAACGTCTTCCGGTGCTCGTTGCGGGGGTGTGTATGAATTTCGTGGTCGGATGGCTTCTCTTCTCCGTCGTATTTATGGCCGGAGCTCCGCGGCATCTTGCGATTGCCGATGTCGCGAGCGGCTCACCCGCCGCAATCGCGGGGATAGAAAGCGGGGACATCATCACCGAGGCCTCCATCGGGGGTACGCGTTTGGCGGATCCGATCGATGCGGCGGCATTTATAGATGGCGTGAAAGCGAGTTCGGTTTCACAAATCACGCTCACCGTGCTTCGGGGCGCCGAATCGCATACGATTTCAATGGAGAAAAGAGAGAATCCTCCTCAAGGAGAAGGAGCGCTCGGGGTGGGCTTGGCCGAGGTCGGGTTCGACTCTCAGCCGTTCTTTCAGGCGTTTCTTTCCGGGCTCAAAGAAGCGTGGGGAGCGCTCGTGCTTATCGCGATAAGCTTGTTTCACCTTGTGGTCGGTATCTTCACTACTCCGAGCGTGCTTCAGGAAGTCGCGGGGCCGGTGGGTATCGTATTTTTGGCGAGTCAGGCGAGCGCACTCGGATTTGTGTACTTCCTCGAACTCCTCGCGTTGATTTCGATCAATCTCGTGATTATCAATTTGATTCCGTTTCCCGCGCTCGACGGGGGACGCATTCTTTTTCTCATTATCGAAAAAATAAAGGGAAGTCCTGTTTCGAGGAAACTCGAACTTGCGGTGAATGGGATAGGATTCGCGGCGCTTCTCATTCTTATGGTCTTGGTGACGGTGCAGGACATCACGAGGTTTTGGAAGTAGGATTTCTCTCCTCTTGTTTGTGGTACAGAGAACTCCTCGTGCTGTATCTCTTTTCATTATTCGAGGACGAGCGAGGAGAATCTATACGAGCGGAGCTCTCTGCTTCCGAAAGAGAGAAGAAATTACCTCTTCGTCTGTTTTTGCTGTGGTAAGGAAAAATAGTACAATGATGTCATGGGACCGGAAGGAAAAGATGAGATGAAAATAAGGGTTGCAATCCTCGTGGGAGGGCCCTCTTCGGAGCATGAAGTGTCTTTGATGACGGGGGAAAATGTCTTGAAGAGTTTCGATCCGGAGAAATTCGCGGCGGAAACCGTAATTATCGGCAAGGGAGGGGAGTGGCCGTTTCCTTCCGAAGAACTTCCGAATCGGTATGATGTTGCGTTCATCGCGATGCACGGGACGTACGGCGAGGATGGCACGATACAGGCGATCCTCGAAGAAGCGTCGATTCCGTACACGGGGTCGGGGAAACTCTCGAGCGCGCTCGGCATGAACAAGTTTCTGTCGCTCCGGCTCTTCCGCGATGGAGGGCTTACGATCCCTCCCACGCTTCATTTCCATCTTCAGGATTTTAAGAAACATGAAGACGAAGTGGTGAAAAAGATATTGTGGTATCTCGAGAAGCCGTGGGTGATAAAACCGAACGCGGGAGGATCGAGTATCGGTGTGGAGATCGTGAAAGACGAGGATTCGCTTCGTAAAGCGCTCCGTGAAGCGGCAAAGACATATAAGGATACTCTGGTACAGCCACTCATCGTGGGGAGGGAAGTTACCTGCGGTGTTATCGATCATGGAACGCACGGCTCGGCATTCGCGCTTCCGCCCACGGAGATCGTGCCGCGAGTGAGTGACTTCTTCGACTACAAAGCGAAGTACGAGTCGGGAGGATCGGACGAGATAACGCCCGCGCGGTTTCCCGAGTCGTATCTGAAAGAGTTTCGGAATATCGCCTTGAAGGCCCACCATCTTACGGGGTGCAGGGGATTTTCAAGGACGGACATGATGGTGGGAAAGGACGGAAAAATCTACGTACTTGAAATCAATACAATCCCCGGACTTACAAAGGAGAGTTTGGTTCCCAAGGCGGCACATACCTACGGAATCTCTTTCCAAAAACTCCTCGAGATGCTCGTCGAAGCGGCATTCACGTCACATAGGAAGAAACCATAAGGTTATCCCCAATATTATCGAGGCCCGGCCTCGATAGATTGAACAATGAACCAAGAAGCCAAAACCTGTCAGAACTGCAAGCAATCGTTCGTCATCGAACCGGATGATTTCACGTTTTATGAAAAGATGCAGGTGCCGGCACCGACGTTTTGTCCGAGGTGTCGTCTTATTCGTCGTCTTGCATGGCGAAACGAAAAGTCGCTCTACAGGCAGAAATGCGCGAAATGTGGCATATCGATGATATCCGTGTTTCCGCAGGATTCCGGGTTGGTGGTTTACTGCCGTCCTTGCTGGTGGAGTGATTCGTGGGATGGATTGGATTTTGGGATGGAGTATGATCCCTCGAAGCCATTTCTCGTTCAATTTCGGGAGTTGTTCCAGAGAACGCCCGTTATGGCTCTTTTCGGTCTTTACACGACTCTCGAGAATTCTGATCACACTAATATGACAGCCGACCTAAAGAACTGTTACCTCATTACCCACAGTGATTTCAGTGAAAACTGCACCTACGGGAGCATTATAGATTTTTGCAAGGACAGTGTGGACAATCTCATGCTCGCAAAGAGCGAACTATGTTATGAAACCACGAATTGTCGAGAGTGTTACCGGGCGTTTTTTTCGGTAGATTGTGAATCTTGCAATGATATTTCTTTTTGTAGGAATTGTGTCGGGTGCTCTGATTGTATCGGTTGTGTAAATCTCCGCGGAAAAAAATATTGTATTTTCAACAAAGAGTATTCGAAGGAAAAATATGAAAAACTCGCTGGTGATTATAAAACCGACTCTTATTTGAAGATTCAAGGATTAAAGAATAAGGCATTGTCCTTTTGGAAAACATTCCCTCAAAAATTCATACATGGGAGTCGGAATGCGAATGTATCGGGTGATTACATTTATAACTCGAAGAATACACGCGATACTTTCATTACTACCGATATGGAGGACTCTCGTTTTTGTGCATCCATAACTCCCACGAAGGTGACGAATTGTTATGACTTTACCCACTACGGGCATGTAGCTGACTCGATATATGAATCACTTCAAGTCGGTAATCAGGCGTCGAGAGTCCTCTTTTCTTGGTTTGCGGTCACCAACGTTCGGAATGTGGAACACAGCGTTTTTTCTATAGGGAGTAAGAATGTTTTCGGTACCGTCTCCCTTAAGAAAAAAGAGTATTGCATTTTGAATAAGCAGTACTCCAAGGAGGAATACGAAAAATTGCGCAAGAGAATAATAGAAGATATAAAAAGGAACCCTTATAAGGACTCACAGGGAAATATCTACTCTTATGGAGAATTTTTTCCCATTGAGATGAGTCCTTTCGGTTATAACGCAACGACCGCTCAAGAATTATTTCCTCTCTCAAAAGACGAGGCAGGAAGGAAGGGATATAGATGGAAAGAACAAGAAAAATATGAGCATGCAGTGACATTAAGATCCGAAGAAATCCCTGACGCAACCGATGAGATCTCCGGTTCTCTTTCGGGAGAAATAATAGAGTGTGAACATAAAGGATTGTGCAATGAACAATGTAGCACTGCATTCAAGCTCATCCCCGGCGAAATTGCTTTTTATGAGCGGATGGGATTGCCTGTTCCCCATCTCTGCCCCAACTGTCGTCATTACGCTCGGCTTGCGTATAGAAATCCTTTTCAACTCTGGCACAGGAAGTGCCAGTGTGGCGGAGTTAAGTCAGAAGATGGGGTCTATACCAATACCGTTCAGCACCAACACGGTAGTGAAAGGTGTCAAAATGAGTTTGAAACGAGCTATTCACCTGATCGAAAAGAGGTGGTGTATTGTGAGTCGTGCTATCAATCCGAAGTAGTATGAACTCCGAAACAAGGCAGTGTCAGAATTGCAAATCTGAATTCGTCATCGAACCGGACGACTTTGGGTTCTATGAGAAAATCAAGGTTCCTCCCCCTACGTGGTGCCCCAAATGCAGGATGGTAAGAAGAATGAACTGGAGGAACGAGAGCACGCTTTATCGCCGTACATGTGATCTCTGCGGAAAATCGATTATCACAATGTACGCACCGGATTCTCCCTTTCACGTCTACTGCCACGAGTGCTGGATGTCCGATCGATGGGATGCCAAAGAATGCGAGAGGGAATATGATTGGAATATTCCTTTTTTCCTGCAATTTAGAAAGCTTCTGGAAGCCGTTCCTCTCGTCGTTGCGGATATGAAAGGCACGATGGTCAACAGTGAGTATGGGAACTACAACGGCAACTGCAAGAACTGCTACATGTGCTTTTCAACCGCTCTCTGCGAGGACGCGTTGTATTGCAGTTATTCCGAGGAGTTGAAACAATGCATGGATTCCACCCGTCTTCGGAACGCGGAGTTGTGTTATGAAGCGGTTGAAAGCGAGAAGAACTACGGGTGTACCTTCGTTGAACGAACGAGAGAAAGCAGCGATTCACATTTTCTTTTCGATTGTTCCAATGCGTCGCATTGTTTTATGAGCGCGAATCTAAGAAACAGAAGTTACGTACTCAAAAACGAACAGTTAAGCGCGGAAGAATACACAGCACGGATGCGCGAGCTTGATCTCGGAAGTTCCGCCGCCGTAAAAAAACTCCAGAGCGAGTTTGCAGAACTCAAGAAAATCGCCTTGTGTAAACACGCGGAGGTGAAAAATACCAGCGACGTGACCGGAAATAACATCATGAACTCAAAACATGTCCGCTGCTCGTTCGATGTGAATGATTCCGAAAATATCAATTACAGCTTCAGGATACTCAAAAACTCACGCGACATCTATGACTGTCATGGTATGGTCTCCGGTGAACTCGTCTATGAAGGATTCGGTTGCGGTTTTTCCCCACGGAACAATCTTTTCTCGTTCTCGATTGATGTGAGCAGGAACCTTCAGTATTGCGCCATGTGCCGCGACTGTTCGGATTGTTTCGGATGCATCGGTCTCAAGAATCAACGTTTCTGCATCTTCAATAAGCAATACTCCGAAGAAGAGTACGGCTCGCTTGCCGCGAAAATTCGAGAGCATATGATGACAATGCCTTATACAGACAAGAAAGACAGAGCGTATGCATACGGGGAGTTTTTCCCTCCTGAACTTTCTCCCTTCGCCTACAACGAAACGATCGCTCAGGACTATTTTCCTCTTGCGAAGAACGATGCGGAACGGCTCGGGTATCACTGGAAAGACGATGAAAAGAGAACATATTCGATTACACTCCCTATCGGAAAAATTCCGGACAACGTAAAAGACGCGGACGAATCGATTACCGGGGAAGTTATCGAATGCGCGCATAAAGGTGAATGTAACGAACGGTGTTCGACGGCATTCAAGATAACTCCCCAAGAACTCCAACTCTATAAAAAAATGAACACCCCACTTCCTTATTTTTGTCCCAACTGCCGGCACTTCGAACGGCTTCGGAAACGAAATCCTCTGAAACTCTGGCATCGGAAGTGTATGTGCTTGTCCTCCGAAGCCTTGGCGAAGGATGACGGATACCGAAATACAGTACCCCACTTCCATGGAAGTGCTCCTTGTCCGAACGAGTTCAAAACAAGTTACGCTCCGGATCGTCCCGAGATCGTGTACTGTGAGTCGTGTTATCAAGCGGAGGTGGTGTGACGAACGAACGATTAGTATACGAACAATCAATATCAGGAGGCCGGACCTCCAAGGGAGGTACGGCCTCCGACACGACTGGGTTTGTAAGAGGTAAAAACCTTTGGTACAATCTCCCTATATGCGACAGTCGCAACTGTTTTTTAGGACTCAAAAGGACTTTCCGAAGGACGAGGTTGCCATAAACGCCCAGCTCCTCATTCGGGGTAATTTCGTCGAAAAATTGATGGCGGGGGTCTACTCCTATCTGCCTCTGGGTTGGCGCGTGCGCCAAAAAATCGTCCGAATCATCGAAGAGGAAATAGATGCCTTGGGATCCGCGGAAATCCTGATGCCCGCGCTCCATCCGCGCTCGGTGTGGGATGCGACGGGAAGATGGGAGGGAATGAAGAAGATTATGTACCAGTTTAAAGACCACTCTGGACGCGAAGTGGGCTTGGGGCCGACGCACGAAGAAATCATGGCGGTCATTGGAAAGACGGTCATCGATTCCTATGCCGACCTGCCGCGTACGGTGTACCAGATTCAGACGAAATATCGGGACGAACCGCGCGCGAAATCGGGGCTTCTTCGTGGACGCGAGTTCACGATGAAAGATCTCTACAGTTTCCATACCGATGAGGCATCGCTTGCCGAGTTTTATGAGGAAGCGAAGAAAGCGTATCTCAAGGTGTTTACGCGCGCGGGACTCAAATCATATATCACCGAGGCCTCGGGAGGGGATTTCACGAAGGAGTATTCACATGAGTTCATGGTGGAAACCGATGCGGGAGAGGATGAGACGTTTTTGTGTCGTCTTTGTGGCTTCGCACAAAACAAAGAAATTTCGAAACTCAAAACGAAGAGCGCCTGTCCGAAGTGCCAGAGCGGTGTCATTGATAAGGTGAAGACGGTGGAAGTAGGCAATATCTTCAAGCTCGGTACGAAGTTCTCGGAACCCGTCGGGTTTACCTATAAGGATGCGCAGGGAAAGTTAATCCCCGTCGTCATGGGATCTTACGGAATCGGTATCGATCGCTTGATGGGTACGGTCGTTGAGGTGCATCATGATGAAAAAGGAATCATCTGGCCGGAGTCGGTCGCGCCCTTTCGGGTGCATCTGCTCCAGATTGGGGAATCGACTTCGGAGCTTCAACAATTCGGAACGAACGTGTATGATGAACTCGTGAAAAGCGGTATCGAGGTTCTCTTCGATGATCGATCGAGAGCGACGACGGGCGAGAAGTTCTTCGATGCGGATTTGATCGGTCTTCCGTGGCGAATCGTCGTGAGCGAAAAGACGATGGTACAAGACAAGATCGAACTCAAGCGGCGTGGTGAAACGAATGTAAAAGTAATAAAACTAAAAGAGTGCGAGAAAGCGCTCGCCGAATAAACGAACATGATTATCAAGAAAATCATAGGCATTGATCTCGGAACCGACACCACGCAGGTATATTTGAAAGGCACCGGGATTATTTTGAACGAACCGTCAATCGTCGCGTTCAATAATCGCACAAATCGAGTTGTTGCGGTGGGAAGCGATGCGAAGAAGATGCTTTCACGGACGCCGAATCACGTGACGGCGCTTCGTCCGATGGTGAATGGCGTAATCGGTGACTTCGATATGGCGAAAGAAATGGTGCAACGATTCCTTAAGGCGAACGTGATACCCTGGTCGTGGTTTACCGAAACCGTGATAAGCGTCCCGACGAACTTGACGGAGGTGGAACGAAAATCGGTCGAAGATCTGCTTCGCGAAGTAGGAGTAAGCAAGGTGCACTTGATCGAGCGGCTGGTTGCGGCCGCGTTGGGAAGCGGACTTGATATCAACCAGCCGACGGCGCACCTCGTCGTCGATATCGGCGCGGGAACGACCGATATGGCGATTATCTCGATGAACGGCATCGTGGTCTCGAAACGCTTGAAGATCGCGGGCGACTATTTGAATCATGAGATCGTGAAAGGGGTGAAGGAAGAGTTGAAGCTCCACATCGGCGAGCCGACCGCGGAAGAAATAAAGATTGCGGTGGGCGAGGCAGTTCCTCAAAGCGAGCGCTTGGATCTCGTGATCCGGGGACGAGATGCGGTATCGGGTCTCCCGCGAGAGTCGGTGATTCGAGACACACAGGTCAGGTACTGGCTCACAAAACCCCTAAAGCAGGTTATCGAGACCTTAAAGGAACTTATTGACGTTACTCCGCCGGAACTCGTGGGCGACGTTTACAAAAACGGAATCTATCTCTCGGGAGGGGGCAGTATGCTCCGCGGCATCGAGCAGCTTTTCGAGAAGGAAATCGGCGTCAAGGTGCATCTCGTAGATGAGCCGCTCCTCTGTGTCGTGAGAGGAACGGGACTTATCACGGAAAATATGGAGCAATACAAGAATATTCTGGATACGTTTTCCAACTCAAAGGTAGTGTTATGAGATCGTTCAGAGTTTTTGTTGCGGGGGCGGTATGCGTACTTCTTATTGTCATCACATTCGTGTGGCGTGCTCCGCTTCTCAGGTTCTTTGCAAACGTACGGGTAGCGCTTGTAGGTTCTGCCGATCCCTCATTCGATTATCGCTCGTTTGAAAAACTGCGTCTTGAAAATGAAGCGCTTATCGCGGCGCGCGCCACATCAACCTTCGTTTCCGATACTTCGACCGGGTCCGGCAAATACCGTGTAAAAGAAGTGAAGGTATTTTCTCTTTATCCTTTTAATGATTATGCCTCGCTCTCGATCGATGCGGGATCGGACGAGGGACTCAAAGAGGGAATGCCGGTACTCACGGCGCCGGGAGTTCTTTTGGGGAAGGTAGTAGTCGTGTCGAGGACAAAGAGCGAGGTCGAAACGATTTTCAGCCCCTCGTGGAAGAGTACCGTTTCTGTGGGAGCACAACGGACAAGAGCGGTTCTTATAGGTGGTGCCGCTCCCTACGTGGATCTTTTGCCGAAAGATGCGCCGGTCGGTAGGGGAGACACCGTGTTGAATCTTGCGCCTGAATTTCCGATTGATCTCTTTCTGGGAAGAGCGAATGAGTTCAGCGAAGGAAGCAACGCACTCTGGCTTCGTGCCCCAGTTGATCCGCTTTTCAGATTCGAAGATATCGATCGCGTTCTTGTGGTAATGAATTTCCCATGATCATGGATGTGTATTATAAATTTCCGATTGCCTGCGCACTACTCGCACTCCTCCTCTTCTTCGAAGGGACACGTATGCTCCAGATCTCGGGGGTAACTCCCAATCTGGCCCTTATTTTTTTCGGCGTGTTCTTCACGGCAACCGTATTCGGTGAGCGATCGCGTTTTTGGGTTGTAGTGTCGCTCCTTTGCGTATTCGTGGTGTTGTATCGGTTTCTTTTTCGTTTTTGGATCGAACCGGCCGTACTGCTCTCACTCCTCGTATTGGGAATGTATGTGCTCCGCCGGAAGCTCGTCGGAACTCCTTTTCTCGACTTTCTTGTTATGGTCGTACCGGGAACTCTGCTTTTTTACGGGATACGCGCCGCACTGCACGGTGCGCCTTTTCTTTTCGGAGTTGTCGCCATAGAGACGCTCTACAACGTGCTCCTGGGAATATTCGTGTGGTTCGTCACGAAGCAGATTTACGATTACTATGCGGGGAGATCTTAACCTTGAGGATATCCTGACTGATCGCGCGGCGGAAGAGGACTTTCTCGAAGTTCCGCTCGCAGACAAGGTATTCAAGCGATTCCTACTTATTGCGGGCCTTATGGTGCTTGGGATAGCGGTGCAACTCGTCTATGTGGGAGGAGTTCGCCATTCGTTTTACGAAGAGCGCGCGATTCTGAATATGAGCGGCGTGAAAACAGAAGTTGCGCCTCGGGGAATCATCTACGATCGCTTTCAAAAACCGCTTATCACCAACGAATCCGCATTCGATGCGGTGCTCATCCCCGGCATGCTACCGGCGGAATCGGTGCGGCGTATCGAGGTAATCGATGCGGTAAGCGCGATGCTGAATCTCGATACCGCCGAAGTGCGAAAAAAAATCGGGGAGCGGGACTGGAGCTTGAGTGCGCGTCTGGTACTCAAGAATAACATCTCTCACGACGAACTTGTGGCAATTACCGCGGCGGAGTTGCCGGGTATCGAAGCGGACTCTTCGTTCGAGCGAGTTCCGTACACTCCCTTCGCATTTTCGCATCTCATCGGTTATACGGGGCTCGTGAACGAACAGGATCTCTCCGAACATCGGGGTCTTGTCATTGACGATCGGGTGGGAAGAGCGGGACTTGAGGCGTTTTACGATTCGTATCTTCGCGGGATCGACGGTGAAGAAATGATTATCAGGGATGCAAGCGGGAAAGTCCAAGACGAGCGTGCGGTGCGGCAGGCGGAGATAGGTGACAGCGTCAATACGTATGTCGATCGCGATTTTCAGAGTTACTTTTACGATCGGTTGCACGAGACGATTCAGGGACTCGGAAGAAATATCGGAGTGGGAATCGCGATGAACCCCCAAAATGGGGAGGTGCTCGCGCTTTTCAATATCCCTTCGTATCAGTCGGATTCCGTGAGCGAGTCCTTGAACGCAAAGCATGAACCGATGTTCAACAGGGCGGTGAGCGGGCTCTATAGTCCCGGTTCGACGATCAAGCCGCTTGTCGCAGTGGGTGCGCTTGTCGAAGGGATCCTGGATCCGCTCCATCAGATTTACTCTCCCGGGTATCTCGATGTGCCGAATCCGTACGATCCCTCGAACCCCTCGAGATTCTTGGATTGGCGCCCGCAGGGGTGGGTGGATATGTACTCGGCGATCGCGCGTTCGAGCAACGTGTATTTTTATGAAGTCGGCGGAGGGTTTGGCGACCAGCGCGGTTTGGGTATTTCCGGGCTGAAGAAGTGGTGGCAAAAGTTCGGACTCGATCAAAAAACCGGCATAGATTTGCCGGGTGAAGATACGGGATTTCTTCCCGATGCCGAGTGGAAAGAAGGAACGAAGCATGAGCCCTGGCGCCTTGGAGATACGTTTAACGTAAGTATAGGGCAGGGGGATTTTGCGGTGACGCCGATCGAGCTTTTGAACTACATCACCGCGATTGCGAACGGCGGGAAGTTGTATACACCGCGTATCGTGAGGGACATTGAAGATCAGAAAAGAACCGTCGTTCTGGAAAATAAGGAATCGGTGCGGATTGATTTGAGCGGGGAAGCGGGACATGCCATTTCACTCGTGCGTCGGGGAATGCGTGAAGCGGTTATACAATCCTACGGCACGGGGTATCTTTTACACGATCTTCCGATTGATGTCGCGTCAAAGACGGGTTCGGCGCAGGTTTCGAACAACACGAAGACGAACGCGTTCTTCGTGGGATTTGCGCCTTATGATAATCCCGAGATTGCGATCGTGATACTCGTCGAGAATGCGCGAGAGGGGAGTTTGAACGTGGTACCGGTGGCACGCGACGTGTTCTTGTGGTATTATCAAAACAGGATAAAAAAATAAATTATGGCACAAAAATACCTAACCAAGGAGCGCCACGATGCGCTCGTCGCGGAACTGAATGAGTTGAGGACTAACGGGCGCGGGTTGGTTTCGGAACGCCTGCGTCATGCGAAAGATCTCGGCGATCTTTCGGAGAACGCGGAGTATCAGGCCGCGCGCGAAGAACAGTCGCTTCTGGAACAGAAAATAGTCCAGCTCGAGGAGCTTCTCAAGGCATCCTCGATTATCGAGGAGCAGCCGAAGGGAGGGACGGCGGTGCGGTTGGGATCGAAGGTATCGCTCGAGAAAGACGGCGCGCTCGTAGAGTATACGATTGTGGGTTCGAATGAAGCGGATCCGTTTCAGGATCTTATCTCGAACGAATCGCCTTTGGGACGCGAACTTTTGGGAAAAAATTCCGGGGAGGCGATACAAGTACAAACCCCGAAAGGAGTTTCCAAGTATACGATCGTAAAGATACAGTAAAGGTTTGGCAAAATGTATGCTTGAAGACATTATCGAAGAACGACGCAAGAAGCTTTCGCGATACCGAGAGGCGGCAGATCCATATCCGATACAAGTGAAAAGAACCGCGCGAATAGGAGATATATGCGCGCGGTTTTCCGCTTTTACGCGGAGGAAGAAAAAAGTATGGCTTACGGGGCGTGTAGTCGGGATACGGGATCAGGGGGGGATTATCTTTCTTGATCTCGAGGATGCGAGCGGAACAATGCAGGCGCTTTTGAAAAAGGGTGAGACGAAGGAGTTTGTGCTCCTCAAGGAGACGCTCGACAAGGGGGATTTTCTCGAGGTTCGCGGTGAAGTCATGAAGACAAAGCGCGGTGAAAAAAGCGTTGCGGTGCGGAACGCGAGGGTTATCGTAAAAAGTATCCGCCCTCTGCCGGATTCGTGGTACGGACTCGAAGACATTGAAACGCGTTTGAGGAAACGCTATCTCGACGCGATCATGAACCACGAAGTGCTCGAACTTATGAAGAAGAAAAGTATATTTTGGGAAACCGTGCGGAACTTCCTGAAAAAAGAAGAATTCCTTGAGGTTGAGACGCCTGTGTTGGAGTCGGTGCCGGGAGGAGCGGAGGCCGAGCCCTTTATGACGCATCATAATGCCTTGAACAGGAATTTCTATCTCCGCATCTCACTCGAGCTCCCTTTGAAGAAGATGCTCGTTGCGGGTTTCGAAAAGGTATTTGAGATAGGGAGGATATTCAGGAATGAAGGAATCGATCGGGAGCATCTGCAGGATTATACGCAGATGGAATGTTACTGGGCGTATGCGGATTACAACGACATGATGCGGCTCATGGAAAAGATGTTCAAGGCGGCCATACGAAACGTTTCCGGATCGCTCACGACGATGCACGGCGGAAAAAAGGTGAACTGGGGAAAGCGATGGAAGAAAGTCGATTATTACGGGATTTTCGAAAAGTATAATGCGATCGATCTTGCGACCGCTTCGCGTGAAATGTTGGAAGCGCGCGCACGGAAACTCGGCATCGTATTCGAGTCGAACGCGGGGAAGGGGCGGCTTATCGACCTCATTTATAAAAAAACTGTGCGTCAAAATTTGATTGAACCTTGTTTTCTTGTAGACCCTCCCGTAGTGGTTGAGCCACTTGCAAAACGTGTTCCGGGAAAGTCCGATCGTGTGGAACGTTTCCAGATCGTCGCCTTGGGCACCGAACTCGGAAAGGGATTTTCCGAATTGAACGATCCGGAAGATCAGCGCGGAAGATTCGAAGAGCAAATGGCGCTCCGCGCGGCGGGAGACAAGGAGGCCCAGATGCTCAATGAGGATTTTCTGGAAGCGCTCGAATATGGCATGCCGCCCGCCGCGGGGTTCGGCCTTTCGGAACGATTGTTCGCGATTATTATGGACAAATCCATGCGGGAAGCGGTCTTCTTTCCGCTTATGAAAGAGGAAAGGCAATAATTTTAAATTCAATGCTAGACGTCAATTTCATTAGAGAGAATCCGGAAGCGGTGAAAGAAGGAGTGGAGAAGAAAAAAGTCGATAAAAAACTTGTCGATAAGTTTCTTCAACTCGACACCTTGTGGCGCGGGAAGGTGAAAGCGATCGACGAACTCAAGGCGGAACAAAACGCGTTAAGCAAGGAACTCGCCAAGGAACAAAAAGAGGACCTGATGGGCCGCGCACAACTTTTGAAGCAGCGTATCTCGGAGCTCGAAGGGGAGTGCGTCGCCGCCGAGACGAAGCGGAAGGAACTGCTGAATCGATTGCCAAATATTCCCTTCCCCGACGTGCCGGTGGGAAAAGACGAGACGGAAAACAAAGCACTTCGAGAGGTGGGCGAGAAACCGAAGTTCGATTTTACCCCGAAGGATTATCTTTCGCTTGCGGAAGGGCTCGGTATTATCAATACGAAAAAGGCCTCGGAGGTCTCGGGAAGCCGCTTCGGATATCTCGTGGGAGACATGGCGCTTCTCGAACTTGCCATCGTGCGTCTCGCATTCGATATGTTGACGAAAGAAGGATTTGTGCCGATGTTGCCTCCCGTGATGATCAAGCCCGATGTCTACGCGGGCATGGGACGTCTCGCGGCGGATCAGAAAGAGGAGCGGTATTATTTTCCGAAAGACGAATTGTATCTTATCGGAAGCGCCGAGCATACGATGGGTCCTTATCACTTGAACGAAACATTCGACGATGAGAATCTTCCGCGGCGCTATGTAGGATTCTCGACATGCTTCAGAAGGGAAGCGGGATCGTACGGGAAGGATACCAAAGGAATTTTCAGAGTACATCAATTCGACAAAGTGGAGATGTATTCGTTCGTACATCCCGAAAAATCGGGAGAAGAACACATGTTCCTGCTCTCGCTTCAAGAGAAGCTCATGCAAGCGCTCAAAATTCCGTATCGCGTCATGGAAATTTGCACCGGCGATATGGGATGGACGGATGCGCGTCAGTTCGATATCGAGGCATGGTTTCCGAGCGAGGAACGGTATCGGGAAACGCATTCTTGTTCGAATACCACTGATTTCCAGGCGCGCGGTATCAACGTGAAGTACAAAACGAAAGAGGGAAAGAAAGAGTATGTGCACACGCTGAACGCGACCGCATTTTCACAAAGGCCTCTTTTGGCGCTCCTCGAGAATTACCAGACGAAAGAAGGGACGATCAAGATCCCGGAGGCCATTCAGAACTACCTCGGGAAAAAAGAGATCAAGAAATAGAGCTGGTGAATGAAATTTGTCTTTAAAATTCTTTTATGGATCGTCATGCTCGGACTTCTCGGGTATGGCGCGTGGTATGCGTATGAGAACTGGTGGGGAACGGGGGATACGGGAACATTTATTGAAACGACGTCGAAGAATATAGAAGATGCCGCCCGGTCCAAGGCAAACGAGATCGGAACGAATGTCGCACGCGGTACGTTCTCGAACATAAAAACGTTTCTTGGAGATACGGTGGGAACATTGCTCTCCGGTGCGGGAGAAGCGATTCAGAATGCGGGTACGGGCCTTCAGGGCACTTCTCCTACCACGGTGAATACTACTTATGTGCAAACGGCGCCTCTCTTTACGAGCGGATCCGCGCCGGAACCGACAAGCACGTCCTTTTACGTTCCTCCTCCGCCGGCGACGATTATGACAAAGATCGCTACGCCCTTGAGTTTTTCAATAAACAGCGGAAGTTCCTATAACGTCGATTGGGGAGACGGAACCGCGGCGGATAACGGCGCTATGGAAGGGAATAAAGTAGCCGTCATTAATCATGTATGGAACAAAGAAGGGGATTATACCGTGCAAATGACGATTGGGGAAAATGGTTCGACAACCACATTCTCATTTCCCGTGAGAGTGTATCAATAAGATAACCGCCATGCTGGGGAAAAAGGGGTATGAATCGGAGTATCCGGCAACGCGCCGAAAACGGGCGCGTCGCGTCTTCTGGTACTGGATTCTCGGTGTTACGTTTCTTATTGTGATCCTCATCGGGTGTGCCTATGGTGTACTTCGTGGTTCGTGGTTTAAGGTGCGTGATTTCAAGGTTGAAGGATCAAGAGAAGTATCCCGGGAGGAACTCGTATCGGCACTTTCGATACGCATGCTTACCGTGCCGTGGCGCGGATGGATCGGACCGAACAATATTCTTTTTTGGGAGTTCGGTTCCGTGCCGGAGCGGCTCGAAAGGTACCCCAATCTGAAGAATATCGCGGTTGTCTCCCGCTTCTTTTCCCGGAATGTGGACATTCTTGTCGAAGAGCGGAAACCCCACGGTATTCTCTGTGAATTATCGGAAACGCGGTGTTATCTCATGGATGACGAGGGAGTTCTGTATGCCTCCGCGCCGAGTACCGAAGGAACGCTTATTCTTACGATTCATGACAAAAATCAGCGGGTACCCCTTCTCGGAATACCTTTTCTTCCCGACTACTCTTGGATTCAAAATATGTTTCTGACACTCAACACCTTAAAGGATGAGGGATTCATTCCTCTTCGGGTAACACTCGACGACCTCTCGCTTCGTGCGTGGTCGGCGGAAATTGCCGAGGGGCCGACGTTGCTCTTCGCCTTGGATTTCGTTCCGGAGAACCTTAACTCGGTTTTACGAAGTTTGTCGAACAAACTCGATTTCTCGAAGGTGAGAAGTGTGGATCTCCAAGTACCGAACAGAATTTATTATCAATAGGTTGTTGGGAAAGCACAGTTTTTCTTTCTCTTTCGTAACCAGAAAGCTCCGCTCGTATAGATTCTCCTCGTTCGTCCTCGAACAAAAGAGGAGTTCCATAACTCAACCTCCGCTTCGCTTCGGGATTCGAACAGTATGGAACACCCTCATGTTCTTCGTCCTCACTCGTGAATCTATCTACTCGCTTCGCTATGCTTCCGAAAGAAAAAGGAGGACTGTGCGGAAAGTTAGTTTTGTTTTGACGAGGCAATAAAAATTGCCGCGGGGAGGAAAACTACTCCAGGTGATACACGAAAATTGAAGTCCCCACCCGGTAGTCGGGTTCGGGGAGTTCCCCTATTCCTTCTTTTGGGGGACGGAGTGAGGTGAGCCATTCGTATCCATCTCCCGGCTTTCTCGTAAAGCCCTTCTCGACCGGTGCGATCGCGTTTTCGAGCGTGTTTACCGAAACCGCGAACCACTCGATTCCTTTCGTGCGCGGATCTCCCTTGCTTGACGACCAGTATTCGGCGATATCGCCGCCCAGATAATATTTCGCGTTGCCGCCACCGAAGTAGTCAACGGCGATCTTCGGAATCGCATGTTCTTCGGAGAATGCGGCAAGTCGCTTCATATCCTGCCCCCAGTCGTAGTTTGAATCGGTGGCGTACCGGTATCCTTGCCTCGTCCCGCCTCCTATCTGATTGAAGTAAGAAAGAAAATGCGGGTATGTCGCGATCGTTTCTCCGAGAAACCAGCACGCAAGAAGAATGATACCGATGATTTTTGAGATATGTTTCTTTCCGTCTCCCCGAATCCAGTGTTGCAGCCCGATTGCGGTGAGGATGTAGAGGAAGGGAAGTGTCGGGAGAAGATGTCGTACGCCGATATTTAAGGTCGAGCGGATGCTGTAGAGCCAATACAAAAGGACGGTAAGAAGCATCACGAACTCGCCGAAATGGATTCCGAGATATTCTCCGAGACGCCGCATTCGTTTCATTCCGAAGGGTGATTTTCCGAAGAGCACCGCAAGTCCCGTGAAAAGAGCGATTATGATGAGGATAAGGGAAGGAATAGGTTCCTTGAGAAGAAAGACGACGGGGAAGTAATACCACCATCCGTCCGCGGAAACTGATCCCAGAAAATATGCCGTGTTCCCGCCGCTCGAGCGCTGAAGCACCATGGCAATACCCAGAAGATACTCTGCGATCGGTTTTGTAGCTTCGTGTCCCGCAAGTTCTGTAATGAAGTTCCCTCCCCACGCCGGACTGAAAGAGGTAAGTATAGATTGGGTATCTTCTCCTTGTTTTTCCACCGGGTAGTTCAGTGTGACTGCGAAATACACGACGTAGATCACAACGAGTGCGACGAGGAAGATCAGGATGAGTTGTCCGATCCGCAGTAATGCGCGGGAAAGAAAAAAGGGGAATAATCGTTCCGGGTCTCCGGAATGTTTTTTTCGGATCGTCTCCCCGATTACGTAGCATGCCGCGAAGAGTGCGAATGACGGGATAAGAAGTACGGCGGAGAACTTCGCGAGTTCCGCGATGCCGAGAGCGATTCCCGCCGTAATGAGGCGGCCCCGCGAAGGATGGTTCAAGAATCGTACGAACGCGTAGGTTGCGAGAAGGAAACCGAATGTCGCCGCGATATCGGTCGTCACGTAGTGTCCGTGCGCGAGGACGGTAGGGGAGAGTCCGAAGAGAAATGCGGGAAGGAGGGCCCATTCGTTCCCGAGAAGTTCGTGCGCCCACACGTACACAAGCACAATGGTAAGAAGTGTGAGAAGGATGGGAAATATCCTTACGTATTCGAGTATCTGATCCGCGTTGTTTCCCGACTCGTAAAGAAAAAGGGTTCCTATGTCCCACTGACTGTTGGTGTCGTTCATCCAATAGGAACTTTCGGTCGGGAACGTGAGCGGCAGAGCAAGAAGAGGAAATGCGGAGAGCGCCTTCAGGAGCGGTGGATGCTCGGGATTGAGCCGATAATCAAGAAATCGCGCATACGAGTAGCCCGCGGGAATGTGCGGAAGTTCGTCCATAATCGCCGACTCCTGACTACTTGCAAGCCACATGAAGGAGCCCGAAAGAATAAGAATAGCAAAAAGCGCGACGGGTGCGAGGAGCGTATGGTTACGCGAGAAGTTCATTTGTGGTATTATACTATAAGAAAGAGGAAAAACGTATGCAGAAAAAATGTCTATCGGGACGGAAAGGCTTTTCGCTTATTGAACTCGTCATCTACATCGCCATTTTCACGGTGAGTGCGATTTTTCTTGTCGCGATTCTTACTAGCATCACAAGAATCCAGACGAGAGAGGGATCAGCGGGCGAGGTAAACCGGCAAATAGGATTTGTGGGGGATACTTTGAAACAAATGGTGCAAAATTCGAGCTTGGTGGATATGACATTCGGGACTGGAACCTCCACACTCCGCCTTCGTATGGCTACCTCCACAAACGATCCGACGTTGATGTATTTGAGCGGTACGACGGTGTATCTTAAGCAGGGATCGTTGGATCCGGTCGCGCTCACGAGTTCCGATGTCATCGTCGATAATTTTCTCGTGACGCCTTATCAGAACCCGGGTGGAACGACGATCGTGCAACTCGATCTCTCGATGACCTATAACGCGGGGAATCCCACCGCGCGGCTCACGAGGTCGCTCGAAACATCTGTGGCGCGGGTCTCTGCGGCACAATTCGATTCATCGGTATATCCAACGGCCGCCGGCACACTGGACCTCGGCACGGCGACCTATCAGTGGCGGAACGGCTACTTCAGCGGTACGCTCGATGTGGACGGCCAGACCACTTTTGGAGCAAGCGTCGGGGGAGCGACGGTGTTAAAATCCTACGGGAACATAGGATTTTCGACCTCCACCTATGGAATCGTCTTCGTAACGCCGGGCGGCTCGTGTCTTCTGATGACACTCACGAATACGGGAGCCGTCGCCACAAGTTCCGTCGCGTGCCCTTAATTTGAATTCTCTTCCTCTCTTTCACATCGCACAAAGCTCCGTTCGGAGAACCTCATGCTCGTCACTCCTGGGAAATGAACGGAATTGAAGGAACTCACTCCCCTTCGGGGGTTCAAACACCTTCAATTCCTATTTCCTGCGTCGTTTCTCGCGGAGTTCTTTCCTCACTCCGCTATGCGTGTTCAAGAGAGGAAGAGAACTCACTCAATAAGTGCGGATAGTAGATCGATGAAGTATCGTGAAGCGAGATAAAGAAAATGTAATCCCTCGAGGAGAAAAGAAAAATTGCACTCCTTTGGCACTTGACATCATCGAGTGCTAATTCCTATACTTCTAGAAAGTATGACCGAGCGCACAGAGGCCATTTTGGAAGCGGCGATCCGCGATTTCGTGAAAACGGGGAAGCCCATTACCTCGGAGTCGCTCTATCAGTTGTACGATTTCGGCATCAAGCCCGCGATGATACGTTGGGAGCTCAACGAATTGAGCAGAGCAGGATATTTTTTCCAGCGCCATCCTTCGGGCGGGAGAATACCCTCGGATAAGGCCTATCGTTTTTTCACCGAACGGGCGCTCCGGGAAGAAGAAACACGGAATGCCCGTGGATTCGAAGATGTGTTTGATGATTTCAAAAAAGGAGCCCGTCGCACCTTTGTAGAAGATTTAGCCGAGCGGTTCGGGGGACTCAGTGTCGGTTACGAACCGGAGCGCGGTGAGGTGTACGAAAGCGGACTTCACGAGCTTTTGAACCGCCTTCAGGATGATGCAATTACCACGAGCGAGATGATTCAAATCGTAAACGATTTTGAGTCCATTCCTTCCCGCGTCGAGGAACTTCGTTCCTGGTGGGAGGAAGAACGCTCGTGGCCCCGAGTGTTTATCGGCAAGAGTCCGTTCACGAAAAGCGTGCACGTCGCGGTCGTCGCATCATGTCTTAAGTGCGATGACGGCGACTTCTTGCTTCTTGCAATCGGACCGAAACGAATGGACTATGCGAAACCCATCCGGGCGTTCAGATTTTTTGAAAGGTCATTGGAGTAACCAAATATATGGAAGAAGAAACAAATAAGGAAGAGAGCGGTACCAAAGAATCAAGTGATCTCGAAAAGCGTCTCCTTGAAACCGAGCGATTACGGGATGATTATCTCGACGGATGGAAGCGCGCGAAAGCCGACCTCTCAAACTATAAGAAAGAAGAAGCGGAGCGGATGGAGTATTTTATGAAACGAAGCAATGAAGCGCTTCTTCATGATTTGATCGTGATTCTCGACAGTTTCGAACTGGGGCTCTCCGCGATGCGTGAGGACGATCCTTCGAGGAAAGGAATGACGCTTGTAAGGAATCAGCTCTACGACACGATGAAAAGGTACGGACTGGAGGCCGTGCATGTACATCCGGGTGATTTGTTCAATCCGGAGATCGCGGAAGCGATCGGAGAGGTCGAAGCGGAAGGGCCGCCGGGACTTGTCGCGGAGGAGGTAACGAAAGGGTACCTGCTCCACGGGAAAACAATGCGTCCGGCGCGAGTCCTGATTACGAAAGAAAAAGGAAAAGATCAAAAATAAAAGGTCAAACAATAATATTACAAAAACTATGGCAAAAATTTTAGGAATCGATTTGGGAACTACGAACTCGGCAATGGCAATTATTGAAGGCGGTGAACCGATGGTACTCGAGAACAGTGAGGGGGCAAGAACGACGCCTTCGATTATCGCCGTAAGCAAATCGAGCGAACGGCTTGCGGGGCTTCTTGCGAAACGGCAGGCGGTGGTGAATCCGAAAAACACCATCTACTCGATGAAGCGGCTGATCGGAAGGAAATTCACCGATCCCGAGGTGACGCACGACAAGGAATGGGTCACCTATGATCTTCGTGCATCGGAGAAAGGAGGGACGGAAATTCAGATGGGTGACAAATGGTATACGCCGGAAGAAATCTCCGCAATGGTACTTCAGAAACTGAAGGCGGATGCCGAAGCAAAGCTCGGCGAGAAGATCGACGAGGCGGTTATTACCGTTCCGGCGTATTTCGACGATTCTGAACGGCAGGCGACGAAGAACGCGGGAGAGATCGCGGGATTTAAGGTGAGAAGGATTCTGAACGAACCGACCGCGGCGGCTTTGGCCTACGGTTTGAACAGACAGAAGAACGAGAAGATCGTAGTGTATGATTTCGGCGGCGGCACGTTTGATATTTCCATTCTCGAAGTGGGGGACGATACCGTCGAGGTGAAAGCCACGGGAGGCGATACGCACTTGGGAGGCGACGATTTCGATAAACGCATCATCGAGTATCTTGTTTCGGAATACAAAAAACAGGAAGGTATCGATCTCTCGAAAGACACGCTCGCATTGCAGCGTCTCAAGGAGGCCGCAGAACGCGCGAAGCACGAACTCTCGACCGTGACGGAGACGGAAATCAATCTTCCTTATGTTACCTCGGACGCCTCGGGACCGAAGCATTTTCTCATGAAACTCACCCGGGCGAAACTCGAAAATCTGGTGCAGGACATGATCGATCGATCAATCACCCTCGTGAAGGAAGCGGTGACGGCTACGGCACCGAAGGGTGCGGGACTCGCGCTTACCGACGTAAACGAGGTGATTCTCGTGGGTGGACAGACGAGAATGCCCGCCATCCAGGAAGCGGTCAAAGCCCTCTTCGGAAAAGAACCTCATAAAGGCATCAATCCCGACGAGGTAGTCGCGATCGGCGCGGCGGTGCAGGCGGGAATTCTCCAGGGGGATGTGAAAGACATTCTTCTCCTTGACGTGACGCCGCTTACACTTTCGATCGAGACCTATGGCGGTGTTGCGACGCCCATGATCCAGAAGAACACGACGGTGCCGACCTCGAAGACGCAGGTATTCTCGACCGCGGCCGACAACCAGACGTCCGTCGAGGTGCATATCGGTCAGGGGGAACGTCCGATGATGGCGGACGTGAAAACGCTCGCGCGTTTCATTTTGGACGGCATCCCTCCCTCCCCGCGCGGGGTTCCGCAGATCGAGGTAACCTTCGACATCGACGCGAACGGAATCCTTATCGTATCGGCGAAAGACAAGGCATCGGGAAAGGAACAATCGGTACGGATCGAGGCATCGACAAGTTTGAGCAAGGAAGAGGTGGAGCGTCTCAAGAAAGAAGCGGCCGAACACGCGACGGAGGACGAAAAGAAAAAAGAATTGATCGAGATCAGGAATCAGGCGGAGGCACTCGTCTATACGGCGGAGAAGAGTTTGCGCGATCTCGGAGAGAAAGTGACGGAAGAGATGAAAAAAGACATCACGGAGAAGATCACACGCCTCAATGAGGCGAAACAAGGGGAAGATAAGGAGGCGATCAAGAACGCTTCGGACGATCTCTCCTCGGCACTTCAAAAGATAGGCGAATCCCTCTATAATAAAAACAATGGATCAGAATCCTCTCCACAACCCGAACCTGGAAATAATCAGTGAACGGCGGGAGCCGGAAACGGATCGGAGCGTTTGGAAAATACTTCTCTTCGGACTTCTCGGTATCGCCGCGAGCGCCGCGGCCGTTTCCGGATTCATGAATTTTTCCACGAAGCCGGACGCGCTCTACTTCTGGACATTCGTAGCCGCAATCCTCCTTTTTTGGGCGTTGAAGCTTCTTCAGATTTTTTTCGTAAAGGGATTTTGGAAACTGTTTCTCATCACGCTCCTCGAAGTACTTGTTCCGCTCACCGTATTCCGGGCTCATTTTGATTCTGCAACACTCCCGTTTCTTCTTAGCGCGGCGGTTCTCGCACTTCTTTTTATCGGAGCGGCGATCAAACGGGGGAGGAAGATGGTTGAAAACAGCATCGAACCGCAGTTTTTTTCGGTTTCGAAGAGCATGCTCCCGAAACTTACGACCGGATTTCTCGTGTTTCTCTCGATACTGCTGTACCTAAATTATTTCGTATGGGGGAATTTTACGGACACGCTGGGGAAGGCGATGGTGACAAGTGTCACCTCGAGTGCGGAACCGGTGGTGCATCTCTGGATTCCGAATATCTCGTTTACCATGTCGGTAGGGACCTTTCTCGATACGCTTGTGAGAGAAAAACTGGAACAGACCACCTTCACGGTAGCGGACACAGGCGGGCAGACGTACCGGCTCGGATTTCTGGAACTCCCGTCGAAACAACAGGAGTTGTATCTTGAGCAGGCGAGACGGGAGGCGGACACCGTCCTCATGACGCAGTTCGGAACTATCAATAGGGACGAGTCCGTGAATTCATTTCTCTATGATCTGGGAAAAAAATATGTCGGGGACATGGGAACCGCAATGAGCGATATACTCTCTATTGCGGCGATCGTGCTGTTCTTTCTTAGTATTAAGGGAGTGGTGGTGCTCTTCTATTGGCTCATCGCGCTTCTCGGGTTCATATTCTTTAAACTGTGTATCGTGACGGGATTTGCGGTCATGAGCGTCGAGACGAAGACCAGAAGATTTCCCATCCTCCCCTAATATTCAAAAATCAGTATGGAACCTAAGGATTACTACAAGGTGCTCGGGGTAGCGAAGGGCGCTTCCGAGGACGAAATAAAAAAGGCGTATCGAAAACTCGCGCATCAGTATCACCCCGACAAAGAGGGGGGGAATGAAAAAAAGTTTAAGGAAGTGAATGAGGCATACCAGGTGCTCGGCAACAAAGAGAAGAAGACCCAGTACGATCAGTTCGGAAGAGTATTCGAGGGGGGAATGCCGGGAGGAGGAAATCCGTTCGAAGGATTCGACTTCGGGGGTTCCGGATTCGGGTGGAATACGGGAGCGGGAGCCGATATGAACGATATTTTCGAAAGTATCTTCGAGCAGTTCGGCGGGGGAGGAAGAAAACGACACACGTATACCCAGGGAGCTGATGTCGAGATCGTGCAGGATATCTCGCTTGAGGAAGCGTTTCTTGGGGTTGCGCGCGAGGTGAGTTTCAAAACAAACGTGCTCTGTGAAGTATGTAAAGGTCTCGGGTATGCAAAAGAGAAGGGGCAGAAGGACTGCACGAAATGCGGGGGACATGGTGAGATACGCGTCGAACGAAGAACGTTTTTCGGACAATTTGCCCAAGTTCAACAATGTCCCGATTGTTTCGGATCAGGAACAATTCCGAACGCACCGTGTAATTCCTGCAAAGGGAAAGGACGCGTATTCGGCACGAGAACCGTGCACTTCTCGATCGCGCCCGGCATCGAAGACGGACAGGTGATAAAAATTGCCGGCGTGGGAGAGACCGGCGAGCGCGGAGGAGGAAACGGCGATTGCTATATCGTAGTCAGGGTCAAACCCCATCCGCAGTTTGTAAGGAGGAAATCGGATCTTTATCTTACACAAGAAGTACGGATTCAGGATATGCTTCTTGAAAGAGAGATCACGCTTCACGGCGTGGGAGGAGAAAAGTTCACCGTGACAATTCCGCGCGGATTCTCGCTTCAGGAAAAGATGAAAGTACCGCATCGGGGAATGCCGAGGTTCGGATCCTCGGGCCGGGGCGACTTGTACGTTACCTTCGATCTTCGCGTTCCGAAGCACGTCTCGGGGAAAGCAAAGAAGCTTTTGGAAGAACTGGAGGGGGAATTATAGGGCGGTACCCGCGCGCATCCCTCCTCACCTCGGGCGCTCCGGGCCGACAAGGCCCAAGTCTTACCCTCGTTCGGAGGAACGCGCGTGGGTATTTTTCTTTTTATTGATGGTATACTGGGTTGATGCCGAGGAAAAAAGCCCAAAACACCCTCTTCGATAATCCGGAAGAGGAGCGGGATGGAAAAGCCCCGAAGCCGGTATTCTCGGTTGGGGAGTTTCTCGACTATATCAATGAGATCTTCAAACGGGAAGAGTATGTCGTTCTGGGGGAAATCTCGGAATTCAAAACCCATCCCTCGGGTATTTACTTTTCGCTCAAGGACAATGAAGGGGGAGGAATACTGAACTGCTATATGAATCCGTACGCCTACCGGATGCTCGGAATCGCCCTCGACGACGGAATGATGATTAAAGCGATCGGTACGCCGAGTGTCTACAAACCGAAGGGAAGATTGAGTTTTGTGGTACGAACGGTAGAACTCGAGGGTGAGGGGTCGCTCAAAAAAGCGTATGAACTTCTGAAGAAGAAACTCGAGGAGGAGGGACTCTTCCGCCGGAAACGCCCTCTCCCGGAGTGCATCACGCGAATCGGCATTATCACCTCGAAGACGGGAGCCGTGATCGATGATTTCAGAAAAAACCTGAAACCGCTTGGAATGAAACTCCGGCTTTTCGACGTGCGGGTCGAAGGGTCGTCCGCTCCGCAAAACATCATGAAGGGAATCAGATGGTTCAATAAGCGGTTGCCGGAATGCGACGTAATAGTCCTTATCCGCGGAGGAGGAAGTTTGGAGGATCTCCAGCCCTTCAACAACGAGCTTGTGGCGCGGGAGATATTCGCGTCGTCCATCCCCGTGATCGCGGGGATAGGACACGATCGCGATGTTCCTATCGCAAGTTTGGTTGCGGACGTGATGACCTCGACTCCTTCATTCGCCGCAATGACGGTAAATGCCTCATGGGATAAGTTGATACTTGGACTCCCCGAATTTGAACGCGGGCTTCTTGATTCGTTCAAGCGCGCCCTCGAACAGTCGAAATCGCGTGTAATCGCTCACACCAGCCGTCTTTTGGAAAAAACTTCGCGTCTCATTGCACGGTATAAAGCCATCGAAAGCATGATAGTAAATGCATTTTCCTCTCGGGTTCAGGAAGTAAACGAGTTTTTGAAGCACGCGTCGCAGTATCTTGCCGCAGTCGATCCGGAGAGGAATTTACGCCTCGGATATAGTATTATTTTCAATGAGCAGGGGAACGTGGTGCGGAATGCGGCGGATACGGGTGAAGGACGATCAATCGTCGTACGACTCCATAAGGGCTCCCTCGAAGCACGAGTCGAAAAAACGGAACAAAATACATAACGCACTATTTATGGAAAAATCGAAAAAAGAGAAAAAGGATATCGGTGCGGAACTCGGGAAACTCGAGAAGATCGTCCAATGGTTCGAAGCGCAGGATCAGGTGGATGTCGAAGAAGGGCTCCTTAAGGTGAAGGAGGGGGCCGAGCTTATCAAGGACCTCAAGCAAAAAATCAAAAAGGTTGAGAACGAATTCGAAGAGATCAAGAAAGATCTTTCGGAGGACAGTGAATAAAGTACGCAACATAATCCAATGACATTTCAGGAATATCAGGAGTTTTGCGAGAAGACGACGGTGTATCCCGAACACGGGAAGAACCTCATCTATCCCACGCTGGGCCTTGTGGGTGAGGCGGGGGAGGTCGCGGAAAAAGTGAAGAAGCTCATCCGGGACAAAGGGAACGTACTCGACGAGTCGACGCGAAGAGAAATCGCCAAAGAAGTGGGCGATGTTGTTTGGTATGTGTGCCGGTGTGCGGTTGAACTCGGATTTTCTTTCGAGGAGGTGATGAAAATGAATCTCGAAAAGCTGAACTCCCGCCTCGAACGGGAGAAACTCCACGGTGACGGTGACAATCGGTAATACCCATGACTGTTTCATTCGATCGGTTCAAGGAGCTGGATTTGAGAATTGCGAAGATCCTCGAGGCGTCCCGCGTCGAGGGATCGGAAAAACTGCTGAAACTTTTGATTGACGTGGGCGATGAGAAACGACAGCTTATCGCCGGAGTAGGAAAGGTGTACGAGCCGGAGTCGCTCGTGGGGAGGGAGATAGTAATGGTAGTGAATCTTGAGCCGAAAACGATGATGGGACTTGAAAGTCAGGGGATGCTCCTTGCGGCCCATGACGAGAATGGTAATCCGGTACTTTTGATGCCGGAAAGTCAGGTGCCTCCCGGTAGCAAGGTTACCTAGATGATAGGCGATATAATAAAATCATGTCTCGTCCCCAAATAGGTGCTCATGTGTCCGCGGCAGGCGGGCTTTGGACGGCATTTGATAGGGCAAAGGAAATCGGCGCCGAGTGCGTCCAAATATTCGGATCGACACCCCGTTCCTGGAGCGTGAAACTCCCAAGCGCGGAAGAAGCGCGAACGTTCAAAGAAGCCGCGAAGCGGAGCGGGGTTCATCCCGTATATCTTCATGCACCGTATCTTATAAATCTCGGAAGCGGCGAAAAACGTCTTTTCGGAGCATCCCAAACGTCCCTCAAAGGACACCTGAAGATTGCGGAGATGCTTGGAGCCAAGGGAGTCATTTTTCATATCGGTTCTGCGAAAGGAAGCACGAAAGAAAAAGCGATTCCGCAGATCGCGGCGTCTCTAAAAGAGATATTGAAGGAAGTTCCCGGGAAAAGTTTGCTGATACTCGAGAATGCGGCGGGAGGAGGGGATAAGATAGGAGCGACGCCGGAAGAGATTGCGGATATCTTGAAGCGGGTCGGAAGTGCGCGGACGAAGGTATGTTTCGATACCGCCCACGCATTCGAAGCGGGAATGATCCACGAGTATACCCCCGCGGGAATCGCGAAATTATGCGGGGAATGGGATAAAACGATCGGATTGGAGCGGATTGTCGTACTGCATGCAAACGATTCAAAAACGGTGTATAATTCACATAACGATCGCCACGAGAATATAGGCGAGGGATATATCGGACTTGCCGGATTTAAGGCACTCGCAAAGGAACAACGTCTCTGGAATAAGGATTGGATATTGGAGGTTCCGGGGAAGAATCATGAAGGTCCAAATAAGGAGAATATTGAACGTCTGAAATCGTGTTTTAAAAAATAACCCAATGAAACTATTTGTAACCGTTAAACCTAAGGCGAGGAAGAAAAGCGTGACGAAGATAGACAGAACCCACTACGTGGTTTCGGTGACGGTTCCGCCGGAGGGAGGAAAGGCGAATGCCGCAGTAAGGGATGCGCTCTCCGAATTTTTGGATGTTCCGAAGTCGGACATCATACTTTCGTCGGGCGAGAAGTCAAGAGAAAAGACATTCGAAATATAATGAGTTTCAAGGAAAGAGTTTTGAAGATAGTAAAGAAAATTCCCAGAGGCAAAACCGCGAGCTATAAGCAGGTTGCCGAAGCGGCGGGGAATCCCGGGGCATATCGCGCGGTGGGGACGATTCTTAAAGGGAGCAACGATCTGGGCGTACCGTGCCACAGAGTGATCCGTTCCGACGGTTCGGCGGGGGAGTACAACGGGATACAGGGAACAAAAGAAGAACTGCTCCGCAAAGAAGGCGCGTTACTGCCGAATGGAACATGGAGGAAGATCAAAAGAAAATAAAAGGACTCACGCGATTCTGAAAATCGTGAGTTCTTTTTTTTTACAGTTATCCTCCATGGTGCCGAGGGAGGGACTTGAACCCTCAAGGGACATGCCCACACGATTTTGAGTCGTGCGCGTATACCAATTCCGCCACCTCGGCATTCCGAAATACTCCGTTGATGGTGCCATAAAAAAGCCGTATAGTAAATACAATGGCAAGAGTAATTGCGGTATGCAATCAGAAAGGCGGAGTGGGAAAGACCACGACCGCCATGAATCTCGCCGCGTATCTCGCGATGCTCGGGAAGCGAGTACTCCTCATTGACTTTGATCCGCAGTACAACGCAACTTCGGGGCTTGGTGTAGAGCATGCGTCGGATGAGACCATCTATCACGTGCTCCTCGGAGGACAGGCACATGAACGTGCGATCAGGCGGAGTTATCTCGCGAACCTCGAGGTGGTGCCGGCATCTCCCGATCTTGCGGGAGCGCTTATCGAACTCGTGAATCTTCCCGATCGCGAGTGGTATCTGAACCGTTTTGTGGGGAAGATTCGCGACTGGTATGATTTTATTTTTATCGACCTCGGGCCGAGTTTGAATCTTCTTACGGTAAACGGACTTCTCGCCGCCGACGAGGTACTTATTCCCGTGCAGTGCGAATATTACAGTTTGGAGGGTTTGACTCAGCTTTTGCAGAGTATCGAACTTATCAAAAACAATCTCGGGCACGCGCTCACTTCGATCAATGCCTTGATCACGATGTACGACAAGCGGGAAAAACTTTCCCGCGAAATCGCGCGCGAGGTGCGCCGTCGTTTTCCGTATCGCGTCTATGAGGCGGAAATTCCCCGATCGGTAAGCTTGGCGGAAGCGCCGAGTTACCAGAAACCGATCATGCTCTACGCGCCACAGAGTCCCGGAGCGCTTGCCTATGAGCGGCTCGCTGAAGAAATCCTCGGTATGGGGATTGAAAAGGTGATGGGAACGCATTCCCCGATGCGTCCCGTGGAACGGAAGCTCGCGCCGCTCGAGAATGAAGTGCGACTTTTGAATGAGGAACTGGAAGCACTCGAAGAACCTCCGTTCGAGCTGTCGCTCGATGCACCTCATATTTTCGGTTCTTCTTTCGGCGAAAGGATTTGATCTGAGAGGAGTAGGGTGATATGATTTTTCCGGTTCGTTGTGGTGCGAATGTGAATTCGGTTACCGACATCCGTGTACGGCCGTTACGTATGAAGGTGATCGATTTGCAAACAATCCACCCCGGGCTAGCGTATATACGTTTTGCTAAAACAGAGGAATGCGGAAATCTCGGTAACGAACGTTTCTCTACTTCATATTTCGAGTTGCTCTTTGTTTATTATATTTATACATTGTCCTCGAAATTTCTTTTGAAGGAACGGAATGTAGTGACAGAGGTTAAAGCGCCTCTGTTTTAGTTTTTGTTAGTGAATTTGTTTTCTCTGCACGCACCTCTCCTCAGCTCGGGCGCTCCGGGCCGCTTGGCCAAGTCATACCCTCGTTCGGAGAGGTGCGTGCAGAAAGAAACTTTTGTCATTCAAACTAAATTTGTCATTCAAACTAAAACAGAGGCTTTTGTGTTGGGTGTTGGGGAGTGAGTTTGGAGGCCGGGCTTCCGTGGGAAGCCAACCCATCCTTATTTTGAAGTCGTTCGATAAGAGTTTATAATAGATTTATGTCAACAGGCCAAGGACTTTCTTCGCTTATTCCCAAAAAAGGGGATGAGGAGCAAAAACAGGAGGTAAAAACAGAGGCGCATGGTGCGCCCCGCGTCGTGTATTCGGAAACGAAAAAGGATGAATTGCCGAGGGAGAAACCGCGCCAGCACGAGTCGGTGTTCCAGATTGAGATTGAAAAGATAAAACCGAATCCACTCCAGCCGCGTCGCGAGTTCGATGAGGAGGGAATAGATGAGCTGGTGCAGTCGATTCGGGAGTTCGATATCATCCAGCCGCTTGTCGTTTCGAAAGTAACCGAAGAGACCGAACTCGGTACCCGTGTGTTCTATGAGCTCATCGCGGGAGAGCGCCGTCTTCGGGCGGCAAAGAAACTCGGTCTTCTCGCAGTGCCGGCAATCGTCCGTACGGTGGATACAAACCGTTCCAAGCTTGAGATGGCGCTTATTGAAAATCTCCAACGGCGCGATCTGAACCCAATGGAATCCGCAAAGGCCTATGCGCGTCTTGCGGAAGAGTTCGGGCTTACCCAGCGCGAAGTTGCGATCAGGGTGGGAAAGAGCCGGGAAGCGATCGCAAATGCATTGCGTCTTCTGGGACTCCCTTCGGATATGCAGAGAGCGCTTGAGGAGAATCGAATTAACGAGTCGCAAGGGCGATTTCTCTTGGGTCTCGTTGATCCGAATATCCAACGAAAAGCATTTCAGGACTTTTTGGGGGGGAAGAAAGGTGTTCGTGTGACCGGCTCGAAAAAAGAAGGAGTAAAAGCACCCGCGAATCCGGAGGATGCGTACTGGGGAAAACGGTTCGAGGAAACGCTCGGCATGCCCGTGAGTATCCAGAAAAAAGGAGCAAAAGGAAAAATCACGATCTTATTTTATTCCGAAGAGGATTGGAACACTCTCTCCGAGAAACTACTTGGGAGTGAGAGAGAATAGAAAAAACGAAAGGCGCTGAATAGGGATTTTCCTCCTTTCCCTCGCACGCGGTACTCCGCTCACAGAACCACTCGCCTCGCCTCCTGGGAAATGAACGGGGTGCGCAACTCAACCTCCGCTTCGCTTCGGGATTCGGACAGTACGCACTCCCTATTTCCTGCGTCGGCTCGGCTGTGGTTCTGATGCTCGCTCCATAATGCGTGCTCGGAAAAGAAGGAAAACTCCCATTACACAAATCCCTTCGTTCGGAGAGGTCTAGTGCTCGTCGCTTCTATCCAAGAATTTCTTTCCCTCCCGAACGAGCATACGTGAGTGAAGAAAGAAATCCCCGAAGAAGGACGAAGGAACTCAGAAATTGCACACTGTCCGAGTCCCGTAAGGTCGAGTTTGTGCAATTTCCGGAGTTCCGAGGACGAACGAGGAGGATTTCTCTGAGCGAACGTTTCTGCTCGTGAGGGAGTGGAAAGGGGTTCTTGAAGAGTCAGTTATTGGACGAACCGGTGGCTGACTTCCCGGGTGCCCGCTATCTTTTTTAACCTTACGAGAAGTTTTTCTATCTTCTGCTGGGGGAGTACGCTCGAGCGGAGTATGATGGTGGAGAACTTCATTCTCGAATCGATCTGACTCGAGAGTGAGAGAATATTGATCTTCAAGTTCGCGAATATCGAGGTAATATCCTTCAAATATCCAGGCCTGTCTACATTCGTAATTTTGAACTCGACGGCGATGGGACCCGCCTTTCTTCGGAGCATCCTCCGCCCCGCGTTCAGGGCATTCTTAATGTGTTTTCTCGCGCCCACCGTTTTTACGATCGAAAGCCAGCTCTCCGACGGTTTCTTGCCGCGTTGCGTGATAATCTCGACTATGTCGCCCGAGTGCAATTGGTAATCCAAAGAAACGATCTTCCCATTCACCTTCGCGCCGACGCACTGATCACCGACATCGCTGTGGATGCGATAGGCGAAGTCGATCGGCGTCGCTCCTACGGTGAGATCGATAATGTCATTTTCAGGCGTAAGCACAAACACCCTGTCCTTGAAGAAGTTCGTTTTGAGATCTTCGAGGAAATCCGACTCCCCCGTGAAATTCTTTTGCCAATTTCGGAGCTGTGAAACCCAGACGAGTTCTTTCTTGTCTTCCACGCCTTTCCACTTCGCTTTTCTTTTCTTCGAGTTCTTTACTTGCTCATACGCCCAGTGAGCGGCGATGCCGAGTTCGTTTTCCTCGTGCATATTCTTGGTTCTGATCTGAACCTCGAGGATTCTGCTGTCGATGCAGAAGACGGTGGTGTGTAAACTGCGATAACCATTCGCTTTCGGACGTGCGATGTAGTCCTTAAACCGGTTGGGAAACGGTTGCCAGAGCTGATGTACGACGCCGAGCGCCGCGTAGCATTCGGTGACCGTATTCGTGATGATGCGAAGCGCGACGAGGTCGTAGATCTTCGAAAAATCCATGTCGTAGCGAAGGAGTTTTCGGTACAAGCTGAAGTACCGTTTCGCGCGGGAATCGACTTCCAAGGGATGAATGCCGTTTCTCTCGAGCTCTTTCGTGATGATGGGTACGACTTGTTTCGCGTACTCCTGTCGTTCGGCATAATCGTCTCTTGTTTCCTTGAGAAGCCACTTGTATTCCTCGGGGTGTACGTAGGGAAATGCGAGATCGTCGAGCTCGCCGCTCAAGCGCTGCATGCCGAGGCGGTAGGCGAGGGGAGCGTAAATCTCCATCGTCTCCCACGCAAACCGTTCCTGCCGTTCTTTCGGAAGATGCTCGAGCGTCTTCATGTTATGAAGACGATCCGCGAGCTTGATAATAAGTATTCGGAGATCTTCGCTGAACGAGATGATGAACTTACGGAGATTTTCGATGTCGGGATTCTCGGGATATTGGAAATGCTCCAGTTTTGTGAGGCCCTCGACAAGAAACGCGACCTCATCCCCGAAATTTTTCTTGATGTCCTGGGTCGTGAATTTCGTGTTTTCGACGACATCATGAAGCAGTGCGGCCGCGATCGCGGCATCTCCCAAACGCCATTCGAAACAGGTCTTCCCGACCTCGAGGCAGTGACTCACATACGGATCGCCGCTCATGCGCGTCTCGTCTTTGTGGGCTTCCACGGCGAATGCGTACGCCTTGTGGACGATACTTTCTTTCGGTACTTCTTGGAGCCACTCGGTTGCCATATAAATTATTGTAGAAGTATTTTATTCTGATGACTAGATAAGTGTTGATCCCGTTAGAGACAGCCCGCCCCCACGGGGTCCTTCGGGTCCTCCAAAGGAGGAGGCGTGGTCTCTAACGGGATTGACAAAGAAACGCCGATGCATACAATAGTACCTGTTAGCAGTGAAAGGTCGGCACTGCCAATATCACAAAATAACAATGAAACTAAAACCATTATCGAATCACGTGCTCATCGAACTTATTGAAGAAGAGCGCAAAACCACGAAGTCGGGGATCGTGCTTCCCGACACGGTGGAGAAAAAAGAACAGACAAAGGGCGTAGTCGTCGAGGTCGGTCCGGGGAAGGTGCAGAACGGTACGCGCATCGCGCTTGAAGTCAAAGCGGGCGACAAAGTGCTTTTCAATAAGCCCTGGGGCGAGGATAAGAAGATCGAAGAAGACGGTAAGATCTATTTTCTCGCGGACGAGGACGACATCTTGGCAATCATTAGCGAATAATTTTCAATTCCCAATGACCAATTTTCTTGGAAATTGATAATTGAACATTTAAACTATGGCTAAACAAATCAAATTCAATGAAGAAGCGCGTATCGCGCTCAAAAAAGGAATCGACACGCTTGCCGCGGCGGTCAAGATGACGTTGGGTCCGCGGGGACGTGCAGTCGTAATCGAGAAGGGATACGGTGCGCCGCAAGTCACCTTCGACGGCGTGACGGTTGCGAAGGAAATCGAGCTCGAAGGAAAATATGAAAACCTCGGCGCCGAGTTCATCAAACAGGCGGCGGATAAGACGAACGATAACGTGGGGGATGGTACTACCACCTCCGTCGTTCTGACGCACGCGCTTGTCGAGGAGGGCGAAAAGGTAATCCGCGAGAAGGGATTCAACGTGATCCAGCTTGCGGAAGTGTTGAAGAGCGAGAGTGAGTCGGTGATTAAGGCGCTTGAGTCGCAGAAAGAAGAAATCAACGACAACAAAAAGATCGAGGAAGTGGCGACCTTATCCTCGAAGGATTCCCAGATCGGAAAACTCATCGCGGAAGTGATGGCGAAGGTCGGGAAGGAGGGCGTCGTGACAGTTGAGGATTCGAACACGCTCGGCAATTCGTACGACATGGTCGAGGGCATGGAGTTCGACAAAGGGTACGTCTCGGGCTATATGGTGACGAATCAGGAAAAGATGGAGTCCGAACTCGAGGATCCGTACGTCCTCGTTACCGACAAGAAGATCTCGTCGATCAATGAACTCCTTCCGCTCTTGGAGAAAGTGCTCCAGAGCGGCAAGAAAGAACTCTTCGTTATTGCCGATGACGTGGACGGCGAAGCGTTAGCGACTCTGGTGGTAAACAAGATTCGCGGGATCGTGAACGTCTTAGCCGTGAAAGCGCCGGGATTCGGCGACAGGAAGAAAGAAATGCTCCAGGATATCGCGATCGTGACCGGCGCGGGCTTTATTTCCGAGGATCTCGGCAAGAAGTTCGAGAACGTGGGAATCGAGGACTTGGGACATGCGCATCGCGTGATCGCGACCAAAGACACGACAACGATCGTGAGCGGGAAAGGAGACAAGAAAGCGATCGAAGACAGGGTCGCGCAGATCAAAGCGCAGATCAAGAAGACCGAATCGGATTTCGACAAGGAAAAACTGCAGGAGCGTCTCGGCAAACTCTCGGGTGGTGTGGCGGTCATCAAGGTGGGGGCTCCGACGGAGTCCGCGCAAAAAGAATTGAAACAACGCGTCGATGATGCGGTTGCGGCGACGAGAGCGGCGATGGAAGAAGGAATCGTACCCGGAGGAGGCATCGCACTCTTAAACGTCTATCAATCGAAACTTTCCGAACTCTCGAAGAAAGGTGACGGTATCGAGAAGGATACGATCGGGATCTTACTCGCCGCACTGAAATCGCCGCTCTCGGCGATTATCGAGAACAGCGGCGAATCGCCGAAGGTGGTAATCGAAGAACTTCTTTCGAAGAAGAAAGGAAACGGAGATGCGTGGATCGGCTTCAATGCCGCGACGAACAAAATTTCCGATTTGAAAGAAGCGGGAATCATCGATCCGTTGAAGGTGACGAAGACCGCGTGGAGGAACGCAATCTCGGTTGCCGCGAATTATCTTACGATCGGTGCCGCAGTTACGGAGATTCCGGAGAAGAAAAAAGGAGGACCTGCCGGCATGCCGGAGATGGATTATTAGAGATTAAGGAGGCAGAATTAAGGAGATTCGGCCTTGATAAAAAGTTATCCACAATTCTATCGAGGCCCGGCCTCGATAGATTGGAAAACCGCCCCTTTCCGAGGAGCGGTTTTTGCTTATACTTAGAAGATATGAAGCAATACCTTGATTTGCTCCGCGACGTGCTTGAGAATGGTACGAAGAAAGAAGATCGAACAGGTACCGGTACCATCTCGATATTCGGCCGGCAGATACGTTTTGATCTCGCGGATGGTTTCCCTGCGGTTACGACGAAAAAGTTGTATCTCAAGGCGGTTATTTATGAACTGCTATGGCTTCTGAAAGGCGAGACGAATATCCGGTATCTTGTGAAGAATGACGTAAAAATCTGGAATGAGTGGGCGTTCGAGGTATATCTCGCAAAAAACAGTCTCAAAGAAAAATACCCGCGCTATTCCGAGGAGTGGAGGAAAATGATGACGGAATTTGTGGAAAGGATCAAGGCCGACGACAGCTTTGCAAAAGAATGGGGGGAGCTCGGCCCGATCTACGGAAAACAGTGGCGGAGATGGGAGGGGCCGGACGGGAAAGAAGTTGATCAGATTGCGAACGCAATAGATCTTATCGAACATGATCCTACCTCAAGAAGGATTATCGTAAGCGGATGGAATGTGGGGGAAATCCAGGAACTCGTACGAAATCATCACTCGGCGCCGCCGCCGTGCCATACACTTTTTCAATTCATGGTGGTGAACGGAAAACTTTCCTGTCAACTGTATCAACGAAGCGCGGATCTTTTTCTGGGTGTTCCGTTCAATATCGCTTCCTACTCGCTTCTTACGATGATGATCGCGCAGGTGACCCGTCTAGAACCGGGCGAATTCATACACACTTTCGGTGATGCGCATATTTATCTCAATCATCTCGATCAAGTAAATGAGCAGCTGTCGAGAACTCCTCGCGCGCTCCCGCAAATGAAGATCAATCCCGAAGTACGGTCAATCTTCGGTTTTCAATATGGAGACTTCGAGCTCGAAGGATATGATCCGTATCCCGCGGTCAAGGCTCCGATTTCCGTCTGATGATCATCTCTCTTATTGCGGCAGTGGCAAGAAACGGGGTTATAGGAAATCACGGAGCAATTCCGTGGCACCTCCCCGCCGACTTCGCATATTTCAAGAGGATTACCATGGGATATCCCGTCATCATGGGAAGAAAGACCTACGAATCAATCGGGAAATCGCTCCCGGGAAGAAAAAACATCATCGTCACAAGGCAAAGCGATTATTGCGTTCCTCAATGTACGGTGGTGCATGATATGATTGAGGCGATTCGTGAAGCGGGGGAGGCGGAGGAAGTATTTGTGATAGGAGGTTCGGAAATCTATAAAGAAGCTCTTCCGTTTGCCGAAAGATTATACATTACGCGTGTGGAGGAGGATTTTAACGGTGATGTCTTATTCCCCGAAATAGATTTCTCCGAGTGGACGGAAGTTTCCAGGGAGAAGGGGATCGTCGATAAAGAGAATTCCCACCCCCATACCTTTTTGGTTTTTGAGCGCGCTTCTTAAAATGGACATTTGATATTGTTTCGTTTATTATATTTTCGAAGTATGTTCTTTGTGATAGCGGGGAGTGGCTCAGCTTGGTAGGGCATCCGATACGAATGTCTGAAGTTGTGGCATGAGTAATGAATTGGTTCTTCATGATTTCAGAATCTTCCTGATAAACTCGCGATTATTTCATCACGAGAGTTTATTAGTGGATTACTGGAGGTGGTGAGAATCCGTCAAAATTAAGAAAACCAACCCGGAAGGTCGAAGGTTCAAATCCTTCCTCCCCGACGCATCTCGTATATTCTCCCTAAAGGAAAAAAAGGAAGGGTTATTCTTATTTTGACCTTTCCTTTTGTTTTATATGCTTTTTTGCTATACTTTCCTCATGTCCATAGAAATAATCATTCTTTTAGTAGTCGTAGTCATCGTGTTGTGGGTTATCGGTGCCTTCAATAGTCTTGTTTCGAGAAAGAACAGGGTAGCCGAGGCATGGTCCGATATTGAGGTGCAGTTGAAACGCCGGTATGACTTGATCCCGAATCTTATCGAAACCGTGAAGGGATATGCGACGCATGAGAAGTCGATCTTGGAGAACGTGACGAAGGCGCGCACCGCCGCGATGTCCACGGAAGATCCGAAAGCGAAGCTTCAGGCGGAGAATCAGCTCTCGCAGACCTTGAAGTCGCTCTTTGCCGTCGCGGAGAACTATCCCCAGCTCAAGGCGAACGAGAACTTCGGGAAGTTGCAGGACGAGCTGACCGATACCGAAGATAAGATTCAGGCGGCACGGCGTTTCTATAACGGCAACGTCCGCGATTATAATACGGCAATCGAGGTATTTCCGAAAAATATTATTGCAGGCGCATTCGGTTTCAAGCAGAAGGAACTGTTCGATGTTGATAACGACGCCGAGCGTCAGCCCGTCAAAGTAAAGTTTTAGTATGACTCTCTATACGCAAGCATCTTCGAACGTCAGAAAAACGTGGGCGCTTCTTACGGGATTTTTTGTGTTGGTGATCGCTTTGGGTTGGTTTTTCAGCTACGCCTATCGGTCGCCGAACATCCTCGTATTCGCGGTGATGTTAAGCATCGGGATGAGCGTCACGAGTTACTGGTTCTCTGATAAGATTGTGCTTGCGACTGCGGGAGCGAAAGCGATCGAGAAAAAGGATAATCCCGGGCTCTATCGCATCGTCGAAAATCTTACGATCGCGGCGGGGCTTCCGATGCCGAAACTCTATATCATCCCGACGCCCGCTCCGAACGCCTTCGCGACGGGAAGAAATAAAGAACACGCGGTAGTGGCGGTGACGCAGGGGCTTTTGGAAATTTTGGACAAACAGGAGCTCGAAGGGGTGCTCGCGCACGAACTTTCACATATCGGAAACAAAGACATGCTCGTCTCGACCGTTGTCGTGGTACTCGTAGGCGTGATCTCGCTTCTGGCCGATTGGTTCATACGAATGAGCTTTTTCGGAGGGAGGCGCGACGACAGGGATTCGGGCGGTAATATCATGTTTTTCCTCGGTATCGTGGGAGCGATTCTTGCGCCGATTGCGGCTACGCTGATTCAGCTCGCGATCTCCCGGAAACGTGAGTTTCTCGCGGATGCCTCGGGCGCACTTTTGACCCGATATCCCGAGGGATTGGCGAGTGCGTTGAAGAAGATTGCAACAAATCCGTATCCAATGCCGCACGCGTCTTCCGCAACCGCACATCTCTACATCGCAAATCCCTTCAAGGCGGATAGGGGAACGGGGGACTCGAAAAAAATTCCGTGGATCGCCCGCCTCTTTATGACTCACCCTCCAATCGAAGAAAGAATCAAAATTCTTCGGGAGATGTCGATTTAACAAATTATCGAGGCCGGGCCTCGATAATTTTATGAAAAAGAAAGGACTTGAGGATACGTTGAATCTGGTTTAACCTCAATTGAGACATACGGAGGGGTCGCATAGTGGTCTAGTGCACCATCTTGGAAAGGTGGCATGCCGCAAGGCATCGAGGGTTCAAATCCCTCCCCCTCCGCCAAAGTTATGAAAAACTTCAGTCTGAAATTTCTGGATATCATGGTCGGCATCGTGCTCGGCCTCGGTTTCCAGTGGCTACCCGAATTGAAGGAACCGTGGCAGTATCTGGCATTTATCTTCGCGTACTTGGATATAGTGGATTATTGGATCGACTACTCGCCCTCGCTCAAAAAGTGGCCGCCGAAACGGGAGATCGACGTGCTTCTGGATGTTGCCATCATGTTCACTCTTTTCATGTATATTTACGCGGCGCAACTGACCATTTTTTATTTCCTAATCTCCTTCGTCGCACTGAAGATATTGGATTACGTATGGCTGCTCAGTTCCAAATATGAATACAAGCCGACCGGAAGCGATAAGTTATTCATGGATACGTGGATACAATTCAACTTGATTGAAGTGATTGTAACTGTCGTGCTTATTTGTCTTTTTATATTCTTCTCGCTTCACCCGTTCGTAGTGCTCTTAGCTTTTATCATTTTCAGAGTCATCACCCGTATATTCGCGAGTCTTCGGTACAAGAAGGTTCATTTTGCATGAACAAATAAGAAATTATTATCCTCTCACCGAAGTGAAAACGTAAGTGAGAATTGCGATAAGTGCGAGAAGAACCGCGAACACTTTCTTCATGGTGGAGAGGGGATAAGCCCCTTTTTCTTTTCTAAGCAGAAAGAAACACAACACGAGGAGAGCGTAATCGACGAGAAGGAACCACGGCTCTCGCCAACTGATTCCTCCCAAATGTACGTCCGAAAGTGGCCAGAGGAAGCGGGTAGGATAGTACCCGGCCGGATGGGTGCCGATATCGAGAATAACGTGAAGCGCCCAACCGCCCATCACCCATGCGGGTGTGCGTCTGAAAAGCCAGACAATCAGAAAAACAGCAAGAAAGATAACTAAGCTGTGACTCGCAGGATATAGGAAGCCGGTGAGTTGTCCGATACTGCTTGAGTGCTGAAAACTTCGGAAATCGGAGCCGCTCACTGTCTGCAAAATAACAACCAGCGCAAGAGGAGCGAAGGAGATAAGATCGGGGAATGCACCCCAGAATCCCGCCCACCACGGATCAATCTTCGTCTTGGATTTTTTGTGTATCGTTTTCGCCGCGACCGAGCTCCAGAGCGCATGAGAAAGAATGTCCATTGCTTCATTATACAAAATTGGGTGTGTACGTTATATTAAGAACGAGATGAAAGAAATCGAGCTCAAGATTTTGAATATAAACGTGCCGGCGATACGCCGGAAACTAAAGCGTCTTGGATTGAAACAAGCGATGAAGCCGACACTCTTTCATGAACTGCTTTTTACATCCGCATCCTCCAAGGGAAAAGAAGGCCGCTTTTCTCTATTTCGATTGAGAAAGGAGGGGAAAAAATCATTTCTTGCGATAAAAGTAAGAGGAAAAAAGAATGTGCGATTTGACGTGAAGCGGGAAACGGAGGTATTGGTTTCGGATTTCATAAGCACAAGACGGATTATAGAAACGGTGGGATTCAAAGTTACCCGGGAGCGCCAGAAGATACGTGAGGAGTATGTCGGAAGAGGGATTAAGATTGAGATAGACAAGTACCCGAAGCTCGAGCCGTATGTGGAAATTGAAGGGAGAAATACAAAAATGGTTCTGAATTTCCTTTCCGCGTTTGGGTATTCGCTCAAGAACACTACGAGCAAAACCGCGACAGAGATTCTGAAAGAGGCGGGAATTGATGACAGAAAACTTGTTTTCAGGAGGAAGGGGAGATAGAGTATAAATATAGATATGGGAATAGAAGATATGGAAAACATGAGAAATATGAACGAAGGGGATAAGATAAGATATGAATTCAATTCGGGGGGAGTTCAGGCCGAACATCCCGAAGAAATAAAGACGTTCGATGAACAACGTGCGGAGCTGGAAGAAGAAATTCGGGAAAAGCAAGAAGGAATCCGGGAGATGCAGAAAGAGATTGATGAATATTTGAATAAAATGAATGAAACGGGAGGAATTCCGGTGAATGTGGGCGATATTGAGGGTATGGATGCCCAAGCGTTGCAGAGAAAAGTAGTGGAATTACAGGAGAATCTTTCTTCTTCAAATAGGTTTAAAAAGGAATTTGCAAATCAGTTGAATGCTCTTGAGGAAAAACTTTTGGAACTCGAAACAACAAAAGAAAAACTTTTACATCTCAATCCCGAAAGAAATAATTGATTTCGTATGAAAGAACTTCCCCGGGTATTCGCGGTCTATAAACCGAAGGGCCCGACCTCCGCGCATTTTTTAAACGAACTCAAAAGAAAACTGCATGTCAAGAAAATGGGACACGCCGGAACACTCGATCCTTTAGCGTCCGGCATTTTGGTTGTGGGCATCAATGAGGGAACGAAAGATTTGCACAAGATAGTTCAGAGAGAGAAAGAATATCAAGCGACAGTGCGCTTCGGAATGACAAGCACCACGGATGACGAGGAGGGGGAAAAGAGTGAGGTTGAGGTGAAACAAATTCCTTCGGAGGAAGAAGTAAAAAGAATATTGCAAAGATTTATCGGGACGATCGATCAGATTCCTCCCGCCTTCAGCGCGATAAAAATCAAAGGACAGGAAGCATATAAGCTGGTGCGAAAAGGGGTAACTCCAGAGATGAAACCGAGAGAAGCAAAGATTTTTAAGATTGATCTCATGGAATATTCATGGCCAATCTTGAAGATCAAGGTAACGACTGGGCCGGGGGTATACATCCGTGCGCTCGCACGCGACATTGGCGCAAAACTCGGCGTTGGTGCCTATCTCGCCGATCTTGAACGCATCAGAGTGGGGGAGTTCACTATCCGCACCACATTCAATATTATCGAGGCCGGGCCTCGATAATATTGTGGATAACTTTGGGACTGGTAAGATAAAGGTGATATGGACAAAGCGCCGAGAGAAAAGTTCGAAAACGAATACAAAAAACTCAATCCGGAACAGAAAAAAGCCGTCGATACGATTGAGGGGCCAGTCATGGTCGTTGCGGGACCCGGCACCGGAAAGACGCAGATTCTCACAATGCGGATTGCGAATATTCTCCGCGAGACGGATACGCCTCCGGAAAATATCCTTGCGCTGACTTTCACCGAATCGGGAGCCGCTTCGATGCGCCGCCGTCTCACGGAAATCATCGGATCGGCCGCATATCAGGTTACCATCACTACCTTCCACGGATTCGCGAACGACATCATCCAGAGCTACCCCGACGAATTTCCAGAAATCATCGGCTCCGTGAACATCACCGACGTGGATCAGATTCAGCTGATCCGCGACGTCATCGATTCGCTTTCGCTCTCGTCGCTCCGCCCCTTCGGTGATCCGTATTTTTATCTCCGTCCTCTTATGGGTGCCTTGAACGTCGTGAAACGGGAAGGACGATCGCCTGCCGAGTTCAGAAAACTTGTAGAAGAGGAACGGGCCGCATTCGAGATGATCGAAGACCTTCGCTACGAGTCGGGCGCGCACGAGGGAAAATTGAAGGGAAAATACGCGGATATCGAAAAACATCTGAAACGGAACGAGGAGTTTGCGGTGGTGTATGAAGCGTACCAACACAAACTCCGCGCTTCGCGCCGCTACGATTACAGCGACATGATCCTCGAGGTGATGCGCGCGCTCGAACGGAACAGTGAGCTTCTTCTCACACTTCAGGAACGGTATCTCTATATCTTGGTCGACGAACATCAGGATACGAACAGCGCCCAAAACAGAATTTTGGAACTTCTCGCGAGTTACTTCGAATCACCCAATCTTTTCGTGGTGGGAGATCCGAAGCAGGCGATCTTTCGTTTTCAGGGCGCATCGCTCGAGAACTTCAACTATTTCGGAAACCGCTACAAGAACGTGGCGCTCATCACGCTTCAGGGAAACTACCGTTCGACGCAAACCATCCTCGATGCCGCGAGAAGTTTACGACCCGATTCGGAAGCGCTTCGGGCGCATGCGGGACACGAGGAAAAGCCGATTCACCTTCTCTCCTTTTCGACGCCGGAAGTGGAACGCTACTTCATCGCGGAGGATATCAAGCGGAGGATCGAAGGGGGAGTATCTCCCGAACGTATCGCCGTCTTGTACCGTGAAAATCGGGATGCGGGTCCGCTCGCGCATACGTTCGAGCTCTCCGGCGTTCCGTTCATCGTCGAATCGGAGGAAGATGTGTTTCGCGACAAGGACATACAAAAACTTCTTCTTCTCTTCAAAGCGATCCAACGCTTTGGATCGGGAGAAGAACTTTTGAGAGCACTCATCGTGGATTTTTTGGAAATAAAGCCGCTTGATCTCTATAAGTTGTCGCTTGCCGCACACAAAGGGAAGAAGAATCCTTATGACATCATCGGTTCGATGGCGGCCATGGAAGAGCTGGGGGTAGAGAACACCGAAGCGCTCGCGGTGCTGAACCGGAAGCTCTCCGCGTGGAAAAGCGCCGTAGAGAACTCCGACGCGGTCCATGCGTTCGAGTTCATCGTACGCGACTCGGGATTTTTGGAACACCTGCTTCACCATTCCATGGGAGAGCAAAAACTTGCGAAACTTCACGCATTATTCGATCAGGTGAAGTTACTTCTTGAAAATCACAAGGACCTTACTCTCGAGGATTTCTTTTCATATCTCGATGTTGTGAAGGAACACGAAATATTGCTTACGAGTCCGCGGGTGCATCTGCCCGGGAGAGTGCATTGCATGACGGCGCATAAGTCGAAGGGACTCGAATTTGACGTGGTGTACGTCGTAAACGCGATCGAAGGGCGGTGGGGAGGAAGACGGCATGCGGAACATTTGAGAATTCCGAAGCGGATTTACGGAACGCTTGAGAAGGCGGAAGATCGCTTTTCGGGCACAAGCGATGAGGATGAACGAAACCTCTTCTATGTAGCGCTTACGCGCGCGAGGCGTGAGGCGATTATCACCTGTGCAGAACGCGGCGCGGACGGACGGGAACAATTGCCGAGCAAGTTCGTGAGCGAACTTAAACCCGAGCTTGTGGTGCGGGAAAACACTGAAATCGATGAGAAGGAGTTCGAGAAACAAAAGGGAATCGCGTTTGCGGCTCCGAAGACAACGGCACCACTCTTGGAAGACAAAGAATTTTTGAACCGGCTTTTCCTTGATCACGGGCTTTCGGTCTCGGCGCTCAATAACTATCTTTTATGTCCGTGGAAATATTTTTTCACGAATCTGATACGGATTCCCGAGGCGCCGAACAAGTACGCGATGTTCGGTTCAGCGGTGCATGACGCACTCAAAAGTTACTTTATGCGCTTTCTTGAGGGTGAGAAGAAGGACGAAGAGTATCTCGTGCGCCGCTTCAAAGAGTCACTTTTCCGCCAGCCGATCGACGAAAAGGATTTTGAAGAAATGTACATGAAAGGCGCCAAGGCACTTGAGGGATACTATGCGGCTCACCGCGAAGAGTGGGGCGCCAATAAATTCTCCGTCGAGTGGGGAATTGACGGAATTTCTTTGAGCGATAAGGTGAAAATCAACGGGCGGCTCGACAAGGTTGAATTTCTCGATGACACGCCGCACGTGAGAGTCATCGACTACAAAACAGGGAAGCCGAAGTCGAGAAACGAGATCGAGGGGAAAACGAAGGGGAGCGACGGGAATTACAAACGACAACTGATATTTTACCATCTTCTTCTCGATATGTTCGAGAACGGGAAGTACAAGATGACCTTGGGAGAAATCAGTTTCGTCGAACCGGACGAGCGCGGGAAGTACCACTCCGAGCTTTTTGAAATAACACCCGAAGAAGTGGCAATGCTTCGCGATCAAGTGCTCGCGGTTTCCGACGAAATTCTGAATCTTTCGTTCTGGGACAAACAATGCGACGATCCGAAGTGCGAATACTGCGATTTAAGAAACAAAATGGAGAGCCGATAAAGTTATCCACAATTCTATCGAGGCCGAGCCTCGATAGATTGACCGCGCGTTATTTCTCTTCTATCATTAAAACTTAATTCACGAAGTAAATTTAAAAAACAATATGGTTCACGGAGGCCAAAGGAGGTGATGTCCGATCCGTATTTCTGTTCTAATTCATTGGGTACAAAGAAACTCTAGGGAGAATATGATCATGAATTTTTCACTGTTGAAAAGTACGGGGCCTTCGTATGCGGAAGTGTTTATGTCCGCATTAAAAAAGAAGGAATTCAAGCTTGCGCTTGATGCCGCCAGGAGTCATCTCACATCTATTGAGATGAAGGCAGTTATAATAGGGGATTATCCGGTTGAGTTTAAGAACAACATCCTCCAACTGTTCATCCACAGATTAGTTAAGAATCCTTCGGCATATAACGATTTCGCATCCAATTTTTTGGACTTTCTCCCTGATATGTGGGGAAGAATTCTTAGAGGAGACGATTATCTGAGAGAACCATTAATGGAACTCCATCAGAAGTTGTTTTTCTCAGCAAAACAGCATCAAACCAAGGCGCTTCTTCACTCATTTCTCGACGTATTTGAGGAATTTCACTCTCAAATAGAAGGAGAAACTAGGCCGGAAGATTTTGGTCTTGGAGAATATTTGAAAAAGATAATAGACTGTACTCAACATCCGTATTTAGTCAGTTTCTTTTTGGGAGAAAAGAAAAATTTAACCACGCAAGCATCTGCGCAGATTCTTACGTAAACTATTGTGCCGCTTTTCGTAAAGAAAAGCGGCATCTTCCTTTTTTATAGGGGACTACAAATCCGATTTCCTGAATGTGAGAGGGGGAATTACGCGAGGGGCAAGGAGTGCCAACCCGTAGGCGCCGAAGAACATTCCATTAAAGACGAGATCGGAAACAAATGTGTTATGGAAGAACGGAATCGCCATCTCGTAGCACAAAAGGAGACCCGTGATCGTGTGTGGATACATCCCGCTCCAGAGCCAGACCGCAAGATTAGTGACGCCGAAGAAAATGACCGATCCCATAACTGATCCTGCAAGCATTGTGCCTGTGGATTTTTGTTTTTTGAAGAGAACTCCGATGAGAGTAATGAGCGCGAAGCTCCCGTATACCGCAATCATCATGCGCAAATCGTAGAAGCCGACAAAGATATCGCTCACGAACATTGCGGCGATCGGCACAAAAAAGGCATATCTTTTCGGGAGATAAACACCACTCCATAAGGCGAGTGCTCCCACGGGAACGAAGTTCGGAACGAACTGTCCCACACGCATCGCAGCGCTTGCTATAAGAAAGATAATCGAGAAAATAATGGCCATATCAATTTGAAGCGAACGGGGTAAATTTCCACTCGATTACGTCATTCGGCTGTATGACGTATGCTCCCGCGCCCGTTTCCGCGCTTTTATTGTTCACCCAGTACTGCCAGTAGCGATCGTTTTCCCCATTCGTCTTGGTGCCGATCTTGGTGATAAGAGTTCCGAGATCCTTATAATCTTTCGTCTCGAGCGTGAGTTTCGAATCCGTCGTCGCATTCCGAAGAGCGATAAGAAGTGTTTCTCCCGACGGTACCGAGTCGAATACCCGAATACTCCCGTCTCCGAAGTCGATCATGATGCTCGCGGGAGAAGATGTGTCTTTTTGTTGTTGATCTGTAACGGAAGGGGAAACGGCGGGACGACCCGCGCCGAGGAGATAGCCCGCGACGATCCCCGCGATGAGTGCAAGAGCGACGAAGAGAGAAAGTTTTTTATTGTTCATGGTGGTTCAATTATACCCCACAAGTCCGGTAAAGAACTGTGGATATATTTGCTCTTTTTCATTTATTTACATCTTCCCATCCAGATTGCAACCCCCATCTTCTTTTTTGTGCATATCGGAGCGAGTGATACTCGTTCGAGCGGAGATTTATGCACATAAAAGAATGGTAGGGGTTGCAATAACCCCTCTTTTTTTGCTATACTATCGGCGAAACGAAAGGTAATTTCGTTGTATTTTATGGAGGTCAATATACCGATTTCACTGAAGGCAGAGCCAATTTTTCATATTGGAAGTTTTGCAATAACCAACACGCTTCTCCTTACTTGGGGCGTGTTGCTTCTTTTTATAGTGATAGGCCTTCTTCTTCGTAAGAAATGGCATCTCATACCCGGGAAACTGCAGATGGTATTCGAATTTATCACCGAGGAGGTATTGAATCTTATGGAAAGCGTTATGGGGGAGCGATCGAAAGCGGAGCGGTACTTCCCGCTTGTCGCGACCATCTTCCTTTTTATTCTTTTCTCGAATTGGATGGGACTCTTTCCATTCCTGGGATCGATCGGTATCTACGAGCATCACGGCGGAGAATCGGTATTCGTGCCGTTTTTCAGGTCCCCGGCAAGCGATCTTAATTTCACGCTCGCACTCGCCATTGTCTCGGTTGTTATGACGAATATTCTCGCTGTCGGTTCGCTTGGGTTCTTCGGGCATATGAAGAAATTCTTTAATTTTTCGAATCCGATACATTTCTTTGTCGGAATCCTCGAGTTCGTTTCGGAGTTCGCGAAGGTTATCTCGTTCTCCTTCCGACTTTTCGGGAACGTGTTCGCGGGAGAAGTGCTCCTGCTTATCGTGGGGGTGCTCGCGCCGTATCTGATTCCGATGCCTTTCATTTTTCTCGAAATTTTTGTAGGATTCATTCAGTCGTTCATTTTCTCGATGCTTACCGTGGTATTCATCGCGACGGCTACGGCATCGCACGACGACTCGCATGAGCATAAAGCGGAAGCTATTGGACAGATGGCATAATACCAATCAATCCCAATATGAAATATAAAAAGGTCGGAGAAACAAGAATTTTCAATTATCACCTATGGAATTAGAAGGAATCAGGTTGCTCGCGACCGCATTTACCATCACGATCGGCATTATTGCTCCCGCAATCGCGATCGGAAAGATCGGCACGAATGCGTCGGAAGCAATTGGGAGAAATCCCGAAGCGGCGCCGAAGGTGCAGACCGCCATGATTTTGGCGATCGCATTCGCCGAAGCGCTTGGCATCTACGCGCTCGTCATCGCGCTCATCATCAAGTTCACGTAGTATTCGCGAACAATGCGAATAAAACGAAATAATGCGAATACACATTAAAGTATACGAATAAACAAGTAGGCCGAATCGCGCTGATTCGCGTTATTCGCCGTCATTCGCATTATTCGTGATTACTCTATGGAGTCATTAATAGAAAATTTCGGTCTCGATTGGAAACTGCTCATAAGCCAGGCGGTCAACTTTTCTTTGGTATTCGTCATTTTGAGGGTTACGGTCTACAAACCGCTGCTTCATGTGATGGCGAAACGAAGAAAAAAGATAGAAGACGGAATTATGAAAGATGAAGAGGGGACAAGACGGCTCCTTGAAATCGCAACCCTCGAGAAGGAAAAACTGAAGGAGGCCGAGGGTAAGGCACTCGATATAATTCACAGAGGAGAGGAGAAAGCGAAAAAGGAGGGGACGAAGATTCTCGAGGCCACAGTGAAGAAGAATAAAGAGATGGAAACGGCGGCGCGCGCTCAAATTGAAGCAGAAAAACAAAGCGCGCTTCGCGAGGCGGAATCGCAGATCCAGCATCTCGTGAAGGAAGTGCTCGTGAAAGCGGTTTCGGTGAAGCCGGAAGCCGTCGACGAGGTACTTATCAGAAAGGTCACGGAAGAAGTGGTACACGGATCGCGATGACCTATTCCGCTTCATCATACGGAAAAGCATTCGCGGCAGTCGCTTCGGAGTACGGAGCGAAAGAGTTCGACGCCGCACTGGAACGTTTCCTCGCACTCGTGAAGAAGAACGGCGACTGGTCGAGACGAAAGGAAATCATCGCGGCATGCGAAGCGGAAGTGAGAGCGCGCAAAGGAAAGAAACTCCTCATCGTAGAGAGCGCACGCGAACTTACCGCCGAGCATAAAGAATCGATCACAAAGGCGTTCGATGCAGGTCAGTATGATTTCGCATATCGCATCGACCCGTCTTTGATCGGAGGTGTTCGCCTCACGCAGGGCGGCGTGGAGCAGATGGATGCCTCGCTCCAGACGATAGTACAAACCATTTTTAATCGTTCATAATAATCAACGCAAATGAGCTACGAAGTCATAGAAAAACTGAAAAAAGCGATCGAATCCCACGAAACCAAAGTGAAGTGGGAAGCGAGCGGAAAAGTCATCGAAGTAGGCGACGGCGTGGCGCGCATCGCAGGCATTCCCAAGGTGAAAAGTCAGGAGGTCATCACTATAGAAACGGAGAAGGGGAGTGTTCCCGCACTTGCGTTGAACCTCGAGGAAGAAATCGTAGGCGCGCTTATCTTAGGAGAGGAAGGCGACGTTGGGAGCGGCGCGAAAGTCACGCAGACCGGAAACGTGCTCTCCGTCGAAGTGGGAGAGGAGATGATAGGGCGCGTCGTGGATCCGCTTGGCCGTCCTTTGGACGGACTGGGTCCTCTTTTTAAACAAGAATCGAAACCGGAGCGTTATTTCTTGGAAAAGAAAGCACCTTCGGTGTTGGATCGCGAACCGGTGCGGATGCCGCTTCACACGGGCGTGAAGGCGGTCGATGCCATGATTCCGATCGGACGCGGACAGCGCGAACTCGTGATCGGTGACAGGCAAACCGGAAAAACGGCACTCGTCTTGGATACGATTATTAACCAGGGGCAGGACAAGGGTCGCGAGACCCCCGTCTGTATTTACGTGGCGATCGGACAAAAGGAATCGAAAATCGCCCAGCTCGTGCAGGTTTTGAAGGAAAAAGATGCGCTTCGTTACACAATCGTGGTATCGGCTCCCGCTTCGTCGCCGGCGGCATTCTGGTATCTCGCGCCGTATGCGGGATGCGCCATCGGCGAGTATTTCATGGATAAAGGAAAAGATGCGCTCGTGATATACGACGATCTCTCGAAACACGCATGGAGTTATCGCCAAATCTCGCTTCTCTTGCGTCGTCCTCCGGGCCGGGAAGCGTATCCTGGTGACGTCTTTTATCTTCACTCGCGTCTTCTCGAACGTGCGGCGAAGTTGAATGCCGCGCACGGCGGTGGATCATTGACCGCACTTCCTATTATTGAGACCCAACTCGGGGATATCTCCGCGTACATTCCGACGAACGTGATCTCTATCACGGACGGCCAGATTTACCTCGAAAGTGATTTATTCTATCAGGGCATTCGTCCTGCGGTGAACGTGGGACTTTCGGTATCCCGCGTAGGATCGTCCGCACAGACCAAAGCGATGAAAAAAGTCGCGGGCAGAATGCGCTTGGAACTCGCGCAGTTCAGGGAACTCCAGGCATTCGTTCAGTTCGCATCGGAAGTCGATGAAGCGACGAAGAAACGCATCGTGCGCGGAGAACTTCTTACGGAGATTCTGAAACAAAGCGATCTTGAGCCGGTCTCCCTGGAACATCAGGTAGTGATACTCTATGCCGCGATTAACGGATATTTGGATGGGATAGAAAAAGGAGACGTGGAAAAGGCACAATCCGAGCTCATCGAATACATCGAAGGATTCCACGCGAAAGACGTACTGGAACCGCTCGCGACCAAGGGAGAAATAACCGAAGAAGTCGAAAAGGCGCTTCAGAACGCTCTTACGAAGTGGAAATCGGGACGTTCATAGCATATGGCATCTCTTACTCATCTCAAAAAACGGATCGGCGGCATCAAGAGCATCAATCAAATTACCGCCGCGATGGAACTCGTTGCCGCGACTAAGATGCGCAAGGCGCAGGAAATCGCGCTCGGTACGAGGGCCTATGCATGGAGCGCGCTCGAACTTCTCTCGCACATCATCAAATCGCTCGAGGAACACGCGCCCGAGGGATTGTTTAACATCCCGCTTCTTACAAGACGGGAAGTGAAAAAGACCGTGATTGTAGTCGTTACTTCCGACAAGGGTCTCGTCGGATCGTTTAACGGTTCCGTGTTGCGGCGACTCGAAAAATTTTTGAAAGAAGAAACCAATCCGAAGAACTGGGAAAATGTAGCATTTATCGCGATCGGTCAGAAAGGCGCCGATTACGTAAAAAAACGCGGAGGGAAGTTGCATCGCGTATTTACGAACTACAGCGATATAATACGTCTAGATGAAATCAACGAGTTTGCTTCGGTTGTGGTAGACGGCTATCTGGATGCAACATGGGATGAGGTGCTCGTATTTTCGGCGAACTTCATATCGGCGCTCCGGCAGGAGGCGGTGATGAGGGAACTTCTGCCGATGGATTTTGAGAGGGTGAAAAACAGCATTCGGGAAGTTATTCCCGAGACGGGGCGGTACTCCGACTTAAAAAGAGAAATACTCGAGCGCAGTGAAGGGCGCCCGTTCGATTACGTGATAGAGCCATCGCCGCGCGTTGCGCTCGAAAAACTCTTGCCGCATCTCTTGAGAATTCAGATATATGACATCATGCTCGAGGCGAACGCGTCCGAACACTCGGCGCGCCGCGTCGCGATGAAGAACGCATCCGATAATGCGGGAGAGCTTATCGGAGACCTGACGCTTCTCTACAATCGTTCCCGCCAGGAACTTATCACCAAAGAACTTACGGAAATAACAAGTACGGTCGCCGCAATCAATCCCACGGGGAATTAAAAAAATATGAGTAAAGGAACAATAGTGCAAATTATCGGTCCGGTCGTGGATGTGCAGTTCAAGGAAAATGAGATGCCCGCGCTTCTCGATGCGTTGAAACTGCAACGCGAGAATTATGAGATCACCTTCGAGGTAGTAAAACATCTGGAGCCGGGTCGCGTGCGGGCCATCAGCTTGGATTCCACGGACGGTTTGGAGCGCGGAAACGAGGTTACCGCAACCGGCGCGCCGATCAGCGTTCCGGTAGGAAAAGAAGTACTCGGGAATATTTTCAACGTATTGGGGAAGCCCATGAACGACGAGAAAAAGACGTTCGACAAGAGGTGGCCGATCCATCGTTCCGCTCCCGCATTTATCTCGCAATCCACGAAAGTGGAGATATTCGAAACGGGGATTAAGGTTATCGATCTTTTCGCTCCCTTCGTAAAAGGAGGAAAAGTAGGACTCTTCGGGGGTGCAGGTGTGGGAAAGACCGTGCTCTTGCAGGAACTCATCAGAAACGTAGCCGAGGTTTCGGGCGGCGTATCGGTCTTCGCCGGCGTCGGTGAGCGTACTCGCGAGGGAAACGATTTGTATATTGATATGAACGAATCGGGAGTCATCGACAAGACCGCACTTGTCTTCGGACAAATGAATGAAGTGCCGGGAAGCCGTCTTCGCGCCGCGCTCTCCGCACTTACTATGGCGGAGTACTTTCGTGATGAGGAACGCAAGGAGGTCTTGCTCTTCATCGATAATATCTTCCGTTTCTCCCAAGCGGGGCTCGAGGTTTCGACGCTTCTGGGACGTCTTCCTTCCGCGGTGGGGTATCAGCCGACCTTGGCGGAAGAAATGGGCAAACTTCAGGAACGCATCACCTCGACCGACAAGGGATCCATCACCTCCGTGCAAGCGATCTATGTGCCGGCGGACGACATTACCGATCCGGCTCCGGCGACGACCTTCAGTCACTTGGATTCCACGATCGTGCTCTCGAGAGCGCTCACCGAAATCGGCATCTATCCGGCCGTCGATCCCTTGGCGTCGGGCTCGACTGCCTTGAGTGAAAAAGTTGTGGGACAAAAACATTATGCGGTAGCCCGCGAAGTGCAGAGAATCCTTCAGCGCTACAAAGAGCTTCAGGATATCATCGCAATCTTGGGTATTGAGGAACTTTCCGAAACGGACAAACAAACCGTGAACCGTGCAAGAAAAATACAACGCTTCCTCTCCCAGCCGTTCTTCGTGGCCGAGACCTTCACCGGACGCTCCGGAAAGTATGTGACGAGAGAAGAAACGATCCGCGGGTTCGAGGAGATTATCAAGGGAAACTGCGATGAGATCCCGGAAGAGAACTTCTACTTGAAGGGCGGAATAGACGAGGTAACCAACAATGCGGCTTAGAATTCACTCATTACAGGGGACGGTATACGACGGAAAGGCACACCGGCTTACGCTTCCCACGGAAGTCGGTGAAATTACCGTCTTGGACGACCACGAGCCGCTTATCTCCGTCACGAAACAAGGGCTCGCGGTCGTGGAAGACACGGAAGGAAAGGAGCAGTTCTTTCGGATCAACTCGGGATTCCTCGAAGTGAAGCCGGGAAGCGAGGTGCTCGTGCTCGCCGACTGACACTTGCAAAAATACTGGAGAAGTGTTACAATGTCGGTGGCTTTTTAATAAACATTCACAAAATGGAGAAACTGATGGTGGAAGCAGATAAGAAGCACTATATCGCGGATGCCGCGATAATTTGGTGCTATGACAATAGGTTCTGGAAATCTTTCCAGTACTTTCTGGAAAGTGAAAGAATAAAAAACTTCGATCCTATTATCGTAGCGGGCGGAACGAAGTCGATCGCCTCGCCGGAGAGCGAGAGTGAGCGCAAATTCATGATGAAGCAGATCGAGTTATCGATCAAACTTCATCATACCCCGCGCGTCGTCCTTATGAATCACTCCGATTGCGGCGGATATGGCGGATTGAAAACATTCAATAATGACGAACACCAAGAATTTTCCGCTCATAAGGAAGAATTGCAAAGAGCGAAAAGATTGGTTGAAAAAGATTTCCCGAATATCCGCGTTGATACCGTATTTGTGAATTTCGAAGGAATTAAGTTCATATAACAAAATTCCTTGTTGCCCGTCTTCATGTTCTTAGTGGAGGCGGCTTTTTTATAAGTGTTCTAATAATTTAGAGGAAGAAAACATTCGAGCAGGGCATTTTATTAATGAGAGAGGAGGGATATTTCCCATCCGCTTCTTTCCGAGTTACACTAATAGCGTAATGGCAAAGGAGACCGAAATTATCAAACAAAAGCTAGAACTGGTCGAGTTTTTGAGGAGTTATCTCACGCTTCTGCCTGCGGGGAAGAACTTCAAGGCGCTCTGCCCCTTTCACGGGGAAAAGACGCCTTCGTTCATTGTCTCTCCCGACCGGCAGATGTGGCATTGCTTCGGATGCGGTGCGGGAGGGGATATTTTTAAGTTCATCATGCTCTACGAGCACCTCGAGTTTCCCGAGGCACTCAAATTTCTCGCGGAGCGTGCCGGAGTTCAAATTCAATCGTTGAATCCCGCGCAACAGCGCGAGTTCGGAGTGTTGTATGACATCACCGACACGGCCAAACGAATTTACAAAGAAGCGCTCTCCAGAAACCGCGAGGCACAGGAATATCTGAAGTCGCGAGGACTCGATCTCGATACCGTAGAGGAGTTCGAACTCGGCTACGCGGAAGGAGGGGAATCACTTACGCTTCGACTTTTGAAAGAAGGATACGATATCGAGACGATCGTCCGCGCAGGCCTTGCGCAGAAAAATACGAGAGGGTTATATCGCGACAAATTTCAGGAGCGGATTATATTTCCTATCGCGAATCAGGTGGGGAAGACGGTCGCGTTCACCGGGAGAATCCTTCCGAGTGCGCTTGAGCGTATGCGAGCGCAAGGAATGACCATGGAACCGCCGAAATATCTGAATTCGCCCGACTCGCTTATTTTCAACAAATCGAAGATTCTCTACGGATTCGACAAGTCGAAGCAGGCGATTCACGAGACGAAAAACGTGCTTCTCGTCGAGGGGCAGATGGATATGCTCTTATCTTGGCAGTCGGGAGTGCAAAATACCGTCGCGGTTTCCGGTACGGCACTCACGCCGAATCACCTCGAGCGTCTGCGGAGGTTCGCCGATACCGTGATCGTGAGCTTCGACAACGATGAAGCGGGTCTGAAGGCGCTCGAACGCGCACTCGATTACTTCCATTCATTCGATTTCCACGTGAAAGTTATCGGGCTCGGGAGTTATAAGGATCCCGCCGATGCGTGTCTCGCCGATCCCGAATTTCTGAAAAAAGCGATCGAATGGGCGAAACCCGCGATGCAGTACATTCTCGACGTGTACTTTATGCCGAGTGTCTTCAAAAAACACGATATTCCGACGCAAAAGCGAGTGCTCCGCCACCTCCTTCAAAAAGTGCAGTCCCTAAGGAGCGCGGTCGAGCAAAATATCTGGCTTCAGGAAATTGCAAAGCGATCTGGCATCAGAGAACATGCACTCCTCGAAGAACTTTCTTCGCTCGAAGCTCCGAGAGACGTCGGAGGGGAAGAGGAAACGGTATTCGATCCCGCATCGCGTACCAAAGAACAAACGCATGGGGAGCTTGTCGCACGAAGATTGTTTGCGCTCGCGTTGACAAGGAAAGAGTTTTTGGATATCTTGAAGATCAACAGCGTGCTCCTTCCGTCCGCATATCAAGAAATGTTGGAGCATCCCGATTCCGAAGCGATCGGTTTCTTGGAACTCGAGTCCTCGTATGAGTTCGGCGGGCTCGATGAAGTAAAACTCGAGAAGGAGTTTCGGGATCTTCTGGGACGCCTCGAGTCGGGAGTGCTTCGCGAGAGGAAGATGATTCTTCAGGAACGATTGAAAGAAGCGCAATCGGCGCATGACGATAAAAAAGTAGCCGAGCTCTTGAGTGAGTTCTCGGAACTCGTGAAGAAAATAGATATCCTTTCGAAATAATTTCAAACTATGGCATCAAAAAAGAAAAACCAAATCAAGAAAAAGAAGGCCCCGGGAAAGAAAAAAGTATCACCGAAAAAAGCGATAACGCGTGCGACGAAAAAACACCCGGCAAAAAAACACTCCTTGAAAAGACCGGCGCTTTCGATGAGGAAGAGGGTAAGGTCATTCGAGATTCCGGAGGAATACAAGGAGAATTTGAAAGAACTGGTGAGCCGCGGAAAAGGACGCGGGTTCGTAACCGATGCGGAGGTGTTGAACTATTTCCCCCACATCGAAAAGAACCTCGTCTTCCTGGAACAGGTATATGATCATCTCGAAAAGGAGGGGATTAAGATCAAAGAATCGGGGCCGCTCATTAAAGACACCAAGCTCGAAGAAATTTCCTTGGACGAGCTCAAGGATGCGACGAGAATCGATCATGACCTTCCCGATGCCGTGCAGATGTATCTCAAGGAAATCGGGCGAACGCCGCTTCTCGTTTCGCAGGAAGAAAAGGATTTGGCGAAGCGCGTCGAAAAGGGTGATGAGATCGCGAGAAAGAAACTCATTCAGGCGAACCTCCGGCTCGTCGTCTCGATCGCGAAGCGTTATGTGAACCGGAGCCCGCGTTTGAGCATCCTCGATCTGATTCAGGAAGGGAACATCGGTCTCTCGCGCGCCGTCGACAAGTTCGACTATCGTAAGGGGTTTAAATTCTCGACTTACGCGACGTGGTGGATACGGCAGGCCGTCACCCGCGCCTTGGCGGATTATTCGCGTACGATCCGCATTCCGGTACATATGGTGGAGACGATCACCAAGTTCACGCAGACGAAGCGCCAGCTTATGCAGGAGCTTGGACGCGAGCCGCTTCCCGAAGAAATCGCCTCGGAGATGGGAATGGACGTGAAAAAAATCCACTATATTCAGAAGATCTCGCAGGAAGTGATCTCCCTCGAGGCGCCGATAGGGGATTCGAGCGATGACCTCACGCTCTCCGATTTCATCAAAGACGAACAGAGCTTGAGTCCGGATCAGCTCGCGAATCAGGCGCTTTTGAAAGACCAGATAAAAGAAATTATGGCGGATTTGACCGAGCGGGAGTGCAAGATTCTCTCGATGCGATTCGGGCTTGAGGACAACATTCCGCATACGCTTGAGGAAGTGGGAAAGGTGTTCGGGGTCACGCGCGAGCGCATCAGGCAGATCGAGGCCAAGGCGCTGGAAAAGATCAGACAACATCATAAGGCCATCAAGTTGGAGGGGTACTGATTAATCTTCTCTCCGTCCTCGCTCGCAGAGAACTCCGTTCGGACAAATAGTACTCGTCACTCCTTGGAAATGAACGGAATTGAAGGAACTCACCCGCCCCGAAAGGGCGGGTTCAGACACCTTCAATTTCTATTTCCTTC